>Ga0302319_10004858_pt1 | contig 27385 bp, 21 predicted proteins | sample Bog_T0_2_FD_203319 | JGI IMG/M metagenome (GOLD analysis project Ga0302319, IMG submission 203319) | Peat permafrost microbial communities from Stordalen Mire near Abisko, Sweden - Bog_T0_2 | ecosystem: Environmental > Terrestrial > Soil > Wetlands > Peat | place: Sweden: Abisko, Stordalen Mire... | reverse complement strand
GCCGGTGATCCGCAAGGGGGTTGATCTCGCCATGCGGATGATGGGCGAGCAGTTCGTCAAGGGCCAGACCATCACAGAGGCCCTGGCCAACAGCCGGGCCGCCGAGGCGAGGGGTTTTGGTTTTTCCTATGACATGCTCGGCGAAGCCGCGGTCACCGCCGAGGACGCGGCGCGCTATTGCGCCGCCTATCAAGGCGCCATCGACGCCATCGGCGCGGCCTCGAACCGCCGCGGCGTCTATGACGGGCCCGGCATCTCGATCAAGCTCTCGGCGCTGCACCCGCGCTATGGCCGGCCGCAGCGCGCGCGCGTCATGGCCGAATTGCTGCCCCGTCTCAAAGCCCTCGCGATGCTGGCGAAGGCTTACGACATCGGCCTCAACATCGACGCTGAGGAAGCCGACCGGCTGGAGCTTTCGCTCGACCTGCTCGAAGCGCTCTCCCTCGATCCCGATCTCGCGGGGTGGGACGGCCTCGGCTTCGTCATCCAGGCCTATGGCAAGCGCTGCCCTGAAGTCACCGACTGGCTGATCGATCTGGCGCGCCGCTCGCAACGGCGCCTGATGGTTCGCCTGGTCAAGGGCGCCTATTGGGATTCCGAGATCAAGCGCGCGCAACTCGACGGGCTGCCGGGTTTCCCGGTCTATACGCGCAAGCTGCATACCGACGTCAGCTATCTCGCCTGCGCTCACATGCTGCTCGCCGCGCCCGAGGCCGTGTTCCCGCAATTTGCGACCCATAACGCGCAGACCCTGGCTTCAATCATGGCGATGGCGGGCGATCATTTTTATCGCGGCCAGTACGAGTTTCAATGCCTGCACGGCATGGGAGAACCGCTCTACGACGAAGTGGTCGGAGCCGCGCGGCTCAATCGGCCCTGTCGGATCTACGCGCCGGTCGGCACCCACGAGTCGCTGCTCGCCTATCTTGTCCGCCGCCTTCTGGAGAATGGCGCCAACTCCTCTTTCGTCCATCGGATCGCCGATCCCTTGGTGCCGGTGGACGCGTTGATCGCCGATCCCGTCGCATCGGTCCGCGCGATGACCGCGCCGGGCGCGCCGCACGAGCGGATTGTCGCGCCGCGCGATCTCTACGGCCCGGAACGACTGAACGCCGCCGGTCTCGATCTAACGGACGAGAACGGCCTTTGGCGGCTTCTGTCCGGCCTGACCGCAAGCACCGGGACGGCCTGGATCGCGGTGCCGCCAGGGGTCTGCGACCAACCCTTGCAACCGCTGCTCAATCCCGCCGATCACCGCGATGTCGTTGGCCATGCGCGTGACGCGACCGATGCCGAGATCGAGGCCGCGGTCGCGACCGCCAGCGCCGCCGCCCCGGGCTGGGCCGCAACCTCCGCCGCCAGCCGAGCCGCCATGCTGCGGCGCGTGGCCGATGCGATGGAGGCGGATATGCCGGCGCTGATCGGCCTGATCGTGCGCGAGGCTGGCAAGACCTTCGCCAACGGAATTGCCGAGGTGCGTGAGGCCGTGGATTTCCTGCGCTATTACGCCACGGAGGCGGTGCGAACACTGGGCCCCAGCCCGCACTTGGCGCTGGGGCCCGTGGTCTGTATCTCGCCCTGGAACTTTCCGCTCGCGATCTTCACCGGCCAGGTCGCCGCCGCGCTGGCCGCAGGCAATCCGGTGCTGGCCAAGCCGGCTGAAGAGACGCCACTGATCGCGGCCGTTGCGGTTCGGCTGTTTCACCAGGCCGGTATCCCGGGCGAGGTGCTGCAGCTGGTGCCGGGGACCGGTTTGGCCGGGGCCGCTCTGGTGGCGGACAGCCGGGTGCAAGCCGTGCTGTTCACCGGCTCCAATGCGGTGGCACGGTCGATCCAGCGCCAGCTCGCCGGCCGGCTCGGCCGGACCGGAAATCCGATCCCGCTGATAGCCGAAACCGGCGGCCAGAACGCCCTGGTCGTGGACTCCTCCGCCCTGGCCGAACAGGTGGTCGGCGACGTCATCGCTTCGGCGTTCGACTCAGCCGGTCAGCGCTGCTCCGCGCTGCGCATTCTCTGTGTCCAGGAGGAGGTCGCGGATCGCATTCTGGCCATGCTCAGAGGCGCGATGCGGCAACTCACGATCGGCCATCCCGACCGCCTGTCGACCGATATCGGTCCGGTGATCACAACGGAAGCGCGCGACGCGATCAAGCAGCATGTCGATAGCATGCGGGCGCGCGGGCACGTGGTGTTTGAACTCGCGCTGCCGCCCGAAACCGCTTTCGGCACCTATGTGGCGCCGACCCTGATCGAGATCGGCGCGATCTCGGATGTCGGTCGCGAGGTGTTCGGGCCGGTGCTGCACGTGCTGCGCTACGCCCGAGAAAACCTCGACCGCCTGATCGCGGACATCAATGCCACCGGCTATGGATTGACCTTTGGGCTGCACACCCGCATCGACGAGACGATCGCACGCGTGCTCGGCCGCATCGAGGCCGGCAATATTTACGTCAATCGCAATCTGATCGGCGCAGCGGTCGGGGTGCAGCCGTTCGGCGGTACGGGACTATCCGGCACTGGACCGAAGGCCGGCGGACCCCTCTATCTCGGGCGTCTTTTGGCCATGGCGCCCGACCCGGCCTTGCGGGGCGCCGAGAGCGCCGGGCCCGCCGCCGCAGTCACCCGCCATTATGTCGATTGGCTGCAATCGGCCGGGCACCATGATGCGGCCGAACGCTGCATCTTCCATCTGTCGCGTTCCGCGCTCGGCCTGCGGCTCGAATTGGCCGGCCCCGTCGGTGAACGAAACATCTATGAGTTGCGGCCACGCGGCCGTGTCGCCGCGCTCGCGCAGACCCCGGCAGGGCTGCTGGCGCAGCTCGGCGCCATCTTTGCGACCGGAAATCATGCGGTGGTGGTCAAGGACAGGCTGGCGCTTTCGGTGATCGCCGAGCTGCCGGCGCTGGTGGCTGCGCAGGTCAGCGTCGTGCCCTCGATCGAGGCCGCAGGCGCGGTTCGCATGGTGTTGTTTGAGGGAGATGCGCAGGCGCTGCTGGCCCTTCAGCGCCATCTGGCGGAGCGCGAAGGGCCGATTGTTTCCGTCTGCTCGGTGGCGCCGGACGGCCTGGCCTCAGGGGACGACTATGATCTCAACCGCCTGCTCGACGAGCGTTCGATCTCGATCAACACCGCCGCTTCTGGCGGTAACGCCAGCCTGATGTCGATCGGATAAGGGGCGATTCACACCCGCTAGACCATATGCTGCCCGCCATTGATCGAGAACGTCGATCCGGTAATGGCCCCGGACTCGTCGGCGGCCAAAAACACCACGGCGCGGGCGATTTCGTCGGGCTCGCCGAGCCGGCCCACCGGTATCAGCGGCAGGATGCTCTTTTCGAGTACCTCCTTGGGCACCGCCTGCACCATTTCAGTGTTGATATAGCCTGGGCAGATCACGTTCACGGTGATGCCGGCCTTGGCATTCTCCAGCGCCAAGGCCTTGGTGAAGCCGATATCGCCGGCCTTCGCCGCCGAATAATTGACCTGGCCGAACTGGCCCTTCTGGCCGTTGATCGAGGAGATGTTGATGACGCGGCCGAACTTGCGGGCGCGCATGCCCTCGATAAGCGGGCGCGTCATGTTGAACAGCGAACCGAGATTGGTATTGATCACCGCGCTCCATTGCTCGAGCGTCATCTTGTGGAACGCGCCATCGCGGGTAATGCCGGCATTGTTGATCAGCACGTCGACCGGGCCGACATCGGCTTCGACCTGTTTGATGCCAGCGGCGCAGGCGTCGAAGGAACTGACGTCCCATTTATAGACAGGTATCCCGGTTTCCGCCTTGAACTTCTCAGCCGCGGCCTCGTTGCCGTGATAATTGGCCGCCACCCGATAGCCCGCCGCCTGCAGCGCCTTGCTGATCGAGGCTCCGATGCCGCGTGTGCCACCTGTCACCAATGCAATCCGTGCCATGTCGTCTCCTCCCTGCCTGCTTATTGAACCACGTTTTTATCTCGCTCTGAATTAACCGGGGCGCTTGACCAACATCAAGAGCAAAACGCCCGGCTTTAAGGCCGGGCGCTTCATCTTTGGGAATAAGCCGTGCGGCGGCCGCGCGGTCAGTCGCGGGCGATGCACATGGCGATACCCATGCCGCCGCCGATGCACAGCGTGGCGAGGCCCTTTTTGGCATCGCGCTTCTGCATCTCGTGCAGCAACGTTACCAGCACTCGCGCACCGGAGGCGCCGACCGGATGCCCGATCGCGATGGCGCCGCCATTGACGTTGACCTTGGCGGTATCCCAGCCCAAATCCTTGTTGACCGCGCAGGCCTGGGCCGCAAAGGCCTCATTGGCCTCGATCAGGTCGAGGTCGGCGATGTTCCAGCCGGCCTTCTTCAGCGCGGCGCGGGAGGCCGGGATCGGCCCGGTGCCCATGATCTTGGGATCAACGCCGGCCTGCCCCCAGGAAACGATGCGGCCCAGCACTTTCTTGCCTTCCTTGGCCGCCTGTCTGGCGGTCATCAACACCACGGCCGCGGCGCCGTCATTGATGCCCGAGGCGCTGCCGGCAGTGACGGTGCCGTCCTTCTCGAACGCCGGCCTGAGCTTGGCCATCGCCTCGAGGGTGGCGCCATGGCGCGGATATTCATCGGTGTCGACGACGATGTCGCCCTTGCGGGACTTGATGGTCACCGGCGTGATCTCGTCCTTGAACTTGCCCGCCTTCTGGGCCGCTTCGGCCTTGTTTTGCGAGGCCACCGCAAACTCATCCTGCTGGCCCCGGGTGATCTGATATTGCCGCGCCACGTTCTCGGCGGTGTTGCCCATGTGGTAGCCGTTGAAAGCGTCCCACAAGCCGTCCTTGATCATGGTGTCAATGAATTCGACCGGACCCATTTTGGTGCCGCCGCGCAGATATTGCGCGTGCGGGGCCATGCTCATCGACTCCTGGCCGCCGGCCACCACGATCTCGGAATCGCCATTGAGCAGCGCCTGATAGCCGAGCGCCACCGTGCGCAGGCCCGAGCCGCAGAGCTGGTTGACGCCCCAGGCCGGGCTCTCGACCGGGATGCCGGCGGCAATCGAGGCCTGGCGCGCCGGGTTCTGGCCCTGCGCCGCGGTCAGGATCTGGCCCATGATCACCTCGGAAACACGGCCCGGCTCGATTCCGCCGCGCTCCAGCGCGGCCTTGATCGCGACGGCGCCGAGATCATGGGCCGGCAGGGTGGCAAACGCACCGTTGAAGCTTCCGACCGGGGTGCGGGCGGCGCTGACGATGACGACATCATCGGTCATGGACATCTCCTGGGCTTGAGGGATCGCGATTGGCGGGCGCTGGATTGGCTGGCCAAACTGTCACTTTATCCTGTTAACGGAGTTGAGGCATGTCAACCAGCAGTCGCGTAAAATATCGCTTCGCAAGCATCGAATTTGGTATTTTTGGCCGTTTCCTGGGCAGCCCGTGTGCGCTGAAATTAACCTTGGCGCACAAAACGGTAGCCGAGCCGCGTTGAAAGTGCTTATTTTGATATATTGCGCTGCTCGCGCCCCCCTCGGCGACGCCGTCGGTTCCTTGTCCTTCGTGTATATCAGTGAGCTCATGGCGAAATCCGACCAACCCACCACGATCAAGAAATACGCCAACCGCCGACTCTACAATACCGGAACCAGCACCTATGTGACGCTCGAAGACCTGGCGTTAATGGTCAAGGACGGCGAGGATTTCCTGGTGTACGACGCCAAGACCGGTGACGACATCACCCGTTCGGTGCTGGCGCAGATCATCTTCGAGCAGGAGAACAAGGCCGGACAGAATTTGCTGCCGACCACCTTCCTGCGCCAGTTGATCCGGTTCTATGGCGACAGCATGCAGATGGTGGTGCCGAAATATCTTGAACAGTCGATCGATACGCTGACCCGCGAGCAGGAGAAATTCCGCAAGCAGCTGACCAACACCTTCAGCGGTACGCCGTTCGCGCCGCTGGAGGAACATGTGCGCCGCAACATGGAATTGTTTCAGCAGACTTTTGCGATGTTCAAACCATTCGTGCCGCCGCGCGGCGGAACGGCGGTTACGATTGAGCCAGAAAAAACCCCCGAGCCAGCCGTGGAAGACGACAATATCGACGATCTGCGCCGCCAGATGAAGGACATGCAGGAGCGTCTCGAGCGCATGTCGAAGGAAACAAAAAAGGAAGAATAGGATTTTAAGTCATTCTGGTTTTTTAATACCATCTTCCACGTCAAGACCGTGGTCGTGACGCGGGCCTCGTCTGCCGTTTCCCGCACTGCCCGATCCGCCGTATGCGGGAGGTCCTTTAAGCCGCGAAACAGCACCGCTCTACCGTTCTAGCTTGCCGCCGGAAGCGCTTGCGAGGCCGGCAAATTCCAGGGGCGGTCGAGCGATGCGAGGCCGACCAGGCGGCCCTGGATGAAATCACAGCCCCAGTCCCGCAGCATCGATGCGGCGTCTTCATCCTGAACCCACTCCGCCACCGTTTGGATGTCCAGCCGGCGGGCCAGATCGATCAGCGTCTGTACGAAGGCGCGATCATCGGCAGAATGCGTGATGTTTTGCACGAAAGCGCCATCGATCTTGACGATATCGACGCCGAGCTTGCGCAGGTTCCGGAACGAGGTGTAACCGGCTCCGAAATCATCGATAGCGATCCGGCTGCCAAGATTCTTCAGCCGCGTGACGAAGCTGCGGACCTCCTCGATGTCCGGAATCGCGACGGTTTCGGTGATTTCGACGATCAGCCGTTGTGCCACGCCAGGATGTGCGCTCAACAGCGACTCGATGGTCGCCCACCAATCCGGGTCCATCGTGGTCTCCGGCGAGATATTGAGGCTGAGCCGGACGTTTGGCGCGGCCGCGAGTTCGCTCACCACCAGCTCGAGCACGCGATAATCGACCAGACGGATCAGGCCCAGCCGCTCCGCGACGGGAACGATGTCCGGCGCCGACAGCACCCCCCCGTCGCCCTGCCGCATGCGGACCAGGCACTCGAAAAAAGCCTTTTCGCGTGATATCGCCGCTTCTACCGGCTCGAAGGCCATCACGATCCGCCGCTCATTGAGCGCGGTGACGATCTCGTCGGTGACGCGGATATTGACACGGCGCTGGGCGTCGCGCTCGACGTTAGGCCGCCATAACGCGAACGAGCCAGCGCGGCGCTTGGCGATATCGAGCGTTTCCTGGGCGCGGTTGATGGCCTCATCCGCACTGCGCGCGAACCGCGGCAGACTGACTGCACCGATCGAAGCCGTGACGGAGACCGGGCCGGACTCGGTCAGGACCACATCGTCGCGAATGCCGGCAAGGAAACGCTCAGCGGCGATATTCATGTCCTCGACGGTGCTGTTTTTGAGAATCAGCCCGAACTTATTGCCGGAGAAGCGGCCCAGGACGTCGCCGCCGCGCATCCGGGCCCGCAGCCGCCTTGCGACCTCGGCGATCACGGCGTCCGCGACGTCGAAACCGAAGGCGTCGTTGATGCGCGCCAGATGATCTATACCGATCAGCATGAAGACGCAGGAAGCGTGAAAGCGGGCGGCTTCCTCCACGCTCTCAGCCAACGCAGCAATCAGACGCGTGCGATTGAGTTCGCCAGTCAACGGGTCATGGCGGGACAGTTTCAGCAATTGCTCATCACGGGCGTGGCGTTCGTTGTTGATCCGAATGATGCCCTCGACCCGCTCCGGCCTGCCGTCGGCGCCGGCGTAGCAAGAGCCGGATTCCTCAATCCAGAGCAACGGCTCGGATGCACTGCTGCGCAACCCGTATTCAATTCGGTAGGGCACAGCTTCGTGGTTGTGCCCGGGCGACGACTGGCTGATGGCATCGCCGCGGATCGACCGCTGCGGCTCGATCAGTTTGGCGAACGCGGCGCCGTTCTGAAACGAAAGCGGCGAGAGATCGGGAAAAACCTCGGCCAGGTGATCGCTCCAGGACATCGCATCCGTCCCGATATCCCAGATGAAGGCGACTTCGCCGAGCGAAGCCAGAATGCGCGAAGCCTCGGGGAAAACCGTTGTCACGGATGCCTCGTTTTGGGACACTGCCGCCGACCTCTCACCCGCATATAATATCGCTGTTGTGCCCCGACAGCCCAGCTTGCGGGAAAGTGAGCGGGGTTCTGATTCAAATCTATACGCCACTCGTTAAAAATTGAGCGATATTTTCCCGTAACCCAAGCCGCTTCCAGCGAAAATCCGCGCCCGCAGCTTTGACGGCGGCGTTCCGCAACAGCTCCGCGAGGCCGGACTGCCGAAACCGGCATGCCATTTGCGAGCACCCGATTCATCGGCACCAGACGTCTCGAAACGTGGCAAAAGCGGGAAATTGATCGATGAGGGGAAATCAGGCTCACATCGAGCCATCGAGCCATCACGACGTGTCGGCAGATGCCGCGCCATCCGGCGTTGCGCTGGTACGGTTGACGCCGTGGGCTGGTTCGTCGGGCGTGACTTGCGGGCAACTGTCCCGGGCTGATTTTGTGACCCACCTGCTCGCGACCGCCGAGCATGTTCCACAAACCCGCGTCCTGCGACGGGCGACGCCCGCCGACGCAGAGACCGCCTATGGCGCCACACAACGGCGGCTCCCCGGCCCCGGCATCCGAACCCGTCAGGTGATCTAGCTAGCTCATTTCTGCGATGCGCCGCTTGACGGCAGCAGGCCCTCGCCGGGCTGCAGTCCTGGCGAAGAGACCTGAGGCGAGGGCGGCGTCGGGATAGTCTCGGCGACCTGCGCGAATTTCGGCTCCGGGCGATCCAGCAGCACCGCTTCGGCCACCGAAGCGGCTACCTGAAGCGCCGGCGCCGGCGCGGTTGCGGGCGGCGCGGGCAGTCGCAAAGCGGCGAGCGCGGAATCCAATTCGGCTTCAGCCGATGCACCGGCATAGGCCGTGTCCTGATGGGAGACAGGCTGTTCGACCGCCTTGGTTGCACGGCGGGCGCGCAACGCCAGCCCCGACAGGAAGTCCACCAGGGCCAGCAGCGCAAGCAGGAAATAGGTCGAGGTCCCGAACCGCGGCGCTTCCACGAATTCGACGGCGGCGCCGCCGAAAACCACCAGGGACAGCAGATGGTCGGTCAGGTATTTGGCCCCTGGCCGCGCGCCTTTGATGACCTCGAACATCAAGAGAACGATGCCGAGCGCCAGCATCATGTCACTGAGGGTCAGCTGCCACTCGGCACCCGACATCAGCTGCAGCCGCGCGATCGGCTCCAGCATCGTCACGCCGGGCATCAGGAACACGATCATGTTGTAGATCGCGATCGGAATCAGAAGCAGCGGAAAACCGACCATGGGCATCGGCGAGGCTCTCTCTGTTACGCGGGAACCAAGGCATACCAATGGCGGTGGCCCCAGCCTTGCGGCTCAACCTGTCACCGCACTCGATGGCCGAATTCGGGCGGAAACCGGTCTTTCGTGCCGCTATCCGGTGCCAAATAATTCATCAGACCCTCGTCCATGGTCAGGACTCCGCGTTCCGCGGCGTTGCCCCGCCCTATGGAGATCGAAAACGTCGCTCACAGCAATTGAGCGGCGGCCGAGAACCGCATCAGACATCCTTCTTGGGCTTCAGGACCTGTCGCCCCTTGTACATGCCGGTCTTGAGGTCGAGATGATGCGGCCGGCGCAACTCGCCGGAATCCTTGTCTTCGGCATAGGTTGGCTTGGCCAACGCATCCGCCGAGCGGCGCATGCCACGGCGCGACGGCGAGGTTTTTCTTCGGGGAACGGCCATGTCGGTGTCCTCTAGGGGGTGGTCGGAGGCATCGTCCGAAAATGGACGGCTGAAGCGCGATCAGCGCCAACGGAATGCCGGTAAGGCCGGGCTTATAGAGGATGGACCGACGCAAAGCTAGGTTCAAAATCCGCCAAAACGGTTCAAAAAGCCCGATTTTCCCGCCAGCATCGCTGCAATTCCGCCGACTGCGCCCGCGCCAGATAGGTCCCCGCCAGACGCCGCACCCCGGGCCCGGGATTGCGGGCGCTGCGCTTGACCGGATTGGGCAGGATCGCCGCCAGCGAGGCGGCCTCACGCGGCGACAAGGTGGAAGCCGGGTGGCCAAAGGCGAAACTGGAAGCGGCCTCGGCACCGAACTGGCCGGATGGTCCGAGTTCAGCGATGTTGAGGTAGATCTCCAGAATCCTGGACTTCGGCAACACCCAATCGATCCACAGCGCCAGCGGCAGTTCCAGCGCCTTGCGGACCACATGGCGGCCCGGCCACAGAAACAGGTTTTTGGCCACCTGCTGGGTAATCGTCGAGCCGCCCCGGGTCGCGTCGCCCTCCTCGGCGTCGTCGATCGCCGCGTGCAGGGCGTCCCAGTCGATGCCGTGATGACTGCAGAACTTCGCGTCCTCGGCGGCGACGACTGCGCGCGGCAGCCAAGGCGACATGGCGCCGAGATCGACCCATTGCCGCGACACCGGCGCGCCGGTCAGCCAGCGCCAGGCCATCAGGGTCGAGACCGGGTGACCATACCGGTAGATCGGCGCCAGCAGATAGGGCAGCAACAGCAACGCGACCAGGAGCAGCAGCAAATTCCGGACGATGCGCACAATCGGAGGTTTCCAGTGATTTTAAGCCACCAGCAACCCAGGCGCTGGAATTGACGAAGCCGATGCCATCAACGATTGTCCCGGCCAACCTGATCTGGAGCGGCTTTTGATGACGACCGGCACTGTAGCATCCGATTTTACCCAACGACTGGACCAGACCGCGGACGATACCGAGATCCTGCTCGGCAGGTTGTTGTCCGACAAGCCCCTGCCCGATGAAATCACCCGGCCAAGACGGCTGATCGAGGCGATGCGCTATTCGAGCCTGAATGGCGGCAAGCGGCTGCGGCCGTTTCTGGTGGCCGAGAGTTCCGCGGTGTTCGGCGTGCCGCGCGAGGCCGCGCTGCTGGTCGGCGCCGCGCTCGAATGTATCCACTGTTATTCGCTGATCCATGACGATCTGCCGGCGATGGATAATAGCGATTTGCGCCGCGGTCGCCCGACGCTGCACAAGGCCTATGACGACGCCACCGCGATCCTGGCCGGCGATGCCCTGCTGACGCTGGCCTTCGACATCGTGACCCGCGACGAAATTCACCCGGAGCCAGCGGTCCGGCTGGCGCTGACCCGGGCCCTGGCACGGGCCTCGGGCGTCGGCGGCATGGCCGGAGGCCAGATGCTCGACCTGGCCGGCGAAGGCCGCTTCGGCGACCGCGAGCCGGTCGACGTCGCGCGGCTGCAGCAGATGAAGACCGGTGCGCTGTTGCGTTATGGCTGTGTCGCCGGGGCGCTGCTCGGGCAGTCCTCGCCGCGGGAATATCAGGCGCTCGACGATTATGGCCGTGCGCTCGGCGAGGCGTTCCAGATCGCCGACGACCTGCTCGATGTCGAGGGTGATGCGGCAGCGCTTGGCAAGCAGACCGGACAGGATGCGGCGTTGGGCAAAACCACCTTCGTCACCCAGCTCGGCATCGCGGGCGCAAGGCAGCGGGTCGCCGACCTGCTGGCGCGCGCCGATGCCGCGCTCTCGATCTTCGGCGCCAGGGGCGACACAATGCGCGCCGCGGCGCGGTTCGTCGCCGACCGCAAGAATTGAAGCTGCCGATGGCGGACCAGCCGGCCGACGATCCGGCGCTTGCCCGGTTTCGCCAACTGCCGAGGCCGGTTCGCGTGGTCTATGCGCGGCCGCGCACTTTCCTGTCGATCGTTACGGCGATCCTGGCGTTTTTTCTGCTGCCGGCGAGCTTGCGGCTTTCGACCCGTCTGCTGCTCGGCTGGGATATTTTTATCGCGGTCTATCTGTTGCTGGTCTACACCATGATGCTGCGTAGCCCGCTGGCGAATATCAGGCGTAATGCGGCGCGGCAGGACGATGGTCGCTTCCTGATCCTGCTGGTGACCGCGCTCGGCGCCTTCGCCAGCATTGCCGCGATTGTATTGGAACTCGGCGCCTCGCAACATGGCACGCCGGAGCTGGCCCTGGCGACGCTGACCATCGCCTTGTCCTGGGCCGCGGTGCATACCACCTTCGCGCTGCATTACGCCCACGATTATTACCGCGGCGCCAGGCCCGGCGGCCTGCAATTTCCAAGCGGCGATACCGAGGCGCACGCCGATTACTGGGATTTCGTCTATTTCTCGTTCGTGATCGGCATGACCGCGCAGGTCTCCGATGTCGGCATCACCGACAAGACCATCCGCCGCACCGCGACCGCCCACGGTATCATCTCGTTCGTCTACAACACCGCGCTGGTGGCCTTGATGGTGAACATCGCTGCGAGCGCGATCTGAGCCGGCGCGCCGCCCGAAACGAGGGCGTGTTGCGATGATCTGAGTTGCCAAAACCAGGCCGGGACCGCAAGCTGGCTTCGAACAGACGGGCGCCGCCGAGCGCCCCGGAAGCCTTGGGAGGAAGCCATGACCAATGCCAAGCCCTTTCCGATGAATGCATGGTATCCTGCCGCCTGGGGCAGCGAGGTCGGTCGGAAGCTGCAGGCGCGTACGATCTGCGAGAAGGACATCGTCTTGTTCCGCCGCACCGATGGCGCGGTCGCAGCCCTCGAGGATGCCTGCTGGCATCGCCTGCTGCCGCTGTCGTTGGGTCGCCTGGTCGATGATCAGGTGATGTGCGGCTACCACGGCCTGGTTTTCAACGCGGCGGGCCGCTGCACGCATATGCCGGCGCAGCAGACCATCAATCCGCAGGCCTGCGTGCGCGCCTATCCAGTGGCCGAGAAGCATCGTCTGGTCTGGGTCTGGCCGGGCGATCCGGCGCTCGCCGATGTCGCCCTGTTGCCCGACTTCCACTGGAACGACGGCGTCGACTGGAAGGGCGAGGGCGGCACGTTCTACAGCCTGAAATGCGACTGGCGTCTGGTCATCGATAATCTGATGGACCTGACCCACGAAACCTATGTGCATTCCGACAGCATCGGCCATGATGCGATTCTCGATACGCCCTTCGACGTCACCCATCGCGAGGGGACCGCGACCATGACGCGGTGGATGATTGACATCGAGCCGCCGCCGTTCTGGGGCAAACAACTGGGCAAGCCGGGCAAGGTCGACCGCTGGCAGATCGTGACCTTTCAGGCGCCGGCGGTCGTGATCGGCGACGTCGGCGTCGCGCCGACCGGCGCAGGCGCTCCGCAAGGCGATCGGTCGCAGGGCGTCAACGGCGCCTTCCTGGCCGCGCTCGCGCCGGAGACACTATCGACGTGCCACTATTTCTGGAATTTCGTGCGCACGTTCCGCACGGCTGACGAAGACCTCACCCGCGCTTTGCAGCGCGCTCATGTCAACGAGGGCAATGGCGTTTACGACCAGGATCACGTCGTACTGGAAGCCCAGCAACGCGCGATCGACAAGCATCCGCGTCAGCCATTCTACAATCTCAATATCGACGCCGGCGCGCTGTGGGCGCGGCGCATCATCGACCGCATGCTCGACAAGGAGCGCGGTTCGTCTGGCTCGGCGCAGGCGGCGGAATAGCCGCCATGGCCGAACGGATCGAATGGGGCGAAGCCGTGGTGCGCGCGACGCGCGATCTGAGCCCGGACATCAGACTGATCGAGATCGCACCCGCCAGCGCCTTCAGTTCGCCCGCTTCAGGCAGCCACATCAACGTCGGCGTCCTGATCGGCGACCGGTCGCAGGTCCGTTGCTATTCGATCGTCGGCCCCTGCGCGGACGGTGTGTACCGGATCGCGGTCAAGCGATTGAAGGAGTCGCGCGGTGGCTCGGCCTATCTATGGACGCTGCGGGCCGGAGCCCGGCTTTCGATCTCCCAGCCTGCCAATCATTTCGAACTCGGCCTGGGGAGACCGGACTATCTGCTGCTCGCCGGCGGCATTGGCATCACGCCGATCTTCAGCCATGCGCTTGCGCTCAAGCGTGCGAACGCCAGGTTCAGGCTGCTGTATGCCTGCCACGGCCGGCACGACGCCGCGTTCGCCACCGAACTCGAGCAGGAGATCGGCGACAGCTTGCGCGTCGTCGTCACCGGCGAGGGCGCGCGGGTGAACATCGCGCTGGAAATCGAACAGCTCGATCCGCTCGGCGAATGCTATGTCTGCGGGCCGATCGGAATGCTCGAGGATGCGAAGAAGGCCTGGGGCGAGAGCCGGCGGCCGATCGAAATGCTGCGCTTCGAGACCTTCGGCAACAGCGGTCGCCGTCCGGCGGTTTCCTTCACCGCCAAGATCCCGCGTCTTGGCAAGACCATTACGGTCGGCGTCGATCAGACCCTGTTGGAAGCGCTGGAGGCCGCGAATGTCGATATGATCTTCGATTGCCGGCGCGGCGAATGCGGGCTCTGCGCGCTGCCGATTCTTGGCCTGGAGGGCGAACTCGACCACCGCGACGTGTTCTTCAGCGATGCGGAAAAGGCGGCCAACACCAGGCTTTGCACCTGTGTCTCACGCGTCTATGGGACCTCGATCACGCTCGACACGGCCGACCGCTGAGGCGCACCGTCCGGTCAAGCCGGCGTCGTTCATATTGACCTTGGCCGGCTTCCGGGCGAAGGGGACAGGGTAGAGAGTCACCGTCCGTGGAAGCCGAGTTCCAGATATTCTTGATCCTGCTCGCGGTGCTGGCCGGCACCGCGTTGCTGGCCCGCCGCATCGATGTGGCGCCGGCGATCCTGCTGCTGCTGGCGGGAATAGTCCTCGCCTTCGTGCCGGGCATGACGCGCGTGGCACTGCCTCCGGAACTGGTGCTGCTGGTGGTCCTGCCGCCGTTGATCTATTCGGCCAGCGTCGCCATGAGCTGGCGCGAATTCAGGTCCAATCTGCGACCGATCATCCTGTTGTCGGTGGGCTGTGTGATCTTCACCGCGATGGCGGTCGCCGCGGCCTCCCATTATCTGATCGGGCTGCCATGGAACATAGGCTTCCTGCTCGGCGCCATCGTCGCGCCGCCGGATGTGGTGGCGCCGCTGGCCATCGCCCGCAAGCTCGGGATACCCCGCCGGATCCTGGTCGTGCTCGAGGGCGAGGGGCTGGCGAACGATGCCACGGCGTTGATCCTGTACCGTTTCGCGGTGGTGGCGATATCGACCGGGCTGTTTTCCTTCCCCAAGGCGGCCGGCAGCTTCGTTGGCATCGTCGCCGGCGAGGTGCTGTTCGGCGCCGCCGTGGGCTGGCTGTCGCTGCGGGCGCGCCATCGCGCGCGCGATCCCCAGATCGAGATCACGCTTTCCCTGCTCACGCCCTACGTGGCCTACTGGATTCCCGAGCACTTTGGCGGCTCCGGCGTGATCGCAACCGTCGCCTGCGGACTTTACATGAGCTGGAACGGACCGCTGCTGATTTCCTCGGCGACGCGGCTGCAAGGCATCTTCTTCTGGGACCTCGTGATCTATCTGATCGAGGGTCTGTTGTTCCTGCTCACCGGTTTCCAGATGCGGCTGTTGTACGAGAAATCCAAGGCGTTTCCACTGGCCGACATCGTGACGGCGACAGCCCTGGTTGCTTCTATCGTGATCGTCGCGAGGTTCGCCTGGGTCTACCCCGCCACCTATCTGCCGCGGCTGTTGAGCAAAAGCCTGCGCGCGCGCGACCCCTATCCGTCCTGGCGTACGACGTTCGTGATCGCCTTTACCGGGGTGCGCGGCGCGGTCTCGCTGGCGGCGGCGCTGGCGCTGCCGTTCACGCTGCCGAACGGCGAATCATTTCCCTACCGTGACCTTATTCTGTTTGTCGCGTTCGGCATCATCTTCATCACGCTGGTGGGGGTGGGGCTCGGCCTGCCGCTGGTGGTGCGCTGGCTCGGTGTCGCGAAGGCCGGTCGCGACGAACACCGTGCGGCGCACGAATCGGAAATCGCGGCGCGGCGCGAGGCGCTTGCCGCGGCGCTGTCCTCGCTCGACGCCATCACCGACGACCGCGAATTGTCCGACGAGGTGGTGAATCTGTTGCGCGCGCGGCACGAGATCCGGCTCAGCCAGCTGCCGGATGCGCTCAATCCGGACCAACATGAGGCTTCCGCGGCGGGGATGGCACTGACGAGGGAACTGATCGCGGCGGAGCGAAAATTCATCCATGTGCTGCTGCGCGACGGCAAGATCACCGATGAGATCAGGCGTCGGATCGAGCGCGATCTCGATCTCGAGGAGGCGAGCCTTGCCAACCGCGAATATCGCGCGCTGCCGCCGTGATGGATTGCAGCGAATCAGAGCCTATCCCACCGGGGGCTGCTCGCCATGACGCTGGGAAAGCGTAAAAATCTCGACGCCAGTCGCGGTCACGCCGACCGAATGCTCGAATTGCGCCGACAGCGAACGGTCGCGGGTCACCGCGGTCCAGCCATCCGACAGGATCTTCACATGCGGCTTGCCGAGATTGATCATCGGCTCGATGGTGAAGAACATGCCAGGTTTCAGCGCCACGCCTTCGCCGGGCCGCCCAACATGGATAATATTGGGCTCATCGTGGAACATGCGGCCAAGGCCGTGGCCGCAGAAGTCGCGCACGACGCTCATGCCCTGCGGCTCGACAAAGCTCTGAATGGCGTGGCCGATATCGCCCGTCGTGGCGCCGGGCTTGACCGCGGCGATACCCCGCATCATGGCCTCATAGGTCACCTCGATCAGCCGCTCAGCCTTGCGGGCGATCGGGCCAATCGCATACATCCGGCTGGAATCGCCATACCAGCCATCAAGGATGAAGGTGACGTCGATATTGACGACGTCGCCCTCCTTCAAGGCGCGGTCGCCAGGCATGCCGTGACAGACCACATGGTTGATCGAGGTGCAGGTTGAATACCGATAGCCGCGATACATGAGGGTGGCGGGATAGGCGTCATGGCCAAAGGCGAAATCGCGCACAAATTCATCGATCCGCGAGGTCGGCACCCCCGGCAGGACGATATCAGTCAGTTCGTCCAGGCACTTAGCGACCAGCGCGCCGGCTTTTCGCATGCCGGCGAACGCACTCGGCCCATGCAGCTTGATCTGCCCGGTCTTGCGCAGGGAGGTATCTGTTGCTTCGATATAGCTCATGGACCGATCATGTTCTGGCGGGAAGGAAGCGATTTGCGCCGCTTAACTTAATGATCGGCGCGCCCAGCGCAAGCCAAGGCGGCACGGCATCCTTTGGCAGGAGCAATCCGACCGGGTTCATTGGCAAAACGATCAGGTCGCAACTTCCGGCGCGGCCTCGACCGGCACCGGGCCGCCACGGAGCCGGATTTCGCGCACCGTATAGGGCGCGCCGATGCCTTCACGCCGCAGCGCATCCCACAGCGACAGCATCACCTCGCTCTTCACATTGTCCATGCCGTTGGGATCCGGAAGCCAGAAGGTCAGCGAAAACTTCATTCCGGCGTCGGTGAATTCCACCAGGATGCAGCTTGGCGGCCTTTCCTTGACGGCGCCCGACGTCGCAGCCGCCACGTCCGCGGCCAGCTTGCAGACCTGACGCGGATTGGCGTCATAACTGGTGCTGAACGGGACCTTCACCAGCGTATTGGAGTCGGTGTAGGTCCAGTTGACGACTTTTTGCGTCACCAGATCCTCATTCGGGATCAGAAATTCCCGGCCGTCGCCGGCGGCCACGGAGATGTAGCGCGTGTTCATGGCGCTGATGCGCCCGGAGCTGTCGCCGATCGTGACGAGATCGCCAGGCTTCACTGATTTATCCGCCAGCAGGATGATTCCGCTGACGAAATTGGCGACGATCTTCTGCAGCCCGAAGCCGATGCCGACGCCGGCGGCGCCGGAAAAGATCGCCAGCGCCGACAGGTCGATACCGACCGAGCTCATCGCGACCGCGATGGCAACGACCATCAGCGCTACCCGGATCATCTTGACCAGCAGCACTTGAATCGAAGGCGTCAGGTCGCTCGATTGCGCGATCCGGCTTTCCATGAAATTGCTGGCAATATTGGTCAGCCAAAGCGCGGCGACCAGCATCACGCCGAACTTGATCACCAGCAGCGGCGTCAGCCGCAGCCCGCCCAGCACCACCGAGACCGAATCGAGCGCGTCGACGGTTGGATCGAGCTGGCCGATAATGCTGAGCGCCGCCACCAGCCAAGCCGATATTGATACCAGGCGGACCATGAAGGCGTTGCGAATGACCGATGTGACGAGGCTTATCAGCAGCCAGGCCAGCGCCAGCTTGGCGGCCACCGCGAGCAGGTAACTGCGGCTCGGCCAGGTCAAGCTCCGCATCGCGAGACGCGCCAGCATCATCAGGCCCGCGAACGCCGCGGTGGAGATGCCACCCACCAACACGCGCAGGAACAGCCGCAGCGGCGCCGGCCAGCCCATCGCGACCGAGCCGGCATTGATGTGCGCCCGGATGGCGGCGCTGGCCGCCAATGCCAGGCCGGCACCGGCCATAATCAGCCCCAGTTGGAAATAGAACCAGGGCGAGGTAACTTCCGCGCCGAGCGAACGCGCGGCGGCCTGCAGGAAATCGATCAGGTCATTCAGGTCCATCGTCGAAATCTCACGTCCGTCCATGGCGGCGCAAGGCCGACCTTCAAGGCCAACCTTCTGCTCAGATCGGGTCGCTTTTGATCGAAGCAGGTGCCGACCGCAAACCATTTCGACAAGCCCGTGAAGCGCGTCAAGGCTGATCAGCGCAGCAAATCGCTGCCCCAGGTAGAAATTGGTTGGCGTCGAAGAGGGGCGACGATAAGGATGCCTGCGCGCTCAAGCACAGCTATTTGCGAAAGTCCATGACGTCCCTCGATTCGGTCAGCATAGCGATTTTTCTGGGCGCGGTTCTGGTGCTGGCCGGCATCCTGTCGAGCCTCCTGGCGCTGCGCTTTGGGGCGCCGTTGCTGCTGGTGTTTCTCTTGATCGGCATCCTCGCCGGCGATTCCGGTCCTGGGCATATCATTTTCGATGACGTGCGTACGACCTATCTGGTGGGCTCGGTGGCGCTGGCATTGATCCTGTTCGACGGCGGTCTGCGGACAAGGTTTCAGAACGTCCGTGCGGTGCTGGCAGCCTCGACGGCGCTGGCAACCATCGGCGTCCTGCTGACGGCGCTGGTGACCGCACCGGTCGCCAGATATGCGCTCGATCTGAACTGGACCGAGGCGCTCTTGGTTGGCGCGGTGGTGGCCTCGACCGATGCCGCGGCGGTGTTTCTTCTGGTCCACGCGCAGGGCCTGCGGCTGCGTCCGCGGGTCGGCGCCATCCTGGAGGCAGAATCCGGCACCAATGATCCCTTCGCGGTGTTTCTGACGCTGATGCTGGTCGAACTGATCTCGGTCGGTCAGAACTCGGCCTGGCATATCGCCATCGAGTTCGGCCGCGAGGCCGTGCTCGGCGCCGTCGTCGGCGTGGTCGGCGGCCGTCTCGTGGTGCTGGCGCTCAATCGCGTGGCGCTGCCGCAGGGCCTGCACGCGCCCTTCGTGGCGACCGCGGCGCTGACGATCTTCGGCACGGCGCAGATCTCGCACGCCTCGGGCTTTCTTGCCGTCTATCTCGCCGGAATCATCATCGGCAACCGGCCGACGCGCGCGCATAATTCGGTGGTGGCGTTCCTCGATGCCGCGACCTGGCTGGCGCAGATCGTGATGTTCGTGCTGCTCGGACTCCTGGTGTCGCCGCAGCGGCTGGTCAGCAGCGTCGTTCCGGCCGTGATCGTGGCGCTGGTGCTGATGCTGCTGGCGCGACCGCTCGCCGTGTTTATCTGCCTGGCGCCGTTCCGTTTCAATTGGCGCGAGAAGGTCTTCATTGCGTGGACCGGGTTGCGCGGCGCGGTCGCGATCTTCCTGGCCTCGATTCCAATGCTGGTCGGTCTTTCGAAAGCCTATCTGTATTTCGATGTCGCCTTTGTCGTCGTCATCATTTCGCTCTTGCTGCAAGGTTGGACGCTCACCGTGGCCGCGCGCAGGCTGCATGTGGCGCTGCCGCGGGCCGATCGTGCGCCGCGCCGGATCGAACTCGATCTGCCCGGCCAGCTCGAGCAGCAACTGGTCGGCTATTCGGTTCGTCCCAAGAGTCTGTACTTCCGGCGCGGCCTCGTCCCTTCCTGGTCGAAGCCGACATTGGTGATCCGTGACCAGCGAATTCTGTCGCCCCTCGAAGCCGAGCCGATCGCGCCTGGCGACTACATCTATCTGCTGGCGCCGCCGGAGAAGGCCGATTCGCTCGACCGCTTCTTTATCGACATGGCGCCGAGTTCGGCGCCCGATCCCCATATGCTCGGGGATTTCGTCGTTTCCGGCGACGTCACGCTCGGCGACATTTCGCAGATCTACGCCATTGCCACCGAACCCGCGCACGCTCATCTGACATTGGCGGATTATTTCGACGTTCATCTCGATCGTGCGCCCAAAGAGGGCGCAACGCTGGAACTCGACTCCATTGTTCTGATCGCGCGCAGCATCAGCGGCGGCCGCGTCAGCGCGGTCGGCCTCCGCCTGCCCGAGGAAGCGGAAGAAATCGTGCAGCTGTCGCGCATGGCGGCGATCCGGCGCGCGCTGTCGAATCTGTGGGCGCAGCTGGCGGGGATTCGTTAGCATTTCAGATAAGCCCAATTTGGGCTAAACGCGCTGAGGGAGCCGGAGAACAATCTCGAAATCGCCGCGCGCGACGGCCGATTTGAGGCGAATGCCTGGAGAATTCGCAAGGATGGCAGCCGGTTCTGGGCCAAAGTCGCGATCGAACCGTTACGGGACGGGAACGGGCGGCTGATCGGCTTTGCCAAGGTCACCAGCGACATCACCGAAGGCCGCGAAACCGAGCGGAAGATTCGCGAGGCCGGGGAACAGATCCATGCATTGATCGAGACGGTCGTCGATGGCGTCATTCAGATCGACGAGACTGGAAGCATCCAGACCTGCAATCCTGTCTGTCTGAACCTGTTCGGCTATCGGAGCGAAGAGGTCATTGGGCAAAACGTCAATAAGCCCATCATTCAGCCGGCGTCTGATCGGCACGACGATTTTGACGTCCCCGGCGTTCGCAAGATGAAAGGGTCCCGCCGGGAGGTCGAGGGCCGACGCAAGGATGGCTCGAATTTTCCGATGCTGCTTTCGGTCGGCGAAGCCAAGCAGGATGGCAAACCGATCTTCGTCATCATTGTCCACGATATGAGCGAGCACAAGCGGACGCAGGAACAGCTTGTCCAGGCACAGAAGATGGAAACGGTAGGGCAGCTCTCGGGAGGCATCGCGCACGATTTCAATAATCTACTGACGGTGATCGTCGGTAACGCCGAATATCTTTGCGAGCAGCTCTGGGCGCGGCATCCTTTGAAGCAGATCGCCGATGATATTATCGCCGCCGGCGAGCGGGGCTCCGAATTGACCCAGCGCCTGCTGGCGTTCAGTCGCCGCCAACTGCTTCGGCCTACCGTGATCCAGTGTAACGATCTGCTGGCTTCGATGCAGAAATTGCTGCGGCGGACGCTGCATGACGATATCGAAATCAAGGCCGATTTCGATCCCGATCTCAATTCAGCCTTCGCCGATCCGGCGCAGCTGGAAGCGGCCGTCCTCAACCTCGCCCTGAATGCCCAGGACGCCATGACGGCCGGAGGATGTCTGACATTGGCGACCAGCAATGCCTCGCTCGACGATCAGGCGGACGGCGTGCATCCCGGGATTGCGCGGGGCGACTATGTCATGATTTCCGTCACCGATAATGGTCAAGGCTCTGCCGCAGGCGGTCAAGCAGCCGGCGCGAAACTCCCAGCCATCCGGTGACAAGGAGGGCATTTTTCTGTCCGGCAACGAAACCGTGCTGGTGGTCGAAGACGATCCCTTCGTTCGTTCCTTTGTCATGAAGCGGCTGCAGAGCCTTGGCTATGCCGTGATTGCCGCCGTCGATGGCAATGATGCACTGCGCCAGCTGCGAACGGATATCCATATCGATGTCGTGTTCACGGACATCGTGATGCCGGGCGGGATCAACGGCTGGGAATTGATCGAACTGGTCCGGCAGATCAGGCCGAGCCTGCCGGTTCTGCTGACCTCTGGCTATGCGCTGGAGATTCTGGTTCAGCAGGGCCGGCTCCAGCCGGGCGCCATGGTGCTTGCCAAACCCTATCGCAAGGAGGCGTTGGCCCGTCGGCTGCGCGAAATCCTGCTGGTTGGATCGCTGTCGCCGCCGTCGGAGAAGGCACTGGCGCCGCTTGAGCGCGAAACGGACAAGAAGCAGCAGCCGCTTGGATAGAAGGCTGAAGCCGCCCGTGTTGCGGCGGCAGTCCGGGTCGCAGTCGGTGTCGGCGGTCTGACGCGGGATCGCGTGGCGCCTGATCAGGCGGCGCGGATGTCGGCGAGAAACCGGTCGACGTCGGTGCGCAGGCAGTCGGCCTGGCTGCCGAGCGTTTCCGCCGCCTTCAGGACCTGTCCGGCCGCCAATCCGGTCTTGGCCGCCGCCTGGTTGACGCCGACAATATTGGCCGAGACATGCTCGGTTCCATGCGCCGCTTGATGCACATTGCGGGCGATTTCCTGGGTCGCGGCGCCCTGTTGTTCCACCGCGGCGGCGACAGCGGACGCAATCTTGGAAATATGGGCAATTGTAGCGCCGATTTCCTTGATCGCTTCGACCGAATCCTCGGTCGCGGTCTGAATGCAGCCGATCTGGTTGCCGATCTCACTGGTGGCCTTTGCCGTCTGCGAAGCCAGTTGTTTGACCTCCTGGGCCACGACCGCAAAGCCCCTGCCGGTTTCGCCGGCACGCGCCGCCTCGATGGTCGCATTCAGCGCCAGCAGATTGGTCTGCTTGGCGATCGATGTGATGAGATTGACGACGTCGCCGATCCGGCTTGCCGCTTCGGTCAAAGCGTGGATGCGCTCGTCGGTCTTGCGCGCCTGCTCGACCGCTGTACCGGCGATGCGGGCGGAATCCTGGACCTGACGGCCGATCTGGCTGACCGATGTCGCCATCTCCTCCGTCGTGGCGGCAACGGCTTCCACGTTGGCCGAGGCCTGCTTGGCCGCGCTCGCCACCGCGGCGGTCTGCGCGCTGGTCACTTCGACATTCGCCGACATGCTCTGCGAGGTGTCGCGCATCGCATTCGCCGCAACGGCAAGATTATCCAGCGACGAAATCATGCGGCGCTCGAAGATGGCAATCAACTGTTCGATCGCGGCCTGGCGTTGTTCCTTGCGCAGCCGTTCCGCCTTCTGCTCGGTCTCCAATCGCCTTGCCCCGATGATGTCCTCTTTGAAGACGCCAACCGCCTCCGCCATCAACCCGATCTCGTCGCTGCGGCCGATTTCCGGAACCGCGATCGACAGATCGCCACCGGCCAGCCGTTTCATGACCGAGGTCATGGCGGTGAGTGGACCGGTCACGGCGCGGCTGACATAGAGAGCCATCAGGCAGCTCAGGCTGAGCGCCAGCAGCACGCTTGCCATCATCAAATAGCGCATGAAGTCAAAGCGCGCATTGGCAGCCCCGCGGGTTGATTCCGCGCTCTTCAATGCCCCGGATATGATGGTATTGAAAAGTTGCTGAACCTTGCCGAATTGCTTGATTCCGATGCCGAGAACGGCGTCCTCGGCATCATTGAACGCCTGCGTCTTGAGCGCGGTAATCGCCGGCGTGATCGCTTTCCCGACCAGCCCATCGCGCAGCGACATCCATTCGCCGAGCAGTTTCCTGTCGTCTTCGGCGACAACGGTCCGGGAATATTCCTTCACCAGCCCGTCGATTTCAGCCAAATTGGCTTCAACCCGGTCGATATATTTCTGGACGTTCTGCGGGCTTGGACGCGCGATCACCGCGATCGTCAGTTGCTCGATGCAGACATGCATCAAATCGCTGATCTCAGCAAGCTGGCTCACCGGGACAAGGCGGTCCTGATACAGTTCCGAAATATTGTCGTTCAAAAGACTGACGCTCCGGACCGCGATCACGGCGAGCACCGTGAGAGCGAAAGCTTGCAAGGCGAAAACAGCCAGCATCTTTGCCTTGATGCTCGAAACTCTCATACATGGGCTCCAGAGTTCATAACTCTAACGCATGTCGATCAGAACCTCGGCTTGCCGGCGTGCCTATTCGATCGGAAGGCCCTTCGATTTCCAGTTTGGGAAACCGTCGCGATACCAATAGATGTTGCTGTAGCCGTGCCTGAGGGCCGTCGTCGTAGCCTTGAAACTCTTCCAGCACTCCGGCCCGTTGCAGTAGATCACGATCGGGGCTTGCTTGTCGGCGGGCAGCTTGGCGAGGTTGAATTCGTCCTGTTTCACGTCAAAACTAACCGTCTTCTCGCTCTTCTCCCGATAGGGAATATTGATGGCGCCTTTGATATGACCATCGGCATATTCGGACGCGATCCGCGAATCGACCACGACGGCCCCTCGCGACTGCGCGATCTCCACATCCTCGGAGGCGGCCAGTCTGGCACCCGGCAGCTCAGCCGGCGTATCGCCCGCTTGCGCTGTGCCAGAGATCAACAGGCCAAGGATCATTGCGGCAGCTGGCGTGATGAATTTCCACTGCATGGCTCCCTCCCTTCGAATGAAGCATGAGAGGCATAGCGCTGAAGAATTAAGGACCGGCTAATTTCTGGGTAAAATTACCGAGATTTGGCCGGTCGCCCGGAAGCCGTCGCCCGGGTAAAGCTGATTGGCGGCGGTCGCGAACCCGCTTGGTTGGCCGCCAAACCATCCCGGTGGCCGCCCACTGGCTTGGCCTCGCTACGGCTTCGCGTCCGGCGCGGCCAGCACCTGGCGGCAGGCCGCCGGCATTTGCGCCAGCGTGATCGGCTGCGAAGGCTTCGGCGGCGTGGTTGGCGGCTTTGGATGGAGTACGGAATCCTTGAACCAATAAGCGAGATCCGCGGCGCTACAGCCTTCACCTTCCGCGGGTTCCGGTTGGCTCTCACAATCGCCGCTGCCGGATGGACATTTGATGCGGATATGGAAGTGATAGTCATGGCCATACATCGGCCGGATCTTGGACAGCCAGCCACGGTCGCCCTTGGCCTCGCGGCACAACGCCTTCTTGATCGCGGCGTTGACAAAGATTCGTTGCACGCTCGGTTCCTGCGCGGCGTCGCGGATCACCGTGAGCTGGCCCGGCTTGAAGACCTTCGGATCGATATCGAGCCGGTCGGGGCGGACCATCATGACCGCGGACATTTCCTCGCGTTCGTTGCGCGACAATTGCCGGTCCGGCATCGGCGTCAGCCAGACATCGGCGTCCAGTCCGACCTGATGGCTGGCATGGCCGGTGAACATCGGACCGCCGCGGGGCTGCGACATGTCGCCGACCAGGATGCCCGGCCAGCCGGCGTCCTGGTGAGCCTTGACCGACAACCTTTTGAGCAGGGCCACCATGTCGGGATGCGCCCAGTTGCGATTGCGCGACAGCCGCATCACCTGCCAGGTTTCTCCGGTGATCGGCAATTCGTCGGCGCCCGCAATACAGCCCTTTGCATAAAATCCGATCACCCGGGTTGGCATCGCCGCCGGCAGCAGCTTGCGGCCGAACAGCTCTTTCGCGCCAAGCTTCGGGTCGTTGGGATTGGCCAGTGGCGGTAGTGGCTGCGGATCGACGCTGCCTTTGTCCTGCGCCGAGGCGCCGCCGGCCCCGAGCAGCGCGGCACAAAGCAGCAGGACGGGCAGAGCAATATGGCGATGACGGATCATGGCAGTTCTCGATTTCGTCGAGACCGTAACACGTTCTCGATCAGCGGGGAACGAGCGCGCGGGTCTCGGCCGTTCGCAATGGCTTGATCAACCCGGGTGCGGCAGAATGATGGCCGCTGCAGCCGGCGTCAAATGCCGGCTGGCACCGCAGTCACGGACCTCAATCCGCTCAGGATAAGGCCGGGAAATTCGATCCCATCTTGCCGCGGAGCCACTTCGTGAACTCGATGTACACCGCCCGTATGTTGGCGCACGCCGGGCTTATCGCCTGCATGTTTCCGCCGCCATGACCCCACGAAATCACCCAATCGATTCCCTGAAGGCCTCTTTATTTTGGCGTTTGCGGGGATCAAACGCATGCCGTGCGAGCGGGCCCAATCAACGTTCGCGAGGCGTGAATCATAAAGTAATGTGAATCACAAAGGAAATCGAATGACAGCAAGTCCATCGGTCTCTGACCTGCTCAACGCGGCGAATTGGGAATATCTCCCGACGGGGACGCCGTCGGCAAACTTGACGCCGTTCATGGTAAATGGCCATCAGTTGACGATGACCAACATCGCGGACGGGTTTTCGGCCACGGTTTGGGAGGACACGGCGACCCATCAGCTGGTGGTCGGTTTCGAAGGCACGAATATTAGTGATTTGGCCGCAGGGGGAACCAGCAGCACTTTTGCAAGCAACGAGCTCAAGGCTGATGTTTCGTTGCTGGCTGGGCAAATTCCGCAGGCCCTGGTCGATGCATATAATTTCATCACGCAGACCGTCGAGCCCGATGCGGCGCAGCAGGGCTACTCGACGAGCAGCATTTTCGTCACCGGTCATTCGCTTGGCGCCGACGAGGCCGAATATGTCGCGGAGCGCACCGGCCTGGGCGGCATCGGATTCGAAGGCTCGGGTATCTCGGCGTCGGTACCGGCGGTCGGCAACGGTTCGAACTTCGTTTCCGTCGTAACCTATGGTGATTCATTCGCCAACTATTCGTCGGACATCGATGCGGAGCAGCCTTTCGCCCCGGCCTTTGTCCCCAACGGCGGTGCCCTGCCGCACTATGGCGAAGTGGTGATGATCGGCAACCCGGCCGATGAGGCGGTCTTGCAGGCCGGTGCGGCCCAGGCGGCTATGTCCGGGCCGCTGGCAACGTTGACTGATTACGCCGGTGACCTGGTGGAATTCCATTTGCCAGAAACACAGGCCTACTATCTCGGCGTGACGCTCAACCAGACGGATGCCGAAGAGATGGATATCGGCGTTAAATCCGGTCCGGGGGTCTGGAACGTGGCCAACGACAGCATCGGGCAGTTTCTCAGCGCTGCCGAAGCAAAGAGCGTGTCCGGAAACCAGGCTCTGACCGGCAGCAGCACCGATGCCAGCCTGTCCGATCCGCAGACCAACTCGGCGCCCCATGCATCCGTCGATTCCGGCATCGTCGCGGCCGACTTCGGCGCCAGCGAACCGCTGCTTGATGATGCGCTCAACTTCCTTGAGGAGTCGATCCAAAACGCCATGACGGTGTCATCGTAAATATTCAACACCTCGGGCACTCGCCATGGCTCACATTCGGGCGTTCGCGGAGCGTCGAATGACAGCGAAACGCGCGGATCCTGGCGCAGAATTGCTCGACGAGGGTCTGGTGGCCTTGTGCGGCATAGCCGCGTATTTCCGCGTGCCGACCGATGTTGGCTATCTGAATCGTGAACTCGCTTTGGGCGCGCGGTCCGCGCAGCCGGAAGATCTGGTGCGCGCGGCCAAGCTGATCGGCCTTAAAGCCCGCATTGCGGAGAAAATGACCGCGCAAGGTCTCTTGGAAATCCCGTTCCCAGCCATCTTGCAGATGAAGGATGGCCGTTAT
>Ga0302319_10004857_pt1 | contig 27386 bp, 30 predicted proteins | sample Bog_T0_2_FD_203319 | JGI IMG/M metagenome (GOLD analysis project Ga0302319, IMG submission 203319) | Peat permafrost microbial communities from Stordalen Mire near Abisko, Sweden - Bog_T0_2 | ecosystem: Environmental > Terrestrial > Soil > Wetlands > Peat | place: Sweden: Abisko, Stordalen Mire... | reverse complement strand
AGGCTGTATGATCCGGCCAGCGTCAGGAAGCTGACCCGCGAATGGGTCGAGACGTGGCGGGCCGGCAGGCGCCGCAGTTAGCCGGGCAGCCGCGCCTGCCCCGGGAACGCCTGCTCCCCGTTGGCTGACATGGTCCCGGACGGCGCGCCGCGGCGATCCGGCAGCGTGCCGGCGGCGCAATCCAGGTCCCAGCCGCGTGCTCCCTGTGTTTCCGGCGTGGGACGCGCCCGCGTCAAAGCTGACGTGCGCGCTCCGCCACGGGCATGATCCCTGGCGTACGGCGCACCTGCGGCCATAATGGAAGATGCCTGCCGCTTTTCCTTGTCTTGTGCCTTGCCTGCGGCGGGCCCTCCATGGACCAGGGAGAAAACGCGATGTCCGCCGTCCGCCCGAGCCATTCCGTCGAAATAGCCGCCGCCCCGGAAGGGATACTTGTCGCCTACTCCGACCCGCGCCTCGACGGCGCGTCCGGGCTCCGCCTCGACCCTGTGAGTGGCAAGCTGGATGCACTGCTTGGTGACGGCGGAACCTCGGCGTGCGGGCGCGTCTCCCCGGAATTGGTTTCACTGGTGCGCGCTGTCAGGTCGGTGGTCTGGGCACGGCTGGCGGGAGCGGACGGAACCACCGTCGCGGTGTCCGAGATTTCCCTGGAGACTGTCTGAGGCCGTTTGAGGCGCTCCGGCGCCATGGAGAAGAATATGTCCGTTGTTGAAAAGGCCCGCGCCATTCTGGCCAATGCGACGCACACGGGGGCCACCGGGCTGCGCAAGGCGCGCACGCCGATGCTGGACCGGATGGTCAAGCTGGCGGCCGTGGGCGCCATTGTCTCGCTGGCGGCGGCATGCACGGCGGTTCCTCCGGGCTACCAGCAGCAGTCCTACCAGCAGGGATACCCCCAGCAGGGCCAAGGTTATCCCCAGCAGGGCTACCCCCAGCAGGGATACCAGGTGCCAGGCATGGCAAGCCCCGGCAACCTCGTCGGGACGCTCGGCGGAGGTGCGCTCGGTGGCTTCATCGGCAACCAGTTCGGGTCCGGGAACGGAAAGAAAGCCGCCACGGGGATCGGCGCTTTTCTCGGCCTCCTGGCCGGGAACGCGGTGAGCGCGCCCCAGCAGGGGAACGGCTATCCTCCCAACGGTGGCTATCCTCCCAACGGCTACAATGGCGGCTATCCTCCGAATGGCGGTTACCCGCCCAACGGTTACGCCGGCAACTCCGGTGGCTATGGCAACGGGTTCGGCTCACGCCTGAGCCCCCAGGACCTGTCCTATATGCACGCCGCGGAACGGCAGGCATACAGTGCCCCGCTGGGCAGCCCGGTGACCTGGCGCAACCCGGCGAACGGCAACGGCACGACCATCACTCCAATCAGCGAGGGCTATAACCAGAACGGGGTCCTCTGCCGCAACTTCGCGCTTCAGGTCTTTGAGGCCGGCAATGTCCGCGGCGGGCACGCTTCCGCCTGCCAGGTCCCCGGTGGCGGCTGGCAGGTCTTCGCGGTGGCGGAAAGCCCGCAGCTCTCCAACTTCGCCGAAAACGCCGCCGATGGCGAAGATCCGGCGCCGTCCCGCCGTCCCGGCTGACGGGCTCTGCCACAAGCAAAAAACCCGTGGCCGCCGCCGGATAGGTGGCGGCCACGGGTTTTTTGCTTGGCGTCCGCGCTGGCGTGGGCGGCGCGGCCGGGACATTCCATGGCAAGGTGGTGGCGGCTGGCCACCTGGCTGCGTTCACCGTGGGCATCCGTTCCGTGGCAGGCTGCCCATTCCTGGCCGGACAGGGCCCCAGACGGTTTCTGCCTGCACCGCCAGACTTCTTGCCTTGAAAGGCGATGGCGTTAACCATTTGGCCATGGATAGGGGACATTGTGCCGCCAGCGCGAAGGAGCTCCGATGGCTTGCCAGCCCCCTGACATGCGGCGGTTTGCGGCCGCTCCCAAGCCGACACCGCTTGACCCGGCGCACGGGCACACCGATGCCCGCAAAGGATTCCTGCCATGATGGGAGCCATGCAGCCGGCACCGGCGTCGGGCCAGCTTCCGGCCGTCTGCGTGGTTGACGGCAATCCGTCGCATGGGCGCCAGGTGGCATCGGCACTGGCTTCACTATTCCGGGTCGATCACTACCAGAGTGCCTCCCAGGCGCTCACGGCCATGCGCGCCGACCCGCCTGCCGTCGTGATGGTGGATGAGACAATCCCGCCAAAGGACGGGTTCGCGTTCATCACTTCACTGCGCCGCGAGGAGGCGTTCTCGAGGCTGCCAATCATCGCGACATCGGCATCGGACCCCGGTCTGGCCTCGTCAGCCAGGCAGTGCGGGGCCGATCTGGCGCTGCGTCGGCCCTATCGTCGGAGCACGCTGGTCAAGGCCATCTCGTCGTTGCGGAACAGGGATGTCGAGCTGACCTGGGACGCGCTGCCGCCACACCAGCGGGAGGCGCTGAATGGCACCATGGACGTGTTCAATGGGCTTGCCGACGCCGTTGCCAGCGGCGATCCAATCCCGTTCAGCGCGATGGCCGCCGGGTGCCGCCCTCTGGTCGAGGCCGTCGGCAAGTGCGACTTCAAGGGCATTCTTGCTGGCGTGAAGGATCACGACGATTGCACCTATGTCCACAGCATCAGGGTGGCCACGCTGCTGACGCTGTTCGGCCAGGCAGCCGGGCTGCCGGCCAGCGACCGGATCGTGCTGGCCAGCGGCGGCCTGCTCCACGATGTCGGCAAGATGGCGATTCCGCAGGGCCTGCTCAACAAGCCTGGCAAGCTGGATGACGCCGAATTTGCGGTCATCAAAGGCCACGTGGACACGACCGTCAGACTGCTGCGCGCCGTCACATCCATTCCGGAACCCGTCATCACCATTGCCGCCCAGCACCACGAAAGGCTGAACGGGAAAGGTTACCCGCACGGTCTGGCGGGCGGGCAGGTCGATGAACTGGCCAGGATGGCCGCCATAGCCGATGTGTTCAGCGCGCTGACCGAGCGCCGTTCGTACAAGGCGCCGATAGCCGCCGACAAGGCGCTGGCACTGATGTCGGAGATGGACGGCCATCTCGACCAGCACCTTCTCCGGCTGTTCAGGGGCATGCTGCTCGACGCCGGTGTATGATTCTTTCCGGCATGTCCGTGCGGCGGGCGTCTCCTCCGCTTCTTCGCCATCCGCGTCCGCACGGTGCCGTGGTCAGGCAGCGACGGCTGCGTCGCTGGCCTGCCCGGCCGTGGCGCCCGGATCGAACCTCGGGTGGACAATGATGCTGTCATCACCCACCACGACCATCTCCTTTCCGGCGAGAAAGGCCAGCGCCGTTTCCGCCATTGCCACCGTCAGCTCAGGCATGCCAGGCAGCGGATCGGTGAACCGCGCGAAAATTTCCGCCTTGGACACCGGAGCCAGCGTCTTCGTGCTGATATCGAAAGCTTCAATTGCGATGCAGTCGAGCAGGAAACATGCGTCACATGGGGCGGTCTTCCCCCATTCCGCGCGGAAAGCCACCTCGTAACTTTTTGAAAACCGTGTCCATGCGGCGTTGGACGCGGTCTCATCAGGCGAAGCCAATCCTATTGGAGCGGAAACCGAACTCCCTGGTGGCTGGCTCGCCTCTTGGTGTTCCCTGTCGGCTGCGGCCATCAAATCCTCCATGAATTGCCGGAACATAAGGGGTTTCCGGCAAAATCCAAGACCCGTGCCATGCCAGCGCGGCAGCGCCCCGTAGGACCTGGTCAGCCAGCACGGGCGGGCGCCGTTCACCGCCGACAACCACACTGCCAGGATCCAACAACTACCAGACGGGCGTTGGGCGCGACGTTCCGGCCGGCTTTGGATCCTCGATGTCCCCATGGACAGTGGAGCCGGGCTGCCGCTTTCGATGCGGCCGGGCACCGCGGCCCCTGCCGGGCGCCGCACGCGAGCCGGGACACGTGTGTCACGTCTGGACTTGATCGGAATTCCGGAAGCCGCGCCAGTCTTTGCATGCCTGCCCGTTCAGGCCGCCGCGGCGCTGTCCTGGAGCACGCCGAACCGCCGCTCCCTCCGCGCGTATTCGGCCAGCGCAGCGGCGAAGTGGTCCGCGCCGAAATCCGGCCACAGCACGTCAAGGAACACCAGCTCGGCGTAGGCGGCCTGCCACAGCAGGAAATTCGACAGCCGCTGCTCCCCCGAGGTGCGGATCACCAGGTCAGGGTCGGGGATTCCCGTGGTGGAAAGGAGCGAGGCGAATCCAGCCTCGTCGAGCCGCGCCAGGTCAAGGCTGCCAGCGAGTGCCGCTTCCGCCACCGCTCGGGCCGCCGCCAGGATCTCGGCGCGTCCGCCATAGGACAGCGCCACCGTGAGGTTGATCCGCGAGTTGCCTGCGGTCTGCCGTCCGGCTGCGGCCAGGCTCTTCCGGATGGCCGCGGGGAATCTCCCGGTGTCACCGATGACACGCAGCCGCACGCCATTCCGGTCCATGTCGGCGAGCTCCGAATCGAGAAAATGGCTCATGAGCCCGAGGATGCCGGACACCTCGGTGGCGGGCCGCCCCCAGTTCTCGCTGCTGAAGGCATACACGGTCAGCCAGGGCACGCCGCTCCCGACGGCGGCCTCGATCGTGCGGCGCAGCGCCTGCGCGCCTTCGCGGTGGCCTGCCAGCCTGGGCAGCCCGCGCTTCGCCGCCCAGCGCCCGTTGCCGTCCATGATGATCGCGACGTGCGCCGGAGGCTGGCACCCGTCCGGCCTTCCGGCTGTGCGGAACGCACGCGGCGGCAAAAGGCTTTCAGACACGGGCAACTCCCTGCGCCTGGCCGGACCGCAAACCGTCCCACGCCATGGCATCGCCGGACGGGGCACCATGGCCTGCCTGGCTGACGGCAATTTGGCGATTGTGCCGGGTGAAGTCAACCTGTTTTGCCTGGAGGCTTCGGTGCGGCAGGGAACCGTGGATTTGTTTGCCATCACCCCGGAGCCACCGCCGTTGCATGGATGGATGCAATCCATGACACGCATGCATGCCGGGCTACCCGGCGGTCACGCGGCATGCGCCGATGACTGACCTCAGGACTTCGCGTGCGCCGGTGGTGTTGAAGGCGGCGGTAACAGGCTCGCCGCCATCGAAACGCACGGCGAGGGCCGGACTGCCGCTGGCGATGATTTCCCTCACGAACAGCATGGCACCCTCTCCCGGAGCCCCGTCCCGCATTACAATTTCCTTGCGGTCATCCGAGATGTCCCAATCCCCGACCGTCGGTGTCCGCGCGCCGATACGGACAGCGACATCCTTCCCGGCGGACGCGCCGGCAGGCTTTCCAACCGAGAGCCGGACACTCAGAGTCCCGGAGCAGCGGACCTCCAGCCGTGGCGAAAGCCCGCCCGCCCCGCCACCGGAAACCTGCCACGGCTGAAGGACAGCCCGCAGGCTGTCCGGGCCGCCGCCCGCGCCGTCGGCGGACGTCAGTGACCAGTTGCCGGTCACCGCCCTGGCGACGGCTGGCGGCGTGTATGTCGCGGGACTGCCGAACAACTGCGCCAGGCATCCGGAACGCGCGGCCAGGTCCACCGTTGCCGCGCAGGCGGCTGCGGCCGGGACGCCATCCGCCGCGGCGCCCGCTGCGCATGGCGCCATGAAGGACAAGGCGGTGATTGCGGCAAACCAGGCTGTACGCACGGCTGTCTCCTTGCCAAAAGGCCAAGCATGGCCCTCCCATCTGGGGTTTCTTGCACGCCAACGGTAAAGGAAGCCTGAATTTCCTCGGAGCGGCTGCCCGTTGCGCCGCTGGCCATGCCGCTTCCGCCGACCACCTGCAATCACGGAAGGCCGGCAAACGCCATCTGTCGGCACGCTCCCCGCAGGGCGGCCCGCAGCGTCCCGTGTTCCGTTGCGGCAACGGCCTTTCAGGCCACGCCGGAGGATCCGCGCTTCAGGCCGTTCCGGGTCCGGCTGCTTCGCCGGCTCCGGTCATGATCCCCGGCATCGGGTTCCAGGGATGCCCGGGATGCCGGGGATGCCGGGCGCGGTGGCTGCCGTTCGGAAGATTCTTGGCCGGAAGGCGGGCAGGCAGCGTCAGGCATGCCCGCCCGCGATCAAACGTTTGATGGTGGCACTCAGCACCATTGCGTTGATTGGCTTGTAAAGGACGCGGACCCCGATGGAGTCCGCATCCTCCTGCACCTCCGGTCCCACCTCGCCGGTCAGCACGACGGCAGGAATCTCCACCCCGGCGGTGCCCCTGACGGACCTGATGGTGTCGGTTCCGACAGCACCGTGAAGCAGCTTGTAGTCGGCGATAATGGCGTCGGGCATGCGGCGCTGCAACCCGATGCCATGCAGCGCCTCCCCGGTGTTCTCGGCCGCCACGACGATGTAGCCCAACATTTCGAGGATGCCCGTGAGACCTTCGCGAACACTGGGGGTGTCATCCACGACCAGGATTAGCGGGGCGCCGTCTCCCTGGGGAGGCGGAAGGCCGGAAACAGTATCCGGCGCAAGCACGGGTGGCTTGGCGTCGGCGTGCGGATGGCTGACTTCTGGCAGTGCCGTTGCCACAACCGGTACCTCGATACTGAATACGGACCCCTGTCCTTGCCCCGAAATGGCACTGACCCGGTGGCCAAGGATCCCGGACAGGCTCCGGACGATCGAAAGCCCCAGCCCAACCCCGACTGGCGTCCCCTCCTCGCCGCGGGAATGGACAAATTCGTCCCATATGCCTGGCAGCCGATCTTCCTCGATGCCTGGACCGCTGTCACTCACCTCGATGACGGACGTGCCGCCCGTAACCCGGCACGCCACCCTTACATGGCCTTGCTGGGTGAACTTGATGGCATTCCCGGCCATGTGGAGAAGTATCTTGCCCAACAGAACCCTGTCGCTGCGAACGACTTCGCCGCCCGCCACGAAAGCAAGGGACAGCCCCTTTTTCTGTGCGGCGGGCGCGAGCGAATCCGACAGATTGGCGAACAGTTCCCGCAGCGGGAACTCCGACACCGAGGGGATGACGGCACCGGACCCCAGTCTGGTGTGGTCCAGGAGACGGTCCAGCACCTCGTCCAGCGATTCGAGAGCACCACGCAGGTTGGCGAAAATCACCTCCCCCGGACCTGAAGCGATGAAAGGCGCCATGGAATCGGCGAACAGGCTTGCGGACTGCGCCGGCTCACGAAGCGCATGCCCGATGGCCGCCAAAACCACCCATCTCGATTTGACGGCAAGCTCCGCATTCTCCCCCTCCACCCCCGCCGCGCCATCCGCCGTCGGCATGGCCGGCTTCAGCGCTTCTCTGTCCCGGCGGGCGGCCGGCACATCGCGTGCAATATCGGCAACCACGGCAACCGTCCCATGGGAATCGGGCGGCCAGCACTGCCCCGAGCCGGCCGACCCATTGTGATCCGGGGTGCCTGTGCTTACCGATCCGGAAACCAAGTCCCCTTGTTCCGCCGCCCGCCTGACACCGCCATCCTGGCGGCGTGCCTCTTTTTTTTGATAGCCGCGCGCCCACCATCCGGCCAGCGCTGCGGCGGCAGCGGCAAGCCCTGGCAGCCAAAAGACGGTTGCGTTCCAGCCGTCTGCCACCGCCGCCGGCGCTGCTTCCGAAGCTGGGCGTGATGCCATGTTACGGACGTCCGTCTCCTGCATGTCCGCCAGGGTGACGGCCATGCACGCAGCCGTGAGGCGCTTTCCGGCGAACGGGACGGGCTGGCGCGCACAATGGAAATCCGCCAGGCCGGCAGCGGCGGATGCAGGAAGGGCTGGATGACAGACGGCCGCCTGGACGGACGCCGCCGGCAATGCCACAGCCAACGCCAGCACGAGGTGCGCGAATCCGCAGCGAAATGGGCTCTTGCTCAAAAGGGAATCCACCAGACATACCGCATGCCGTAGTGTGTATCAGTGGCTCGGCCTGAAACGCAACTGCGGCGGGGGAGGCGAGACTCTTCTTCATGCCCAGGCTGCGCATTCGGCAGAAACGGTATTTTGCGTACCTGAAGGTAATATTGCCGTGACAATTTCATCGGCTCGGCGGCGCGCGTCCATATCTGCGGTGCTTTCCGCCAGTTGGATGACACCGTCCGGACGGGCGTCCTCCCCTCTACGGACGCTTGGCGGCCTGCAAGAGGGCGTCTGCGTTCAGCTCCGCTTCGATGGCGTTGCCCATCGCCAGGCTGGCGTCCGCCCGGATGCCGTCAAGCGAGGCTCCGAGACCTTCCATGCTCCTGCCAAGGCCGCTGACGGCTGTCTTGAGTTCCGCAAGCGAGGCACGGAAGTCGGCCACCGCCGCGCGCTGCGCGTCCAGCGCCGCGTCGATGCTGCGGAGCGCCATGTTCAGGCGGGCTACCGGGCTTATGCGGTTGGGGCACCGTCCGTCATGATCATCTCCGCCGGGGGTTGAGCCATGGATATTCCCGGATATGGTGGACCCGGCAAACAACACGTTCAAGCAAAACATCAAGGTCGGGAATCCGGCGGCCGCCCCACGCTGGCCATCCTGTGGCTGGTTTCCCGGGGCTTGCGCAAGACACCATCCGGACACAACGGAGCCGCCACGGGTTTCCCTGTGGCGGCTCCGTTGTGTCCGGATGGGCTGCCTGGCTGCCGGAAGCTGCCTGGTTCAGCCCGGCGAACGCGCCGCCGTCCTGCGGCGGAACACGCCCAGGCCGAGCATCACCATGCCGGGCAGCGTGCCAGCGAGCGCCGGAAGCGGCACAGGCGCTGCTTCCGAATAGGTCAGCTGGTCGACGGAGAAGGATACGTTCGTCACCGTCTGGAAGTAGACCTCGCCGATGCCGGCCCCATTGGCGGCCTGGCCGCCTTCGATGTTCACGAAGTAGCTGCCGTTGAACCCGGCATTCCCGCCCGCCGCCGCAAGGATGTCTGATCCGTAAATCGTGTCGAGCAACAGACCTGTGCCGTCATAGGCGGTCACCGCCTGCTCTGCCTGCACGTTGCCCCACAGGAAGCCGACGTACTGCTCCGTGTTGGCGAAATTGGCGTCGAGGTTGCCGCCGTCGGTCGGAACCGCGAAATATTTGTTGGCGTCCACGCCGGAGCTTGTCGTCGGCGCGCTGGCCGTGACCGTGCTGCCCTGGTAGACTCCCGCGTTGCCATAGAAGGTGACAGCAACCTGGTTGTCGGCTGGTCCGTAGGTTTCGACGTTGTAGCCAGTGGTGACGGCGCCGTCAGGACCGGATGCCGCACCCAGGCTGACCGTGGCAAGGCTGGTCACTGACCATTGGGGATCGGCGGCTGAATAGCAAAGATATCCGTCACTCGTGCACGTGGTGGCTGCGGAGGCGTGGCTGGCGGCTGCGGCGATCATTGCCGAGGCCGCGACGCCCAGCGTCATGGCTCCTTTGATTTTCATGGATTTCCTCACCGAAGGACGGGTACGCGATGGACCCAATTGTGGCACCTTCCAACCTTATACCACCGCCGCATGAGGAAAGCGAAAGGATCGCGCACGCCTTGCCATGCGGCGTCGCCACCGCCACGGCAGCGATCTGCAAGGAAAATACTGGATTGCGGCAATTCCTGCCATCGCCGTCTGACCAGGGTTGCCAAAAATGCATGCCTGGCAGCGCAGGCGTGGCCTCCCACTAGGCGGCTGGCGCGCCGCCAATGTCCCCGTCAACCGCGGCAGTCTGGGATGCGCGCCAGAATGTGCGACCGGATGTCCCATGCGGACCGCACATTCTGGCGGCGTTGCTCAGGTGGAGAGCCGCCAGCGCGGCCACTGCGGCGGCACCCGACAGCCAGCCCGCCGCGCCCTCCACGCCGGCGGCCAGCAGCGGCAGGTGGATCATGAGGAGAGCCAGCCAAATCCGCCGCCTCAGTCGCCAGCGCCCTGAACGGGCGGCTGCGAGCGGCGGATCGGTGGCCTCGGCGGCGAGGCGGCGGCGCATCACCAGCAGCACGGCCGCGATGGCGGTGTACGGCAGGAGATCCCCGGGGCGGACCGCTGGCGCGCCAGCCTGGCTGGCCAGGACATCCGCGGCCAGCGCGGCAGCCTGGAAAGCCAGCGCAACGCCGAGCAGCCGCATGGCCACCGCCGCAGGATCCCGTCCGGAGCGGACGATGCGCCTGGCCGCCGGAACGGCAATGCGCGATGAAATGGCCGCATCAAGTCCCGGCATCAGCCTATGCCCCGGCGGAGGGCGGGGCTGGCGGCGCAGCAAGCCGACCCTTGGCGGGCTGTTCGCGCGCCTTCCCCCTTCTGCAGGGCGCCGCGTCCCAATCGGTCAGGGGAACGAGCACTCCCATGGTCACAGCCGCCGCAATCAGGGAGGAAAGAAAGCCTATAGGAGACGCCGCCGCGGCGGCAATGGCGGCTCCTACGGCCATATGGAATGGCTTCAATGGTATGATCCGCTTGCGCATCGCGTTGCTCCTGGCGCCCGGCCGCAGAGTGGCGGCGGGGCCGCGAACTGTCAAGGAAATGTTTGGGGATGTCGGCCGCAACGCGTTCGCAGGAGAATGTCCGGCGCGCTGCGGCGGACGCTGTGGGGTGCCGCATGCAAGGAAAAGTCGTTGGCCGCCGCCATGGGAGGGGGTTGCTCACGCGAATGTTCCCGGCTGGCCCCATGCCGCTTGCCAATGGGGCATGTTCCCTTGCGCCAGGAATGCCGGGCATGCGCCGCGGCAGTCCATGCGCGTGCAGCAGCGGGAGACTGACTTGAGAGAAAGGCTTGACCAGGCGGACAGGGAGGAGCCATCCGTCTTCAGCATCGGCGCGCGCGATCTTCCGGGCCTGCTCGGGCTGCACGGCGCCTTCATCGCAACGGTGGCAGGCGCCGCCGGGCTTACCGCCGGGTCGGCCGGCGGCCGGCTTGCCGTGGCCGCAGGTCTGGGCGCCTTGCCAGCGGCTGTGGGCACCCTGGCCTGGCTCGTGCGCGGGGACGAGCCCATGTTCCGCCTCCGTGCCTGGTGGCAGGAGCGCCGCATGCTGCGGGACCCTGTCATCGCAGCCAGGACAGAGGCCGCCGCCCGCGATGGCGCCGTGGCCAGGCTGCTGGACGGCGGGCGCGGCGTTTACCTGGTAAGCCGGGGTGACGGGGAACGCTACGATGTCTTGGGCCCCGAGGCATTCGCGAAATTCCGCGCGCAAACCGCCCGGACCGGAGGCATTCTGACGCTGGTCGCGGTGGATGAACGCAACCGGGAAGTCACGGTCAGCCGTTTCCGGGGGGGGCTGCTTCACGGGCCGTCGGCAGACTGCCCGGCGGTGTCGAGGTTCCGCGGCGGCCGCGAGCAGTGCTGGTACTTCGATCACGGACGCAATGTCACGGAGCGCATCGTCCGCACCGCACACCTGCAGGAAGCATGTCTTCCGGCACGGGCAGGACCCTGAACGGGCTTCCCGGAGACAGCAGCCACAGAGGACTGCCGTCTCCGGGCGGGAGCCTTCGCAACGCTCGCACCTGCCACAAGGAAAACCTCTGTGGGAAACCCGTGGCAATCCTCCCCATATGAACCTATGCTCCGGACAGACCAGCCGGAGGAGCCGCAATGCCCGTCATCTATGAGAAAGAAACCGTCATGAGGCGCAGCGGGATCGTATGCGACTGCTGCGGGGCAGAGGATACCGATGGCTTTAATGATTTCGCAGTCGAACACACACTGGGTTACGGCAGTCCGCTGGACGGGACCGTGCTGACAGCAGCCATCTGCGACGACTGTCTCGTCCGCCTTGTCCTGGAGCACGTTCCGGGCGCCGTATTCAGGGATAACGGCCCAGGATGGCCGGCGCTCGGCCGCAGTGCGGTGGCCCTTGCCATCGGCGCGCGGAAGGGCAGCGGCGAGCCACGCCTCTGACTCCATGGACGCCGGGCAGGGTTCAGCCCCGCCCGGCGTGCTCCGCGGCCGCGCCGATGAACGCCGCGAACAGCGGATGCGGCGCAAACGGCTTCGATTTGAGTTCCGGGTGGAACTGCACGCCCACGAAGAACGGGTGGTCCGTCCGTTCGACGATTTCCGGCAGCCGGCCGTCCGGCGACATTCCGGAGAACAGCAACCCGGCCCCCTCGAGATCGCCGCGGTAGGACATGTTCACCTCATAGCGGTGGCGGTGCCGCTCCTGGATTTCCGCAGCTCCGTAGACACGCTGCGCGAGGCTTCCTTCGGCAAGCACTGCCGGATAGGCGCCGAGCCGCATGCTTCCGCCGAGATCGCCGCCGGCCTGGCGGCGCTCGGTCACGTCCCCCTTCTCCCACTCCGTGATCAGTCCGATGACGGGGTGCGCGCACGGCCCGAACTCGGTTGTCGACGCGTCGGCGAAACCGCACAGGCTGCGTGCCGCCTCGATGATGGCGAGCTGCATGCCGAGGCAGATGCCCAGATACGGGGTGCCGCGTTCCCGGGCAAGACGGATGGCCCGTATCATCCCCTCCGTGCCGCGGCCGCCGAACCCGCCGGGCACCAGAATCCCGTGCGCCCCCTCGAGCTGCGCCTCGCCACCTTCCTTCTCAAGCTGCTCGCTGTCCACCCAGCGGACGCGCGTCCTGACCCCGTGGGCGAATCCACCGTGGGTCAGCGCTTCCGCAAGCGACTTGTAGGCGTCCGGCAGCGCGGTGTACTTGCCGACGACGGCCACCTCGACCTCGCCTGCCGGGGCACAGATGGCGCCGAGCACACGTTCCCACCGCGAAAGGTCAGGCTCCCCGTAGGTGGACAGGCCGAAATGCCGCAGCACCTCGCGGTCCAGGCCTTCCCGGTGGTAGGCGAGCGGCACCGCGTAGATGCTGTCGGCGTCCAGCGCCGGGAATACCCGCTCCGGCCTGACGTTGCAGAAAGAGGCAATCTTGCGCCGCTCCGGGTCTGGCAGCGGCCGGTCGCAGCGGCACAGCAGCATCTGCGGCTGGATGCCCAGCGCCAGCAGCTCCTTGACGCTGTGCTGGCTGGGCTTGGTCTTGAGCTCGCCCGCCGTCTTGATATACGGCACCAGCGTAAGGTGGACGAACAGCGCGCCCTGCGCGCCGAGCTCGTTGCCAAGCTGGCGGATGGCTTCCAGGAACGGCAGGCCCTCAATGTCGCCCACGGTCCCGCCAATCTCGACCAGGACGAAATCGGCATCGCCGGTGTCAGCCAGCACGGCGGCCTTGATGGCGTCGGTGACGTGCGGGATCACCTGCACGGTGGCGCCCAGGTAGTCGCCGCGGCGCTCCCTGGCGATGACGTCGGCGTACATGCGCCCCGATGTAAGGCTGTCCCTGCGCGTCGTGTGGACGCCTGTGAAGCGCTCGTAGTGCCCGAGATCAAGGTCGGTCTCCGCCCCGTCGTCGGTGACGAACACCTCGCCGTGCTGGTAGGGGCTCATCGTCCCCGGATCCACGTTGAGGTAGGGGTCAAGCTTGCGCAGCCGCACCCGGTATCCCCTGGCCTGCAGCAGGGCGGCGAGCGAGGCCGCGGCGATGCCCTTCCCAAGGGAGGAAACCACACCGCCGGTAAAGAAAACAAAGCGTGCCATGCGCCGCCCCCAGGTTACGCGCCATTCGGTCGGCGGTCCCGGCCCGGTGCCGGCATGGCCGCCAAGCCATGGTCCGGCGCGCCCGGCCAAGGGTCAAGGAAAACTTCAGGAGGCGCGGACGCCGGCGCTGTAGGGCCGCCGCCGGCGTCCGCTGCCATCATCCCGGATCGGCGCCGCCGTCACCGGGCGGTCCGCCCGGCATGTCTTCAAGCCATGCCGAAAGGCTGGGCGGGCGGCCTTCCGGGGCGGCGCCGTAAGAAACATCGAAGACGCGCCACGGCTGCCCGGCGGACTCCCGCAGCAGGAACACCCGGTCGGTCCACTCCGTGGACGACTGGCCGCGCTCGAATTGGAGGGCCACGTCACAGGCGGCGGCCCGGAAGCCGCCTTCGCAGGCGCCGACTGAGAATCCCGTGGCCCCGTCGGGCGATGAGGTGACCGGATCATCGGATGTCCCCGTCTCCGCCCATCTGTCCATCAGCGCGGCGATGCGCTCCGTCATCATGGGCCGCAGCGCGTCGACCCCGTCCGCGCGGGCAGCCGGCGCGATCTGGTGCGGGCGCACCCGCTGGACAGCCGCGTAGAACGCGCGGGCGGCGTCGGCCGGGGCGGCATCCCGCTCCTGCGCGGCGGCCGGCACGGCGGCCAGGGCTGCGAGGGCGGCCATGAAGATGAAACGCATTGCGTGTCTCCTTTAGGGTAAGGAGAATGCCACAGCACGGGCAGGCAGCCAAGAAAATAGCGGCGGCCCTGGGGCCTCGGGCCAATTCCGGATGCCACAGGCATGCTCCGGGCTTGCCTTGGCAATCCAGGACCGCCGGCCCGGGCCGTTATGCCACGGCGCCGCCAATGCCGGTGGCACCCGTACCGCCATTGATGTTTCCGGCACCGGAGCGGAGAACTTCACGGGATGGCATCTCCGGAAGAACCGGCGGCATTGCCAGTCAGGTCCGGCGCGGCCCCGCGGGCATGCCGCAACCCGGGGCACGCAGGTTGGCCGGAAAAAATTGGCGCCAGGCGTCAACTTTTCCTTGCGCCCCAACCCGGACAGGCAAACAATCCATGCCGACGAACCCCAACGCCCAGAAGGGCGGCCCCGCAGAGGGGCCGCCCTTTCCGTTTCCGAGACCCATCGCCTGAAGGAAAACTCTAATGGACAACATCCTGCGCCGACCGGAACTGCTTCAGGTCGCCGAGTCCGTTGCGAAGGAAAAATCCCTGGACCGCGAGGACGTCATCCGCGCGATGGAAGAGGGCCTGGCGCGCGCGGCGCGCGCCAGCTTCGGCGCGGAAAAGGACATCCGGGTCGAGGTTGACCGCAAGACCGGCGGCGTGCAGCTGTTCCGCTGGACCGAGGTGGTCGCGGACGCTGGCGAGACGCCCGACGGCCGTCCCTTCAACGGGGAGCGGATGATGCCGCTGTCGCTGGCGGAGCGCGTCCGCCCTGGCGTGGAGGTCGGCGGGTTCATCGTTGACCCGCTCCCGCCGCTGGAATTCGGCCGCCTGGGGGCCCAGGCCGCCAAGCAGGCCATTACCCAGCATGTTCGGGAGACCGAGCGGAAGCGGGACATCGAGCTGTGGCGCGACCGCGTCGGCGAGATCGTCAACGGCACCGTGAAGCATGTGGAGTTCGGCGACGTCGTGGTCGACCTGGGCCGCTCCGAGGGCATGCTGAAGCGTCGCGAGACCATCCAGCGGGAGCCGTTCAAGGCCGGCGACCGGGTGCGGGCCTACGTGATGGAAGTGTCCCCCCAGCCGCGCGGGCCGCAGATCCTGCTGTCGCGCACCCATCCCGGGTTCCTGGCCAGGCTGTTCGCCCAGGAGGTTCCCGAGATCTACGACGGCGTCATCGAAATCAAGGCGGTCGCCCGCGATCCCGGCAGCCGCGCCAAGATGGCGGTGATCAGCAGGGACCAGTCGATCGATGCGGTCGGCGCCTGCATCGGCGCCAGGGGTGCCCGGGTGCGGCCGGTGACCGATGAGCTGCGCGGCGAGCGCATCGACATCGTGCCGTGGTCGTCACAGCCGGCAACCCTTATCGTCAACGCGCTGGCGCCAGCCGAGGTGTCCAAGGTGGTCATCGATGAGGATGCCGGACGCGTCCAGGTGGTGGTCGCGGAGGACCAGCTCAGCCTCGCGGTCGGCCGCCGCGGGCAGAACGTGCGCCTTGCCGCCGAGTTGACGCACTGGATTATCGAAGTGCGGACCGAAGCGGAGGAAAGCGAGCGCAGGCAGCAGGAAACCGCCACCCGCAGCGCGCTTTTCGCCGAGGCGCTCGAGGTTGACGACGTGCTCGCCCGCCTTCTGGTCGAGGAAGGCTTCGACACCGTCGAGGACCTCATCGCTGCCGGGCATGACGAACTCGCATCGGTCAGCGGCCTCGACGAAGCCATGGCCGCGGAGCTCCTGCTGCGGGCGGAGGAGCACCTTGGCAAGCGCGCCGCGGAGCTCGAGGCCCGCCGGGTCGAGCTGGGCGTTTCCGACGAGGTCGCGGCCTTCGGGGAGTTCTCCGCCGAAGCGCTCGTCGCCCTGGGCACCGCTGGCGTGCATTCGCTCGACGACCTGGCCGATCTTGCAGGCGACGAGCTGCTTGAGATCGTCGGCGCGGATGCCATGGACGGCGAGACTGCTGATGGCCTGATCATGGCGGCCCGCCAGCATTGGTTCGAAACCGACGGGGAGACTGCTGAGGCCGCCGCCGTATCGTAAGGGGACCACGCCTGCCAGGGGGCCGCATCGGCGGCGCGGCCCCCTGGCGGCGCGGGCCTGCCGTCCGGCTTCATGGCTTTGGCGGACGCGCTCCAAGCAGTCCGCGGCCATCAATCTGCCGGCTGATTTCCTGCCTGACAGCAGCACCGATGCGGTCCGGATCAGATCCTGCCACGCTCCTGGCAAGCTGCACCGCTTCCTGGTCAAGTGCCAGCCAGACCCGCTCAACTTCGGCCCGATCAGCCGGAACGCCCCGTGTCCCGCAGCACCGAACCAACCGCCCGGTGGGTAACCTCTCCGCCCCAAAGAAAAACCATTCCCCGTCTCCCGCTCCCGTCCGCTGCTGCCATCCACTGTTGCCACTGACCTTTGCGGGAAACCACGGCGGCTGGCCGTGCTGCCGTGCATCAGAGCTGTTGACGCGCCTGGTTGAGCTCCGCTATCCTTTGCACTGGACTTTATACGGTTTTCTGGAGGCAGGCATGCGTTACGCCGTGAGCTGCCCCGTTTTCGGGGCCTAAGTCCCGACCTCACCGCGCTGCGCGGTCATGTCGGGACAACGGATCAGGCTTGAGCCTGACGTCTGACGCGCACTGGCGCTTCAGGTGGATCGCTGTACCCGAAGAGACCCAAAATCATGGACCATCCCATCATAGTGCCGCACGGGCCAAAGGTCCGCGTGGTGGCATCGGCGTCCACCTGGATCGAGGGCGAAGCCCTTCACCAGATGGAAGCAGCCTCCAAACTTCCCGGCATGCTCCTGTGCGCGGGAATGCCTGACCTGCACCCTGGCAAAGGCGGGCCGGTCGGCGCGGCATGCCTGTCGGAGGGCTTCGTCCACCCCACGCTGGTGGGAGCCGACGTCGGCTGTGGCATGGCTTTCCTGGGGTGCCCGGATCTGCGGGTCCGCAAGGCATGCCCGGAAAAGCTGGCCGCGCGCCTGGACGGCATCGACGCGCCGTGGGACGGCGACATCTCCGGATGTCTGTCCGGCCTGGGCATCGAGCGGACGCCGTACGATGAAGTTCTCGGCACCGTCGGCGGCGGAAACCACTTCATCGAATTCCAGGCAGTCGAAGAGATCATCGACGCGGAAGCGTTCCTGGCCTTGGGCCTGGATGCGGACCGCCTCCACCTGCTCGTCCACTCCGGATCACGCCGCCTCGGTGAGGCTGTGTGGCAGGCCTACGCCGGACAGCACGGCGCCGCCCCCCTGGCAGATGGCACTCCGGAAGCCGCGGCTTACCTCGCGCAGCATGACCATGCACTGCGGTGGGCCGCCGCCAACCGTGCACTCTGTGCCCGGCGGGCGTGCGAGGCCGCAGGGACCGATATGGTTCCCGTGCTGGACGTCCCGCACAACTTCGTCGCGGAGGCTGTGATCGGCGAACGCCGTGGCTGGCTGCACCGCAAGGGGGCGGCACCATCAGACATGGGTCCGGTTGCCATCCCCGGGTCCCGCGGCGATCTGACCTGGCTCGTGCGTCCCGCTTCCGGATGCGGCGATGCCCTGAAATCCCTCGCCCACGGCGCAGGGCGGAAGATTGCCCGGCACGAGGCCAGGGACAAACTCCGCGGCCTCCGCCGCCACGAGGATCCGCGCCGGAACCCATGGGGAGGGCTGGTCGTGTGCGGTGACAACAGCCTGTTGGAAGAATCTCCCCATGCCTACAAGCCGATCGCCTCGGTGGTGGGAGACCTCTTCGCCGCTGGCCTCGCGGAGCCGATCGCATCCTTCCGGCCGGTCGTTACCTTCAAGTCCAGCGAAGGGAAAAAGGAAACCGTACGGAGGGGACGGGCGGAATGGCAGCGGGAGCGGCGCGATGCCCGCAGTGCCAAGCGGGGGAGGTTCGAATGACCTGGGTCCTGCTCACCGCCGGGCGCGGACCTGGCGAATGCCAGATTGCGGTTGCCGGCCTCGCCTGCGTTCTCTGCACCGAAGCCCGCGCCGCCGGCGTCGAAGCCAGCCTGCTCGATGCGGAAGACGGCCCGCACGGACTGCTGTCTGCCCTGGTCGCCCTGCGCGGAGACGGCGCGGATGCACTGGCGCAGTCGTGGGAGGGCAGCGTCCGTTGGACCTGCCCGAGCCCGATCCGAAAGGCCGGAAGGAAGAACTGGTTCGTCGGCGTCAGCCGTCTCTCCCCTCCCCCGCCCGCGGCTGCCTTCCGGGAGTCCGACCTCCGCTTCGAGGCGCTGCGAGCCACGGGGCCGGGCGGCCAGCATGTTAACAAGACGGAGAGCGCGGTGCGTCTGACACACATCCCGACCGGGATCGCCGTTCTTGCACGGGAAGAGCGTTCGCAGCACCGGAACAGGGCGCTCGCCACTGCACGGCTGGCTGCCGCGCTGGCCGACCGGGGACGCAGCGCGGAGGCGGATGCGTGCCGGGACAGATGGTCCAGGCACGCCGCGCTTGAGCGCGGAAATGAGGTGCGGGTGTACAGCGGCCGGGATTTCGCCAGGGTCCGCTGAAGCCGGGCGCACCGGCAATGCGGCGTGCCGCCCGGCACGGCACGGATCCGCATTGCCGCCGGGAACATGGCGGTTGGCACCTGGCCGCAGGCGCCCCTCAACGCAGGAGATCGCCGGTTTCGCCGACACAGCGGCCAGCCTGCCGCACGTCGGCCTGCCGGTCGCCGCCAACGTCGCCGGATGGCGCGGGATGCTGGAGGGCGGCCAGACCGCCCTTTACCCGTCGATGCGGCTGTTCCGCCAGCGTGGCCAGGAAGACTGGCCGGATGTGGTCACACGGATCGGCCGTGCCATGGCACGGCCCGCGGCCTGAGCGGTCAGCGTTGCGGCGGCAGTCAGGCGGCCAATGACAGCCCGCGGATTTCCCGCTCCGCAAGAGGCGTCCGCCCGCCGCTGTCCTCGTCAGCGCAACACGGAGAGCGTGGCCACCGCCGCCGTGGCGATGGCCATGGCGGTCCAGCCCACCCATTCCCGCTTGCCGTAGCGGGCCGCGGTCCTCTCGGCGTGGCGTGATGCCTTCCTCTCGGCACCGGGCGCGCTATCGATCACCACGAGCTTTTCCCAGGCAGAAACGAGCGCCCCGGCTTCCGCCGACCCTGACTTGTGGGCGCCATGCATCAGCACGGGCAGTACATGCGGAAGATCGGAAGGGATGACGACCCCTTTGGGGTAGCTCCCATCCGCCGGGACGGTGCGGCCTGCCATGACCACCAGCGACGCCACCGGCACCCCGGTGAACTCCGACAGGACCCGGGCCTGCCGCTTCGCCTGCAGGATCGGACTGCGGTGAACCCTGACCTCGCCCGAGCGGCGGGTCTGCCGCCACGGCTGGTCACCGCGGCCGCATTCCAGCGTGCCGGTCCAGTTCTTGGTCTCGACAACGACGAGCCTCGCCCGCCCGCGAACCACGTGGTCAATGAGAGCGGTCCGCCCCGGACGCGATTCGACCAGCAGCCCGCCGAGCCTGTCCATGCCGCCAGCCTCGTCAAGCGCCTGCCCGACCAGCGACTCGCCGGCCGCGGCAGCCACCAGCTGCCTTGTCCTGGTGCGGGCCAGGCCGCTGAAGGATATGCATGCCCCGGCGAGAAAGAGACCGGAGGCAAGCGCAAATAGCAGCTGTGACATGTGTTGCCCCCGGGAGCGGAAACTTTTGAAGAAACCCCTGCCGCCTGCGGCGGAGGCAGAGGCAGGCGGGAGCGGCGGTTACCGCGGGTTTTCCTTGCCAACGGAAAGTTCCCGCGCCTGCCCGGCAGCCCCGCTGACAGTCAGTGACCGCACCTGCTGGCTGCCGTGCAGGCAGACAAAAGCGGCCAGCGGCCCGTATGCGGCCGCATCCACGGCGAGCCCGAGAACAGCTACGGCAATCCAGCCCGTCCGGCGCCAACCTCTGCCAGTCATCTTTTGCCCTCCGGGGCGCCATGTCGGCGCACCCCAAGATCGGCCCGTTTCCTGCCATGCGCAAGCAAAAAGCCATCCCTATGCGCCGCCTGGCATCAAAAAGCTTTGGCCGCCAAACCACACCGCCGGCGCCATGCCGGACCGGGAAACCGATGGCGGCGGCGGCGGCGGCGGAAATCGCCATGCGCAATGGCCGGGCGCGGAGCCTGCCGCGCCGGATGACGCCGTCATGGGCAAATTCCGCCGCCAAGGCTACCCGCAGGGCTTCCGTACCTGGATCCGGCGGACATCCGGAGAAAACCCGCCTGGCGTCCTTCAAGGAAAATGGGTTGCATGCCCCGGCGCGTGGACCTATCCCTTGTGAAACAGAGGCCGCACATGCAGTTCCCGAACAATCCCCTTCCTTTCCCGGCGCAATCTGACGGATACCGCCAGGCGGCGCGCGAGATGGCGCGGCTTACCGCCTCCCTGACCGTTGGCTGGCAGCCGGGCTGTTGCGCCTGGCGCGGGGCGCCAGGGCGGCCTTCCCGTGCGAGCTGGACAGGCCGCTCGACCGGACCTACGGGCCAACTTTCTTTTGCCAAATACTGCCGGAGGCCGCACGGCGGATGCGCGCCTCCGGACTGCTCCAGCAGGAGGCGGCCAGGGGCGAGACAAGGCTCCAGTCGGACGCTGATCTCCGCCGCACAATCGGGACCTACCTGGAGCGCTGCCGCCTGGCCGCGCTTGCCGCCAGGGGATGCCCGCTCTCGCCTGTCGCTATCCTGACCCGCGACCCTGGCGTGGGCAATCCTGTCGCGATGGCGGCGGATCGGCTTGCGCCTGCCGCGGAGGCGGGCGCCGACCTGGGTGACACCCTCGCACGCCTCGTCCGCAAGGCATGCCGGCTGTCAGGCCATGCGCGCCCACTCCGTAATGGACTCCTGACCTGCAGCGGCGGCCGGAACCCGAGGACGCGGATGAAGTGAACGCCCCGGTCATGCCATTGCTCAGGGCGGTGTAGGCTGCTGGCGACAAGGACACCCCGGCCGACAGCAACGGACCTGGCGGACGTGCCGTCTGGATGGTGAAGTTCCGCCATCGGCCGGGGCGGAGTTCAAAAAAAGGCAGCCAGCTGCCTGCGGCAGGGGCAGAACGGTTCCGCCACGTCGCTGATGGTTTGCCTGTCGCGATGAATGGTAGGGACGGCAGGAGTCGAACCCGCGACCAAGCCGTTATGAGCGGCCCGCTCTACCGCTGAGCTACGCCCCCCTGCCCGGCCGTCCGCGCCCTGAGGGAGCGCGATGCGCCGTCCTTCGCTTTCGTGGGGAAATGGTAGGGGTGGCAGGAGTCGAACCCGCGACCAAGCCGTTATGAGCGGCCCGCTCTACCGCTGAGCTACACCCCCGTATCGGCATGGATCCGTGCCGCGGGGACGGCAGGATCAGAGGACGGTCCGTATTCGCATCATGGGGCGATCCATACAAGGGCGTCCGGCCAATGTCAACCCATTATTTCCGGTGCCGTCCGGATTTTTTTCGTTTTCCTTGCCGGCGCCGCACACAGTTTTCCTTGCACGCGCGGCCGACCGGGGGGAGCATCAGTCCTGCCCCGGTGGTCAAGCCTCTGGTGGCAGACCCTACAGGGAAAAGGTGTACAAAAGATGAAGGCGGTTGACGATGCTTCGTTCGGAGCCGGGGTGCTCCAGGCACAGGGGCCAGTGCTGGTCGACTTCTGGGCTGAATGGTGTGGCCCCTGCAAGGCGCTCACGCCTGTCATCGAGGCGCTGTCGGCCGATTACGCGGACCGCCTGCCGTTCCTGAAGGCGAGCATTGACGAGGCGCCGGCCGCCGCCACGGCCACCGGCATCCGCGCGGTGCCGACGCTGGTCCTGTTCCGCGACGGAAAGCCTTTCGCAACGCTGGCCGGAGCCAAGCCGAAGGCGGCAATCATACGGTGGATCGAGTCATCCCTGGCTACCCGCTGAGGGCTGTGTCCGGGGGGATGGAGGCCGCGCGGCCTCTCCTGCAGCGGTCTCCATCTCGGTCCGGAACACGTCCGAGAACCTGGCAAATCCGCTGCCGGGAAACAGTGTCGCCAGAGGCCATGACACCAGGAGCGCGTGGCGGCTGAAGTAGACGCCAACCGTCTCCGGCGGATCCATACAAAGGCTTCCGTCGGTCAGGCTCACCCCGCCGGCGGCCAGCAGCACCGCGTGGCCCGCCAGCTGCCGCAGATGGTGCGCTGAGACGGCCGCGGTCGCGGTTGTTCTAATTCCAGTGATGCGGCCGTCCACCAGCAGGTCGGCATCCACGCCGCCAATGGCTTCCCCGGCGGCGAACACCGGGTTCAGCACGCACGTGTGTTGCGGACGCAGCAGCGCCACCGGATCGAAAATCCGGTCCAGCGCGAGCAGTTCCGTCTGGACGTCATCCCGCGGGACGAACGCGGCATTGAAGTCCCCGATGCGGGCCAGCAGGTCGAGGGCGCCAAGGCACTGGCAGCACCTCGCAACGCGGTCCATCGAGGCGCGCCACCCGTCAGTGCATGTATAGCACCGCTCCCGGATGCCGCCAGACCGGGGGAGTGATCAACTCGGCCGAACCCACGCGCACGGAGTGCAGCGCGCCTTCCAGCTCGCGGCGCCAGAAGGTGAGGAATCCGCGCAGCACCGGGTAACGCGGCGCCAGGTCCATCTCCTGCCAGATGAATGTCTGCAGGAGAGTCGGGTGGTCCGGCATCCGGTACAGGATTTCGGCGGTTGTGAGACGGTAGTCCTTCAGCTGCAGCGCCAGGCTCATCGTCAAATCCCCTTGCGGGCGGCCCCGGCCAATCACTCTCCTGCCCGGACGGCCCCGCCGCGCACATCATGCACGCCTGCCGTCCGGACGGGCAACAGGAATTCCCTGGCAAGGCAAAAAAGACCCCGCCAGTCGGTCACATGTGCCTTTCCCGGGCGCCGCCGCCCGCCGTCCCGGCCTGGTTCGGCCTTGTTTTCCTTATCAGATGGTGCCAGGGCCAAAACCGGGCCGCCGGGCGCGAGGCTTTTTTCCTTGCAAAGCCGCCCGTCCAGCCGCAAGATTTGCCACCCCGGCAACAGATGCCGCAACGGAGAGACCGGAATGCCCCTGGCGCATGATGAAATACCGCAGACAAGCGCGGATCCCCAGGTTGAGCGGGCGCGGGAGAGAGTGGCGCGGGCCAGGGCAGCGGGATGGTCAAGGCTCGAAACTGTCCTTGGTGCTGCGGCGCTGCAACCGTCCCCGGCAGGCCGGCGGGCGCTCGCTGGCGCCAACGCCGCACTGCACACCTATCTGGAGGCTGAGGAGCACTGGTTCAGGATCGAGGTCCGCCCGCTGCTCGACCGCGCCAGCCGCGCCGCAAAGGCATCCCTGGAAGCCGCGGAGCGGGAAGCGCGCGAGGCCCGCGCGAAGCCCGGCCTGCACCGCCGCTACGCCCTGCTGCGCGAACTGCAGCGGATGGATGCGGCCGAGGCAAAGGCGGCGACGGTGGAGGCGCTGCTCTGCGCCGAACGCGGCAACGGGGCGGCCTGGGAGGCATTCGGGCTTGCCCTCCAGGGCATCGCCGCAGGCCTGGACGGATTGGCAGCATAGCCCCGGCGACCCATAACAGGAGCGCGGGATGCGGATCATCGAAGCGTCGGAAGCCGACATAACGCGCAACGAGCGCGGCGAGGTTGTGGTCAGCCTGGCGTTGCCGGAACCCAGCGGCATCGCTGGAGAGGCGGTCCTGTTTCTGCAGCGGGGGCCGGACGGGTGGCGGGCCGCGGTCAGGGATCCGGCGACGGGCACCACGGTATCACTTCCTGCGCTGGCGGACGCAGGTGCGGAGTGGCTCACCCGTGCTCCCCCATTCGCCCCCGGGGCCGGACAGATGCCGGCGGTCCCTGGCGATCCGCGGCGCCCTGGCGTGCGTTACGCCCTGGTGTGCGAAGTGGTCGGCGCCTCCCTTGCCGGGGGCTACGCCGCGCGCGTGCAGGTTCTCGGAGCCTGGCCGGAGGAGGCGTCCGCCTTCAGCGGCGCATCAGCCCCAGCGCGGCCACATCGTTGACCGTGAGGTGCACGTCCGGCCCCGCACCGTCCGATCCGCCTGGCTCCACCAAAAAGGCCGCCCGCGCCACGGCAGGGCGGTTCCCTCCCAGGGCGGGATGATGCCCTGACGAGTCCAGCCGGGAAACTTCGATGCCGGCGGCGGTGCCGCGGACCGCCACCGTCGTGATGGCGCCGTCAGTCTCAAGGAAAAGCGCCCTGGCGCCGCCCGGAGATCCGCTGCACGCCAACAGCGTGGCGCCTGCAGCCAGATCGGGCCGGATGGCGTCCGCGACCGCCGCGGTGCACGCGCCGGAAACCCGCTCCGGCACCGCTTGCCATGCCGCGGCCGGGTGTGCCGGGAAGTCCCCGGCGCGCGGCGTGAAGCCGACGGTCCGCATCGCCGCGGCCAGACGCCCGGCCAGCGGTGCCGCTGGCTGGTGGCCGTCCTCCGCCGGATGGCCTGGAACGGCAAGCGAACCATCCCGGGCCATCCGCAGCGCCACAAGATCCTGCATCATGTCGGCATAGCCGTCGGGCGTGTCACGGGCGGCCGCGGCCAGCTGCCGCACGGTGGCTGCCACCTGGCGGTCTGACATCGCCCGCAGCCGCTGCGGGCCCACCGCGTCGGCCCAGCGCATGGCAATCCCGATCGCGGGCCCGGTGTCCTGGAGCGCGCCGCGGGTCCAGGCAACGGCACCGGCCAGGTCGTGTCTGACGTCGCCGGGCTGCTGTGACCGCAGCGCCGCGGCGATGGTGCGCAGCGCGGCGAACTGGCGGGCCGTGGCTGTGTTGCCTTCCTGCCGGGTCACCATGACGGCCGCGAAGACGTCATCATGGAGATTGCTGACATGGCTGAGGTAGGCCGCGGCGGCGGGCGGAAGCCCGGTCGAAGCCGCCTTCAGCGCCGCCTCCCGCCGGACCGTGTCGTGGCAGCCGCCGATGACCCGCCATGCATGGAATTCGTCCCAGGAATGCGCTGACATGCCAGCGTTGATGCGGCCTGCGCCGGCTGGCGGCAACCCGGCTTCCGCCGCGGCAAGAGCCGGAAGGGACGCCGGCGACGCGGGCGGACTGGCAAGCGTCGCGGTGCAGGATCCGGATCCTCCCGGCAGGTCAAAGCGGACACCGCTGACAGCCCCCGGGGCCGCCCGCGCGTCAATGACTGTTATCCCCGGGCCACGGCCGTCCCCAGCCGCTCCCCACGCGGGCGCGGCAGGCGCCGGTGCCCGCGGCGGATCCGGCAGTTCCAGGCGCACAGCCCCGAAGTCAGCCGGCATGCCCGCGGAGGGCGCAAGCGTGAGGGTGAGACCACCCAGCCCGGCCGCCGCCAGCGCAGCGAGATAGGGCGCGGTCCGCCGGCCATTGCCGCGGACCGCGCCGATGGTGTCGGTGGCTCCGGTGCCTGCCCGTGTGCCCGCGTGGAATGCGGCCAGGGCGTGTCGGATGAAGCCGCGGTCCGTCACTGGAGACTCCTTGGGTTTGGGTTGCAGCCATCCTGTGTGGAAACAACGCAAGGCTCAAGGAAAAGATGCCTTTCCGCCGCCCGGCACCGGGCGCAGGATGAGAACGGCTGGCGGAACGTCCCCTGCCCCGGGTTCCCAGGCGGGCGAATCGCGGGGCCGTGGCAAGGAAACCTTGGTCGCCCAGGCTGGCGCGGCGGGGCAAAAAAGATTTTCAAAAAACCATTTGAGTTTTGCTTTCAGGCCGCCTAGGATACCTCTAGTGCCACAACTGCTCCACACCCTGGAGGGAACAATGAGCTTCAAAACTGCGCTGCTCGGTGCCACTTTGGCTGCCGGGCTTGCCGCCAGCGGCGGCGCGTGGGCTGACACGGTCAGCCAGACTTTCGGAACCGGCCTGCAAACAGCCGACCTGACCGGCACGGTGCCGCTGACGCTTCAGCTGTTCAACACCAGCCTTGGCACGCTCAACAGCGTGAACTTCGCGCTGACCGTTGAGCAGGTCGCAAACGGAACGTTCACCAGCCTCGCGGCCGTTCCGACCGACTTCACGATCCAGCAGAACGTGGCGTTCACGGTGACTGACGGCGGCCTCCTGGCTCCCTATCTGTCTGGCCTGAACGCATTCTCGATCGTGGCGCAGAACTACACTGCCGTAGCGCCGAACCAGACGGAGACCTTCGGCCCGTTCGACTCGATCAACGCCGGCATCATGCTGTCGGGCGCGCCGCTCGCCGCGTTCCAGGGCGTCGGCACCGACCACCTGTTTGTCTCGACGACCACGTTCGACGGGGAAACCGGCGGCAGCGCCTCCTACAACTTCTCCACCCAGGCCCAGGCGACCTTCACCGTGACTTACGACTACACGGTGCCCGACACTGTCCCGCTGCCGGCTCTGGCCGGAACGATTCCCGGCATGCTGATCGCGATCGGCGCCCTGGCGCGCCGCCGCCGGCACGCCTGATACCGGCCTGCGCCTGTGCAAAAAAGGCACGGGCGCAGGTGCCTCCATGCTGGAGTGGCAACCCACCCGCCCGCGCGCTTCCGCGGGCGGGTCTTTCCGGTTTCGCCACTGCCGTTCCATTGACGGGCCGCGCGGCGGGCGACAGCGGTTCGGTTTTGCCGACGCACGGGTTTCGCTTGGCGGCATTGACCGCGATGCCTCGCGTGCGGGGTGTCCCCACGCCAACCCGTGGTCATGGGTTCATCCGTTTTTCGCCCGGCGGACGTCGCATCAGCAAAGGAAATACGAATGGGCCGCCGTTCCGGTATAATAGCCGGGACCCCGTGATGGACCGAAAGATGGACATTCAGACCGCGAAGCCGCCCAGGGAGGCGTTGTCCGGCTCGGTGGAGCGGGTGACATTCCATGCCGAGGAGACGGGATTCTGCGTGCTCCGCGTGAAGATCCGGGGCACGCGGGATCCCGTGACCGTTGTGGGACACGCCGGAGCCATCAGCGCCGGCGAGTTCGTGCAGGCATCCGGCGCATGGATCAACGACAGGCAGCACGGACTCCAATTCAAGGCTGAGTTTCTGCGTTCCGTTCCCCCGACCACCGCGGAAGGCATTGAGCGGTATCTCGGGTCCGGCATGATCAAGGGCATTGGCCCGGTCAACGCGAAGCGGATGGTGGCCGCGTTCGGGGAGCGCACCCTCGACGTAATCGAAGAGACACCGGGACGCCTGCGTGACGTCGGCGGCATCGGCCCGAAGCGGGCGGCGGGGATAGTCGCCGGGTGGGCCGAGCAGAAGGTAATCCGGGAAATCATGCTGGCCCTGCACGGTTGGGGCGTCAGCCTCAAGACTCCCCTCATTCCTAGATGACACCGAACATCTCTACGACGACAGCCTGCGCTGCCAACATTTCAGCAAACTTTTCGACGAG
>Ga0302319_10004856_pt1 | contig 27386 bp, 24 predicted proteins | sample Bog_T0_2_FD_203319 | JGI IMG/M metagenome (GOLD analysis project Ga0302319, IMG submission 203319) | Peat permafrost microbial communities from Stordalen Mire near Abisko, Sweden - Bog_T0_2 | ecosystem: Environmental > Terrestrial > Soil > Wetlands > Peat | place: Sweden: Abisko, Stordalen Mire... | reverse complement strand
GAAAAATGCGCTCTGGGCCGTTTGGTCTGGAGCGAGGCGCAGCAAGCGCCGGGAGTACGCGGATGAGCCGAGTTCCCATCGAGCACACGCGGAAGAGATTTATCTTTAGCAGCCAGCCTGTCTGCTAGCCGAGGCCGCACGGAATCCGTGCGGCCTTCGCGCATCACTGCCTTGGAAACCGAACGCCGGAGGTGGCGGGTGGCCCGGTCATCAACCAGCCACAACTCTGAGTGCCCCATTCAACCACAGTTTCATCGTGGTTGAGTGGGAGACCACGCACCTCAACCCGGAGAAACCCGGGGACAGAAACCCGGGAACACTCTCGAAAATAACCTTCCAAATATATTTTCATCCCTATCGCTGCGCGCATCGCGCCCATCCCCAACAGACGCGACGTTCCCGCAGTCCCAGCCCGGAGATCCAGCCCAGCAACCCCATCTTCGAGCCCCGACAATCAAAAAAACGCAAAATAATCTCCCGGGATTTGCAGTTTAATTCGCCGAAACACGCACAATGAAATCATGAGCGCCAACGGAGACCCGAACACCCCACAAATCACCGGACAAAACGACCCCCCCCACCCCTCCTCCCCCTATGTAGCGGAGTATCGTGTTGATAAAGGAAGACTTAGCAGCATTCTACCCGTCGCGGAACGGGCCAAACCCGGAGATAACCCTACAAAAACCAAAGGAAAATCAGCCTTTTTCGTCGCAATTCTCCCGGAAAACCCCTGGGAGACACGGGTGAAGTGAACCCCTGATATGAGACACGATAACTAGGGAAACGGGCCGGTCCCCAATCCATTCGTGCTCTTTGCAAATGGGTGGGAAAGCACAACCCTCAACCCGACGCGAAGCGCGCCCTGGTCCCTTAGTCCCTGCCTTTCAATATCCCCATCTCTCGATAGATCGGCCGAATATCCCGCCGCACCGCCGGCAGCCGCATCCAGAACCATCCCGCCGCCACCAGCAGCGCAGCCCCATTCGCAATCACCGTCCAGGGCGCCCCAATCGCCCGTGCCATCGTCCCCGCCAGCAGGCTCCCAAACGGCGCCATCCCCATAAACGCCATCGTGTAATAGCTCATCACCCGCCCGCGCTTGTCTTCCGGAACCAGCGTCTGAATCACCGTGTTGCTCCCCGCCATCCCCTGCATCATGCCCATCCCCGCAATCAGCACCATCACCATCGACACCCAGAACACCCGCGAAAATCCAAACCCGATCAGCCCCAGCCCAAACACCGCCGCCGCCATCGGAATCATCCTCACCAGCCCCAGCACGCTCTTCCGCGCGGCCAGCGCCAGCGCCGATATCAGCGCCCCCACCCCCATCGCCCCCATCAGAAACCCCAGCGTATGCGGCCCCCCATGCAGCACCTGCGCCGCAAATATCGGCATCAGCACCACAAACGGCATCCCCAGCAGGCTCACCACCCCAAACAGCAGCAGAATCGTCCGGATCGGCAAGAACTCCGACACATAAGTCCAGCCGCCCTTCAACTCCTCAACCATCGAAGTCGTCTTCCGCTTCACCTGCGCGACCGTCACCCGCATCATCAGCAGCGAAGCAATCACCGCGATATAGCTGATGCCATCGACCAGGAAGCACCACCCCTCGCTCGAAACCGCAATCAGCATCCCCGCCAGCGACGGCCCCACCAGCCGCGCCATATTCACCATCGAAGAGTTGATCGCAATCGCGTTCGACAGGTCCCGCCGGTCCTCCACCATCTCAATCATGAACGACTGCCGCCCCGGCATATCGAACGCATTAATAATCCCCTGCATCACGCTCAAGCACAGCAGAATCGGAATCGTAATGTGATGCGAAAGCGTCAGCCCCGCCAGTGCCAGCGACTGCACCATGCTCAGCGCCTGCGTCCAGACCAGCACCTTCCGCCGGTCCAGCCGATCCACCCACACCCCCGCCATCGGCGCAAAGATGAATGTAGGAATCTGTCCCGCAAAGCTGATCGTCCCCAGCAGCAACGCCGACCCCGTCAGCCTGTAAACCAGCCAACTCGTCGCCACCCGAGTCATCCAAGTCCCGATCAGCGAGACAGTCTGCCCGCCAAAAAACAACCGAAAATTCCGATGCCTGAGCGCCCGCCATGCCCGGCCCACCCCGTCCGATGGCTCGCTCGTCGCGGAAGGTTCTATTACCGATATTGGTTCATCATTACTACTCAAATTCGCATCCTGTTCGCAGCCCCTGTCCATAGTTCATAACAAAACTAACGCTGCCATCCTGAGCATCATGAATCGCATCACGCGATTTACGGCTAAGAGGAACGCCCATGCTGCCGACCACCCTCATCCCACCACACTGTCATCCCGACCGCAGCGAGGGATCTGCGGCTGCTTTTCGGGTTTTGTTCATCGGGAGCGAAACCCAGTAACGCCAGCATTCGAAAGTTGACCAACACTGGAGTCTCCAGGATGGTGCAGCGCCGGCCTCCAGTCCGGCAGTCGAGCGGGTCACCAGATTCGCGCCGAAGTTGCCTTAACGAAACCGAAAATTGACCTCAACGACAATGAATACAGGTACCGGTTCATGCCCTCGCACCGCAGGCTTGAAGCGGTAACTGCGAACCGCCTTTATCGCTTCATCGTCAAGACCGAAACCACACGGACGAATGACCCGAATGTCGCGCGGCATCCCCTGCGGATCAACGGCAAGATGGACCAGAACGACCCCGCTGATGTGGTGCTCCTTTGCCTCGGGGCTAAACTCGGCCTGCACGCTGTTCAAAGGAACCGGCGGATTCACGCCGCCTCCAACGCTCTCAAGCTTATAACCCCCCTCGATCGGCTCCTTGATGTCCGTGTAACCAAGTGCATACTGTGCATCCTCGTCGGTGATTGGCAAAGGCGACAATGCCTGGCTTGGCTTTTCTATCAATTGAAAGACAGTCCCCTTTCCTATCAATTGAAAGCCAGGCGCCTTTTCGTCTCTGGCTGCCGCCTTCCTGGCGTGGCATGCGCTCAGCGTCAGAATTCCAAGAAACGAAACTGGCACCCCTTCGCCGTTTCGCATCGCCGGGCTGAATCGTTCCGACCTGAGAATCTTCTCGGCAGTGTCAAATAAGTCAACGCGGTCGCTCCCACGATAGCCGATATCGCGTGGAATCCCTGCCTTGTCCAGCACAAACTCAAGCGCCACCCTGCCTTGAATCTTGTCGCGACACTCTTCTGGCGGCATCAACTCAGCAGTCGACGAAATCAACTTGGGAGCCGATACATCCCCACCGACAACGTAGACTGTCATTCCGTTTGAGTCTGCCTTTGGCCCCTGCGAGTCTGCGGGCGTCGCCACCTGCGTAGCCGGCTGCTGCGCCGCGAGCCCGGAACAAAGCAGCACGGAAGTCATAACCACCCATCGGAGTTCCTTCATCGGCGCCATCCCTTGTAGCTCGTCCTATCCATCAATCTCCAACTCCCGAATCAAAAACCCATAATCAAACGCAATCTCCTTCAAATAGTCATACCGCCCGCTAGCCCCGCCATGCCCCGCCTGCATATTCGTCACCAGCAACAGCAAATTCCCATCCGTCTTCAGCGTCCGTAGCTTCGCCACATACTTGGCCGGCTCCCAATACATCACCTGGCTGTCATGCAGCGACGTCTTCACTAACATCGCCGGGTAACTTCCCGCTTTCAGATTGTCATACGGCGAATAACTTAGCATGTAATTGAAATAAGTCGCCTGGTTCGGATCGCCCCACTCCTCATATTCGGGAACAGTCAACGGCAACGTCGCGTCCATCATCGTGTTCATCACGTCCACAAATGGAACATGCGAGACAACCGCCCGAAACAGATCCGGTCTCAAATTCACCACTGCCCCCATCAGCAATCCGCCCGCAGATCCACCCTCAATCGCCACTCGCTCCGCATCCCCGTAACCCGCAGCCGTCAAGTGCTCAACCGCCGCAATAAAGTCCGTGAACGTATTCTGCTTCACCAGCATCTTCCCACCGTCGTGCCAAGTCTCGCCCAGGTCGCCCCCGCCCCGAATATGCGCGTACGCCATCACCACGCCGCGATCCAGCAAGCTCAGCCTGTTGCCGCTGAACCCCAGCGGCAGCGAGTACCCATACGACCCATAGCCGTACACATACAGCGGATTCGCCCCATCCACCCGCCTGTCCTTGCGATACATCAGCGAAACCGGCACCATCACCCCGTCGCTCGCTTGCGCATGCACCCGCTCGCTGGCATACAGGCTGCGGTCAAATCCGCCCGGAACCTCCATCTGCTTCAGCAGTGTCGATGCCCCCGTAGCAACCTCGTACTCAAACACCGAACTCGGCGTCACCAAGGATTGATAGGCATATCGAAACGTCAGCGTCTCAAACACCCGGTTCACATGCGGCACAGCACTGTAGGCCGGCTCTGGAAATCCAATCTCCCGGCTCAGCGCCGCCTCCGGCCCATCATCTTGAAAGGTCCAAACCCGCAGCTGCGGCAAGCCTCCCTCGCGCTCACATGCCACAAAGAAATCCGCAAACAGGTCCACATCCTCCAGCATTACCTCCGCCCGATGAGGAATCCGTTCCGTCCAGTGGGCACGCCCCGGCGTAGCTACTGGCGAAGTGACCAGCCGGAAATTCCTCCCCGAATCATTCGTCCGGATAAACCACAGCCCGTTGCGATGTTCCACGCCATACTCGTGCCCGTCATGCCGCGTGCTGATCACCGCGAACGAACCCTGCGGCTCATCCGCCGCCAGCACATGCGCCTCGCTCGTGATGTGACTCGCAGACTCCATCACCAGGAACTTCCTGTCCCGCGTTCGCCCCACCCCAAGATTGAACCGCTCGTCGTCCTCCTGATAGACCAATTCCGCCTCAGAGAGCTGCCCGCGGCAGGCGCGGAAGAGTTGGTACTGGCGCTTCTGCTCCTCATCCTCCACCGTATAGAAGAGCGTCTCGTTGTCCGCTGCCCACGTCACTGAACCCACACGCTCCACCGCCGCCGGCAGCGACTCGCCCGTCTCCAGGTCCTTCACATGCAGCGTGTACTGCCGGAACCCCGTAGTGTCCACCGTATAAGCCAGCCAGCGCCCATCGTCCGTAATGTCCGTATCGCCAATCGCAAAAAACGCATGCCCCTCCGCCAATACATTCCCGTCCAGCAGCACTTCTTCCGCAGCATCGGCGTTTGGGCCCTGGGCCGTACTCGCCTTCCGGCAGTGGATCGCATACTGCAGGCCCTCTTCCGTGCGCGTGTAATACCACCACGCCCCATCGCGATAGGGAACCGAGACGTCTGTTTGCTTCATGTGCGACAGCATCTCCTTGTAGAGTTCCTCGCGCAGGCTGGCCAAAGGAGCCATCGCTGTCTCGGCATATGCATTCTCAGCCTCGAGATATGCGGTCACTTCCGGGCTCTGCTTGTCGCGAAGCCACGCGTAGTCATCGGTCAGCACCGTGCCGTGCAGCGTGGTTTCTGTATGTTCCTTGCGGGCAATTGGCGGATTGGGCGATTCAATCATTGTCATTGCTCTCAGTTTAGTAGCCCGCCCTTCAGCCTTGGAAAAGATCGTCCCTCTACGCCTCCAACCATCCCAAAGGCGCCTCATGGAACTTTCCATCGCCCTCCCACGTACAATTGAGAGCGATGAAAGGCATTCGCCGCACATATTCGCTTGTCTCCCGGCTCTTCCTGGCCGTTCCGCTCGTTTTTTCCGCCGCTTTGCTGCCGTCCCAGCAGGCTCCGGACCTGTCGCACCCCACGGATTACGTTACCGACGACGCCCACGTCCTTTCAGCGGAAGCAATCGCCGGCGTCGACAGTCTCTGCAGTCAGCTCGACCACTCCAAAGCCAACGCCCAAATCGCTGTCGTAACGGTCGATACCATCGACGGAGACGACGTCGCCTCCTACGCCACCGACCTGATGCACAAGATGGGGATCGGCAAGAAGGGGTCGGACCGCGGAATCCTGATTTTTCTGGCCGTAAAGGACCACAAGCGCCAGATCGTCACAGGCTACGGCCTGGAAGGCATTCTCCCCGACGCCAAAGTCGGCGACATTGGCCGCGCCATGGTCCCCGACCTGCGCGCCAACGATTTTGACGGTGCGGTTACGTTGGCAGTTGGCCAGATCGCCCAGGTGATTGCCGCCGACGCAAATGTTACCCTCACCAATGCGCCTGTCATGGCTCAGCGGCCCATGCCCCAGCACCATGCCTCAGCCGGCCAGGTCCTTCTCATCATCATCCTCATCATCTTCTTCGGCGGCTTCTTCATCGTGCGCCTCCTGGCCAGCTTCGGCCTCCTCTTTGGCGGCTGGGGCGGCGGCCCCTGGATTGGCGGCGGAGGCGGCGGCTTTGGTGGCGGCGGGGGCTTCGGCGGTGGAGATAGCGGCGGCGGCGGTTTCGGCGGCTTTGGCGGTGGCGATTCCGGTGGCGGCGGCGCCGGCGGCAGTTGGTAACAAATCAGCACACCATCCGCATCGGGGGATAGGTGTTGTATCAGGGCATGACTTCAGTCATGCCGAAATTGGTCCCACATCAGCGCGGGCTTTAGCTCCTGCGGGTTTCGACCTCAGCTTCGAAATCCCTCGGGAGATATCGAACACAAGATCACGACTTTTGTTGAAAGGGGCCTCCAGGAACGGAGGCCGGAGGAGAAGGAAACTGTATGAGCAAGGGAATTCTAGCTGTTTTGGGTTTTATGGGCCTGTTGGTTCTAGGCGTCTTAATGGCGGGCTGTAGCTATGTCAGCGCCAAAAACCAGATGGTTGCCAAAGACCAGACTGTAAAGTCGCAGTGGTCTGAAGTCGACGTGCAGCTTGAGCGCCGCGGCGACCTCATCCCCAACCTGGTTGAAACCGTCAAAGGATTCACCAAGGAAGAAAATAGCGTCTACGCCGAAATCTCCAACGCCCGCACCGGCATGATGAACGCTCAAACCCCGGCGGACAAGATCGCCGCCAACGCCCAGGTCGAGAACGCCCTCGCCAAGGTCCTCGTCCTTACGGAGAACTACCCGCAGTTGCGCTCCAGCGAGCAGTTCATGCGGCTGCAAGACGAGCTCTCCGGCACCGAAAACCGCATCGGCGTGGCCCGCAAGCGCTACAACGATGCCATTCAGGACTACAACACATTCATCCTGCAATTCCCCAACAGCATCTGGGCAGGCATCGCCGGCTTCCACCAGAACGACGCCTACTTCAAAGCCAGCGACAGCGCCCGCCAGGTTCCCGGCGTAAAGTTCTAACCGGTCGTAGGCCGGGGATTCATCCCCGGCCTAAAGGCCAAGCGAGAGAATGCGGGCTTCACAGGCTGCGGAAAAACCCGTGGCGGCAATCGATTTCAAATGCTTTGTGACAGGGCCAACCGGTGTACCGGGGAACCCTCTGGGTCGGGGTCGAGGGCCGATAAAGCCAATCAAATCAATGTTGGGCTTTAGCCCCTGCAAAACTTTCAGTCGACATTTGCTCTCAAACAGCCCTTTCTCCGCGGCCTCTTCAGCCCCTGAGGTCCGCGCTTCGGCCGTTTCAAGGCTTGCCATGGCCTCAAAACCTTGCAAAACAACAAAGGCCATCCGCCGTAGCGGATGGCCTTGCTTTTTCGGGTCCAGCGGGTAAATCCCGCGCACGCTTATTTGTACGAGGCGATCGCGCTTGCTTCGTCGTCGTAGATGTCGAATACCGTGTAGAGCTTGGTCAGCTGGAGCAGGTCGTGGACCTTCTTGGTCAGCTTCAAAAGCTTCAGTGTCGCGCCTTGGTTCTTCGATGTGGTGAATGCGCTCACCAGTTCCCCCAAGCCGGAGCTGTCTATGTAGTTCACATCGCCCAGATTCAGCAGAATACTCTTCAAACCCTTGCTGATCAGGTCGCGAATGGCGTCGCGCAATTGGACACTGCCCTCGCCCAAAGTGATCCGCCCGCTAAGGTCCAGAACCGTTACACCGTCCACTTCACGGGAAGCAATAGTTAGAGCCACGGAAATTCCTCCTTGTTTGGTAATTCGGTTATAGCACTAATCCCGTCAGGGAAGGCAAATCCCCAATCCGCCCATCTCGCAGAGTGCGACGGCCAACTTCCATACGCAGCCTGAGATCCCCGCCAAAACAAAAGCTCATGTTTGTTCGCTCGCCGGCGCCAGATGCTTGATCAGTGTCAATTCTGTGCCGGGATGCAGTTGTCGAAAGTGTACCTCATCCATGAACGATCGAATGAGAAAGATGCCACGGCCGGTGCCGCGCAGCAAATTCTCAGGAGCCAGCGGATCGGGTATCGTGTCCGGATCAAGCCCCTTGCCCTGGTCTGCCACAGAGATCACCAGCGACTCGCCCGTATTCTCCAAGCTCACCGCGATCTGCTTCGCCGGGTCGTATTCATTGCCGTGAAGCACCGCATTCACCGCTGCCTCCCGCACCGCCATTCCAATTCGAAAGCGCTCGTCTTCATCCAGACCGGCCTCTTCGGCCAGCTTGTCCGCCGCTGCCTCCACCTCGCTCACGCTCTCCATGGTGGAATTCAACGTAAAACTCGTGCGACCTGCCCTGGGAACGCTCACTGGGTTCGTTTCCGCCTCTTCCGAAACCAGGGCGGCAGATGCGCCTCCCCGTTCCTCTGCAACCTTGCTGGAAGTTTCGTTGCTCGAAGCAATTGTGTCAAGCGCGCAAACCAGTGCTGTCCAAAACGCACAATCCGGTGTCTATTCCCCAAGGGAATACTTCATGCTCAAAGTGATTGGATTTGTTTTCACAGCGGCCGCGGCTTCACTCTGCACCGCACCAGTCGGCGGGCAGCAGAGTGTAAAGGCGCCGGCGCAGATTTCACCCTTCCAACTCACCGTCGAAGTCGCCGCATCCACGATCGACGGAACCCCATCCGTTCTCCGCGCTCCCCTGACCAACCAGGGAGATACGCCCATCGACATGCCCATGCCGGAATCGAACTGCATGCCCGCCGGTGGTTGGGTGCAGATCCACGTAGACTGGACCCCGGAACCAGCGGAATCCGCCACCCAGAAGGGTTCGAAGTCCGGTTGGGGCTGCAGCCAGAGCAACAGACCCAGCCTGATCAGCCGGGTTCACAGCGAATGGATCCGGCTTCTGCCCGGTGAATACATTGTCATGAACCTGAATATTCGAGGCTTTCTCGTCAACTTCGTTCCCGGCATCGTTGAGTACTGGGCCGAGTACATTCCTCCCACTGCCACCCCCACAGAACTGGCTCAACTGCAGAACGCTGGCTATGTCATCCCCACCAAAAAGGCCGAGCCGTCCCGCCAGAAGTTCACCGTATACTAATCCCGCTCTACCCAGGTATCGGTGCTGGTACCCGAACTGGGCGAGCACCGCCTCGAAGGAATAAACTCGACCTCATGCAGCCGCGCACCACAGCTCGCGTCAGTCTTACCGCCCTGCTCGGCACCCCGGTCACTGACGCCCAGGGCCACCTCCGCGGCCGTCTCAAAGACATCGCTGTCGCCACCGGCCCGGACGCGGGCAAAGTCGCCGGCCTGGTGCTCAAAACCCGCACCGGCCTCTGCATCGTCCCCTCCCAGGAAGTCATGGAAACCCCCGCCGGTACTCTTGAATTGCGCACCGCCGGCGCGCTTGTTCCCCTCAAAGACGAGGGCAATTACCTCTATCTGGCGCAGGATCTCGTCGACCGGCAAATTATCGATATTCACGGCCGCAAGGTGGTCCGCGTAAACGACGTCGATCTGGAATGGATGGGCCGCGGCGCAGCTCACCTGCTTCGCGTCGCCGAAGTCGAAGTCGGCCTCCGCGGAGCCTTTCGTCGCGTCTTCAAGGGCCTTCTGCCCCGCGCCGCACTCGAGTCCATCTCCCGCAAAATCGCCACCAGCGCCATCCCCTGGCAGTTTGTCGATGTCATTGAAGTCGACCCCGCCCGCCGCGTCAAGCTGCGCATCGAATACGAGCGCCTCGCCGAAATGCACCCCTCAGACCTCGCCGAAATCCTTGAAGACCTGGCCCCCGCCGAGCGCGAAGCCGTCTTCACCTCCCTCGATGAAGAAGTCGCCGCCGAGACCCTCGAAGAAGTCGATCCCAAACTCCAAAAAGCCCTGCTCGAAAAGCTCGATGAAGAACGAATCGCCGACATCGTCGAAGAGATGGACCCTGCCGCTGCCGCCGATCTCCTCGCCGAACTCCCCGAGGAGCGGTCCGACGCCATCCTCGAAGAGATGGAGCCGGAAGAGCGCCACGATGTCGAAGAACTGCTCGAGTTCGACGAGAATTCCGCCGCAGGCTGCATGACTACCGACTTCGTTCGCCTCGGCATCCAAGCCACCGTAGCCCATGCAGTCCATGCCCTGCGCAACTTCGACGGCGACCCCGAGTCCGTAACCGAAATCTATCTCCTCGACGAAAAACGCGTCCTCCGCGGTGCAGTCTCGCTCTCCCGCCTGGTCATCGCTCAGCCTGATACCCGCCTCGCCGTTCTCGCCGAGCCCCGAGTCCACTCCTGCCCGGCCGACCTAAGTCAAAACGACCTTGCCGAGCTCTTTGACAAGTACAACCTCCACGCCCTGCCCGTCATCGATGCCCAGGGCCGAATGGTCGGCGTCGTCCAGGCTGACCAGGTCATCAGCTTCCTCCGCGAAAAGTTATAACTCCCCGGTATCGAGTTAGGTTATCCAACACTCAAGTTACTGACGAATCCCCGCCCGATTCGTGCTACTCTTTGCTGTCCAATCAAACTTGATCCGTTCCGGGCACTGTGCGGTCGAGTCCTCTTGCCGCGATTGAAAGGAAGGTGACACGTGGAGAAACCTGGAGAGCCGAAGTTGGTCAATACCTGGAAGCCCGTCACCAGCGAGTGGCGTGAGACTGAAGCTCCGCCCGTCCAACCGATCGCCACTCCTGAAGTCGAACGCCAAATCGCCAACGTTGCCGTTTGCAGGCACAGCAGCCGCGACGCCGGCCTTCCGTTTCTGATCGTGGTCTATGCGGGCTACTGCTTCCTCCGCACTGTCATCATGCTCCTGGCGTTCTACATGGTCGTCTACGAACAGGACTCTTCGGCCACCAGAATGATTTACGCCGTAACCATCCCCACCGTCGAGCGCCTTTCCTACCCCGCTCCTGTCGTCGAGAGATTTCAGAACCCTGAGTCGGATTTCGACCGCGAAGAAGCTCAGGAAGCGCATGACCGCGCCCTTCGCATCATTCCCAGTTTCTTTCTGGTTTTAGGCCTCCCCTATGCAGTCTCCGGTGTCTTTTGGCTCATGCGCAGCCAGAATGCCCGCTGGTTCACAATGTTCAGCGCCGGATGCTCTGCCGCCTCCGGCATCATCAGTTGGTATGAGTCGCGTGCCGTCTTCCAGGAATTGGGCCTGCCAATGTCCGTCATGACTGCCCGCGAAGCGGTGCTGTTGCCCTCCATCCTGCTCAACCTGTTCATCTGTCTCTACCTCGCCTACTCCCCCTCGGTGATTGAAGCCTTTCGCGACGGCGAATACATCGAATAAGGAGAAATTCACCTCCCCACAGCATTGTCATCCCGACCGCAGTGGAGGGATCTGCGGTTGCTCCTGGAAAAGTGGATAGCAGTAACCGCCCTCCCAAAGACGCCAACACCAACCTCGCAGCCCTCCTGAGACAATCACTTCCAACCCTCTTCACATCACAACCCTGTAAAATCCTTCCTGATGCCGTCAAAAAAACCGCCCAGCCCCCAAATTCTGTCTAAAACGGTACATTCTGGTTTCAAACCTGCTACTAATGTGTCAGAAAGTCGTTGCCTTTACCAAGACTTGTGAAAGAATTCAAAGATGGTGCAACTTCCCAAGATCATTCAGGGTGGAATGGGTGTCGGCGTCTCCAACTGGCGCTTGGCCAACGCGGTTTCCAAACTTGGTCAGCTCGGAGTCGTCTCCGGCACTGCGCTCGACCAGCTCTTCGTCCGTCGCCTTGCCGATGGCGATGAAGGCGGAAACATGAAGCGCGGCCTCGAAGCCTTCCCGTTCCCTGAGATGGCCCGCCGCATCTGGAACGACTACTTCGTCCCCGGCGGCAAAGCTGAAACAGCACCCTACCCCAACGTCCCCATGCACCAGAGGAACAGTCCCCGAAAGCTCGTTGAGCTCTGCATGGTGAGCAACTTCGTTGAGGTCTTCCTCGCCAAAGAGGGCCACAAAAATCCCGTCGGCATCAATTTCCTTGAAAAAGTTCAGATGCCCCACCTCGCGTCCATCTACGGAGCCATGCTGGCCGGTGTCGGCTATGTGCTCATGGGCGCCGGAATCCCGCTCCACATCCCCGGCGTACTTGACGCCTTCGCCGCCCACCACCTCGCCGAGTACAAGCTCCAGGTCACCGGCGCCGCAGTTGGGCAAGACACTTTCATGCGCCTCAACGCCGCAGACTTCGCCGAGGGCCCGCTGCCCCTGCTTCACCGCCCCAAGTTCCTGGCCATTGTCTCTTCCAACACTCTTGCCACCACCATGCTCCGCCGTGCCAGCGGACGCGTTGACGGCCTGGTCATTGAGACCCCCATCGCCGGCGGCCACAACGCTCCACCCCGCGGCAAGCTCCAGCTCAATGACGCTGGTGAGCCAATCTACGGCGATCGCGACCGCGTCAACATTCAAGAGCTGCGTACCCTCGGCGTGCCTTTCTGGCTGGCCGGCGGATATGGCAATGCCGAAAAACTGCGAGAGGCCGTCGAAGAAGGAGCCGCCGGAATCCAGGTCGGCACCGCCTTCGCGTTCTCTGCCGAATCCGGCATGCGCCACGATCTGAAACAGAAGTTGCTTGCCCAGGCCATCAAGGGCCAGGGGGTCGTCTTTACTGACCCGCTGGCCTCGCCAACCGGCTTCCCCTTCAAGGTTGCCCAGCTTGAGGGCACCGGCTCCGCGTTCCCCATCTACCAGGAGCGGAAACGTGTTTGCGATCTCGGTTATCTCCGCGAGGCCTATGCCCCGTCTGAGGGGAAGATTGCCTATCGCTGCTCCGCGGAACCAGTTGAAAATTATGTCGCCAAGGGCGGCAAAATCGAAGACACCGTGGGCCGTAAGTGCCTTTGTAACTCCCTGATGGCCAATGTTGGGCACGCACAAACGCGAAAAGATGGCAAAGTAGAGGCAGCACTTGTGACCGTTGGCGACGATCTAAACACCATCGCTACCTTCCTCGCTCCGGGCGCAGAATCCTACAGCGCTGAGGATGTAGTCCAGCTCCTCTTGAGCGCCCTCCCCGCCCAGTCCGCCATCCCCGAAGAACGCTACCTGATGGCCACCGCCTAGAGCCTCCCGGTAGCGCGAGTCATCAGATTTGTCGCGCCGGTCTCCTGACCGGCTGTAGCGTGGACCTCCCGGTCCACACAGCACTCCTGCAGCCTTCGTCGCCGGGTAACCTCGGGCACCTGCCTCGCTTTTGACCCTGGCCCGCCTCGAACCCAATCCCGTCTTGCGATGCGCCGCAGGCCCCTCCCGGGGGGAGCGCCTGATAGTAGCCCCGGATGAAATCCGGGGTAAATGCGCTCTCAAAATCGCCGCGCCCCCAAAATCTTCGCGCCCAGGAGGGACGCTATGAAATCCGCCCACAAACAAAAGGGTACGGACCAAACCTCAGTCCGCACCCCCGTGACACTGAAACTCAGAACCCCGCTTCAAATACGAAAGTCGTCAGCCCGCCAGCTCTTGATGCGTTCCTTGATCTGTTTGCGGTTGAGATTGCTTTCCAGAGCCTGCTTGGCCAGCTCCACCACCTCATCGTCTGAGGCGAAGCGAAGCCCGATCAGTTGGTCTTCCGTCAGTTTGTAAATCTGCGCATGCCACTCCTGCGGAGCCAGCGCCTGCAGCCTGATTCGCTCTTCCAGACGAATCACTCGGTCCTGCACCTTAAGCGGATAGGAGCGGATTTTCAGGAAAGGTATAAATACGGCGATGGAGAGAATGACCAGCCATGCCGTAAAGTAGGTCAGGTTCTGCCATGCGTAGCACAACATGATGAACAGGTTGACCATGAGAACAGCAGTCGAGACAAAGTGGTACTGTGGGTCGAGCCGTCCGTGGTTCTTCAATCCCTGAGGAGCGGAATCACTCATGCTTAGCCTTCATTTCTTTCTGGCCGGAGTCAGCTGCTTCATCCAACGGCATTCCAACCGGGGTTGCCCGCAGCGGCGATGGAGGCCTGAATCCCCTCGCTGGCCTGAGTGTGCGGTGGGCGTCCGGGTCGTGTCAATGCGGAATGGCCCTTCATCCGTCGAAGAGGTATATCCCTGGGAACTAGCCGCTTACCGCTCATTGTTGTCTTACCGCACTGGCAACGGGCGCCTGCCTCTGATACCGTTCTATTTCCGGCAAATTCGTGGCTTGATCTGCCCCGAATCCCGGCTCTATCCCGCACCGCGCGAGGCATCCCTGTGAATCTGCGTAACTCTCTCCTGCTTACTCTTCTCGTATCCAGCCTCTCCTTCACCGCAAGCGCACAACTCACGCTCCCAAAAGTTCTCAGCAGCCACATGGTCGTCGAGCGCGATATGCCCGTCCATGTCTGGGGCATGGCTGCACCGTCTGAAGCTGTTGAAGTCTCCTTCCGCGGCCAGACCCTCTCCACCACCGCCGGTCCGCTCGGCCGCTGGAGCCTCTATCTCAGCCCCGGCGTCGCTGGCGGCCCGTTCGAACTCGCAGTGAAGGCAACTCCCAGCTCTGGCGACCCCCAGACCGTCACCCTCTCCGATGTCCTCGTCGGCGACGTCTGGCTCGCCTCCGGTCAGTCCAACATGGAGTTCGCCATGCGCCAGGCCGCCACCGCCAACCAGGACCTGCCCCACGCCGGCATTCCCGACATCCGCCTCCTCATGGTCAACAAAAAAGCCTCCGAGTATCCCCTCGACGACATCGACTCGCCCGGTTGGACTGCCTCCTCACCTGAAACCGCTCGCGACTTTTCCGCCGTCGCCTGGTACTTTGCCCGCGAAATCCACCACGACCAGCAAGTCCCCGTCGGCGTGATCGACTCCACCTGGGGCGGAACCGTCGCCGACACCTGGACCCGCGAAGCCGCTCTTGGCGCCGACGCCTCGCTCGCTCCCATCTTTGTTTCCTGGGGCCAGATGACCGAGCGTGAATCCGACGCCTTCATCCACGACAAGGACGAGCAGCGCCAGCGCGCCGAAGCCAAAGCCACCGGCAAGCCCGAACCGCAATTTCCCTGGCATCCGCAACTGCTCAGCTGGGGCCCCGGCATGCTCTGGAACGGCATGATCGCCCCGCTGACCCCGTTTCCCATCCGAGGAGTCATCTGGTACCAGGGCGAAAGCAACAGCGCCCTCGCCCGCGCTCCGCTCTACAATCGCGTCTTCAGCACTATGATTACCGACTGGCGCCACCAGTGGGCCGAAGGCGACTTCCCGTTTCTCTTTGTCCAGATTTCAAACTTCAAGTCGAATGATACCGAGGACTGGGCCGAACTGCGCGAGCAGCAGCTCAAAACCCTCTCCCTCACCAACACCGCCATGGCCGTCACCATCGACATCGGCAACCCTGACAATGTCCACCCCACAGACAAGGTCGACGTTGGTCACCGCCTGGCCCTTGCCGCCCGCGCCATTGAATACGGCGAAGACATCGCCTACTCCGGCCCCATGTTCCGACAGGCCACACCTGAAGGTCCGGCGATCCGCGCCTGGTTCAACCACCACTCCAAAGGATTGGTAGCCAGGGGCGGGGAACTGATCGGCTTTGAAGTCGCCGGAGCCGACCGAAAATTCCTTCCCGCAACCGCAAAGATCGACGGGAATACCGTCCTCGCCAGCAGCCCCGCTATCCCCCAGCCCCGCTTCATTCGCTACGGCTGGGCCAACAGCCCCCAGTGCAACCTCTTCAACGGAGAAGGCCTCCCCGCCTCTCCCTTCAACTCCGCCGAATAGCCGTTCGAATATGGCGAAAATGTTGGGTGCCCCATCCTTTCCGCGTCTTTTTGCGAAAAGGGTTGAAAGCACAACTCCAAACCAAGTCCCTCACCGCTTCGCCGGAATCACCACCGTAGTCTCCTGCACCTCGATAATCCCGCACCCCGTCCGCTTCTCAAGCTCCGGCAGAAGCGAATCCACCATCTCCCGCGTCTCAATGAACTCAATCTTCACCGGCAAATGGTCTGAGATCTCAAGAATGTGCGCCGAGTGCAGCCGGTGCGTCGACCCGAATCCAGCCACGCCCTTCAGCACCGTCGCCCCATACACCCCTTTGTGAAAGAGAAAGTCCAGAATGCTGGTATAAACCGGAATTCCGTAATGCTTCGAGCCATCGCCAAGGTAGATGGAGACCTTGACCGCCTTGCCTGAAGTCAACATGTCGCGACTCCCTTCGTCACACCCGCGGCAAATCTACTCACCACTGGCGCAACGTTGCATTGAAGCACCGCTGGCAGAGAAATGGCAAGCGTGTTGCGCGCAACTCCCCAACTACAGAATCTCAGCTAGCGCCGCACCGCCCCAAACCGCAATCAGCCCCAAAACCAGGCTCCCAATCGCATACAGCCCCGCCAGAAAAAATGCCCCTGACCGAAGCGTCGAAAGCGTCTCCCACTCATACGTTGAAAACGTGCTATAGGCGCCAACGAACCCAATCGGAATCAGAAACCGCCATGCCGGATCGAGATCCGCGCGCTTGCCCAGGTAAGTCAGCGTGAACCCTATAACCAGGCATGCTGTCAGATTCACAACCAGCGTGCCGTAGGGAAACCGAACGCCCACCCGGCCCGAAATGGTTGACCCAACCCAGTACCGCGCAACCGATCCAAGCGCGCCCCCAATGGCAATCATCAGGTATTTTTGCAATTCCTTGTCTCCTCTCAATCAGGTTACATTGCCTGCGAATGCACACAGTCGCGCCTTCGCCGACCTGTTCTTCCGCCCATGTTTTAGAGGGATCGTGCCGGGATATGACTCCGCAACAGGATTCCCTGTCAGGAGTCATCATCTGTCCGGCTTTGCAAGTGGGACAGCGGTTAAGGGTGAACTCCTTCACCACAACCAACACCTTAATTAAATGCCGCCCCGGTCTGCGTGTCAACCGCCCGCTGCCCACCTGACTAGCTCGCGATCAACCCCACATCACTGCCCGGCCAGTTCAGCAGTCTCAAGAAACACATAACTCCCCGAAGGCGAAGGCGTAACATGAGTCAATCGCTTGTTATGCACCACCACCGTGTCCCGATACCAAAGATTGATCGCCGGCAAATCCCGCGCCAATATCTGCTGCGCCTCCGTATAGTCCGCCTTCCGCCTGGTCATGTCCCCGTTCTCGGCCGCATCGTCCAGCAACGCATCCAGGTGCAGATTCAGGTAATGACCGCGATTGGCGCCCTTGGGCGGAATCCGCGCCGAAGAAAACGCATAGCCAAAAATGTCCGGCTGCTCGTTCCCCCCAACCCATTGCAGCGAATACATCTGGAACGCTCCGCGCATTACGTCCGCATAAAACGTCGCCGTCTCAAAGCTGCGAATGTCCATCGCAATCCCTACCGCCGCCAATTGCTGTTGCAACACAGCCGCCAGCAGCCGAGTCCCCTCATTGCTGCTCGTCTTCATCGTCACATGAAACCGCACTCCGCCCGCTCCTCGCCGACGCCCTGCATCGTCAAGCAGCCGCTCCGCCCGCGCCGGATCGTAGTCGTATCGCGGCCCGTCTCCGTTCCAGGCCCAGTGATCCGGAGGCAGCAAACTCTCCGCAGCCCGCGCCCGCCCATCCAGCAGCGTCTTCATAATCAGCTTCCGGTCTATCGCGCATGATATCGCCTGCCGCACCCGCACATCGCTCAAAAGAGGATCGCGCAGGTTGAAGCTAAGGTACTGAATCTCCGTCCCGCCTGTCTCCTCAATCCGCAAATTCGGCCGCGCCGCCAACACCCCAAGCGAGTCCATGGGAAGGGAATTGACGGCCACATCTCCTGACCCCTTTTCCAATTCCAGCGACTCCGTAATCGCGTCCGGAACCACCGCAAACCGAACCCGCTTCAGCTTCGGCTCCACCTGCCAGCTTTGCTCGTTCCGCTCCACCGTAACGTCCTGATCAATCTGCTGGCTCACAAACCGGAACGGCCCCGTCCCCACCGGATGCAGCCAGAAATCCCGCCCGCTCCCCGCCGGCACAATCCCCATCGCGTTCGTCGAGAGATTCATCAGCAGGTAGTTATCCGGCCGCTTCAAATGCATCACCACCGTCCGCGCATCAGGCGTATCAATCCTGTCGATCGACGCATAGCTCGCCGCCCGCGGAGAAATCACCCCGCCCGGCATCTTCGGATTCAGCATCGACTCAACCGTAAACGCCACATCCTTGGCCGTCAGCGACCGCCCATCGTGAAACCGCACCCCGCCGCGCAGATGAAAGATCAACGTCAGCGGGTCCGGCTGCTCCCACCGCTCCGCCAGCGCCGGAGCAAAGTTGAAATGCGCATCCCGCGTCACCAGCCCATCAAACAGCAGCCCATCAATCCGTTCCGATTGCGCATCCGTCCCCACCCGCGGATCCAGATTCGCCGGACTGCTCTCAATCAACACCACCACCGTCCCAGCATCACGCTCTGCAGAATGGCACCCGCCAACGATCACTATCGCTGACAGCAAGAGGCATCCAAAAACTCCACGCACCGCATTTTTAATTCCCCTTCTGAAGCCGGGCGCCCCCGGTCTCGATTCTGAGACCAGGGATCCGACACCCTCCACGTTCCGGGCGCCCTCAAACATACGTCACCTGACCCAGCACCGCCCCCCTATGCGCCCCCGTAGCCGCCGGAACATTCCCCGCCCGCCTGTGCCATGTCTGCCATGCCATCAGCGCAAACGCCGCCGCCTCCTTCGCCTCCGCCGGCATCCCAAACTCCCCGCTCGACGCCAGTTCGCACCCCAACGGCTCTAATCGCGCCGCCAGCATCGCCATCAGCGTCCCATTCCGCGCCCCACCGCCAGACACGATATAGTCCACCGGTGCCCCGCGCATCTTCCTCCGCACAAACATTTTGTAGCCTGCCTCAATCGATGCAGCCGTAAACGCCGCTGCCGTGGCCAGCGCATCTTCCGGCCTCTCGTTCACCTTCCTGCAAGCCTTCAGAAACTCCGCCGCGTAACCCTTCCCAAACTGCTCCCGCCCCGCTGTCTTCGGCGGCTTCATCCCAAAATACCCACCCCGCAAAGCCCTCTCTAGCACCGCCTTCAAAACAGTCCCTGAGGCCGCAATCGCCCCATTCCGATCAAACCTTTTCCCAAAACACTCCTGCGCCAGCCAGTCCATCACCATGTTCCCCGGCCCCGTATCGAATGCCAGCACCTGTTCCGGCCCGCATCCCGCAGGAATCGCCGTCAAGTTCCCAATCCCGCCAATGTTCTGCAGCACCCGCCCCCGCGTCCCATGAGCAAACAGCGCAAAATCCAGCATCGGAACCAGCGGCGCACCCTGCCCGCCCGCTGCCATATCCGCCGGCCGAAAATTCGACACCACCGGAACCCCCAGCGCCGCCGCAATCACCTGCGCCTCGCCCGCCTGCCACGTACAAGCAAACTTCCGCCCCGCATACATCTCGCCGCGCCCCTGGTGGTAAAGCGTCTGCCCGTGGCACCCAATCAAATCCAGCGTCATCCCGCGCCGCTTCACCGTCTCCGCCACAGCCTCGGAATACGCAATCCCCAGCCGCCAGTTCAGCCGCCCCAACTCCGCCGCCGAAGTCGACTTCGCATCCATCGCCGCCAGCACCGCGCGCCGCAACACCGCCGGATACCGAAACCCCTCATGCGCCAGCAACTCGAGCTTTGGCCTCAGCCGCCCCGGCCCAATCCGCACCACCGCCACATCCACCCCGTCTGCCGACGTGCCGCTCATCACCCCGGCAACCGTCATCGTCTTCGCTCTCATGCCGGCCCCGCATCCTGCGCCAAAGCAACCCGCTCCCCAAACTCCAGAATCCGCGTCCGCAACGCTGCAAACTGCGCAACCGACAACGCCCGCGATTCCCGCGCCGGAAATAGCCTATTCCGCTTCGCCCCGCATTCCCGCGCCCGCGCCAGCAGCGTCTTTCTGAAGGCGTCCGACCGCTCCGCCTCCCCAATCAGCGCCTCATACGCCCGCATAATCAGCTCCGGACTATGGCAAATCTCCATCAAATCCATCCCCGCCCGCACCGCCACAATCACCGCATCTTCAATCGGCATGAACTTCAAAATTCCGCCCATCTCCAAATCGTCCGAGAAGATAAGCCCCCGATACCCAATCCGCCTCCGCAGTACTGTCGTAATCCAATACGCCGAAACCGAAGCCGGCCGCGCCCCACCCGGGGTGTGCGGATAGGCCGCATGATTCACCATCACCATCGGCAGCTCATCCCGCAACTCGCGAAAGGGAACCAGGTCATCCCGGTTCATCTCGCGCCTCGTCCGACTAATCTCCGGCGTCGCCAAATGCGAGTCCAGCGTTCCTCCGCCCAGCCCTGGAAAGTGCTTCCCGCACCCCGTCACGCCCTGCCCCGTCAGCCCCGCCAAAAACCCGCGCCCATACTCCACCACGCCCGTCGCCGTCTCCGCCGCCGCCCGCGTCCCCATCACCCCAGCCGACGCCGCCAGCCCCAAATCCAGCACCGGCGCCAGCGTAGCATTGAACCCAAACGCTCGAACCCCGCGCCCCACCAACTCCCCATGCTCCTGAATGATCCGCGCGTTCCCGGCCTGCCTTGCGGCCTTCATAACCCCCTGTGCCGAAGGCATCGGTGCCAGCGCATCGCGCAGCCGGTCCACCGTCCCGCCCTCCACATCCACGCACCGCAGCGCATTCCCCGCACACAACCCCGTCGCCTCGCCGAGCAGCCCCCGCGTCTGCCCCGCATCCACAATGTTCCGCTTGAACAGAATGATCCCCGCCGGCCGCACCAGCTTGAGCCATGCGCGCTCCGGCCCCGTCAGCTCTGCCCCGCCCAGCCCCACCACCAGCAACTCCCCCGCCGCAACCCGAATATTCAAAGCCAACCCCATACCCCAGACCCTAGACCCTGCTTTTAAGCTCCTGCTTCAACTCCTCCAGCAGATTCAACGCCTGTAGCGGAGTCAGTTGGTTCACATCCGTAGCTTCAATCCGATCCACAATCCGCTGCGACAGCGGCGTAAAAATCGTCAACTGTACCGGCTCCGCCGTCTCCACCTGCACACTCTGCCGCTCTGCCTTCTCATGCTGCTTCAGCACCCGCCTCGCCCGCTCAATCACCACCCCCGGCAACCCCGCCAGCTTCGCAACCTCAATCCCATAGCTCTTGCTCGCCGCCCCCGGCTCAATCGTATGCAGAAACACGATCCCGCCCTGCGCTTCCTTCACTCCCACGCGCAGGTTTGTCACCCGCGGCAGCTTCTCCGCCAGCATCGTCAACTCGTGATAATGCGTAGCAAACAGCGTCCGGGCCCCCGTCTCCGCATGCAGATACTCAACCGTCGCCCATGCCAGGCTCAGCCCGTCAAACGTCGCCGTCCCGCGCCCCATCTCGTCCAGCAGCACAAGCGACCGCCGTGTCGCCGTATTCAAAATCGTTGCCGTCTCCGTCATCTCCACCATGAACGTCGACCGCCCCCGCGCCACGTTATCGCTCGCTCCTATGCGCGTATAAATCCTGTCCGTCAGCCCAAACCGCATCCGCTCAGCCGGAACAAAGCTTCCCATCTGCGCCAGCAGCACTAACATCGCTGCCTGTCTCAGATAAGTGCTCTTGCCCCCCATGTTAGGCCCGGTTATAAGCAATAAGCTAGGCCCATCCCCCCACCCATTCTCATCCGCCGCATTCAGAAACAGATCATTCGCAATGAATCGTCCCTCGCGCGTTTCCTCCATCCACTGCTCAATTACCGGATGCCGTCCAGCCACCGCCTCCAGCACCGGCTCGCCCACAATTACCGGCCGCACATACCGCCGCAATGCCGCCAAATGCGCGAAATCCGCCAGCAAATCCGCCTCTGCCACCGCCGCCGAGCTCCGCCGTATCCGCCCCGCCGCATCCAACACTGTCTTCCGCAACTCAACAAAAATCCGCTTCTCAATCTCGATGCACCGGTCATGCGCCGTCAGTATCTTCCGCTCATACTCCTTCAATTCCGGAGTAGTGAACCGCTCCGCATTCACCAGTGTCTGCTTCCGCTCATAATCCGCCGGGGCCAGCGCCATGTTAGCTTTGGTTATCTCGATGTAATACCCAAAAACAGAGTTATACCTAACCTTAAGCGAACCTATCCCAGTCCTAACTCGCTCCCGCTCTTCGATCGCCGCAATCGACTGCCTCCCCGTCGAAGAAATCGCCCGCAGCTCATCCAGTTCCGCATCCACCGCCTCAGCAACAGCCCCGCCATCCACCAGCGTCAGCGGAGGCTCCACCACCAGCGTCCGCTCAATCAGCTCCGTTACATCTTCCAGCGTGTCCAGCCGAGCAGTCAGCTCTTTCCACAGCCCCGCTTCCATCGCGACAAGCGCCAGCTTCAACCCCGGCAGCCTGCCCAAACTCGCCGCCAGCCCCCGCACATCCCTTGGCCCCGCCGAATCCAGACTCAGTCGCGCCAGCAGCCGCTCCAAATCCAGAATCCCCGCAAACCCGCGCCGCACCTCCTCGCGCTTCAGCAGGTCCGCATGCGCCTCCCCCACCGCCTCATACCTGGCCTCCAGCGCCTCCGCATCCACCAGCGGACGCAGAATCGTCGCCCGAAGCAGTCGCTTGCCCATCGGCGTTTGGCACGCATCCAGCGTATAAAACAGCGTTGCCCGCGCGTCCTGTCCCTGAAACAGCGGTTCCACCAACTCCAGATTCCGCACCGTCACCTGGTCCAGTTCGAGAGCCGTCGAGTGCTCCTCAAACTTCAGGCTGTCAACGTGCAGCGCCTCATTCTTCTGCGTAGTCCGCACATAATGCAGCACCGCCCCGGCCGCAATCGCCGCCGCCGGATGCGTCTCCAACCCATACCCCTCCAGCGTCCGCACGCTCAACTGCCGCTCCACCAGCGGCACCGCGAATTCCCGTGTCCAAACCCAATCCTCCACCCGCGTCCGCGCCGGAATCCGCTCCAACTGCGCCGGCAACTCCGCGCTCGCCGGCAACAGCACCTCACTCGCTCCCGCCTTCAAAATCGCATCCACCGCCTGCTGCCGCGCCGTCGCCCCTTTAAACTCCGCCGTCCTGAACTCCCCGGTGGAAACATCCAGCAGCGCCACCGCGCAAACCAATCCCTGGTCCCCGCCAAGGCCATGCTCAGCCCCCAAATCCCGCCTTGTGCCCAAATCCTGCTTTGTATCAGGGCCCGACTTCAGTCGGGCCGAACCGTCCGCAAAATGATCCTGGGCTTTAGCCCCCGCGGCCTGCTTTTCAGGAACCCGCACCTCAAGCAGCGCCGCCAGAAAATTGTTCTGCTCCTGCCCCAGCCCGTTATCCAACGCCGTCCCCGGCGACAGCACCCGAGTCACCTCGCGCCGGACAATCTTCTTCGTCAGCTTCGGGTCCTCCATCTGGTCACAGATGGCAATCCGATATCCCTTCCGCAACAGCCGCGTCAAATATTGCTCCACCGCGTGATAAGGCACCCCGCACATCGGCTGCAAGCGCTCCCGATCCCGCGCCGTCAGCGTCAACTGCAACTCCCGGCTCACGGTCACCGCATCGTCATAGAACAGCTCGTAGAAATCCCCCATGCGGAAAAACAGCAGCGCATCCGGATTCTCCCGCTTCGCCGCCGTCCACTGCCGCATAAACGGCGTCAACTCCGCCATCGCCTGCTCCAGCGCAGCCGCCTGGCCACTCCCCACCTTCGAGCCTGAATCGTCCTTGATCACGTTGCCTTTAAGACTACCGCGCTCTGCCTCTTCTCAACCAAGGCTGGGTGCCCCCGGCCTCTCCTTTGAGACCGGGGAAAGCATAAATCCCTACCTCCCCGCGTGCCCCATCCATCGCGTCTTTTGCGATTCGCGGGAAAGCACAACCCCCTTCCCGCCCGCAACTCAAAACAGCACGAGCCATTCTGCTCAGCAATCTGCACTCAAATCAACGAGCCTTCCTATAAGCGCAGAGAGTCCGTTCATCAAGACTGGCTTCCTTGCGTATCCCCCATCCCCTTTTCAGGGAAAATTCGAGGAATTCAATGAAATCCATGAAACTCTATGCCATTGCAGCCGGATCGCTCGTCGTGCTTGCGCTCTCCGTCCCGCTTACCGCCCAAGAGCAGCCCCCGGCGCAAACCACTACCACCACCACCCAGACCCCTCCCCAAACACTGACCACCGAGACCACCGACACCAAGACCAAATACAAGCACCATCACAAGAAGTCGGAAAAGACGAAGACCAAGACCCAAACCACTCAGATTCCTGGGCAAGAGCAAACCCAAACCACAACCACGACCCCCGCTCCCACCGCTCCCCCGCAGTAGGCCGCTTAATCTGTCCAGTCCGGAGGGCTCGGGGGCACTCTCGGAGGGAGCAAGGGCATTCATGCCCCTGAATGCAGAGGCAGATTTCGAGGGCTTTAGTTCCGGGGCCTTGTTTTCGGATCTCCGCACGGCATGTTCCCGGGTGCCCCAGGCCTCGCGTTTGAGACCTGGGAAGGCACTTTCCCGACACTTGCCCACTTCCTCTTTACAAGCTCCTTGCGTTAGCATGGCCCCACCAGAAAACCGGCCATCCTTCGTGTCACCGGAGCCCAACCCATGCCCGTCCATCCCACCGTACTTCTTCTAACCCTCGCCCTCTCCACCGCAACCCTCCAGGCCGCTTCCCCCAAGCCCCCCAGCCCCAAGAAACTTGACGCCCTGGAGTCCCAGACCATTGAAGTCATGAAGGCAAAAGCTGCCGCCCTCAACATCCAGGGTGTCGCCGTTGTCAGCTACGCCGCAGGCGCTGCCATTGACTCCTGGACCTCCAAAATGGCCGTCGTCGGACACCTCACTGACGCCAAAGCCTCCGCCAACGGCAACAACCTCCTCGGCATCGCCTACGCAAAATCCGCTGAAATGGCCTCCACCCTTCAGGACAGCGGCACCGCAAAACGCCCGCCCATGACCGGCGAATTCGGCTGGCAGGGCGGCACCATCCTTCGCGTCGACTCCGGCTACATCATCGTCGCATTCAGCGGCGGCAAGTCTGAAGACGACCTCCAGGTCTCCAAAGCCGGCCTCGAAATCATGAAAAACGGCATCTAACAGGCCAGCAATCGACCTTTCGCGCAGATCAACTTTATTTCTGCACTTTGCAGTTTATTTCCCCAAAAAGCGCACACTGGAATCATGCCTGCAAATCCGCCCTTCTTGAGCTGTCAGGGATGTGCCCGGTCCGTACCACCTCTTTGAACCCCACCCCCCTCCCCGTCTATTCCGACCCGCCGAGGGTGAAGGCGTCGAATCAAGTGCAATCAAATGAATGACTTGCTATTTTGAACTATGTACTTTCCAGTAAACAGAAACGCCAAGTTTTGCCCGAAAAACTGTCGATTTCCGCTCAAATATGCCCCGTTTGGCTCAATAGAGGACGCAAAAAGCAACCATAATCACCAATGGCCCAGCCCGCGTCGGATTTCCAAAGCGCGTAAACTAGGGGTACACCATGCCTATAAGCAATCCGAATCTGCCCAAGTCCATCTTGGCGCTCAGAACCTATTCCGCCCAGATGTTCATGCACGACCTGCTCGCCGGCCTCACCGTCGGGCTCGTCGCTCTCCCTCTCGCCATGGCCTTCGGCATCGCCTCCGGGGTCACCCCTCAGGCTGGCCTTTACACCGCCGTAGTCGCAGGCTTCCTCATCTCCGCCCTCGGCGGCTCGCGCACCCAGATCGGCGGCCCCACCGGCGCTTTCGTCGTCATCGTCGCCGGCATCGTCGCCCGATTCGGCATGAGCGGCCTCGCCATGGTCACCATGATGGCCGGAGTCATCCTCCTGCTCATGGGTCTTACCGGCCTCGGCGCTGCCGTTCGCTTCATTCCCCGCATGGTCGTCATCGGTTTCACCAACGGCATCGCCATCCTCATCGCCTCCACCCAGATCAAAGACTTCTTCGGCCTCCGCACCGGCGCCGTTCCCAGCGAATTCCTCCCCCGAATCCGCCTGCTCGTCGCAAACTTCGCCACGTTCAATCCCGCCGCACTAGGCCTCGGAATTGGCACCCTCGCCATCATTCTCATTCTGCCCCGCTTCACCCGCCGCATCCCGCCGTCCATTGTTGCCTTGCTGGTCTGCACCGGCATCAGCGTCCTATTCCACCTGCCCATTGAAACCATCGGCAGCAAGTTCGGAGGCATACCCCGCGGCTTTCCGCCCTTTGCCCTGCCCAATTTCCATTCCGAACACTTCCTCCCTCTCATCCCCTCCGCATTCACCGTCGCCCTGCTCGCCGCTCTTGAAAGCATGCTCTCCGCCGTAGTCGCCGATGGCATGACCGGGGATCGACACAACTCCAACGTCGAACTCGTGGCGCAGGGAATCGCCAACATCGTCTCTCCCCTCTTCGGTGGAATCCCCGCCACCGGCGCCATCGCCCGAACCGCCACCAACATCCGCTCAGGCGCGCGCTCCCCGGTCTCCGGCATCATCCATGCCGCTACGCTGCTCGGAATCCTGCTCGTAGCCGCGCCACTGGCCAGCTATATCCCGCTCGCCACCTTGGCCGCAGTCCTCTTTGTCGTGGCGTACAACATGGGTGAATGGAAGGAAATCGGCGGCATCTTCGAGCTGGACTTCACCGCCATCTCAGTTTGGCTGGTGACCTTCGCCCTCACTGTCTTTGCAGACCTCACCGTAGCCGTAGCGGTTGGCATGTCCCTCGCCGCGCTCCTCTACATCTACCGCATCGCCGACACTACAACCGTTGGCACCGTGAACGACGATTACATACGGGACGGACTGCCCCATACCCTCCAGGGCCGAATCATCCCGCCCTACGTCACGCTGCTTCGCATCCACGGCCCATTCCTCTTCGGCACCACTGAAAAACTCATCGAAGCCACGGTCAATCTCGAAGCATTTGCGCCCATCGTCATCCTCCGGCTAAGAAACATGACGGCCATTGACGCCACTGGAATTCACGCCATTGAGAGCTTCGCCCACCGGCTGCACCAGTCGGGCCGCTCCATGATTCTCTGCGGTGCCATGCAGCAGCCGTCAAAGCTCCTCCAGGGCCCACGCTTCCTCGATTGCGTCGGACGCGAAAACATCATGCCAAATGTCCAGTCCGCCCTCGACCGTGCGGAAGAACTGCAACGGTCCCACCTTCAGGCCAAGGCAAGCTGAATTGGGCCCAGGGCTACTGCGCCAACGGAACGCTCTCCTGCACGAACCCCTCCGACAACGCCGGCGACCCCGCCTGCAGCGTATAGTCCCCAGCCTCCGGATTGGTGAACATCGGATTCACCAACTGCGAATGCGCATCGGTTAACTGCGCCCCAAACACTGAGTC
>Ga0302319_10004854_pt1 | contig 27398 bp, 24 predicted proteins | sample Bog_T0_2_FD_203319 | JGI IMG/M metagenome (GOLD analysis project Ga0302319, IMG submission 203319) | Peat permafrost microbial communities from Stordalen Mire near Abisko, Sweden - Bog_T0_2 | ecosystem: Environmental > Terrestrial > Soil > Wetlands > Peat | place: Sweden: Abisko, Stordalen Mire... | reverse complement strand
CATCGGCGCTGGAGCTAAACGGCAGCTCAACGACCCAATCGTGTGGCAAGTTCAACCCCCGCCAGCCGCTATCGTTGTAATTTGTCTGGACGAAGGAAACATTCTCTCCCGCGTGCGTTGCCACGGGATCAACTCGAATGGTTTCCATGTAGGATTCCGAAGCGGTGTTCGTCGCGGAACCCACTTCGCTTGCATCAAGCTTGGCCAGGTCGGCGATTTCAGGATACCACGTCACGTTGGTGGTCACGTCTGCGGGATCACCCAATTGAAAGCGCCAGCCGTTATCCAGGCAGATCCGGTTGCGGGGCGAGGCCACAAACGTGACTTGGGTATTGGCGGCAATCGTATTGGGGGGTGCGGCCCGATCGCGCAACCCATTGATGACAATCAGATAATTGCTGCCGGCGGTTAGCGGGGCGGTGGTGAACAAAACCGCGGTGCCGGAGGAAGACAGGGAGGCGCTGCTGATGCTTAGGCCATCAGTAAAAACGTAGTTCGCGATATTTGCCGCGCTGACCGGGTCCAGTGGTTTGGAAAAATCCAGCTCCACGTTGGTCATGTCAACGCTGTATGCGTCTAAAACCACTGGCGGGTTGCCATCTAGCGTTACAAGCAGCGGAACGGGTGCGCTGGTGGTTGCGCCGTAGTTGTTGGTTACGACGAGTTGATAATTCCCGGTATTGGTAAGGGTGGCGTCGATGATCAGCAGGTTGGTGTTTGCGCCGGGGAGGCTGACATAGCCGCCACCGCTGTTGAACTGCCATTGCAGGAAAAGCGGCGCGGCACCGGTCGCAGCAGCACTAAAAGTTACCACGGTGCCGTTGAAAATATTATTTGTCGGGGAAACACTGAGTTGATTAATGGCGGGAAACAGCTCCGGCACCAAGCCCACATCAAACACGGCATCAAAACCATGACTCGACCCAAACGTGATCGGTCCGCCCCCCGGGGGAATCAGGCCGATCTCGCCACCGAGGTAAGGATTTCCGCTCGCGACCGCGAGCGCCTCCCAACCGGTGGTCGAACCCGCCTTGCCAAAGGAGTAAGCATAAGTCGAGTTTGCCGCCAGGGAGACGGACAATCCGGTCCATTGCAGCCAGTCGCCATCGTTGAAGATTATATTTGCCGAAGTAAAGGTTTGCTGCAAGGTGACGTCACCCTTGGTGACGGAGTAAATATGAAGGTAGTAAGGTTGCGGCGTACCGATGCCGTTGAAAGAACCCAAGCCGGCCGTCTTGAGTGAAATGGAGGTGAGGTTATACCCGGCAGAATTGGTTCCGGTGGTAAAGGTTTGGCCCGGTTCGCCGTCGCCTCGGGCGGTCTGGTCGTCCGTGTAGTAATTTATACCATCAGGCGCTGTTTGGTTACCCGAAGTGCTCAATTGAAAGATATCATTAAGCCCGGGTGTCGGGGTCGCGCTTCCCTGATCCCGCAGCGTTTGTCCATAAGCAATACTGAGCGACACGCAGAAAACAACCGTCGCAAGGACGGTAAACATAAATCCTTGAACTATTCTTAACGCAAAAGAAGCAGGCGAGACAAAGCGAGCGTGATGATACTCCGAGGGCATATTTAATAATTAAAGTCTTGATCCTTCGGAAAAATGCCAGTTTTTAGCAAATGAACGCTCTTGGCGCCTAGCCTGCTGCCGTTGGAATTAAGGAGGCGAGTCAAGCGGAATCAACGTCCATCGGGACTTCTTTGATTCCAGAAAAGCAGATTCACGCCCGGGATGGACAACTCATTCGTATAAGCAGTTGGTGTCGCATACTGGGCATTGCCGGCGATGGCCAGCAGATTTCCGCCTTTGACATGCAAGTTCCCGAGGCCCTCAAGAGCCGTGCTGCCGTACCGCGGGTCCGGTCCGGGTATATTCGATCCATCGTTGTAACAACCAGGGTCGAGTCGTTGATCCGGTTCCCACATCAGCCAGCTTAATGGGTTAACTTGCGAAGATTTGGCGGTGGCATAACCATATTGAGCATTCGCCCCTTGCGCGCCCGACTTTGCAAAAAAACACGCCGATCCGTTCATCACATAAGTGGACAAGGTATCCGCACGGAGCGCCCAATTCCCAGTGATTGAAGGCGTCAGATCATCGGGACAAATATAAATATCGGCGCTGGGTATATACTGCCAGAACGCGGACTGGGATAAATAATGGATACGATTTTGACTCCAGTTTGGGATAACACCGGGATTAAACCCACTAGAGATGCTGATGGGGGGAACACCCTGATAAGTTCCTTTGAACTGCCAGCCGGCGGGACAAGGCGGCGAGGCGTCCGTGCCCCAATTGGGCCAGACCAGGGAGTCGTTGGCGTCCGTGCTATACATATTCGACGCCAGGCCCATTTGCTTCAGATTGTTGAGACATTTTGTGCGCTTGGCCTTTTCCTTGGCGCTCGCCAAGGCCGGCAACAACAGGGCGGCGAGGATCGCGATAATAGCGATGACCACCAGCAGCTCAATCAGGGTAAATCCCAAAACGCGGAGTTTATTCTGTCCTCTGGACTTCAGTTTCATGGGGCATTTTTACTTTCATTCCATTCTCATTTTTATTAAACCGGAGTAAATGGTGGCGTGCGCCTTCCACAACGCACGCCACCGAACCACTCCCCAGCAGCCTTGGCTTTAATGCTGCAAAACCCGGAAAAACTGCGCCGGACCCGCCGTGCCGAATGAGTACGGCGAGGTTGACATATTAGTTGTCCAAGGTCCGTTCAGGCTGGATGCTTGCTCCAAAAGACCGCCAGTCCATTGCACCTGCAATTGGCCGCCGCTGGTTTTCGAGATGGACAACGATATTGGGGCCGCTGCCGGACTCAGTCCCAGATCAAATGTTCCATTCCATCCACTCGCACTGCTGTCGGTGATTGGACCCGCAGTGGCTGGCAACAAGGCGACCTGACCACCGCTGTAGAACGCGGGCGAGTTGCTATCGCCAACGAGGTTGATATAACCGGCCCCATTCGGAACATTTCCAAAGGCGTAGGCATACACGGCATGAGGCTGCAGGTGAATCGCCAGTCCAGTCATTTGCAACCAATGCCCCTCGCTAACACCAAGGGTGATCAAAAAGTTGGTTTGCGAAGTGATGCTTTCGTTCAATTGGGCATATTGTCCCCCTTGACTGTTGTAAACATTGTAAATATTCAGGAGATACGCTTGCCCATTTGCCGGCCAGCTGGCATACGTATCATCGGTGCCCAATTGAATAGCCGCGGATGAGAGGGTGTAGCCACCCGGGTTACTGCCGGTGGTAAATGTCTCGCCGGGGAGCGACGAGTTATTAATATAGTAGTTGATTCCCGGCGGTGCGTCCGCATAACCGCCGACAAGTCCGTTGGTCTGGGCGATATCACTGGCTCCCGGCGTCGGTGGGTTGGGGCCGATGTCCGTTAGCGATCCATTGCCCGAGGTCGATGGAATCAGTACCTGAATCGACACCACTCCACTGGTCGCTGTGTTCAACACGTTCGAGACTATAACCTGGTAAGCGTACACACCGGCGGCACTGGGAGTTACCACCAGATTTGACACGTTGATTCCAGGCAGGTTTGTTAAAGCCCCGCCGCTGCCGCCATCGGTATACCAATAATAGGTTAAGGGCGAAGCGCCGGCACCATCCTCAGTGAGGGTGAATTGCGTGCCGGGTGCGCCGCTCGAGGGCGAGGTCACGATGGGCACAGCCACTGCATTGGGAATTTGCTGGCCAACTCCCTTCAACGTTAGATAGAAGACCGCTGAATTATTCGTCGCCGGATTCGCTCCGTCATAGGTAATGCTACCGCTCACGGGATCAATCAAGCAAAGCTGGCCACCCTGATAATCATTGGTAACACTAGCATACAAGCCGCAGTAGCTAAACACATTAGGGTCATTGGCGAAGGTGTAGGCATAAACACTGTTGGCGGCAAGCGGGACGCTTAAACCACCCCACAGCATCCAATCGCCTTTGGTGAATTGAAACGAACCATTCGTGTAAGTTTGAACAATCTGGGCCAACCCCGAGTTGGTGTTGATTGAGTAAATATAGAGGTAGAAGGGCTGATCCGCGCCACTTCCACCCTGGTTTGAGAATGGATCAGTTTCAATCTGCACGGAGGTAAGAATATAGCCTTGAGAATTCGTACCGGTCGTGAATGTCTGGCCGGAATGCGCGGCATTGTTGTCGTAGTAATTTAATCCATCACCGCTCCCCACCGCTCCGTAACCATTCAGCTGGCTGATGCTCGGATAATAAATGTTTGGCGCATAGTTTGTGCCCTCGTCCAACAGGGTGGCCCCGACGGTCGGGTAGGCAACATAAAGTGAAACGACGGCGCTGGTGACAGCCTGCGACCCATTGGCGACCACAACATCGTAATTAAAAGTACCAAGGGCTGACCCCGCATTGATAACCGCGTTGGAAGTGGTGATTCCTGGCAGGTTCGTCAAAGCACCACCGGAACCGCCGTCGGTCTGCCATTGGAAGGTCAAAGGACCCGTTCCCAGAACACTACCGGCACTGATTGCCACGGAGGTATTGGTGGCGAAGGCATTTACTTCATTCGGGTAAATGTTGCCGGAAGTCGTGACATTAGGGGGATTCACAAGGAGGTTTGTGTTCTCACTCAAACCAACATCAAAATCAGCCTGCCAGGCAGGCGCGGCGGAGGAAAAGCTGACGGTTCCGCCTGCGGCGGGAACCAGTACCGCCTGGTTGTTCGTGTCGGTGTTATTCACGTCCTCGCCGCCGATCAGATTGTATCCAGCGCCACCGTTTTGAACGGTGTAGATATATGTCGTGTTTGGCGAAAGGCCGGCACCCAATCCGGTAAACTGCAACCAGTCACCTTCATAAAAGGTAAAGGGCTGCGAAGCATAAGTGGCTATCAGTGTGGCATTCGTTGCCCCGGCATTATAGGTATAAAGGCGCAAATACCAGGTCTGGAGCGTCGTGGTGATGCCGCCGCCGCCAGTGCTGGCGGCCAACACCGACACCGAGTTGAGGATGTATCCACCGGAGAATCCGCCGGTCTCAAAGAGTTCACCGGCACAAACCGGCGAGCCGTTGCCGCCATTTGAGTAATAATTCAGTCCCGGCACTTCTTGAACGCTATTTTCGTCGGTCATGGAAATATCGTTGGGACCAAGAGCAGGGGGATTTTGACCGATATCGGTTAGAGTTACGCTTGCGCGACTTGCGTTTATGGCGCTTAGACCGAACGCCAGGACTAAACTTAACACCAGGGTATTTTTCATCTGTGTATTTGGTTTTGGTTATTTATCGGAGGTTCAGCGTTACTATCTAATTTAACGGGCCTGGCGTCATGTCCCGCAAATCACTTACTGCCCGAGGCATTGATTAAAATCGCTTATAATGCGGGCGCTGATGGTGAAATGAGAAGTAACATCACCTCAATGTTTCATGATTAGCGTTAAGCGCGCGGCGACTCAGAGGCGGGGTCGCGGACGGCTGAGACACTTATTGCTATTCGGCGCACGGAAGTGAGGGCGGCGAATTTGCCGGCGCGCAACTGGCTTTTGATTTTCGCCACGATATCCCGCTCATTCTTCGCCGATTCGGTCAGCAGGATCATGTCCGCATCTGTCGGGAATTCAGGGGACAAATCCATCGAAATGCCGCTCATGCCTAAAAGGTTTTTCAGGAAGGCTTCGCCATAGGATCGGCCGGGCTGGCTCCACGCTGATCGGGTACGACCCGACTACCCGTCTTCGGGGCTTTTGTTGCGTTTGCCGAAATCCCCGCTCAGCGGGATTTTGGCGGCAATGAGGAAGCTGGGGACGGTCGCCAGAATTACCCAGATAAAAAAACTTTGGTAACCAATTTTTTGCTGGAGCCAGCCGCTCCACAACCCGGGCACCATCATGCCGGCGGCCATGAAACCGGTGCAGATGGCGTAATGCGCCGTGGCGTGGGGTCCGCGAGAAATATAAATCATGTAGAGCATAAAAGCGGCGAAACCGAAGCCGTAACCGAACTGCTCAATCGCCACGCCGACGCCAATGACCGTGAGACTCGCGGGGCGGGCCCAAGCCAGCCAGATGAAAATGGCGTCGGGCAGATGAATGGCCAGCAACATCGGCCACAACCAGAATTTCAATCCCCGGCGGGAGACGACCCAGCCGCCGAGTAAGCCGCCGGCCAGCAACGCCACCACCCCAATAATGCCGTACAACCAGCCGTATTGATCGTCGGAGAGGGCGAGTCCGCCCGCGGCGCGCGTGTCCAGGAGGAAGAACTTGGACACACTGGACAATTGTGCTTCACCAAAGCGATAGAACAAGAGGAAGGCGAGCAGGGTCAGGATCTTCGGTTTGCGGAAAAATTCGGAAAAGGTGAGTGCGCAACCGGTGGCGAGGGCCGCCATCGAGCCGGCGGTCCCCGCGCGATCCGGCAGCGGACGGGGCAGGATGAGGCGGTGATACCCCCCCAAGAACACAAGAATCACTGCCATTAAAACAAACGCCAGGATCCAGGCGGACACATAACTCCCGGTCCGGGCCTGCGCCCAACCTACCAGCAGGATCAACCCGCCCTGGGCGGCGATATTAGCCACGCGATAAAACGTGTTGCGTACGCCGCTGAACAAGGCTTGCTGACGCTCCGGCAGGGCGAGGAGGTAAAACCCGTCGGCCGCAATGTCGTGGGTGGCGGAGGCAATAGCCACCAACCAAAAGAACACCAGGGTCAGGATCAGAAAATGAGACGCGGGAACCGCCAGTGCCGCACCGGCCAACCCGAGGCTGATCGCGAGTTCCATCGTCCAAATCCAACTTCGCCGCGTACCCAAGATGTCCACCAAAGGACTCCAGAGGGGCTTCAGCATCCATGGCAAATAGAGCAGGCTGGTGTAAAAAGTGATTTCCCGGTTGGGCACATCGAGGTTCTTGTAAAAGACCACGGCCACCGACAGGACGAGGGCAAGCGGCAAACCCTCCGCCAGATAGAGCGTCGGCACCCAGACCCACGGTGTGTTTTTTTCCGCCACGGTTAATTGCTTGCGCTGATTCCCGAAGGCAAGAACGTTAGAGATTGGCGCGGGCGATGGAAATTGTTTTCTTTGGCGGCCCGCGTCACAATGGGGAGTAATGATCGGCGCCTTTCTAAACGCCTTGGGCATCCTGGCCGGCGCGCTGACCGGGTTGACCCGGCAACAGACGCTGACGGTCCGGACCCAGAATTTTTTCCGCGCCGCCCTTGGCATTTTTGCTGTTTTTTTCGGCCTGCACCTCATCTGGCTTAGCGTAAACGGGACGATTGTGAACGGATTGAAACAAATCCTCCTGGCGGCGCTGGCCATGGTGCTCGGCAACTGGTTTGGCAAGCTGACGGGATTACAGCGCCTTTCGAATCGCGCGGGCCGGTACGCCGCCAATCTGCTGGCCGAGGCACACAAGCACCCCCCGGCCAAACCGGTGGACGGGTTGCTGGCGGCAACGATTCTCTTTTGTGCCTCGCCGTTGGGAATTTTCGGCGCGGTCGTGGACGGATTGTCCGGTTATTTCTATCTCCTCGCCTTGAAAGCCGTCATGGACGGCCTGGCCATGATCAGCTTTGCGAAGATGTTCCGCTGGCCGGTGGCGCTCTCCGCGTTGCCGGTGCTGGTCTTTTTTGACACCGTTGCCTTGGTAACACATCAATATGGCGCACCCTGGCTGGACGCTCATCACTGGACCGATTCCGTGAATGCCGTCACCGGCTTTGTGAGCTGCGCCACCGCGCTGGTTATCTTCGAGGTGCGCCGCGTGGAACTGGCCAACTATTTGCCCGCCCTCGCGCTGGCTCCATTGCTCACGCGGCTGCTGGGTTGAGGAATTACATTTGAAAATTCAGCTGCGGAAATTATCTTAAATCCATGGGCCACAAGCGCAAACCGTCCGCACATCAGAAGCAAATACGTTTTTTTACGATCATGGTCGGGGCGATTCTCATTGCCATGGTCGCCGGATTATTGTGGATGCTAAACCGGATGACCACGCCTCATCCCTGACTCCCTGACCTAGATTATCCCCCGCTGTTTCAGCATGGCTTCCATGGCCTGATCCATCAACTTCTCCGCGAGCGGCCGCGTCACCTCATCAAGCGCCGCCACCGCCAGCTGCAGTTGCGGCAAATCACCGGCACCGCTTTCCGGATTTTCCGTGGCGAGTGCCGCCTCAGCCTGCCGGGCCGCCGCCTCAATTCTCTCGCGGTAATCGGCAGCCAGATCACCAGCGCAAGCCGTCAGCGCATTTTTGGTGGCCGCCAAGGTCTCGGTGGTTTTCAACCGGGCCTCGATCCAGCGACGAACGGCAAGGTCGGTGAAGGCGTGCTCCACGGATTCCTCGACCATTTTCTGGACGGCCGCGTCGTCCACGTCCACGGCGGAGCGCAGGTCCACGGTCTTTTCGCGGCCGGTTTGGATATCCCGCGCCAGGACCCGCAGGATGCCGTTGGCGTCGATCTCAAATTGTACCCCCACGCGCGCCACGCCGCGCGGCGCGGCGGCGAACTCAATGGTGAACTGGCCGAGGCTCCAATTGTCCTTGGCCCGCTCACGCTCACCTTGCAAGACATGCACCAGGATTGAGCGTTGCTGGTCCATCGCGGTGGTGAACATTTCCCCGGCCTTGGTCGGGATCGTGGAATTACGTGGAATCAGCACATTCATCAAGCCGCCGAACGTTTCCAGTCCCAGCGACAGCGGTGTGACATCCAGCAGCAGGACGTTTTTGAACCCGCCGGAAAGAATTTCCGCCTGGATCGCCGCGCCGAGTGCGACCGCCTCATCCGGATTTTGCGACAGGTTAAGCTGCGGCCCGGCCACCCTGTGATATTCCGCACCGAGCCGGATGCCGCCACGCGTCTCCTCAAAATCCGCGCACTGGAAAAGTTCCGCGACAAATTTTCGCACCAGCGGCATGCGGGTCTGGCCGCCGACGAGGATGACCTGATCCAAGTCTCTGGCCTCAAGTTTCGCGTCGGCCAGCGCCCGGAGACAGTGTGGACGGCTGCGGACAATAATATCGCGAGTGAGTTGTTCCAGTTCCCCGCGGGTCAGCCGGTAATGAAAGGAAAAATCCGGGGTCAGAAAGGGCAACGCAATGTCCACTTCCGTTTCGCCGGATAATTTGATTTTTGCCTGCTCGGCAACCTCGCGGAGGCGTGAGCGCAAACGTGGATCATTTTCAGCCAGGCCCGCCCGCTGCTCCTTGATTTTTCCCCACAGAAAATCCATCAAACGCTGATCGAGATCGTCGCCGCCGAGCCGGGTGTTGCCATTCGTGGCGATCACCTGAAAGACGCCGGCATTTAACTCCAGAATGGAAAGGTCGAACGTGCCGCCGCCGAAGTCATAGACGGCGATCTTTGCCTTTTCGGCAAGTTTGTCCAGACCGTAAGCCAGGGCGGCGGCGGTCGGTTCGTTGAGAATGCGTTCCACGGTGAAGCCGGCCAATTCACCCGCCCGCTTAGTGGCATTCCGCTGGGCGTCGTTGAAGTACGCCGGCACGGTGATGACGGCCCGTGTGACATCCTCGCCAAAATATTCCCCGGCATCGCGTTTCAGCTTTTTCAGGACCTCGGCGGAAATCTCTTCGGGCGAGTAGTTTTTGCCGTGGACCGGCAAAATGATCGCGCCTTCGGTTGGATGGGGTAGCTGACCTGCTTCTCGGCAGGCGCAATTTCCGCGCCGCGCCGGCCGATGAAGCGTTTGACGGAGTAAATCGTAGTGGCGGGGTGCAGGACGCGAACGCGATTCGCGGCGTGTCCAACGAGGGGCGCGGCGCCGGGGGCAGGGAAATGCACCACCGACGGGGTCAACCGCTGGCCATGGGCGTCCGCCATCACCAGGGGGATGCCTGAATCCACCGTGGCCACGAGGGAGTTCGTAGTTCCCAGATCAATGCCGACAATTTTGCTCATGTGCGATGTCCAATCTAGCCACAAATTGGCGCGAATAAATGTTAAACTGCGCGGGGAGCTTCGTTTGTGGTCCTCACCAGGGCGCCGGGCGAGCCGGGCGGATGCCAAGGGAAGTCGGAAATGGATTTTGCTTTCTTTGTAATGCGGTTAATTTTAAGCCATGCATTGCATTGTGACTGCCGGACCAACCTTTGAACCGCTGGACGCGGTGCGCCGGCTTACAAATTTTTCCACCGGCCGGCTCGGTACGGAACTGGCCAACCAGCTCACGGCCCAAGGCCACAGAGTCACACTGCTCATCGGGGAATCCGCCACCTATCCGGGCGAACGTCGGGCGACCCGGGTCCAGGTTTTCTCCACCACTGCCGATTTGCGGTTGCAGCTCCAGGCCCTGGCGCGACGCAAAACGGGGGTAATTTTTCATGCCGCGGCCGTGAGCGATTTCGGTTTTGGCCGGATGTACGCGCCGAAACCCGATGGCACGCTTAAACGACTTCAGGCAGCCCGAAAAATTTCGACCCGCTCAGGGAATTTGCTGGTGGAGCTGGTGCCGACACCAAAAATCATTGCGGAGCTCCGGGATTGGTTTCCACAAGCAATCCTGTGCGGCTGGAAGTTTGAGGCCAACGGCGGGCGCGCGGATGCGGTGCGCGCGGCCCGGCGACAGCTGGCCGAGTGCGCGACGGATTTCTGCGTGGCCAATGGGCCGGCATACGGGAAAGGTTTTTGCCTGTTGGGCCGTGAGGTGCAGCGGCACCTTTCAAGCACGGCGCTCCTGTTTAAAGCCCTGGAGAACTTGCTGCGTTAAGGGGAGGGGTGCCGGGCAGCCAACCCTTTGCGGCAGTTAGCCGTTCAGGACTCGAAGTTCTTGAGCCGGCTTAGGCCGATGCGCAAAGGCAGCCAGCCGATCAGGAAAGAGATCACCACAAAGAGGACGATGCTGAGGAGCGCCCAGCTGATGTGGCCGTGGAACCCGCCGCCGCCGATCACCAGCAGGGTGAGCGAGGCGATAATATAGATGGAACTGAGCACAAAGCAAAGGGTGCCGCCAAAACCGCTGACAATCTTGTTTGGATTGGTTTCCTTGATGTTGGGAAAAAGGACGCCGAGGCCCACAGCCAGCCCGTTGAGCGCAAACGTCATGACTGTGACGACCGACCCGAAAAAGGCGACATCCGTCCAGGACATGTTGAGCAGGTAACACGACAAAGTGACCAGACCGAGGGTGATAACAAGAGAAAGGATGCCGGCCAGCCAGAATTTGGTAATCACCACGCGTTCCAGCCCCATGGGAGCCAGTCCAATGATCCACAGCCGTCGGCCTTCCAACGAGAATTGGGGGAAAACAAAGCGCGTGGTCACTGAGGCAAGATTGAATGCGCAGGCGCCCAGATTCAGAAACGCGACGGCGTTGATCCAAAAAGGGCTGGTCAATTGGTGGGTGAAATTGCGCAAGTTGATGATGTAGGCACCGAGCAAGCCGAAAAACATGACCGACTGACCCCACTGCGTGGTGTCGCGCCAGAACATACGCAGATCTTTCACGGCGAGAGCGCGAACATCGGTGGGCAGGAAGGACAGGCAGTTAAAAAGGATCTCCAGCCCACCCGGCCCGCGAGCCACTGTGCCCGATTGAACAACCGCGATGCTCCGATTGTCGCTGGCGCGGCTTTGGACGGCCGAGGCTGTGTCATAAAACAAATTGCCAAACCGCGTGAAGGCAATGGTGCCGAAGAAGAGGGTGTGGCTGAGCAAAACCAGGGCAAAAAAAGCCGCACCGCTCACAATGCCCTCGGCCCATTGCAGGATGCAGGAGGAAAGCCAGTAACTGGGGAGGAACGGGAACAAAGTGAAGCGCGTCTTGGCCAACAGGCGATCCAGCGCCTCCAGGGTTCGTTTATCGAGCAGATCGTCATCCACGGGGTTGGTCTTCCACCAGAAGGCCACGAACGCCAGCAACAACAGCGCGACGCAGAGCAGCACGACCTGAAAGCTGCGCCGGTCCAGGTGGCGGCCAATGCCAATGGCCAGGGCCGATCCGAAGACGCCCGGCAGGATGATGAACAGACCGATCAAAAGAACCGTGAGGGGGTAAAAATGCCAGGGCACCCCGCGCACCAGGCCGAACGCAACGAGCAACGGGGCGATCAAAAACAAGAAAGCCCAGGACGCCAGGATGATGGACTCAATAAATTTCCAGCGGAAAATGTTCTGGGTGGAAATTGGCAGGGAAAGGAGAAAAGCCGTTTCGCGGTTGCGAAACAGGTTCGTATAGCTGATTACCAGATTACTGAGCAGGAGCAGGGCAAACAAAAACGCAAATAACGTGTAGAATAAACGTTCCATCAGGACCGAGCCGAGGCCGGGAAATTTAGCCACGAATTGCATGCCATGGAAGAAGAGCTCAAAGGCGAGCACCAGATAACCGGTCACAAAGAAGCCAATAATGCCGGTCAAAAGCCGGGATTGGGAACGGATGGCCATGATCCGCCGCCAAGTGTGCAGCGCGTTAACACGGATGAGCAGCCACAAGGGCGAAGCTTGAAGTCTGGACGCGATAGCTGGCACGCCGCCAACCTAACCCGTCCGTTGAACGGTTGCAATGCCGGGCGTGTCTGATATAAACGGTGCTGCGCCCGCAACCGGGCTGGCGGGAGATGGCATATGATCAACCGGCGAAAATTCGTGGCAACAGCCCTCCTAGCGACCCCCTTCGCTGTGGCTGGCTACGGACGTTGCTGGGAACCCACCTGGCTAAAAGTGCAAAACGTCCGGCTGGGCAGGGGTAAAACCGGGGTTCGGCTGGCGCAATTCTCCGACCTGCATCACAAAGGCAACCGCGCCTACCTGCGAGATGTGGTGAAAACGCTCAACTCGCTTGGGCCCGACTTGTGCTGTTTTACCGGTGATTTGGTTGAGGATACCCGTTATCTGCCGGAAACGCTGGATATTCTGTCAGAGATTCGTACGCCAGTATACGGAGTGCCAGGCAACCATGATTATTGGAGCGGGGCGGATTTTGGGCGGATCAAGGGTTGTCTCACGGCAACCGGCGGCGACTGGCTGCTGGACGAGCAGCGGGTGGTCGCCCGCGGCCAAATCACTTTGACGGGAGCCGCCGGAATTTATTTTCGGGCCATCCCCGCGCCGCGCGCGGACGGGACCCTGAATCTCCTGCTGGTGCACTATCCGTCCTGGGCCAAAAACCTGGGCGACCGGTCTTATGACTTGATTCTGGCGGGGCATTCGCACGGAGGCCAAGTTCAGATTCCTTTTATCGGTGCGCCAATCCTTCCCGACAATGTGGATGAGTATGCCAAGGGCCGGTATCAGTCTCCCGGCGGCACGTTGTACGTGAACCCGGGGATTGGCTACATTGCCGACTATAATTTCCGGTTCAATTGCCGACCGGAGATCACGGTATTTGAGGTTTGAGCTATCTCCGCGCGATTCGCCGGCGAGGTGCGGGAGTCGGTGCCGCGTGATTCATCCCTTCTGCCATCCTCGCGCGAACCGCACCGGTCCGGATTTTGTTTGCGGAATGCGGTAGCTGGGCTTTGAATAAGCGCGCGAAACGGGTTAGAACAAAACGTCGCAGGGAATTTTAAACAATTAGACAGACATCTTCATTGCACACGCCTTCCTGGGAAAAATTATTGGACGGGAGCTTTGACTCCAAGCATCCGCGCCGGACGCTATGGCACCTTTTTGCCGACCAGCGCGGGCGGGTTTTCGGGGCGGTGACGCTGTTTATCATCAAGCAAACCCCCGCCTCGTTACTGCCGCTGGCGGTGGGCATGATCGTCGATGCGCTGACACATGGTGGTGCCGGCGCGTTCCGGAAGATCCTGTGGATTGCGGGCGGCTATTTTCTGCTCCTGCTGCAAAATCCGCTGGTGCACACCAGTTTTGTGCGGTTGATGAGTACGTCGCTGCGACACATGCAATTCAATTTGCGGAGCGCGCTGGTGGAACGCCTGCACCAGTTGTCCGTCAGTTACTATGAGGAAAAACAAGCCGGAGCGCTCCAGGCCAAACTGCTGCGGGATGTGGACGCCATTGACGGCTTGTGCCGCCATTTGATGCACACGGGTCTGAACGGGACCCTGATCATTCTGTACGTCACGATCATCGCGCTGGTGAAGCAACCTTTCCTGGCGCTGTATTTCCTGATTACGGTGCCGGCCGGGGTGGCGTTGCTGAAGTTGTTTGACCGCCGGTTCAAGGAGCAATACCAAGCCATGCGGACGGAAACGGAGCAGATGAACGCCCGCGTGGGGGAGATGCTGCAAATGTTGCCGGTGACCCGGGCACACGGTCTGGAGGACACGGACGCCCGCAGTGTGCGCACGGTCTTTGAACGGATTCGGGAGCGCGGCATGCAAGTGGACACGCTGACGGAATTCTTCGCCTCCAGTTCCTGGTTTACCTTCATGTGTTTCCAGCTCGCCTGCCTGGTTTTTTCTTCCTGGCTGGTGGTGCATCATCGCATCAGTGTGGGGGATGCGGTGATGTATCAGACTTATTTCGGAATGCTGATCGGCGCGGTGCAGCAATTTCTCAGCATCTTTCCGGCGATGGCACAGGGCGCGGACGCCATCCGGTCCCTGGGCGAAGTGTTAGAAGCGGGGCAGTTGGAGCACAATGACGGCAAACCGGCGGCCCCGGAACCATTGCGGGGGGAAATCATCCTGGAAAAGGTAAGCTTTCATTATCCGCAAGGGCGCGACGCGGCGCTAAGCGAGGTGTCTCTGAAAATCAATCCGGGTGAAACCGTGGCATTTGTCGGCGAATCAGGCGCGGGAAAATCCACCCTGGTCAACCTGGCCATCGGCTTTCGCCACCCGACCTCCGGCGCGGTGAGACTCGACGGACATGATCTGCGCCAATTGGATTTGCGCACCTATCGCCGCCAGATCGGGGTGGTGCCGCAGAACACGCTGCTGTTCAACGGCACGCTGCGCGAAAATGTGATCTATGGTCTGGAGAACGTGACGGAGGAAACCCTGTGGCAAGTCCTGGCAGATGCGAATCTCGCGGATTTTGTGCGCTCCCTGCCACAGCAGCTGGACACTCCGTTGGGCGAAAGCGGCACGCGCCTGTCCGGCGGACAGCGTCAGCGCCTGGCCATCGCCCGGGCACTGGTGCGCAACCCGCGCCTGGTTATTCTCGATGAAGCGACTTCCGCGCTGGACACGGAATCCGAGCAACTCATCCAGGAGGCTTTGATGCGCCTGACCCGGGGTCGCACGACATTGATCGTGGCGCATCGTTTCTCGACGATCCGTCACGCGCACCGGATAGTGGTTTTGCAACAGGGCCGGATGGTGGAGCAAGGCACACAGGACGAATTGCTGTCCCGGGGAGGTTATTTTCAGCGGCTTTCGGCGCTGCAATCGGCTTAAATGGGTGTCAGCCGGAGGCCCGGAAAACGTGCTTCCGGCATCTTGCCGGAACATCAAATATAGCTTGATGCTCTTCCAGGCCAGTGCGGCCTCGCAACTCCTGCTCACGCTGTCCGGCCGCAAGAACGAAAATAAAAGTTAGATCTGTGGGCAGCCCCAAATGCTTTCGCGGCACAGCACGTTGTGAAAAGGGTCAGGCAGCGGCGCGGCGGAGGCGGTCGAGGATGCCCGCCCATTCCGGCGAATCGGGCGGTTGTTCGACGAAGATATTTTGGACGCCGGCATCGTCGCAGCGATGCAGTTCGGCGTAGAGTGCCCGGGCAAACGCCTCGGCATCGTGGGGAATGACGCTTACGCCGGCAAAGGCTTCGCCGTTTGGAATCCGGGTGTGCGCGAGGATGTGAACCGTGGCCGGATCAAGCCCCAACGCTTTGATGCGCCCGGCCAATGCAGTTTCGTTTTTCCAATCCCAAATCCATAACTTCGCCTTGGGTGAATAATGCTTGGGCAATTGACCCGGACTGCGGAGCGCGCCCGGTCGCTGATCGCGGGGGACCGACATCGCGCTCACGATCGCGGCGAGTGATTCGGCGTGGATCATTCCGGGCCGGAGGATGACCGGTGGCTTTGCCGACAAGTCGAGCACGGTGGATTCGATGCCAACCTGGGATTGGCCGCCATCCACGATCAACGGAATTTTGCCATCGAGCTGGGCGCGAACATGGCCGGCATTAGTGGGTGAGATTCGGTTGGATAAATTCGCGCTGGGGGCGGCGAGGGGAAAATCGCATTCCCGAATGACTGCTTGAATAAACGGATGCGCAGGCCACCGGATGGCGACCGTGCCACCGCCGGCGGTAACATTGGTGGGGATGAGGTGCGCGCGGGGGAGCACAAGGGTCAGCGGACCGGGCCAGAAGGCCCGCGACAATTTTTCCGCCATTTCCGGGAAGCTGGTCACGCAAGCCGCCGCCATCGCCCGACTGGCGACGTGAACGATCAGGGGATTATGGGCGGGACGCCCCTTGATCTGGAAAATCTTTGAGACGGCCGATTCATCAAGGGCGTTGGCAGCGAGGCCGTAGACGGTTTCCGTGGGCAGGGCGACGACGGCTCCATGGCGGAGCAAATCGGCCGCGCGCTGAACGGCCGCAGCAAACAGCTCCGGAGTGTGGGTGGAGAGGAATTCCGTGTTCATCAGACCTCACGAAAAGCCGGCAGGCACCAGGAACTGAGTCACGCACTTCGTCATGCGCCTTTATTCATAGCGCAAGGCGTCAATCGGGTCGAGCTGCGATGCTTTCCAGGCGGGATAAAATCCGGAGATGATGCCAATCAGGGCACTCGAGACGAACGCGATGCCGATCCATAAGTAAGGGGTGTAGGCGGGAATGGAATAAAATTTTGAGACGCAGTAAGAGAAAGTGAACCCCCCGGCAATCCCGATGGCACCTCCAATCGCGCTCAAAGTCACCGCTTCGATCAAGAATTGGATTAGAATATCGGCCGCATGGGCGCCGACGGCCATGCGGATGCCGATCTCGCGGGTCCGCTCCGTGACACTCACGAGCATGATATTCATGATGCCGATGCCGCCGACCACGAGCGATACGGCGGCCACGCCGGCAATGAGCATTTCCATGGTGCGCGAAGTTTTGGTGACCATGTCCATCAGTTCCAATTGATTGCGAACGGTGAAATCGGGATCGCCCACGATGTGATGCCGGGTCAGGAGCAGATCATTAATTTCGTCCTGCACCTGATCAATGGTATCCGAGGTCGCGGCTTCAACCAGGATGTCATTGACGAACCGGCGGGTGGTGATGCGATGCATGTGGCTGGAATAAGGCACCACAACCGTGTCGTCCTGATCCTGGCCAAAGAGATTGAAGCCTTTCGGGGCGAGCACCCCAACCACCAGAAACGGCAGGTCGCGAATGCGAATCACCTGCCCGATGGGGTCTTGATTGGGAAATAGCTGGTCCACCACGGTCTGGCCGATGACGGCGGATTTGGCAAGGCTGGCGACATCTTCATCGGAAAACATGGCACCCTTGGCCACTTTCCAATTTCGAATCCGGGGGTAATCCGGGGATTCACCCATGACCTGGGTGTTCCAATTAAGGCCGTTGGCGAGCACCTGTTCCCGGTCGCGCACTTCCGGGGTGACGGCGGCCACATCCTTCAAGCGGGCGATATCGTGAAAATCTCCGAGGGTCAGGGTGGGGGCGCTGCCCCAACCGCCGCGCATGCCGCCGCGGGTGAAGTTGCCGGAAAAGACCGTCACCACGTTCTCGCCCAGGCTGGAGACTTGATCCTCCACCTCCCGGGTGGCACCGCTGGTGAGGCTGACCGAGGCGATGACCGCGCCCACGCCGATGATGATGCCCAGCATGGTCAGCAGGGAACGCATTTTGTTGCGACGCAGCGCGCGCGCGGCAATTTTCAGGGAGGCGATCAGGCGCATTTTAAAATCAGGTTGTTTTAGTGAAGCCTGACCGCCTGCTGTTGCTGGCGGAGCTGCTCCAGCTCGCTTTCCGCCACGGCGCGATTGGGAACGGCCTGGTCCGTGACCACCCGGCCATCGCGCAGAATGATCATGCGCTTGGTAAAGCGGGCGATGTCGAGTTCGTGGGTGACCATGATGATCGTAATCCCCTGGTCGTTCAATTTTTGGAAGACCCCCATGATTTCGATGCTGGTTTGGGTATCGAGATTGCCGGTGGGTTCATCGGCGAGCAGCAAGGTGGGCCGGTTGACGAGGGCGCGGGCGATGGCCACGCGCTGCTGCTGGCCACCGGAGAGCTGGTTGGGATGATGATCCGCGCGCGGGGCAAGGCCCACCAGCTCGAGCGAGCGCAGGGCGCGCTCATGCTGTTCCGGCGCGCGCAGGCGCTTGCGATTGTAGAGCATGGGCATCTCCACATTTTCCAGGGCGGTCGTCCGGGCGAGCAGGTTGAAGCCCTGGAAAACGAAGCCGATTTTTTCATTCCGGATATCGGCCAGCGCGTCCCGGTCCAGGGTGGCGACATCCACACCGTCCAGCCAATAGTGGCCGCCCGTCGGGCGATCAAGCGCGCCAACCATGTTCATGATGGTGCTCTTGCCGGATCCGCTTGAGCCCATGATGGCGACGAATTCGCCGGGAAAGATCTCGAGTGAGACGCCGCGCACGGCATGCACCTCCACCTCACCCGTCTGGTAGGTCTTCTGGATGGCGTCGAGTTTGATGACCGGTTGGCTGGACACGGGAGTGAGGCAAACAGTGGGGGTTAATGCATCCTCGGCATGCCACCACCCAAGGGGTTGGACTCGGCGTGCGCGCCGGGCAGCGTCTCATCAATCACCACCTGGTCACCGGCATTCAAGCCGGAGAGCACCTCGGTATTGATGCCGTCGGTGATGCCCGTGCGGACTTGGACAGATTTTAAGGACGCGTTCGCACCGGTGCCCGTGAGCACATAGGCAGTTTGAAAAGGGGAACGTTCGCCATCGGCCGGCCTGGCATGGTGATGTCCCTCTCCGGCTTGAGCCGCTGCGGGAAGGCCATTGCTATTGCCTGATCCCGAATTATCCCCGGCTCCGGCCAGGTCGGGAGCCGTCAGCGGGTGAAAGCGCAGCGCGGAATTCGGAATGTTCAACACGTCATCCCGCTGGGCGATCACGAAGGAAAGGTTGGCGGTCATCCCGGGTTTCAACCGGTAATCAGAGTTCGTGACCCCCACCACGCAGTCATAGGTCACCACGTTGTTGGCATTGGTGGGTGCGTTCCGAACCTGGGTGACGAAGCCATGGAAAGTGCGGAAGGGGTAGGCATCCACGGAAAAGTCGGCCCGCTGACCGACCTCGATGCCACCGATGTCCGCCTCGGCCACACTGGAATCGATCTGCATCTTGGTGAGGTCGTTCGCAATCTCAAAGAGGGTGGGGGTGTTGAAACTGGACGCAACGGTCTGCCCCACATCCACGGAACGCGAAATGACCACGCCATCCACCGGCGACCGGATGGCGCAATAACCCAGGTTGGCCTGGGCGGTGTGGAGCACAGCCTCCTTGATTTGCACGGTGGATTGGGCTTCATGCAGGGTGGCCACGGCGGTATCGTAATCTGCGCGCGCGAGCAGATTGTTGGTGTACAATTGCTCGCTGCGCACGGTTTCGACCTGCTGCAGTTCCAAATTGGCCTGGGCATTTTCCAAGTCTGCCTGAGCCTGTTCCACCGCCGCCTGATAGGTGGAAGGGTCGATTTCAGCGATAATCTCGTTTGATTTGACGACTGAATTAAAATCCACGTTGATTTTGGCGATGATGCCGGAGACCTGGCAGCCCACCAAGACATCGACCACCGGGTTCAGGGTGCCTGTGGCCGTGACGGTTTGGGTGAGGCTGTCGCGGCTGGCGGTGACCGTCACATATTGGGGCGCCGGCGCCTTGGAATGAGCGAAATACCACCAGCCGCCGCCGGCGACCACGGCGACCAAAAGGAGAATGATCACCCATTTCACACCGCCACTGCTCTGTTTTGCTGCCATAGAAATAATTAAAACCGCCCGGGTACTTCCGTTTAAGACGGCATTGAGCCCATGAAGTTACGCTAATTCATGGAGTTGTCCATGCACTTTCAGTTTGAGCCGCGGGCGCCAGGCTCTAAAATCCCGCGTGCTCGAAAATTTCACCAAACAACTGGTTGCCGGGAAACCGCTGGAGGCGGAGCAGGTCCGGCGCGCCGTGGCGGGATTAACGGCCGAGGCAATTTCGCCGGAGATCAAAGCGGATTTCCTCATCGCCCTGGCGTGCAAAGGCGAATCGCCGCTGGAGATTGCAGCCTTCGCTGAGGCGCTGCGGGGCATGTCCATTCCGCCACCGCTGGAACCCGCAACACGGGCGGGGGAGATTCTGGATATTGTCGGCACCGGTGGCGATCGGGCGGGCACCTTCAATATCTCCACCACGGCGGCCATCATCTGCGCCGCGGCAGGCGTGACGGTGGCCAAGCATGGTAATCGCGCCGTGACCTCGAAAGCCGGCAGCGCGGATGTATTGGAAGCGCTGGGAATCAAGATTGATTTATCGCCGGAGGCCGCGGCACGCGAGTTGCAGAAGCACCAATTCGCCTTTTTCTTTGCCCCGAATTATCATCCCGCCTTCAAGCACATCGCCGCGGCGCGCAAGCTGTGTGCGGAGCGGGGACAACGCACCATTTTCAACCTGCTGGGACCGCTGCTGAATCCCGCGCATCCTTCAGCCATGCTGCTGGGGGTGGCCCAACCCGGACTCTGCGAGCCGCTGGCGCAGGTGTTGCAATCGCTGGGTGTGCGCCGGGCCATGGTCGTGTGCGGCAGGATTTCCGCCCCGGCGGCGCCGGGGATTTTTGTCGATGAGCTCTCCACGCTGGGCGAAAATACCATTGCGGAATTCTATCAGGAACGAGGCTTTGCGGTTTCGTCCACCTGGCCGGAGGTCCCGGCGGGGCCGGAGGTGACGCTGGAGGATTTACGTGGGGGCGATAAATTTCAAAATGCGGAGATTGTGCGCCGGATTTTGCGGGGTGAGGAGCGCGGGCCGAAGCGTGAGGCGGTCTTGCTGAACGCGGGGGCGGGCTTGTTTATCGCGGGAAAATGCAGATCGCTGGCGGCGGGACGAGAGCTGGCGGCGGCGGTGATTGACGGGGGTCTAGCGCAGCAAAAACTGGCGGCACTTACGGAAGGCGATTAATGCGAGGCAGGTTTATTTGCGGCGGCGGCGGCTTCCTCGGCCTCCATGTTCGAGTAGTGAAGACCCAGGTTATGTTGCGCGGTTTTGTCGCCCTGGCGGGCGGCCCGGAGAAACCATTTGACGGCTTCGGCGCTGTTTTTTTCAACGCCTCGACCGGTCTGGTAGCAAAGGCCTAAATTGCATTGCGCGGGAGCCAGTTCCTGCTCGGCAGCAGCCAGATACCACTTGGCGGCTTCGCGATAATTCTGCTCCACGACCTGGCCGGATTCGAAGAAAACCCCGAGATTAAATTGGGCGGCGGGATAACCGCGCTGGGCTGATTCGCGGTACCATTTGATGGCGTCAGCATAATTTTGGGTCACACCCTGCCCGGTTTCGTAGAGCATGCCGAGATTGAATTGGGCGGCGGGATCCCCCTGCTCGGCGGCTTCGCGCAGCCAGCGGGCGGCCTCGCCAAATTCCTGCGGTACCCCGGCGCCACTGAGATAGCAAACCCCCAGATAGCATTGGGCGACGGGATCATTCTGCTCGGCCGAACGACGAAACCATTTGACGGCTTCATTATAATCCTGCTGAACCCCCTGGCCATTTTGAAAGCAAACCCCCAGATAGCACTGCGCCTGCCCATCACCCGCCTGGGCGGCAGCGCGCATGGCTTCGAACGTATCCCAAGATTTACGGTGTCCAGACATCTATCAACAGCCTAACGAGATTAGCCATTATCGTGATGAATTCAAGCGGAGAATGAACGAATCGCGCGGGCGGAGGTGCGCCAGCCGGCGGAAGCCCGGATATTTTAACTTTCTCCGGCGGACGGCGCCTGTTAAAAGAGCCTGATGGCAGCCCAATTTAAAATCGGTTTTCTTGGCGCGGGTAAGATGGCCACCGCCTTGGCCAAGGGATTCGTGAACGCGGAACTGGTTTTTCCCCGGCAAATCATCGCCGCTGATCCCCATGACGGCGCGCGCAAGCATTTTGCGCTGGAAATTGGCGCCCATTTCGCCGCCGACAATCGCGAAGTGGTGAAATCCGCCAAGGTCCTGATTTTGGCCACCAAACCGGATCAGGTCGCAGCGGTGCTGGAGGAGATATCCGCCGTCGTCACCAAGGACCACCTGCTGATCTCGATCGCGGCCGGGGTGACGATCGCAAAGCTGGAGGATGGCCTGCCCGAGGGGGCGCGGATCGTCCGGGTGATGCCGAACACGCCGGCGCTGGTGGGGGCAGGCGCCTCCGCCTTTGCCTTGGGGCGGTCGGCGACCCCCGCCGATGGTGATCTCGCAGCCAAGTTGTTGTCGGCTGTGGGTCTGGCGCTGCCGGTGAAAGAAAGTCTCCTGGATGCGGTCACGGGCTTGAGCGGCAGCGGCCCGGCTTACGTTTATCAGTTTATCGAAGCGCTGAGTGATGGGGGGGTTGCAGCCGGTCTGCCGCGGGAAACCGCCACCCGCCTGGCGGCGCAGACCGTTTTGGGCGGCGCAAGGATGGTGTTGGAGACCGGTATGCATCCCGGCGCGCTCAAGGATCAAGTGACCAGTCCCGGCGGCACCACGATTGAAGGCTTGCATGAATTGGAGAAGGGACAGTTCCGCGGCGTAGTCATCAGCGCCGTTCGGGCCGCGACCGAACGTTCGCGTCAACTCGGAAAAGCCACATGAGACCGCAACCGGGCGCGGCCTGCCTCCAGCCGATTGACGGCAGCAATTCATGAGCGCGAACCCAAAAACTCCCGCGGAAAGCCAGCTCAGAATCCTTTGGTTTGCACTGACGGGATTGGCCTTGGCAACTGTGATCGGGTTGGTGGCAGGCGGCATCTGGGGCCTATCGCGCCTGCTGCAAATCCTGAGTCCGGTCTTATGGCCGCTGGCGGTGGCGGCGGTGGCGGCCTGTTTGCTGTCGCCGGTGGTGGATTTCCTGGAGCACCGAAAAGTTCCGAGGTTACGAGCCATTCTGCTGGTGTTTCTGGCGGCCTTTGCGGTGGTGGCGGCCGTTCTCGCCAGCGTGGTTCCACAGGTGGTCGGTGAGACGCGACAACTGGTGAACAAGGTTCCGGAATATTCCCAAAGGCTCGAAAATTCCATCGCGGGATTTTGCGCCCAGCCGCCGGAAATCCTGCATCATTTTTGGCCGGCGCCAACGCCGGACCAACCTGGGCCCGCGGGTAAGTCCGAAACTGCAGAAGCACTGGGACTCAGCAATGTCAGTCACTGGTTGACCGGCAAGCTACCCATAATGGGAACCTGGCTGCTCGGGCAGGTCGGCCGGTTGGCTTCCGGTTTTGGCATGCTGGCAGGTTTGGTTTTGATCCCCGTATACACCTTTTATTTTCTGCTGGAGAAACGCGGCATTGAGAGCCAATGGCGCGATTATTTGCCGGTGCGCGATTCCGCTGCCAAGGCGGAGCTGGTTTTTGTGCTGGAATCCATCAGCCAATATCTGGTGGCTTTTTTCCGGGGGCAGGTGTTGGTGGCCATGGTGGATGCGGTGCTTTACACGACGGGCTTTCTCCTGGCGGGCGTTAATTACGCCTTTCTGCTGGGTTTCATGGCGCTGTTTCTCACGATGATTCCATTCCTGGGCGCCATTGTGATTTGCCTGACCGCCCTGACACTGGCGTTTGTCCAGTACGGCGACGGCCTGCATCCGCTGCTCGTGCTGGCGGTGTTTGGCGCGGTGCAAACGATGGAGGGACTATTCATCTCGCCCAAAATCATGGGCAACCGCGTGGGCCTGCATCCGCTGGCGATCATCATCGCGGTGATGACGGGCACGACCCTGCTGGGCGGCATCCTGGGCGGCGTCCTGGCCATCCCCCTGGCGGCGGCGCTGCGCGTAATCATGTTCCGCTACGTTTGGAAGAAACGGGAGGCGAAAGACGCAACGGCATGAACGAAGACATATCCAACCGGTTGGGCAGGATTGAATCGCACCTGGCACATCTGGAACACCAGGTTGACGAGATGAACGCGGTGATTCTGGCGCAGGATAAATTGCTGGAGCGCTTGAAAAAGGACGTGCAACGTCAAACCACCGCCATGGAAAGCCTGGAGCTGGAGCGCATCAAGGATAATAACGCCAAGCCGCCCCATTACCAATAGACGGTCCTGGTGGCCGGATTTCAGGCCCCCGACCAAGCCGAGGATGAAGCTGGAATTCACCTCAATCTTTGTTATTATATCCAGGTGAGTTTTGTCGCTGAATTTAATTCCCTGCCGCTGTCCACGCTGGTGCGCGGTTCGCTGGCGGCCAGCCCGCAAGCGGTCCAGGAAAGCCTGGCCAACCCCCGGCTGACCTTGCATGACTTTGCCAACCTGATCTCGCCGGCGGCGGCGGGATGGCTGGAACCGATTTCCGTGCGCGCCCAGAAGTTGACGCAACAACGTTTCGGCAAAGTCATCCGCCTGTTTGCCCCCCTTTACGTCTCGAACGAATGCATCAACAACTGCAAGTATTGCGGTTTCTCGCGGGATAACCCGATCCTGCGGGTGACGCTTTCGCTGGAGGAATTGCAGCGTGAGGCGGTGGCCCTGCGGGCGCAGGGTTTTCGCAACATCCTGCTGGTGGCGGGTGAGCACCCGAAATTTGTCTCAAACAATTACCTCGCGGATTGCACCCGCGTGTTGCAGGCGGAAGTGCCCGGCGTTTCCCTCGAAGTGGGACCGATGGAAGCCGCGGATTACCGGCCGATCGTGGAAGCGGGCGCGGACGGCCTGGTGGTTTACCAGGAAACTTATGACCGGCAGATCTACGACGCGATGCACACGGCTGGGCCCAAGAAAAACTTTGACTGGCGGCTGGAAACGCCCGAGCGCGCCTACGCGGCCGGGTTTCGCCGGTTGGGCATAGCCGCCCTCTACGGTTTGGCGGACTGGCGGTATGAGGCGCTTAGCGTGGCCGCGCATGCGGAATACCTGCTGCGGCATTGCTGGAAGGCGCAAGTCACGATTTCGCTGCCGCGACTGCGTCCGTGCGCGGGGGAATTCCAGCCGCTGACGCATGTGACCGACCGCGAGCTGGCGCAGTTGGTCTGCGCGTTCCGGCTGATGTTTCCGGATGTGGGGATTGTGCTTTCCACGCGCGAAACGCCGCGGCTGCGAGATGGGCTGCTGTCGCTCGGCATCACGATGATGAGCGCGGGAAGCCACACGGAACCCGGCGGTTACACGGGCGCAGGGCGCGACAAGATTCATCGCACCGAGCGCGGCCGGATCGTGGAGTTGGCGGAGGGCGCGAGCGAATGGGCGGCCGCAGACCAGCGCGCCACGAATGCCACCGTACAATTCGAGATCTCGGACAGCCGTACGCCGGAAGAGGTGGCGGACTTGATCCGCCGGCGCGGTTATGAGCCGGTCTGGAAGGATTGGGATGCGGCGCTTGCAAGGGACATCGCGCTGAACGCGTAAGTTATGTGCTTGCAAACTATCCAAGGTGTGATTCGCCGCCGGATACTTGTCAATTTTCGCACAGATCCGGAGATTATCCGTCGCCATCTACCAACCCAATTCAGACCAAAACTTCATGGAGACTCGGCAATTGTCGGGATTTGCCTGATTCGCTTGGAGCAAATGCGGCCAAAGGTGCTGCCGGTATTTCTGGGGATGGCAAGTGAGAATGCGGCCCATCGGATTGCGGTGGTTTGGAATGACGCAGCGGGCGAAGCCCGGGAGGGGGTTTTTGTGGTGCGACGGGACACGAACTCGACCTTAAATACCCTCGCAGGCGGAAGACTTTTCCCCGGAGATTATCATCCGGCAAATTTCGAAGTGATGGATTTTGCGGGGAAAATAGCCTTTCAGATGAGATCGCGGGATGGCGAAGTAAAAATCCGATTGCGAGCCGAACCCGCGAAGCAGCTGCCCGCAGGCTCTCATTTTCCAACTTTAAGAGCAGCGTCGGATTTTTTTGAACCAGGTTCATTGGGCTATTCCGCCAGCAGAGGCGGGAATCGTCTCAATGGCATGATCCTGAAAACTCAAACTTGGCAAGTGGAGCCGCTGGAAGTGGAAGATGTCTATTCGAGCTATTTTTCTGATGCAGAAAAATTTCCCGCAGGCAGTATTTGTTTTGACTGCGCATTATTGATGCGGGATATCGCGCACGAATGGCGGAACGCACCGGATCTGGACGTTTAAAATTGTGAATTCACGGGTCATCGCCAACGGCAAGGCTATTGAGGCAAAAGTGCCCTGTTCGATTGAAGCTTTTTTGCTGGCGCAACGATTATTGCCGCGCAGCGTGGTAGTGGAGCATAACGGGGAAGCCGTGGCGCCCTCGGAATTTCCCCGCCGTGAATTAAAAGCCGGCGACCGTTTGGAAATTGTAAAAATTGTGGCCGGGGGCTGAACGGGGAAAAATGAGGATCGATATTTAAAATTTGGCATCAATGAAATGGCGATTTGCATGGGTTTACTGGCTGGGGCTGGCGGCGCTGCTCGGGGTGGCGTTTTGCGCGGTCTGGGCGGATGCGCAGGGAGTAACCAACGCCCCGGTGGCGACAACGAATAATTTTCCACGGGTGCTGGTGAAGCTGGACGCCCACCCGCTGACCTTTGGCCTGGACCAGGTGGCTTGCCTGCGAGATTACGCCTTTTTGGAACAACCCTTGTGGAAATATGGCGCGTCCCTGATTTATATCACCCTGGCTTTCGGAGTGGCCTGGCTCATTGATTTCATCGTCAACGTTTGGTTGAAAAGGTGGGCGGCGCGGAGTTCAACCCGGTACGACGACCTGCTGTTGGATCTGCTGCGGGGGCCGGTGAAGGTGGTGGTCTTCATCATCTTTTTGAATATCGGCCTCAGTATTTTTGACTGGCCGGCGCGGGCGGACTTGTTTTTGTCGCATGTCTTCATCGTGGTGGCCGCCTGCTCCATCACCTACGTGACCCTCAAGGTGGTGGATCTGTTGATCGGGCTCTGGCGGCAGCGGATGGGGAACGCGCAAGACAAGGAGTTTGCGGATCAGTTGCTGCCGCTGATGAGCAAACTGGCCAAGGTTTCAATCGTGATCGTTGCGGGCCTAATGACCGCCGAAAATTTAGAATTCCATATCGGCAGCGCCCTAGCGGGGCTGTCCATCGGGGGCCTGGCGCTCGGCCTGGCGGCCCAGGACACGGTAGCCAATCTCTTTGGGGCGGTGGCCATCTTCCTGGACAAACCCTTCAATATCGGCGACCGCGTGCGCATCCTGTCGGTGGACGGCACCGTGGAGTCCATCGGGCTGCGCAGCACGCGCGTGCGGAATCTGGACGGCCATCATGTGACCATTCCGAACAAGACCATGGGCAACGAGATCATCACGAACGTCACGCGGCGTCCGGGCATCAAGACGGAGATGAACATTGGCCTGACCTATGATACCCCGGTGGAAA
>Ga0302319_10004851_pt1 | contig 27404 bp, 22 predicted proteins | sample Bog_T0_2_FD_203319 | JGI IMG/M metagenome (GOLD analysis project Ga0302319, IMG submission 203319) | Peat permafrost microbial communities from Stordalen Mire near Abisko, Sweden - Bog_T0_2 | ecosystem: Environmental > Terrestrial > Soil > Wetlands > Peat | place: Sweden: Abisko, Stordalen Mire... | reverse complement strand
GCAACTCCATCCAGTCGTAGTCACTGTAGGCCGAGCAGACCACGACCTGGATCTCAGGATCGACCTTCCAGAGGTTTTCGGTCGTTTCCAAACCGTCCCAGCCGGGCGGCATTCGCATGTCGACGAATGCAACCGAGTAAGGGCGCCCTTCGGCGAGCGCGCGGCGCGCCAGCTCCACGCCCTCCTGTCCCTGCATCGCCGAGTCCAATTGGAAAGCCGGCCGCGACACCGTCGACTGCGGCATGCCGAAGAGCGCCGCTTCCGCCGACGAGACCTGCGTGTCGTCGCGGCCGGTGAGGATCTTCCGATAATCCTCGTGAATGGCCGGATTGTCGTCGATCATCAGCAGGCGGTGCGTCAGCGGCTCTGGTTCATCGGCCATGGGGCGGCTCCTGCTGGGTGACGGGCAGCGTCAGGGTGAAGGTCGCCCCGTTGCCGGGTCCGGCGCTCTCCGCCAGCAGCGAACCGCCGAGGTCTTTGGCCGCCAGTGCGGAACTGTGCAAGCCGAAGCCATGACCGTCTTTGCGTGTGGTGAAGCCGTGACTGAAGATGCGCCCGAGATTCTCCGGCGGGATGCCGCAGCCGGTATCGGTGACGGCGATGAGCATCGTGCCATTGGTCGCCCTCACGCGGACAGTCACGCGCTTCTCGGCGCTCGTGGACTCATCGCAGGCATATTTGGCGTTGCGAATCACGTTCACCAGGATTTGCAGCACTTTGTGCTTGTCTACGATGATCAGCGGCACGTCCTGGAAGTCGCGGACCAGCGTGATCCCATGACGGCTGATGGCCCCCTCGTTCATACGCAGGCTGTCCTCGACCAGAGTGCAGATGTCGACCATGTCGGTTACGCCGCCGCGGTGCGCATAACTCTGCTGCATCGCCACGATTTCCTTGATGTGCTCGACGTTGCCGCGCAGCACCGCCAGCTCCTCGGCGGCCGCATCCCGCTCCGCGATGAGCTCGGCACCAAGCTCCTGCAGGTACACCGGCAGGTGCCTGCCTTGAGGACCCGCGAGGAAAGCCGCCGGGTCGAGCGCATGTTCGCTGAGGAGTGCAGCGACCCGCACCAGCCCGGTGCACTTCGACTTCCTGATGCGCTCTGAGACGATGCTCGCCGAAACATTGACGCTGTTGAGCACGTTGCCGACGTTGTGCAGGACATTGGTCGCCACCTCGGCCATGCCCGCCTGCCGGGAGGCGACCAGCAGCTGTTTGTGTACACGCTCGAGTTCCTGTTCGGCGAGCCGCCGCTCGGTGATGTCTTCGATCACCGCGAGGCCGCCCAGTGGCTGGCCGTCCGGTCCGACCATGCGCTGCGCGCTCGACACCACCGTGCAGCGTGCACCGCCCGGCGGAACGATGACGAACTCGGCGTCACGCACGGTGTCACCGAGCAGCGCTCGCGCGAGCGGACGATCCTCGCGCGGCACCGGCGTGGTGCCATCCGCCAGATACACCTGGGACGTGAGGGGGTACGGATTGCGCGGCACATCCTGGTCGGTTTTCTCCGCGGGAATTCCCAGCAGCTCGGCCGCCGCGCGGTTGTGGTGCGTCAACTGACCTCTGACGTCGCATGCAACCAACGCAATCGGGAGTTCGGCGATGACGGTGGCGAGCAATGTCTGGTTCTGCAGCAGGGCGGCCGCCATCTGCTTGCGCGCGGAGATATCGAGCAGAAATTCGACCGAGCACTCCGGCTCCCGGCTGCCGCCGCTGACGAGTGAGGTGGTTGCATGAACCCAAAGCGCACCGCCCGTCTTGGGCAGGTAGCGTTTCTCCATTGCCAGGTGAGCAACCTTTCCGCTCCACAGCCGTTCGAGGCCTGTAGTCGTGGACTCGATATCCGCTGCGTGCGTGAGGCTCGCCATCGACTCGCCTTTGAGTTCCTCACTATCGAAGCAGAGCATGGCGCAGTACGCCCGATTGCAGTAGCGATAGCGACCCGCGCGGTCGACAAAAGCGATGCCGACAGGCGCATCCTCGACCGTATTGCGGAACAACGTCTCGACGCACCGGGCGTCGGTCTCGCGCAGCAGAGCTTCCATATCCGGAGCGGCAATGCTTCTATCAGCGTTGTTCATGCCTTCCGGGCCGCCATGCTTTAGATGTCACACTGTACGGTTCGGGGGTACTGTCCTGCCGGGGATTACGTCACATGGATTGAAGCCGCCGGTTGCAGCACGACGGCGAAGTGTGATCCGCCTCTCACGTCCGGTCGGTCGGGAGCGGGGCGGATTCAAAGGGCACACCACAGCCGCCCAACCCACAATAGCCGCCGGGATTCTTCGCCAGATATTGCTGGTGATAGTCCTCGGCGTAAAAGAACTGCGGCGCCTCCCGGATTTCCGTGGTGATGGTCCCGTGTCCCGCGGCGGTGAGCCGGGCCTGATAAACGCGCCTCGACACTTCGGCGGCGTCCGACTGCGCCTTGTCAGTCACGTAGATCGTGGAGCGGTACTGGGTACCGACATCGTCCCCCTGCCGCATCCCCTGCGTGGGATCGTGCGACTCCCAGAATGCCTTGAGCAGGTCCTCGTATCGGGTCTTGTTGGGATCGTAAATAACGCGCACCACCTCGGCGTGTCCCGTATCGCCGGTGCAGACTTCCTCGTAGGTGGGATTTGGGGTGAACCCACCTGCGTAGCCCGACGCGGTCGAGTACACGCCGGGCAGCTGCCAGAAGAGCCTCTCCACGCCCCAGAAGCAGCCCATGCCGAACACTGCTTCGGTCAGGCCGGCGGGGAATGGCGGTACCATGCGATGACCGTTGACAAAATGCGTCTGCGGAACATCGAGCGGCGTCGCGCGTCCGGGCAGTGCGTCGTGCTCGGTCGGCATTACCGATTTCTTGCGGAACAGCGCCATCGTCTGAGCTCCTATTGCGTAAGACGACCGCACGCGATCTTCGGCGTGCTCCCGCCGTGCAACGGCGATTCGTCCATCGCCTTCAGCTTATCCGAGGTAACGAGCGTCCACCCCCCGGCGACGAATGCGTTGTGACGGATTACCGCTTATGGGACACAAACCGAGCCTCGGCTCTCAGATCGAAAAAGCGCCCTGACCCCGCAAAAAGTTCATACCGTGGGAGGTCGGTGTGAGGCGCTGCACATTGTCGCTGGCGTTTGCTACGGTGTGCTACATATGCTACATTTTGCCAATCATGAAGAGCCGGACGATCACCCAACGAGAGCTCCGAAATCAATCGGCCGCAGTGCTTCGTGAGGTGGAGGCCGGACGAACGATCATCGTGAGTCGAAACGGCACGCCGGTGGGGGAGCTTCGGCCGATTGGGCGACGTCGCTTTGTTCCTCGCGCGACCATCGCCGACGCGGCCGGTAGCGCGGCGCGGATCGATGCCGGTCAATTCCGTGACGATCTGGATTCCGTGGTCGATCCGCACGCCGATGACTGAGGCAACTCGCGGCGTTTTGGACACTTCCGTTGTTATTGATCACGATCAGATCGACGCCGAGCGACTTCCCGATGAATCCGCAATCACTTCGGTGACGCTTGCCGAGCTGGCTGCGGGTCCACATGCGACCGAGGATAAAGACGAGCGTGCCCGGCGCCAGGATCGACTGCAGTGGGCAACGGCCATTTGGGATCCTTTGCCTTTTGATGCGGAATCGGCGCGCATGTACGGCCGCATGTTTGCCGCCGCGCGGGCTGCCGGACAATCAAGCCGGGCACGCTTGGCGGACTTGCTCATCGCCTCCACGGCTGCGGCGCACGAATTGCCGCTGTACACCCGCAACCCCTCCGACTTCGCTGCGCTGAAACGAATAGTCAAGGTCGTCGCAATCTAGGGCCGAAATCGACAATTAGCGCCACGATTACATTGCTCAAATCGCTCCCAGGAAATCATTGCTCGAAAACTTAGGGAGCCTCTGGTGCGTGTCCCGATAACGCAAAGTGAGAGTCACCCAACTCTTCGCAGTGATGTTCACCATTTTGCCGGCGTACTTGGATGCAGACATTCGCCTCGAATTGCGTGCGACGCGCGGTCTCGTACGAAATGCCGAGGTATTCGCACTAAGCGGCCGGGAAACGAGCCCGCTCGAACCGTTGATTTGATGGTGGTGAGAGAGGGACTCGAACCCTCGACCTCGGCATTATGAGTGCCACGCTCTAACCAGCTGAGCTACCTCACCGAAATTCCACGCCGCGCCGGCGCGGATTTTCCCGGCGACCGTCCGGACTGTCAAGGCGGCCCCGCTCCATGCACAGCCCCATGCACTGCCCTATTCACCGCCTCATGCACCGCCCCGGGTTGCGATCGTCGCATGGATTCTTGCAAAAACGCGGCAGATTGACCGCTTGACGCCCTCGCCGAGGTCGGCGCTATATGTAAGCAGATCGGCAACCGCGCTGGCGAACGAAATTCCAAGGGGGACTTCGCTGGACCCCATCGAACTCGCCGATCATTGCTGGATGACTGGGACGTGGGGATTGCTGTGCTGCAAGCCGAGACCCCGAACCTGTGGCGGTCTTCTCGCCGCAGTAGTCCCGGCCCGCGGCGGTCTGGCCGCCGATCCGCTCGCCGTGGTCGTCGGCGCGCCGATCGATTAGGCCGGCCCTCCCATCGGCAGCGGCTCAGTCGGAATCGGCCCCGTCAACGGCGCCCACGTGGTCACACGTTGAACCGGAAGTGCATGACGTCGCCCTCCTTGACCACGTATTCCTTGCCCTCGAGGCGCAGCTTCCCGGCTTCTTTGGCGCCCGCCTCGCCGCCGCAGGCGATGAAGTCCGGGTAGCCAATGACTTCGGCACGGATGAAGCCGCGCTCGAAATCGGTGTGGATCACACCCGCCGCCTGCGGAGCGGTAGCGCCGGTGTGCACGGTCCAAGCGCGCACCTCCTTGACGCCGGCGGTGAAGTACGTCAGCAGGCCGAGCAGGGAGTAGCCGCCGCGGATGACACGGTTGAGCCCGGGTTCATCCTGCCCGAGCTCCGCGAGAAAATCGGCCCGGTCGGCCTCCTCGAGCTGCGCGATCTCCGCCTCGATGGCGGCGCAAACCGGGACCACGATCGATCCCTCGGCTTTCGCCAGTTCCCGCACCTGCGTGAGCCACGGATTGTTCTCGAAGCCCCTCTCATCGACGTTGGCGACGTACATGACGGGCTTATCGGTTAGAAGATGCAGATCCCGCAACACCGCCCGCTCAGCGGCGTCGAGGGAGAGGAGCCGCACCGGCTTGGCAAGATTCAGCTGAGCGCGCACGCGCTCGAGCAGATCCCGCGACTTCACCGCTTCCTTGTCGGCGGTCTTCGCCGCCTTGGCGGCCTTCTGATATGCCCGCTCGACGGAGTCGAGGTCGGCGAGCGCAAGTTCGGTGTTGATGACTTCGATGTCGCCGGCCGGATCGATCCGCCCGGCGACGTGCACGATGTCGTCGTTCTCGAAGCAGCGCACCACTTGTGCTATCGCATCGACCTCACGGATGTGGGCGAGGAATTTGTTGCCGAGCCCCTCTCCCTTGGACGCGCCCGCCACGAGACCCGCGATGTCGACGAATTCCACCGTGGTGGGCAGGATTCGCTCCGGGTGCACGATCGCGGCGAGCTCCTCGAGCCGTGCGTCGGGCACCGGGACCACGCCCACATTTGGGTCGATGGTGCAAAAGGGATAGTTCTCAGCGGCGATCTGCGCGCGCGTCAATGCATTGAAGAGCGTCGATTTGCCGACATTCGGCAGACCGACGATTCCACAGCGGATGGGCATCAGGCGATTCCTTTTGCGGCGCGGCTGTGCAACTTCGTCATTGCACGCTCCGCACCGCGTTCGATCAGAAGCGGCATGCAGTCCGCGGCGCTGGCGATCGCCTCGAGGATGAGATCCTCTTCGCCGGAGGGTGCGCGCGTCAGGACGTAGTCGATCACCTCGGCCTTCTTGCCGGGATGGCCGATGCCCAGCCGCAGACGCCAGAACGCGTCCCCGATGTGGCCGATGGCATCGCGCAACCCGTTGTGGCCGCCGTGCCCTCCACCCTGCTTGAGGCGCACCGTCCCCACCGGCAGATCGAGCTCGTCATGCGCCACCAAGATGTCCTGCGGGGCTATCTTGTAGAAATCGCTGAGCTGGCGCATCGAAAGGCCGCTGCGGTTCATGTACGTCGTCGGCTTCAGCAGGATCAACTCCCGGCCATCGATCCCGATGCGCGCTGTTTCGCCCGAAAACTTACGATAGTCGCGAAACTCGCCACCATGACGCCGCGCCAGCAGGTCCACGAACCAGAAGCCCGCGTTGTGACGGGTCAGCCGGTGTTCGGGGCCTGGATTTCCCAGGCCGACGACCACCCGAAGCGGTAATCCAGCCATCGTGGACTCGCGATCCGAAGAACGCGGCTACTTCTTCGCGTCCTTCTTCGCCGGCTCCTTCTTGGCGGGTTCCTTCTTTGCATCGTCCTTTTTGCCCGGCTCCGCCTTCTTCGCTGCATCGCCGGCGGCCGGCGCTGCGCCCGCGGCCGGTGCTGCCGCCGCACCTTCGGCCGCCGCTGCGCCCGCCGCGGCAACCGCCTCCGGTTCCTCGGCACGCGGGCTGTGGATGGCCACGACCGCCGCGTCTTCCTTCGCGAGTTCGAGGAGCTGCACCCCGGCCGGCACATTCAGCTGCGAGAGATGGATGCTCTCGTTGAGGGACAGACCCGACAGGTCCACCTCGATGTATTCGGGCAGGTCCTTCGGCAAACACGCCACTTCCACTTCAGTGCGCATGTGCGAGACCAGGCCGCCCTGGTTCTTGACGCCCGGGGACACCGACTCGCCCTTGAAGTGCAGCGGAACGCTGATGCGGATCTTCTCGTTCTCCTCGACGCGCTGGAAGTCGATGTGCAACACCGAGTTCTTGAACGGGTGGCGCTGCACGTCCTTCAGGATCGCCGCCTGCGACTGCTCGCCCACCTTGAGATTGAGGATGGTCGAGTAGAAACGCTCGTTGTCCAGCATGATGAGGAGCTTCTGATGGCTCACCGTGAGGGCGCGCGCTTCGCTGTGGCCGCCGTACAGGATGGCGGGGACTTTGCCGTCGCGACGCAGGCGGCGGCTCGCACCTTTGCCTTGACCATCGCGAAACTCGGCAACGAGTTCGAAAGAGGTTTTCATGATCGTCTCCAGTTGCAACAATGACACGCTCCACCTGCACCGCGACCAGTTGCAGGCGGACCGACTTGAAATCAATTCATTCGACCAAACTCAAAATTGACATGCGGCTCAATCAACCTAAGGCTCAATCAACCTAAGGCTCAATCAACCTACGGCTCAATCAACGTACAGCGAGCTCACCGACTCCTCGTCGCTGATGCGGCGGATGGTTTCGGCAAGAAGTCCCGCCACGCTCAGCTGACGGATCTTCGGACACCGCTGGCCCGCCTCGGACAGCGGGATCGTGTCCGTCACCACCAGTTCGTCGAGCACCGAAGCCGAGATGCGCTCGATCGCATTGCCCGAGAGAACGGCGTGGGTCACGTAGGCGACAACCTTGCTCGCGCCCTCGTCCTTCAGTGCCTGGCCCGCCTGACAGAGCGTGCCGGCCGTATCCACCATGTCGTCGACCAATATGCAGGTCTTGCCCTCGACCTCGCCGATGATGTTCATCACCTTCGATTCATTGGGGCGCGGGCGGCGCTTGTCGATGATCGCGAGTTCCACATCGTCCAGGGCCTTCGCGAGAGCGCGGGCCCGCACCACGCCGCCGACGTCCGGCGAGACGATGATCATGTTTTCATACTTCTGCTTCCACGCATCGCCGAGCAGTACCGGTGACGCATACACGTTGTCGACCGGGATGTCGAAAAATCCCTGGATCTGGTCCGCATGCAGATCGACGGTGAGCAGCCGGTCGACACCGGCGGTCGCGATCATGTTGGCGACCAGTTTGGCCCCGATGGCAACGCGCATGGCGCGCGGCCGCCGGTCTTGGCGTGAATAGCCGAAATACGGCACGACGGCGGTGACGCGCTGTGCCGAGGCGCGTTTGCACGCATCGGTCATCATGAGCAGTTCCATCAAGTTGTCGTTGGCCGGCGGACAGGTCGACTGCACGATGAAGACGTCGCGTCCGCGCACGTTCTCCATCAATTCGGCGTTCACTTCACCGTCGCTGAAGCGCCCGACATTCGCCCGCCCCAACGGCACGTGCAGGTGCCGGGTGATCTCGTGCGCAAGCATCGGGATCGCATTGCCGGCGAAGACGGCGACCGACGGTGACTCGAATTCTTTGTTGCGCGACATATCCACTGATTGCTCGAATTGGGCCTGCTCGAATTGGCTGGGGTGGAAGGATTCGAACCTCCGTATGGCGGGATCAAAACCCGCTGCCTTACCGCTTGGCGACACCCCAACGATGAATCAAACGTCGACGAAACAACCGTCCGCCCCCCACCGCCAAATCTCACGCGGCTTGAGATCGTTCGAGCAAGGGCGAGTCGTTCAGGCCACGAACTACGAATGCCTCGAAGACCGGCGGCAACCGCCCCGCTATCTCGCGGCCTCGCTCCTGCGTCTCGCAAGCAAGGAACACGCAGGCGCCGGTACCGGTCAATCGCGCATCCCCGAACTGCGACAACGTGTCGAGCGCGAACGCCACCTCGGCGTAGCGGCGCCGCACGACCTCCGTGCAGTCATTTCGGCCGCCGGACGCCAGGAAACCGTGAATTGTGATGGCCGGTGTATTCCTTGTCAATTCAGGGTCGCGGAACACATCCGCGGTGCTCACGGAGACTTTCGGCTTCAAAATCAGATAGTTGGTCTCCAATGGAGCATCCTGACCATAGAGTGGCGTCAACCGTTCGCCCACCCCTTCGGCGAACGCCGCCCGGCCGTGAACGAACACCGGCACGTCGGCGCCGAGCGTCAGTCCGAGCGCCGCGAGCCGCGACGCTGGCCACCCGAGCCCCCACAGCCGGTTGAGCGCCACCAGCGTCGTGGCCGCATCGGAGCTTCCCCCGCCGAGTCCGGCGCCGGCCGGGATCCGCTTCACGACGCCGATGTCGGCGCCGAGTTCGCAGCCCGCGGCGCGCTGCAGCGACCGTGCGGCCCGCACGACCAGATCCGAATCCTCGGGCACCTCGGCGAGTCCGCCGAGGCGGCGTATCCGGCCATCGCGGCGCACCTGGAAAGTCAGCTCATCGGCGAGATCGACGAACTGGAAGCACGACTGCAACTCGTGATACCCGTCGGGGCGCCGTCCGAGAATGTGCAGGAACAAGTTCAACTTCGCCGGAGCGGGCCAGGCGGGTCCCGCGCCTGCAGTCCCGCTCACTGGCCCAACTCCCAGTGGTCGATCACGATCCGCACCCGCACCGCCGCGTGGGTGAGCACCAGGCGCTGTGGCAGCCGGTCGCCGACAACCACCATGTAACGTTCGAAGTCGACATTCCAGCCGGCCTGTTCCAGGTGCGCCGCGCGATCCATGCCGTTGAGTTCCAACGTCGCGGGCGCGCCGGGCTCGGGAACCCCGAGTAGCCAGTAGCGCAGCTCGCGCAGGGGCAGCTCGAAGCCGACCCGCGCCTGTAACGCTTCCAGCGCCGCCGCATCCGCCGGCGCACCGTTGACCAACAGCCCTGCCGGGCTGAGGCGCAGCACCTGCGCACCCACACCGAGCGGTCCAGCCAGGTGCGCGTCGCTCACGTCCTCGTCTTGATTCCAGCTGAGGCTCGCCTGCCAGCCTTGCGTGCCGATCGCCACGGCCGCCCGGCCATCGAGGCGCCACTGCGTCGCGTGCTGTAGCTGCGCAAGCCGCGCGTCCCACGGCTGCGGCGCCATCGGCGCGAGGGGCGCCACGGGCGCCGGCGGCGTCCGCGTGGTCACGCACGCCGCCAAGGCGCCCGCCGACAACAGCAGCAAGCCGAGCCTGCGAATGCAGGGGCGGGACGCCGTTCCCATGCTAGCGCTCGGCGTGCAGACGATTGCGCGTCGCCTTCAGCAGCCGGTTGCCGGGGTCGAGCACATCGGCCTGGGCCCATGTGCGCTCCGCCTCATCGCGTTTCCCGAGTTGCCAAAGCACCTCGCCCAGATGGGCTGCGATGTCGGCGCCGTGTTCTTCGGCATATGCGTCGACGAGGAACGGCAGCGCATCGCCGACGCGGCCTTCGCGGTAGAGTACCCAGCCCATGCTGTCGCAGATGGCGGCGTTCTTCGGCGCAGCCGAATAGGCGCGCTCGATCAGGATACGGGCGCGACGCAGCTGTCGCGAATGGTCGGCGAGCGTGTAGCCGAGCGCGTTCATCGCCGCCGGGTCCGCCGGGCGCGACTGCAGGATTCGCCGCAGCTCGCCGAGCGATGCGTCGACCTGCCCCGCTTCGTCATACCAAGAAGCCCGCGTGAAGCGCAGATCGACATCGTCCGGATACCGCTCGATGGCGAGATCGAGAAGGCGCAGCGCCTCTGGCAGGTCGCCCGCATCGGCATAGAACCGCGCATTGGCCGAGAGGATCTCGGGGGCATGCTCCGGTTGATCCTCGGCGAGACGCGCCATCAGCTGCGCCGCCGCGGGGGCTTCGCCATGCGCATGCAGGATGGCCGCCGCCCGCAGCATCGACGGCAGCAGGTTTTCGCCGCTCTCCACCCGCGCATAGAGGCGCAACGCCCGGTCGAAGTCGGCGTGCCGCTCGGCGATCAGCCCGAGGTAATAGAAGGCTTCCTCGACGTCGCGACCGCCGCTCAGCAGTTCGGTGAACCGCGTGGACGCGGCATCGTAATCGCCGGCGTCGAAATCGAGCAGCGCGAGCAGCCGGTTGGCGACGGCGGCGCCGTCGGGGCGGGTCGCGAGCGCAAGCAGTTCGTCGCGTGCGTCGGCGGTGCGCCTCGCCGCGAGCAGCAGCATGACGAAGTCGAGACGATTGGCCGCCGTCGGATCCCGCTGCGCACGCGCAGCCGCCTCGGCGAGCGGCGGACCAGCGTCCCCCGCCAGGACGCGTGCGCGCAGCAGCGCCTGGGCGAGTTCATCACCTTGGCCGGCACCGACCGGGCTCGCACCGGTTGCGGCGGGCGAACCGCCACTCGCGCCGGCCGAAACCTCACCCGACGGCCCCGCCTGCGCCAGCGCCGCCCGGAAACTTTGCACCGCCGCGGCCGGATCATCGGCGCGCAACGCGGCGAAGCCGCGCAGGCGCAGTACCGCCGGCGAGTCGGGAAAGTATGCTCCCAAACGATCGGCCAGCCGCCGGGCGCCGAACACATTGTCGGCGGCGCGCAGTTCGGTCTCGGCCTTGCCGGCTTCGGCACCCGCACCGGCCGGTGGTCCGGCGAGCAGCACCCGATAGTTCTCGGCGGAGCGATCGATGTCGTCGAGCGCGAGCGCCGCCTGTCCCGCGATGTGACGCGCCTCCGTCGAGCCGGGATCCATGCGCAGCCAATCGGCGGCGGCGCGCAGCGCCAGGCTCGGTTGCAGCGATTCGGCCGCGACTTGGGCAGCACGCGGCGTGAACGTGGCGTCGATGCGGGCCGCCGCCGCATACTCGAGCGCCGCGATGCGCGGTTCGCCGCGCGTACGGGCAATCTCCGCCATCACGGTGTGAAAGGTCGGTGTTTCGCCGGCCGTTTCGGCCCGGGTTTCCGCGCCCTGTCGCGCGATGCCGGCACAGGCCGTCATGGCGAGGCAAGCGAGCCCCGCGGCCGCGCGCACGAGGTGGTGGAACGAGATCACGCCCGCACTATAGCGAAACGCCGCACAGAATCCTCCAGGCTCGGACTAAAATGCGGCATGGCGTTCAACATCCTCGGCATCAACCACAAGACCGCCCCAGTCGCGCTGCGCGAACGGGTGGCCTTCGACGAGGCACGCCTGCGCCACGCCTTGGGCGCCCTGCGACAGGAAATCGGGGTGGCCGAAGTGGTGATCCTGTCGACCTGCAACCGCACCGAACTCTACTGGGCCGGCTCCGCGAGCGGCACCGAGGTGTCGCAATGGCTCGAGCGGCACCACGGCAACAGTCTCGATCTCGCCGGCAGTCTGTACGTCCACCAAGAGCGGCGCGCGGTCGAGCATGCCTTCAGCGTCGCCGCCGGGCTCGATTCGATGGTGCTCGGCGAGGCCCAAATTCTCGGCCAGCTGAAGGAAGCGTACCGTCTCGCCCAGGAGAGCGGCGCCACCGGTCCGTCGCTCAACAAGCTGTTCCAGGCCGCCTTCTCCGCCGCGAAGCGCATACGCACCGAAACCCGCATCGGCGCCAATGCGGTCTCGATCGCCTCGGCGACGGTGAGCCTGACGCGGCGCGTCTATGCCGATCTCGGCGCGCGCTCGGCGCTCTTGGTGGGCGCGGGCGAGATGATCGGGCTCACCGCGCGACATCTCGCAACGGCCGGCGTCCGGCGCATGGTCATCGCCAACCGCAGCCTGACCCGGGCTCAGACCCTCGCCACCGAGCTGAAGGCCTACGCGGTCGGCCTCGACGCCATCGCCGGCGAACTCGTGGATGCCGACATCGTGATCAGCTGCACCGCGAGCCCCGTGCCGCTCATCTCCAAGGCCCAGGCTGCGGCGGCGGTGCGCGCGCGGCGGCGGCGGCCGATCTTGATGGTGGACCTCGCGGTGCCGCGCGACATCGAACCCGCGGTGTCCGACCTCGAGGACGTGTATCTCTTTTCAGTCGACGACCTGCAGCAACTGGTCGATGAGAACCGCCAGCAGCGGGAACTCGCCGCGAGCGGCGCGCGCCTGCTCATCGAGGAAGAGGTGTCGCGCTTTCTGGCCCAGGCGCGGGCCCACGATGCCGGTCCGGCAATTCGCGCCCTGCGCGCCCAGGCCGATGCCGTGCGCCTGCAGACCGTGAGCCAGGCGCGCCGCATGCTGACCGGCGGCAAATCCGTCGATGAGGTCATCGAATTCCTCGCCAACACGCTCACCAACCGCCTCCTGCACATGCCGACCCAGGCGTTGCGCCAGGCGGCTGAACTCGCCGATGCGGATCTGGTCGAAACCATGACACGGTTGCTCATCGAAGAACGCGACCGGCACTGAACGCGACCGGCACCGAAGATGAAAGACACGATCCGGCGCAAACTCGAAAAACTCGACGAGCGCTTCGAAGAAATCAGCCGGCTGCTGTCCGATCCGGGCGTCATTGCGCGGCAGAACCAATTCCGCGAACTCTCGATGGAATACGCCCGCCTCGGCCCCCTGATCGAGCGTTACCGGCACTTCGTCTCCCTGGAGCGCGAGGTCGCCACCGCGGGTGAGTTCTCCGCCGATCCGGACCCGATGAGCCAGGCCATGGGCCGGGAGGAGCTCGCGGCGCTCGCGCCGCGCGTCGCCGCCGAGGAACTCGAGCTGCAGCGGCTTCTCGTGCCGAAGGATCCCTACGATGACAGCAACATCTTTCTCGAAGTGCGGGCCGGCACGGGCGGCGACGAAGCGGCGATCTTCGCCGGAGACCTCTTCCGCATGTACGTTCGTTACGCCGAGTCGCAAGGCTGGGACGTCGAGGTGCTGAGCGAGAGTCCCGGTGAGCACGGCGGCTACAAGGAAATCATCAGCCGCATCATCGGCCGCGGCGCCTACTCGATGCTGAAATTCGAATCCGGAACCCACCGCGTGCAGCGCGTGCCCGCCACCGAAGCACAGGGACGGATTCACACATCCGCGTGCACGGTGGCGATCCTGCCGGAGCTCGACGAGGTCGAGGCGGTCGAGTTGAACCCGGCGGATCTGCGCATCGACACGTACCGCTCCTCCGGGGCCGGCGGGCAGCACGTCAACAAGACCGATTCGGCGATCCGCGTGACGCATCTGCCCACCGGGATCGTCGTCGAGTGCCAGGACGAGCGTTCGCAGCACAAGAACCGCTCGCGGGCGCTGTCGCTGCTGCGCGCGCGCCTGCTCGCGGCGGAGCGTGAGAAACAGCAGGCGCAGCAGGCCAAAGAGCGCAAGCTCCAGGTTGGCTCCGGTGACCGCTCGGAACGCATCCGCACATACAATTTTCCCCAGGGCCGCGTCACCGACCACCGCATCAACCTCACCCTCTACAAGCTCGACGAGGTCATCCAGGGCAGACTCGATGAGCTGATTCGCGCGCTGAATCAGGAACATCAGGCCGAAGAACTCGCCCAGCACGTCGAATGAGCAGCATCACCGAAGCACTGAGGTCGGCCGCCGCACGGCTCGCGCATGGCAGCGAGTCGGCGCGGCTCGACGCCGAGGTGCTGCTCGGCCACGTGCTCGGCGTAGGCCGCTCCGGGCTCGTTGCCGCCGGCGCGACTCCGCTCAGCGCGGGGAGGCAGGCCGCTTTCGACGGACTGGTCGCACGCCGCCTCGCCGGCGCGCCGGTGGCCTACCTGACGGGCACGCGCGAGTTCTGGTCGCTGCCGCTCTGCGTCTCTCCCGCCGTGCTCGTGCCGCGGCCCGAGACCGAGATGCTGGTCGAACTCGCGCTCGAGCGCCTCGCGCCGCGGCGGCCGTGCACGGTGCTCGATCTCGGCACCGGCAGCGGCGCGATTGCGCTCGCCATCGCCGGCGAGCGCCCGCTGGCCGAGGTCATCGGCACGGATGTTTCGGCTGCGGCTATCGAGGTCGCGGCGGCGAACGCCAACCGTCTCGGATTGCGCAACGTGCACTGGCGGCTCGGATCATGGTTCGATGCACTGCCGGACGGCCGCTTCGACGTGATCGTCTCCAATCCACCGTATGTGGCGGCGGGTGATCCCGCGCTCGCGGCGCTCTGCGCCGAACCCGCGCTCGCGCTGACGCCCGGGCCGAGCGGACTCGAGGCTATCGCCGCCATCGCCGCCGCAGCCCCGCGGCATCTCGCCGCCGGGGGCTGGATTCTGCTCGAGCACGGCGCCGCCCAGGGCGAGGCCGTTGCGCAGCTGCTCGTGGCGCACGGCTTCCGGCACACACGCACGCACCCCGACTACGCGGGCCGGCCCCGCGTCACGCTCGCCGCATCTTCCTCCCCACCCTGAAGGTATCCCATGATCAGCTTCGAAACGACGCTTGGAAACTTCACTATTGAATTCTTCGAGAAGGAGGCGCCCGAGACGGTGGCCAACTTCCTGCGCTACATCGACGCGGGCTTCTTCGATGGCACGATCTTTCATCGCATCGTGCCCGGTTTCGTCATCCAGGGCGGCGGTTACGAAGCCGACATGACCCAGAAACGCACCGAGCCGCCGATCAAGAACGAGGCCGACAATGGACTGAAGAACGAACGCGGTACGCTGTCCATGGCGCGCACCAACGACATCAACAGCGCCACTTCCCAGTTCTTCGTGAACTTGAAGGACAACGAGTTCCTCGACCACAAACGCGGCAATTTCGGCTACGCCGTATTCGCCCGCGTGACGGAGGGGATGGACGTCATCGACAAGATCGCCGCCGTCGAGACCGGGCGGCGCCGTGGCATGGACGACGTGCCCGTCGAACCCGTCGTCATGACGAGCGTGAGCCGCATCGCCCCCTGATGCGCGCGCTGCGCGCGCTGCTGTGGCTCGTCGGCGTGTTCATCGGCGGGTCGGCCGCGCTCGTGGCGGCACTTCGCTGGCTGAATCCGCCGGTGAGCGCGTTCATGGCAGAAAGCACGGTTGCCGCCTGGATGGAAGGCGATCGCAGCCATGTACTGCGCCGTGATTGGGTGGACCTGACGCGCATCTCGCCGAACCTCGCGCTCGCGGTGGTGGCGTCGGAGGATCAGAAGTTCCCCGAACATTGGGGCTTCGACGTCGAGGCCATCGAGAAGGCGTACGCGCTCAACCGGCACAGCCACCGCATTCGCGGCGCGAGCACCATCAGCCAGCAGGTCGCGAAAAACCTGTTCCTGTGGTCCGGGCGCAGCTATTTCCGCAAGGGCTTGGAGGCATGGTTCACCGTGCTGATCGAGGGCTTCTGGCCGAAGCGGCGCATTCTCGAGGTGTATCTGAACATCGCCGAGTTCGGCGACGGCACGTATGGCGCGGAGGCCGCCGCGCAGCGCTTTTTTCACGTGCCGGCGGCGCGGCTCACCCGCAGCCAGGCGGCCCTGCTCGCCGCCGTGCTGCCAAATCCCCTACGATTCCTCGTCGCCGCGCCGTCGCGCTACATCATCCAGCGCCGCGCCTGGATTCTCGAGCAGATGCAGAGCCTCGGGGGCACCGAGATGCTGGGCGAGATCGACGCCTATCCGGCCCGCCACGGTCACGCAGCGTCGGCGGCCCCGGGCTCGTCCGGATCGTAGCCGAGGATCGGGGCGAGCCAGCGTTCCGTCTCCGCGAGGCTCTGACCCTTGCGCTCCGCATAGCTCGCGACCTGTTCCCGGTCGATCTTGCCCACGCCGAAATAGCGCGCCTGCGGGTGTGAGAAATAGAAGCCGCTCACCGCGGCGGTCGGCCACATCGCGAAGGACTCCGTGAGGCGTATGCCGGCCATGCGCTCCACGTCGAGCAGCCGCCAGAGCTGCGCCTTCTCGGTGTGGTCCGGACACGCGGGATAGCCCGGCGCCGGGCGTATGCCGCGGTAAGCCTCGCCGATCAGCGCGTCGCCGTTCAACTGCTCGTCCGGGGCGTAGCCCCAGAATTCGCGGCGCACGCGCTCGTGCATGCGTTCAGCAAAGGCTTCCGCAAGCCGGTCCGCGAGCGCCTTCAGCAGGATGGCGCTGTAGTCGTCGTGCGCCGCCTCGAATCGCGCCACGTGCGCCTCGATGCCGATGCCGGCCGTGACGGCGAAGGCGCCGAGGTAGTCGGCACGGTGGCTGCCCGTGGGCGCGACGTAATCGGCCAGGCAGAGCTGCGCCTGATCCTGCGGCTTGTGTTTCTGCTGGCGCAGGTGGTGCAGGCGCAGGAGCGGCGTCCCGCGTGCATCGTCGGTGTAGAGCTCGAGATCGTCATCGCCCACGCTGTTGGCCGGGAAGAAGCCGATCACCGCGCGCGCCTGCAACCAATGCTCGCGCACCAGCCGCTCGAGCATCGCGCGCCCGTCCGCAAACAGGCTGCTCGCCGCCTCCCCCACCACGGGGTCGGTGAGGATGTCGGGGAACTTGCCGGCGAACTCCCAGGCATTGAAGAACGGCATCCAGTCGATGTAGGGCACGAGTTCCTCGAGCGGATACTCATCGAACGCGCGCACGCCGAGGAACGAAGGCCGCGGCGGCACATAGCCGCTCCAGTCGGGCTTCAGGCGCCGGCTGCGCGCCTGCGCGAGCGACAGATGCGGGGCCTTGGCGCTTTTGTTGCGATGCTGTTCGCGGCGGCGCGCGTTCTCGGCCTTGATGCCGGCGACATACGCCGGGCGGGTCGCGGGGGTGACGAGCTGCTGACAGACTCCGACGGCGCGCGAGGCGTCCTTCACATAGATGACGGCGCCCTCGTACTGCGGATCGATTTTCACGGCCGTGTGCGCGGGCGAGGTGGTCGCACCGCCGATGAGCAGCGGCTGGGTGTAGCCGAGACGCTGCATCTCGCGCGCAACGTGCACCATTTCGTCGAGAGACGGGGTGATGAGGCCGGACAGGCCGATCAGGCTCGCGCCCTCGCGCTGGGCGGTCTCGAGAATCTTCTCGCAGGAAACCATGACGCCGAGGTCGATCACCTCGAAGTTATTGCATTGCAGAACGACGCCGACGATGTTCTTGCCGATGTCGTGAACGTCACCCTTGACGGTGGCCATCACCACCTTGCCGTTCGAGCGGGCCGCGCCGGATTTTTCGCGCTCGATGTACGGGATCAGCACCGACACCGCCTTCTTCATGACGCGCGCCGATTTCACCACCTGCGGCAGGAACATCTTGCCGGCGCCGAACAAATCGCCGACGATGTTCATGCCGTCCATCAGCGGCCCCTCGATCACATCGAGCGGGCGGACCGCCTCGAGGCGCGCCTCCTCCGTATCCTCCAGCACGAACTCGTCGAGGCCCTTGACGAGCGCGTGCGACAGGCGCTGCGCCACCGGCAGCTTGCGCCACTCGAGATCATCCACGCGCCGCGCGGCACCGTCGCCGCGGTAGCGCTCCGCGATTTCCAGCAGCCGCTCCGTCGCATCGGCGCGGCGCGCGAGCACCACGTCCTCGACGCACTCGCGCAGATCCGCCGGGATGTCCTCGTAGATCGCGAGCTGCCCCGCATTCACGATGCCCATGGTGAGGCCGGAGCGGATGGCGTGATACAGAAACACCGAGTGCATCGCCTCGCGCACCCGCTCGTTGCCGCGGAACGAAAAGGACACGTTGCTGACGCCGCCGCTCACCATGACGCCCGGCATGCGCCGCTTCAGCTCCGCCGTGGCCTCGATGAAATCGAGCCCGTAGCGGTTGTGCTCCTCGATGCCGGTCGCGACGGCGAAGATGTTCGGATCGAAGATGATGTCTTCGGCGGCGAAGCCGATGCGTTCGGTGAGGAGGAGGTACGCGCGCTCGCAGATCGCCACCTTGCGCTCGAGCGTGTCGGCCTGGCCCTTCTCGTCGAAGGCCATCACCACCACGGCGGCGCCGTGACGCATCACCAGGCGCGCATGGCCGAGGAAGGACTCCTCGCCCTCCTTGAGGCTGATCGAATTGACGATGGGCTTGCCCTGCACGCATTTCAGGCCCGCCTCGATCACCGACCACTTCGAGGAGTCGATCATCACCGGCACCCGCGCGATATCGGGCTCCGAGCCGATCATGTTCAGGAACCGCGTCATCGCGGCCTGCGAGTCGAGCATGCCCTCGTCCATGTTCACGTCGATGATCTGCGCGCCGTTCGCCACCTGTTGACGGGCCACGTCGACCGCCGCGGCGTAGTCGCCGAGTTCGATCAGCCTGCGGAATTTCGCCGAGCCGGTGACGTTGGTGCGTTCGCCGACGTTGACGAACAGGCTGTCCGCATCGATCGTGAGCGGCTCGAGCCCGGCGAGCCGGCACGCCGGGGCGCGCGCCGGCACCCGGCGCGGCGCGATGCCCGCGAGTGACGTGGCGAGCGCACGGATGTGCTCGGGCGTGGTGCCGCAGCAGCCGCCCACCATGTTGAGAAAGCCGCTCGCCGCGAATTCCCGCAGCACTTCGGCGGTCTGCGACGGCGTCTCATCGTACTCGCCGAAAGCGTTCGGCAGACCGGCATTCGGATAAGCGCACACGCACGTGTCGGCGATCCGCGAAAGCTCCGCGACGTACGGGCGCAGCTGCCGGCCGCCGAGGGCGCAATTGAGCCCGACCGCCGCCGGCCTCGCGTGCCGGATGGAATTCCAAAACGCCTCGGTCGTCTGGCCGGACAGCGTGCGGCCGGAAGCGTCGGTGATGGTTCCGGAAATGATCAGCGGCAGGTCCAGGCCGAGTTCGTCCATCACGCCGCGCACCGCGAAGATTGCCGCCTTGGCATTCAGCGTGTCGAACACCGTTTCTATCAAGAGGAGATCGGCCCCGCCTTCGATGAGCGCGCGCGCCGCCTCGCCGTAGGCGGCGACGAGCTGGTCGAAATCGACGTTGCGGTAAGCCGGATCATTCACGTCGGGCGAGAGCGAGGCGGTGCGGTTGGTCGGTCCAAGCGCGCCGGCGACGAAGCACATCCGGCCGGTGTCCCGCTCAACTTCGTCGGCGACGGTGCGCGCCAGGCGCGCCGCCGTGCGGTTCAGTTCCGCCACCAGCTCCTCCATGCGGTAGTCCGCCTGCGAGATGCCGTTCGAATTGAACGTGTTGGTGGCGATGACGTCCGCTCCGGCGGAAAGATACTCGCGATGGATCGCGGCGATGAGCCGGGGCTGGGTGATGACCAGCAGATCGTTGTTGCCGCGCAGATCTGAAGGCCAGCCGGCGAAACGCTCGCCGCGGAACTGCGCCTCGGTCAGTCGGTGCCGCTGGATCATCGTACCCATGGCACCGTCGAGCACGACCAGCCGTTCGCGCAGCAGATCGAGAAAAGCGCGGCCCCGTGCCGTGCGCGCCGCTGCGGATGGCCTCTCCGTCAAACAGGCTCCTCGGCCACCCGGGTTTCGCTCACCTGGGCACGCAGTCCCATGGCGTGGCAGATCGCATACGTCAATTCGGCACGGTTCAGCGTATAGAAGTGAAACTCCTCGACGCCATGACTGCGCAGGCGCTGCACCTGGTCGATGGCGACATGTGCCGCGAGCATGCGACGGGTGTCCGCATCGGCGTCGAGACCCTCGAAGCGCTGCCGCAGCCAGTCGGGCACGGAGGCACCGCAGCGCGCCGCGAACCGCAGCAGCTGCGGCAGGCGGGTGATCGGAAGAATCCCCGGCACCAGCGGAATCTGCAACCCCGCCGCCGCGCAGCGATCCCGGTAGCGCAGGAACAGGTCGGTGTCGAAAAAGAATTGCGTGATCGCCCGGTGCGCCCCGGCATCGACCTTGCGCCGCAGATTCTCGAGATCCGCCTCCACCGTGCCCGTCTCCGGATGTCCCTCAGGATAGGCGGCCACGGCGATGTCGAACGCGGCGGTCGCGGCGAGGCCGCGCACGAGTTCTGAGGCAAATCGATAGCCGCGTGCGGGAGCGCCCGGTTTGCCGCGTGCGCCCGGTGCACCGGAACCGTCGGCTCCCGCCGCGTTGCCACCGGCCGTCGCGGCTGCCTCCGGCCGATCGCCGCGCAGCGCCACGAGATGCCGCACACCGTGGCGCCAGTAATCCCGGGCAATGCCGAGCACTTCGTTTTCGTCGGCATCCACACAGGTCAAATGCGGCGCCACCACCAGATTGGTCTCGCGCAAGATGCGCAGTACGCACTCATGGGTGCGCGCGCGGGTGGAGCCGTCGGCGCCGTAGGTCACTGAGACGAAGCGCGGCCGCAGCGGCGCCAGGCGCTGCACCGATTCCCACAACTGGCGCGCCGCGGCCTCATCCCCCGGCGGGAAGAACTCGAACGAAACGGCTACGGGATTTTGCATGAATCCAGCATGCCGTGCCCCGCGTCATGATTCAAACTCATTATCTTCATAATGAGAATGAATCGCCTTCATAAAGGCTAGCCGCTACCCAGGAGCGCCCGCTACCATGGGGACATGGCAAACTCGGCCCTCGAACTGCGCCATCTGGAGACCCTGCTAGCGCTCGACGAGTGCGGCAGCCTGTCCAAGGCCGCTGCGCGGTTGTTTCTCACCCAATCGGCCCTGTCGCACCAGCTCAAGGCGCTGGAAAGCCAATTTGGCGCCGCGATCGTCGAGAAGAACATGCGGCCGCTGCGCTTTACGGCCATTGGGCAGCGCCTGCTCGAACTGGCCCGCGCAGTGCTGCCCCAGGTCGCCGAGGCAGGCCGCGACGTCGCCCGTCTGGCGCAAGGCCACGGCGGTCCGCTGCGCGTCGCCGTGCAATGCCATAACTGCTTCGACTGGCTGATGCCCGCAATGGACGCTTATCGCTCGCTCTGGCCCGAGGTGGAACTCGACATCATTTCGGGGTTCGTCGTCGACCCGCTGCCGCTGCTCGAACGCTCCGAGGCCGAGCTCGCGGTGGTGCATGATCGTCCGGAACCGCGCCCGAATCTCGCCTTCAGTCCCTTGTTCCGCTATGAGAGCGTCGCGCTGATGAGCCCGCGCCATCCGCTTGCCGCCAAGCACTGGCTCGAGGCCGAGGATTTCGCCGGCGAAACGCTGATCACCTATCCCGTTGCCGATGAGATGCTCGACGTGATGAAGCACTGTCTGACGCCGGCTGGCATCGACCCGAAACGCCGCACGGCGGAACTGACCGTGGCCATCCTGCAGCTGGTGGCGAGCGGTCGGGGCATCGCGGCGCTGCCCTCGTGGACGGTGGGCACGTACATCGAACGCGGCTATGTGGTTTCGCGGCCGATCGGACGCGACGGGCTGCGCTGCGAACTGTACGCGGCGACCTCGCGCAGCGGGGCCGAGACCGCCTACATCCGCGAATTCATCGCCCTGACGCGTGCGCAGAGTTTGACGGAGCTGCGCGGCGTGAGCGCGCTCTGAGGCTCAGCCAAGCGCCGTCGCAAGCAGCGCGCGATGGGTCGCCGTGTCGGCGGTTTGGCCCACGTTCGAGTGGAGCCGCTGGCGCAAATACGCCGACAGCTCGTCGGGCACACCGGTGCTCGCCGCGAGCTCGATGCTGTCCTGGGCGCTGATCTCCTGATGCATCTCGAGGATCGAGAGAGAGCCCAGCAGTTCGCCGACGTGCAGCGCGGTGGTCAATCCCTGCTCGCCCGTCGGCTCGCCCGCCTGCTCACCCGTCTGTTCGAGCGCCGCGACGATCCGGGGTGAGGACTGCCACTGCTGCGCGATGCGCTGGGACATCCGCCCGCCGAGTGCGGCCACCATGGCCACGCACAACGACGGATTTGGGGCGACGCCCGGAAATTTCGCGTACATGTGCAGCGAGGCCCGGTACACGACGAGCGGCCCGAGGGCGGCGAGCAGCGCGAGCAGCTGCGCCTCGAACCGGTCCTCGCGCTGAGTCTTCATCGCATACAGCTCCGCGGCGCGCGCCGCTCGCTCCGTGCGGTCCCACAGCAGCCGCGCGAAGCGCGGAAAATTATCGTCGGTGGCGCGAAACACCGGCTGCAACATGGCGGTCGCGAGCAGTGCCTGCAGTCCGTCGGCGCCGCAGATGACGACTGCGCGCTGGATCGTCTCGACCGGCGCCGTCGTCATGCGGTACAGGCTCGAATTCGCGAGTCGCAGCACGTCGGCGGTGAGCACCGGATCCTGCGCAATGATGCGCGACACCTTGTCGGGCGCGACGTTCGGATCGTTGACCGCGCGCAGCAGCTGCGGCATCAGCGCCGGCCGTCGCGGCAGGTACTCAGGGTCGAGTTTGTCGGCGCGCAGCACCGTGAGGATGGCGTCCCGCACGATCGAGTGCTCCGCGGTGATCGGCTGCGGCAGCGCGGGCGCGCCGAATGCGAGCCGCCAGAGCCGTTCAGCGGCGAATGCGTTCACCGTTTCCAGCCGCACCGTATCCAGGGGGCGCGGCGGCGGCGCAGCCACCGGCCCGGCGACGACGATCGGCGCCGGCGCCGGCGCGCTCGGCTGGACCGTGTCGGCCAGTTGCGCCTGCGACTGCCGGTGCCGGTACGCGACACAGACGCCGAGGCACACCAGGGCGAGCAATATTCCTGTTTCAATCACCCGAACCCTCCCAGACCCAAGGCGATCTGATCTTCTCGTCAATTCGGCGGATTCGGCGGATTCTTTAGGGCGCGGGTGAAATTTTCATCCGTCAATGTGGCGAGAAAGGCCAGCAAATCCCGCACTTCCGACTCGCCGAAGGCGCCCTTGTCGCCCGCCCGTCCGCCAAATGGCGGCGCACGGTCGAGGTTGCCCCGATACATGGCGGGGAGGTCGTCATAGACGCGGACGATGCCATCCGCGCCGGTGGGATACCAACGGGCCGGCTGGGTGTCGCGCGCCGCGTAAAAACGCAGCACCTCATCCAGCCGATGAAATCGTCCGTTGTGGAAAAACACGTTGCGAACCGCCACGTTGCGCAGGGTGGGGGTGCGGAACAGGCCGCAATACCGCCGCACCCCGGCGAGATCGGTTCGCAGCGGGCCGCACAGCCCGAGATCGACATGGCGCGGATCGGCATTGGCCGGCACGGCGGCGTTGCGCGGCACGCCGAGCGCCGCAAATCCGTGGTCGGTGAACTGCGGAAAGGCGCCATGCTGCATCGCACTCGGATGACAGCGCGCGCAATTGCCCCGCGACGGGTCGTTGAAAATGGCGAGGCCGCGCTCTTCGGCAGCACTCAGCCGGACCTCGTGGCGCAGCCAGGCATCGTATTTGCTGCGATAGGGCGCGAACACCGCCGGCTCCTCCTGGAAGGTCTCCAGGGCCAGCTCCACCGCCTGCACCAGCCGCGCGGGGTCGTCGAACGTCGCCGCGCCGAACGCTGCGCGCAGCGGTCCGGCGATGGGCGCGCCGCGGAGCCGGGCCGCCAACGCCTCGGCGCTTGCGTTTGCCATCTCGAAGTCCGAGAACAGCGGCAAGCGTGCCTGCTCATGCGTCGTTGCCGCCCGGCCATCCCAGGTGCGGCCGCCCGTCGGGCCCTGGTCGATGCTGTCGTCGCCATCGTCATCGACGAAGTGCTCGCTGAATTGCGGCACGCTGGCGCCGTACATCAGCGACGGAACGGCGCGCAAGCCGGACTCGCGGCCGCTGCGGCCGCCCTGCACGACGGCGCGGCCGTCGGGCGGGCCGAACGCATGTGCCGGATCGTGGCAGCTCGCGCACGCCAATCGCGCCGATGCCGACAGGGCGGTTTCAAAAAAGAGCGCGCGCCCGAGTGCCGACAGTTGCGCCGCCGATGGCATGCGCGCGAAGGTGCCCCCGTAGAAGGCGGCCGCAGCCGCCGGCCGCCGCGCGGGCGATGCCGCCGGCGCGGGTGACGGCGCCGCATTTGACGGCGCCGCATTTGACGGCGCCGCAGCCCCAGGTGACGGCGCCGCAGGTGACGGGACGGCGGCCGCCGCTCCCATCAGGGCCAACAGCGTGAGCAGCGGCAACGCCCGCAGCGGGAGCCACATGCCGGGCGGCTGCCGCATCATCAGGCCGCGGGCTCCTAGTGAACCGAGCCGCCGCTGTTGCCGGCCGCCGCAGCCGCGTCGGTGAACAGGCGCCCGACATCGACGGCGTCGAAGACATACGCGCGATTGCAGAAATCGCAGCGCACCTCCACCTCGCCGCGCTCGGCGAGGATCGAGCGGCTCTCGGCTTCGCCGAGGCCCTGCAGCATGCCGCCCACCCGTTCGCGCGAACAGCGGCAGCGAAAGTACACCGGCGACGGTTCGAACAGGCGCAGGTCGTCCTCGTTGAACAGTCGGTGCAGAATCTCCGCATCGGCGAGCGTCACGAGTTCCTCGGCCGTGAGCGTTTGCCCGATCAGCTGCACGCGCCGCCACGCGTCGTCCACCGCCGCAGGATCGAGGCCGCCCGGCGCCGGGTCGCCCGGCAAGCGCTGCAACAGCATGCCTGAGGCGCCGCTTGCGTCGGCGTGCAGCCAGAGGCGCGTCGGCAGCTGCTCGGAGTTTTCGAAGTAAACCTGCAGCGAATCGGCGAGGCGTTCACCGGTGATCGGCACGATGCCCTGGTAGCGCTGCGAACGGTCGTCGGTCTCCAAGGTCACGGTGAGATTACCGGCACCGATCAGATCCGCGATGCCGCCGCCCGGCGTGTCCTCGTGGTAGCGCGCAAGTCCGCGCACGCCGAGCCCGCTCGTGCACTGGGCGAGCATCAGATGCACGGGACCCGTACCCTGCAGCTGCAGGCTCAGCACGCCTTCGAACTTGATGGTTGCGGCGAGCAGCAGCGACGCTGCGACGGTTTCGCCGAGCGCGTCGCGAATGGCGTCGGGATACGCGCGGTGCTCGATGAGCGCCCGCCACGCAGCGTCGAGGTGCACGAGGTGGCCGCGAATCGGAAACTCCTCGAACATGAAGCGGTGCAGGCAATCGCGATCGTGCATCAACCGCCGCCCAGTTTCGCCTTCAAGAGCTCGTTGAGCTGGGCCGGATTGGCCTTGCCCTGTGTCGCCTTCATCACCTGGCCGGCAAAGAACCGGAACAACTTGTCGTTGCCGGCGCGAAACTCGGCGAACTGTTTCGGATTGGCCGCGATGACCGCATCGATCACGCCCTCGATGGCGCCCGAGTCGGTGATCTGGCGCAGCCCTTGGGCCGCGATCACCTCGTCGGCGCTGCCCCGCCCGTCCCACATCGCCTCGAACACGTCCTTGCCGATCTTGCCTGAAATGGTGCCGTCGAGTATCCGCGCGAGCAGCCCGGCGAGCGCCGCCGGCGCAACCCGCGAGGCGCCGATCTCCAGACTGTCGCGGTTCAGGGCGCTCGACAGCTCGCCCATCACCCAGTTCGCGGCGAGCTTGGCGTTTGCCGCGCCGACCGCCCCCGCCACCGCCTCGAAGTAGTCGCCGAGTTCGCGGCTCGCGCAGAGCACCCCGGCGTCATAGTCGGACAGGGCATAGTCGCGGCTGAAACGCGCCGCCTTCTCGTCCGGCAGTTCTGGAAGCGTGGCTCGGACCGCCTCGATGAACGCCTCGTCGATCTCGAGCGGCAACAGATCGGGATCCGGGAAATACCGATAATCGTTGGCCTCCTCCTTGGAGCGCATCGGCCGGGTCTCGTGCTTGTCGGAATCATACAGGCGCGTCTCCTGCACGACCCGGCCGCCGCTCTCCAGCAGATCGATCTGCCGCGCGACCTCGTATTGGATCGCCTTCTCGACGAAACGGAACGAGTTCAGGTTCTTGATCTCCGCGCGCGTGCCGAATGCGGCCTCGCCACGGGGGCGCACCGAAACGTTGGCGTCGCAGCGGAACGAGCCCTCTTGCATGTTGCCGTCGCAGATCTCGAGGTAGCGCACCAAGGTGTGGATCTTCTTCATGTAGGCCACCGCCTCCTTTGCCGAGCGCAGGTCGGGTTCGGAGACGATCTCGAGCAGCGGCGTTCCGGCCCGGTTCAGATCGATGCCGCTCGCATTGGCGAGCCCCTCGTGCAGGCTCTTGCCGGCATCCTCCTCGAGGTGCGCGCGCGTGATGCCGACGGTCTTGCGGACGCCATCATCGAGCAGTATGTCGAGCGAGCCCTCCTGAACCACGGGATCCTCGTATTGGCTGATTTGGTAGCCTTTCGGCAGATCCGGGTAGAAATAGTTCTTGCGCGCGAATACCGAGCGTCGCGCCACCGTGGAGCCGGTGGCAAGGCCGAATTTCACCGCCATGCGCACCGCTTCGCCGTTGAGCACGGGCAGCACGCCGGGATAGGCCAGATCGACGACATTCGCCTGGCTGTTTGGCGGCGCACCATAAGCCGTCGCCGACCCGGAAAAAATCTTGGACCGGGTCGCGAGCTGCGCGTGGATCTCGAGCCCGATCACGACCTCCCATTCCGTTCCGGCAGAGCCGCGCACGCTCATGCATACCCCTGCGGGCAGTGCGTGTGCCAGTCGGTGGCGAGTTGATACTGATGCGCGGCGGCCAGCAGGCGCGCTTCGCCAAAATGCGGGCCGATCAATTGCAGTCCCATCGGCAGGTCATCGATGTAACCACACGGAACGGATATTCCGGGCAGTCCCGCGAGATTCGCGCCGATCGTGTAGATGTCATTCAGATACATGGTGACCGGATCGTCGATCTTGGCGCCGATCGGAAAGGCCGGGGTCGGTGTCGTCGGCCCGACGACGAGATCCACCTGCTCGAATGCCCGGCGAAAGTCATCGGTGATCAGCCGGCGCACTTTCTGCGCCTTGAGATAATACGCATCGAAATAGCCGGCCGAAAGCACATAGGTTCCGGTCATGATCCGCCGCTTCACCTCGGCGCCAAAACCCTCGCCGCGCGAGCGCGTGTAAAGATCCAGCAGGTCCTTCGGCTGCTCGCAGCGGTAGCCGAAGCGCACACCATCGAAGCGCGAGAGGTTCGAGGAGCACTCCGCCGGTGCCACCACGTAATAGGTCGGCACCGAAAGCGGCAGATACGGCAGGCTCACCTCGATGATCTCGGCGCCGAGGCCGCGGTACACGCCGAGGGCCGCTTCGAT
>Ga0302319_10004845_pt1 | contig 27421 bp, 20 predicted proteins | sample Bog_T0_2_FD_203319 | JGI IMG/M metagenome (GOLD analysis project Ga0302319, IMG submission 203319) | Peat permafrost microbial communities from Stordalen Mire near Abisko, Sweden - Bog_T0_2 | ecosystem: Environmental > Terrestrial > Soil > Wetlands > Peat | place: Sweden: Abisko, Stordalen Mire... | reverse complement strand
AAGGTCCTACACCCATATCCCAATCAGCGGCTCATCGTTACTACCGGAGGTGGGAGCCGTATGCGTTAATTGCGCCTGTACGGATCTGTGCGGGGGGCCCTGGGTAACTGGGGTCCCTACCGCAACACGTAAGCATTCAGCCACCCTCCCGACTAGTTCAGGCGGCTGAACGCTTACGAAACATGTCCCTGAAAATTCGGGGCACGCACTCACTTCAGTTCGACGCTCCCAAATATAGTGTCGCGACCCTAGGCAGCCGATGTCTGGACACGGCGTCTCCTCGGCGGCTCTATTCGTGGGAGTGCGAGTGCGCTCCATCAGCATTCATGGCTGGGTGCGCACCGACGTTTTATCATCGACTATGGCTGCCTAAACTCATCGTACATTTAGAAAATTGGGTAGATATTTCTCAATTCCTTTCCCCCAATAGCATCATACCGCCCTATAAATACGATGATCAGGATAGTTTGGCATGTTCGCCACTAGTCGCGCACCCACATCATACTTTTAGAGCATCGTATGGCTATTCCCCCTCCCCAATACACACGCTAAGTCACCTTAGCGTGTGTATTGACAAGCCCATTCCGTGGTGATGATCCCCGCATTCCATGGCACGCCTGGTCAAAACCGAGAACCTCGTGGGAGCGGCCGTCACTGCGGTCGCCGTCGAAGAGGTGTATGCCGATGATGGACGGCTTATCCAACCACCCACATCAGACAAGGATTTCACGCGCGCGATCGCGAAGATGGCTCGGGGCCTCAAGCCGAGAACGGTGTCGACCTATCGACCCTACTTGGGCGCCTATTGGCAGCTGTGCCTCGCTCACAAATCACAATTGGAAGATGCGGCACTCTTCCGCGGTTTCGTGCTCGCAGTGGCTCGCCACGCCTCCAAGAAGCCCTCCGCATCCACGCTTCAGGTCGTCTGTTCAGCAGTGGCAGCCTTGTTGAACGCGCTCTCCATGCGATCTCCACTTCATGACCCTGCTACCAAGCACTGGCTTGCTGCTGAAATGACTACCCGCGCGCGGCGTAAGCCGAAGCGCTCTGATGCTATCCTGACTGAGCAAATCAGCCATGCCATCGAGAGCACTGCGGCGATGATCGCCGCTGGCGGCGCGCTGCGCCTGCGAGGACTACGGGACCGAGCCCTCATCATTCTCGGGTGGACCTGTGCTTTGCGGCGATCTGAACTGGTAGCCGTCAGGTTGAGCCATCTCAAGCAGACCCGGGTCAAGGGATGGGAGCTCATCATCCCCGAGTCAAAGACCAGTATCGGAGAGGATCAGGTGATCCCGGTGGTTCGCGCCTCAACGGCGAGATTTGATGCCATCAAGGCGGTCGAAGCGTGGAGAACGGCCGCAGAGATTCGCGGTGACACCCCCCTCTTCCGCCGGGTGCGGAGAGACGGATCTCTGGGAGATGACCAGCTGAACCCGACGGCCGTTCGTGACATCCTACGGGCTCATGGAATGCGCGAGGGATTTAGCCCCCACAGCCTGCGGTCTGGGTTCGTGACCCAAGCACGCCTAAACGGGGCGGCGACCCATCAGATCCGGGTCGTCACTCGTCACCGCTCCGATATGATGGTGGACGTTTATACCCGGCAGGTGGATCCAGACCGACAGGGACCCGGTTCGCTAGCTTAAGGGCCAGCATGAGCCACTAATCTGCGGGCGAGTATTGCGGTAACTATCTATTGATATTACACTTAGGATGTGCTGGTTCTGTCGATGAAGCAAGGAAATCTACCAAGGCTTTCTAACGGCTTGGGAATTTGGCGGGACTGATTTCTTTGGCACGAATTCAGTCTCATTATTTCCATAAGTATATTTACAGCAGACGCCTATATTTTTTATTGATATGGGTCTATACGGATACAAAATCATTAGCGAGGGATTTTTTTCGAATTCTGCGTCCGGGCCGGTCTGGTCATTAAGTGATAATATGTTTCCTGCCTACCTTCACGACTGCGCACACCAATCACCACGCATAGCTTATCATAAGCCGAGATAGGATTGTCTGGAGAGGGTTTCCGAAGACGAGGCCAGCACGGGAGCTCGAAAACTGCCCCTTTCGCACAGACGAGTTCCAAATTATTCTCGTTTACACTCGTCTTCGCTGCCGCCGGCCATCGTGAAGCAGCGCTGCCAATGCGTTGCGCAGGATGACAGCCCCTGCACGGGGAGTCGGCCCCACCTGTCAGGTCACTGGAGTTGGCGCATTCACCGGCTCATGGGCCAACTCGGCATAGACCTGATTGGCGGTTGCTTGAATGTCCTTGATCGACACCGAGCCCTCGCCCTGGGCCAGCTTCAGGAGATATCCCAAAGCTCGTCCGGTATCCGTCAGACGGAAAAGCATGACCGACCGATCGCCGGGCATGACCACCCCCAGATCCGCCAATTGCCTGAGGTTTTCCATAACTTTTTCCTGCTCAGATGAGCCGAGTCCGACGATGAACTGCTTCTCCTCGAGCAAACGGATGGCGCGATAAACTGCGGGGACGGAGACCGATGACTCTTGGCGATTGGCGATTGCCATGATGTCTTTCACCGAGAGGAATCCGTCGTGCATGAGCATCGCCAAGATGACCGATTCCTTGGCGGTTCCGACGAGGCGAGCACGATCCACGCGGCATCTCCGAGAGTGGCAATTGGGCGGACGGGGCAGGCGCATAATAGAGTGCACTGGCTCTCGTTCAAATGCCATCGTATTCTCGGATAATAGCGAATCGCATTGCGATTAACGGGATGCCCTCTACTGTGATCAGTCTCTTCACGCTATGGTGGGGAGGCCACGCCCCGGAGTAGATATGCAACGTTTACGACGTTTTCCCTGAGATGGCACAGGCGCTCGACGATCAAGCTGGTGGCGGATGATCCGTCACGTCGCAATCATGTCGTGTATTATAAGAGAATGGAATACCTGCTAAGAGATAGCTTTTTGGTGTTCGCCTAAAGAACGTCCGTCGACTGCACAGCCTTACCCACGGAGCTACATCCCATGATTACGACTGACGACCACCCTGCGCGACCTGCACGCCGTCGCCCTGTGCTGACCTTGGACTGCTCCGGCGGCACCCCCTGTCTGCGCCTGCGCGCATCGGACGGACAAGCGCACTGCATCCACACTCTCGCCGGGCTCGTGATGTTTGCGCGCGAGCATCTCATCCCGGATACGGGCCTGGCGGCCTCCATCACCGCCCTGGGAACAGCACTGCATTGCACCCTGCATGCCCAACGCGGCATGGCCGCATCGCTCGCTGAAGCGACCATCGCACTGCGGGGTCTGGCCAGGAAGCAGGTGTTGTGGCGGATGGAGCTCTGCGCGATGCGCTACCACGGGCAACTCACCGCGCGTGAGATCGCCCGGCTCCTGACTATGGAAGCCCATCGGATCGTGCGTGATGAATCTCTGCCGCACAAGGCCGAGCCGTCTCCCGTACTGCGAACCCTGTCAGCGCTGGCTTGATCGGTTCACCAGTGATTCGCGCCCCGCGGCTGCGATCACGCTCAGGGCGCATCAAGAGTCGATAAGGATGGGCTTAGGCATCCAGTCGCGCATCAGCACAGGAAAGGCAGGATATCCGCACTATGGCTTTTCAGTACCGGCCGGCATTCCTCGATCTCGGCACTGGCTATACGCGCAGTGACCTTCTCACCGATATCGGCGCCGGAATGCTGGTCGGCGTAGTCGCCTTACCACTTTCGATGGGATTGGCGATCGCTTCCGGATGCAAGCCCGAGCAGGGCCTGTGGACGGCTATTGTCGCTGGCATCCTGGTCAGCCTGCTAGGTGGCACCCGGGTGCAGATCGGCGGACCGGCTGGAGCCTTCGTCGGACTGTGCGCCGCCGGCGTCAACCAGTTCGGCTACTCCGGCCTCGCTCTTGCAACTCTCATGTCCGGTGCACTGATCTTGTTCATGGGTGTCGCCCGGCTGGGCAAGGCGATCTCCTACGTCCCGACTCCTGTCGTGATCGGATTCACGACCGGGATCGCCCTGATCCTGCTCTCTACCCAGCTGGGACCGGCACTCGGCGTTCGTGATCCGGTCAAACCGATCGACAACCTCGCGGAACGCCTGGTCTACCTCAAGGACCATCTTCGCGCGGGAGAATTCAGCTGGCGTGCGCTGGTGTGCTGCGCCTCCACGGTAGCGCTCATCCAAGCCTTCCGACGTATCAGCACCAGGATCCCCGGGGCGCTGCTGGCCCTGTTGATCGTCGGGGGGATGAGCTGGGCGCTGCAGTGGGAAGGTGAAGGCCCCAACAGCGTCATGACCATCCAGACGCAGTTCGGCGGCATTTCGCACGGGCTTCCGGCGCCAGCCCTTCCGAGCCTCGGACTACAGCCGAATTGGCATATCGGCGAACTCATGCAGCGAATGAAAGATCTCTCCGCGCTGGCGCTGGCGTTGGCGCTACTCGGCTCGATCGAATCGCTACTGTCGGCCGTGGTCTCCGATGGCATGTCGGGCTTTCGTCACGATTCGAGCTCCGAGCTCATCGGACAAGGCATCGCCAATCTGGTCACGCCGTTCTTCCAAGGAATGCCGGCCACGGGTGTCATCGCGCGTACCTCGACCAATGTCCGAGCCGGGGCGCGCTCACCGATTGCCGGTGTGGTTCATTCGCTGACCGTCCTGATAATCATGCTCGTGGCCGGCCCCCTGGTGGTGCATGTGCCGTTGGCTGCCCTTGCCGGCGTGCTGCTGGTGGTGTGCTGGTACATGGCCGAACTCCGGCATTGGCCGCACATTCTCAAGGCCGGACGCAGCGATGCCGCACTCCTTCCCATCGCTTTCCTGCTCACCGCCTTCATCGGGCTCGTCCAGGCCATCCTCGTGGGGGTGGTGCTGGCGATGTTCTTCTTCGTCAAGCGCATGAGCGATACGGCCCAGGTCGAGAAATATTCAAGCCAAGACCTCACCGAGAAACTACAACCGATTCCCAAAGGTGTCGAGGTCTATGAGGTACGTGGACCGTTCTTCTTTGGCGCCGCCACCATGATTCGCGATCTTGATAGCAACGCGGGAGAACATGCCAGAATCATGATCCTGCGTCTTCGCTTAGTGCCCTTTATCGATACGACAGCAGCTTTCTCCCTGCGCGAATTGCATGCCTCGCTCAAATACCGTGGTGGTCGACTACTCGTGAGCGATGTCCATACCAGGGCGTTGCACGATTTGGAACGGCACGGCATCGTCGAGCTGATCGGAGTCGATTCGGTCCATCACGACCTCGCATCGGCACTTGACCAGGGCACCGCATTGCTGGCCCAGTCGCCCAAGCAAGCCATCCCGGTCGTCCACTAGCCCGACGGCGGGCGCGCAGGTTCGGCATCGCCCGTTGGCGTCGCTCCTGCCGTCGTCACACTGCCCTCTGCCAACCAGGCATTGATCCGGCTTGGCAAAAAGCAACGGTTCCACGACGGATCGACGGCGAGTATGCGCTGCGCGAGATCCGGATGGCTATCGAAGATGGGCAGTGCCGGGAAGGTGACGCGGCAGAAGAAGAGGTGGCGGAAGGGGACAAGTCCTGGCGCGAGCAGGCGCGAGCCCAGGACGAAGCCTCCGACCTTGGCCAAGGCCGCAACTAGGGAGCCCGGATCCCGCGTGAACTGGCAGGCCGCCGCATCCCCGAGCATCGTCCGCCGCCGCGCCACAGCAGCGCCGAGGAGCTCGCCGCACAGGTAACCGAGCGAGCCGGTGACCAGCAGATCGAAGCCGACCACTGCCGAAAGCGGGTAGAATGGAAGGAACAGGGGGTTGAAGCCCGTCTTCTCCTTATCACGCCAGCGTGGGTAAATGAGATACCACCCAACGCTGCTGATGCTCTGCAGACCGCCAATCAACGCCACCAAACGAATCCGCAGCCGCAGATCGCGATGCAGGACGTCGCTGATGCCGTGAGCGATTACCGCCTGCAATTCCGACCGGCTCAGGCGATAGAGGCAGCCTTGCGTGACGCAGATCGCCACGTCGAGCGCATGCGAGGCCAACGCGCAGGAATTGATCCCCGGTTCATCGACTAGGACAAAGATGCTCGGAACGGGGATCTCGGCAGCGAGCGCCATTTCCTCGACGACATTCAGCACGCGTCGCTCGGCAGGATGAGCACCCTCTGCCACCACCCGTCGGCCGCCAAGGCGAGTCAGTAGGGGATCGATACCATGACGCAAACGCCTGAGCTCAATACAGGTTGTGATCACCAAGGACAGCAATGCCGCCAGTGCACCGATGGCAAATGCCCATTCATAGTGCTGGGGTTGTGCATGGAATGCCGGTCGGCTCCACTGTGCATAGGATACCAGAGCCACTGCGGTGCCGCCGAGGCTTGCCGCTAGGATGCCAGCGATCAGCACGTACCAGAGCAGCAGCTGATGGCTTGAGCGCAACATCTCTCGCTGGCGATCGAATATGTCCATGCACTCCTATCGGGTCCCCCAAACGATTATGCTCTCGCGGAGGGTCTTGTGACACTACCGCATCGGCTCACCACCGGAAGTCATTGACCCGGTTACCCGACCGGTGACATATTACTCGACATGGCCGAACATCTGTCCATCGATTCGTCATCTCACCCGCGAGCGTATTGCATCAGCGGTAAGGAACAGGACTCCGCACTGGTGGGAGCCATGGCTATGGCCGCCATCGGGGTAGGCATGATGGCGGGATCGTATCATGGCGTATCCTGGGCATTCGATCTCCTCGCTCCGGACACCGGCGATAGCCTCGGCATCCTGGTCTGGTGCATCATTCAGGTGGTGTACGGTACCTTCGCATTGGCGGCGCTTGCCCTGGGGATAGGTGGTTTGCTGCTGGTACTCATGGCACCCCTGTATCTCCTGCCGCCAGGAACGACCACTTGGCGGCTTGATGGCTCTGGCATCTACGCCATCAGTGGTGTCGGGCGATTCCGCCAGACCAGGACCCGCTTCATACCATTTGAAGCGATCGCCGAGATCAGCAGCTACAAGAGCTCCATCTCATTATTTGTCTGGGAACGAGGCAGACGGGAATTCGAGTGCGCCCTGGCCTCTAGCCTGAGTCTGGAGGAGGCTCAGCAGATGATGGCGATGTTGCGAGACGATTTCACCGCAGCGCGAGTGGAATGGGAAGCCCAGGGACTGGTGGCACATCCTCGCTCGGTCGAGCTCCATGGTTGATCCGATCGCGATGATGGCGTTTGATCGGCACTCGGGGCACCCGACGGCGAGAGAGAAGGCGATATATTATCGACAGTCCTTGCCACATCTGCTAGCGAACTGACCATGATCGCATGGCAGCGGATCTGCCGGGCGGACGGCCCCCTGCCGGCATCGGCGAAAACGCGATCATTGGCTACCTACGGCTAATGGATGCCGTCCAGCGCTGCATTGAGCTTGAGTACGTTGACCCCCTGCTCACCAAATGCGCTCCCGGTGCCATCGATTGCCGGCGCGATGAGGGCACGGACATTGTCCTCGCTGATGGAGCGTGCCTTGGCAACCCGTGGCACCTGCAGCAGGGCATTCGCGAGGCTGATATGCGGGTCGAGGCCGCTGGCTGACGCAGTGACCGCATCGGCCGGGATCAGTTTCGTGGATCTGATGGTCAGGGGGTTGTCGCTGTCATTGAAGATGCCGATCAGCTTCACCTCGTCCCAGCCTTCGCTGGATTTATAGGATGAGATGTCGACCTCCTTGCCCTTCCATGTCGCGACGTATGGCAGCCCATTGTCGTCGCAGTAGTGGAGGACCCGCAGTTGGATGCCGTCATTATCCACCACCGGTGTTGGCGTTGCGGCTGCGACCGGAGCCGCAACGGTGGACGCTGGCGATGCGGTAGTGGCACCCGCCGCCGGAGCGGCCGGCGTTGGCGGGGCAGGCACCTTGGTGGTCCCATTCAGGAACTTGGCGCTCGTCGGTCCGAGATTACTGCCACCGGAGTTGGTCGGATCATATCCGTTCCCCGCTGCCGATGGCCGCGGATGGAAGTATTTCGGATCGCTGAAGTTCTGGCCAATGAGCGTTGAGCCGATGACCTTGCCATCCTTCAGCAGCAAGGAGCCGTTGGCCTGGTCCGGGAAGAAGACTTGCGCTATTCCATAGACCACGAGCGGATAGGCACCGCTGACGATGAGCGTCAGGACGATGGTTAGCGCAACAGCTGAGCGCAGGTGGCTGAAGAAGGAGGTGCGCGGAGGATGGGAGGCAGTGCTCATGTTCATGCCCAATGCAGCGAAGTGACGATGACATCGATGACCTTGATACCGATGAACGGCACGATGATGCCGCCCACGCCGTAGAGCAGCAGATTGCGGCGCAGGATCACATCCGCGCTGTATGGCCTGAAGGCCACACCACGCAATGCCAACGGGATGAGGGCGATGATGATGAGCGCGTTGAATATCACCGCGCTGAGGATCGCGCTGTTGGGACTGCCGAGATTCATCACATTGAGCGGGGCGATCACCGGGAATGCACCGAGCAGCATCGCCGGGATGATGGCGAAGTACTTTGCCACATCGTTCGCGACGCTGAAGGTGGTCAAGGCGCCGCGGGTGATGAGCAGCTGCTTCCCGATCTCGACGATCTCGATGAGCTTGGTCGGATTCGAATCGAGATCGACCATGTTGCCGGCTTCCTTGGCCGCCTGCGTCCCGGTGTTCATCGCCACCCCCACATCGGCCTGCGCCAGCGCCGGGGCATCATTGGTACCGTCACCGGTCATCGCCACCAGGTGGCCGGCCGCCTGCTCCTTGCGGATCAAGGCCATCTTGTCCTCTGGCTTGGCCTCGGCGAGGAAATCATCGACTCCTGCCTCCTTGGCGATCGCTGCAGCGGTGCGCGGATTGTCACCCGTGATCATGATGGTGCGGATGCCCATGGAACGGAAGCGCTTGAAGCGATCCACCAGGCCGCCCTTGATGACATCCTTGAGGTAGATCACGCCCAGGACATGGCGGCGATCGGCTACGACCAGCGGCGTACCGCCAGCGCGCGAGATGCGATCGATCGCATCATTGACCTGCGGTGGGAATTCCGACTGGACGAAGATGCGGATCGCATCTGCGGAACCCTTGCGCACTTCGCGGCCTCCGATATCGACTCCGCTCATGCGCGTCTGGGCGGAGAAGGGCACGAATGTTGCCCCTGGGAGATCGGCGATGGTCCGCGGCTTGATGCCGAGCTGCTTCGCAAGCACCACGATGCTGCGGCCCTCAGGGGTCTCATCCGCCAGCGAGGCGAGCTGGGCGGCATCGGCGATCTGCTCATTGGTGACCCCCGGTGCGGGGATCAGCTCGGTGGCCTGCCTATTTCCCATGGTGATGGTGCCGGTCTTGTCCAGCAGCAAGACATCGACATCGCCAGCCGCCTCGACCGATCGACCGCTCATGGCCAAGACGTTTTTCTGCACCAGGCGATCGATGCCCGCAATGCCTATGGCGCTCAGCAGGCCGCCGATCGTCGTCGGGATCAGGCAGACCAGCAGGGCCACCAGGACGGTCACGGATATGGTGACGCCGGAATATGCTGCATAGGGCCTGATGGTGACGACCACCACCAGGAAGATGAGCGTCAACGCGGACAGCAGGATGCTCAACGCGATCTCATTGGGCGTCTTCTGCCGCTTGGCACCTTCGATGAGCGAGATCATGCGGTCCATGAAGCCATGCCCCGGATCCGCGGTGATGCGCACCGTGATCTCATCCGACAGGACGCTGGTACCACCGGTGACGGCGCTGCGATCGCCGCCGGCCTCGCGGATAACGGGAGCCGATTCCCCGGTGATGGCCGATTCATTCACGAGCGCGGCGCCCTTGATGACCTCGCCGTCGGCAGGAATGATCTCCTTCGCTGCCACCAGGACCAGGTCGCCCTTGCGCAGCAATTCCGCGGGCGTGCTCTGCGTCGAGCCATCGGGCATCAGCTTGCGTCCGATGGTTTTGGTGCGTGCGCGGCGAAGATTGCTGGCCTGTGCCTTGCCACGTCCTTCCGCCATCGCCTCGGCGAAATTGGCGAAGATCACCGTGAACCACAGCCACAGGCTGATCTGCAGCACGAAGCCGATCGATCCGTGGTGTCCCAGGACGAACACCATATCGATGGTGGTCAAGGCAGCGCCGACCTCGGTGACGAACATCACCGGATTCCTGACCATGACGGCAGGATTCAGCTTCCTAAAGCTCGCCGCGAGCGCCGGGAAGATGATGCTGGAATCGAACAGGGATTGCGAGGTCGAAGCCATGGAAGCCTTTCAGCGTGATGCCAGGAGGAGTCGCGTGCTCAGGGTCGGGGCCTGGCCCTAGAAGAGCTTGTTCGTCGACATCAGGAAATGCTCGACGATGGGTCCGAAGGCGAGAGCCGGGAGGAAGTTCAAGGCGCCGACCAGCAGGACGGTGCCGATGAGCAGGAGCACGAAAGTCACCCCGGTGACCGGGAAGGTGCCAGCGCTGATGGGGATGAGCTGCTTGCGTGCAAGGCTGCCCGCCAATGCCAGCACCGGGACGATCATGAAGAAGCGTCCGATGACCATCGCAATCCCCATGGTTGAATTGTACCACGGCGTGTTGGTCGTGAGACCGGCGAAGGCAGAGCCGTTATTGGCGGTCGCTGAACTATAGGCATAGAGGATTTCGCTGAAGCCATGCGGCCCGTTGTTGTTCAATCCTGCCTGGCCCCAATCGGTGACCGCAGCCCAGGCGGTGAATCCCAGGGCGCAGAACGCCATGGCGAGGATGGCCAGCGCCGACACCTTCACATCGTAGGACTGGATCTTCTTGCCCAGGTACTCGGGCGTCCGGCCGACCATCAGGCCGGCGATGAAGATGGCGAGGATGACGAAGATCAGCATGCCATAGAGTCCTGATCCCACACCTCCGAACACCACTTCGCCGATATGCAGATTGAAGAGCGGGACGAGACCACCGAGCGGTGTGAGCGAATCGTGCATGCAGTTGACCGCACCGCAGGAGGTATCGGTCGTCACCGTGGCGAAGAGCGCGGAGTTGAAGATGCCGAAGCGGACCTCCTTGCCTTCCATATTGCCTCCGCTCGGGTCGATGCCGAGCGCCGCCAGATGGGGATTACCGCTCGCTTCGGCATACCAGCACACCATCACTCCACCAAGGAAGAGCACCGCCATCGCCGTCCACACCGCCCAGCCATGCCCCTGGTTCCTGGTCATGCGGCCAAGGTAGTAGGTCAGGGCGCTGGGGATGAGGAAGATGGAGAGCATCTCCAGGAAATTCGAGAAGCCCGTGGGGTTTTCCATGGGATGCGACGAATTGGCGTTGAAGAAGCCGCCGCCGTTGGTGCCGAGCATCTTGATCGCGATCTGGCTCGCGGCCGGACCCTGAGCGATGGATTGCACGTTCGGGGCTGGTGGAGTAGACGCCGGCTGTGCGGCCGCACCGGCCGTGGCGGGAGCTGGGGCGGCCGGAGGAGCCGGCTGCTCAAGCGTTGTCGCTGGCGTGTATGGCCGGAAGTTCTGGATCACGCCCTGTGAGACAAGCATCACGGAGTAGACGAGGCAGATCGGCAGGAGCAGGTAGAGGGTGAGGCGGACCAGGTCCACCCAGAAGTTGCCGATCACCGCCGAGCGGTCGCGCACGAGGCCGCGGACCAGCGCCGCCGCGACGGCGATGCCAGTCGCGGCAGAGAAGAAATTGTGCAGAACCAGGGCTACCATCTGGGTGAAATAGGAGAGCGTAGATTCGCCGCCATAGCTCTGCCAGTTGGTGTTGGTGGCGAAACTGATGGCCGTATTGAACGAGAGGTCTGGAGACGTCCCGGCGAAGGCCTGGGGATTGAGAGGGAGATGATCCTGGACGCGCATGATGACGTAGGTCAGGACCGTCGTCACGCCGGTGAAGATGAGCGCGGCGACGCCATAGGCCTTCCAGCTCTGCTCATGGAGCGGATCAACGCCACCGAATCGATAGCAGAAGCGCTCGATCGGGCCCAACACGCGATCGAAGATGGTCTTTCCCCGCGGATCGAGGACAGAGACCAGATAGACGCCCAATGGCCGCGTGGTCAACAGCAGGACGCCGATGAAGATGAGCAGTTGTAGCCAGCCGGACAGAGTCATGGTCAGGTCTTTCGCAGATGATGGTGACGTCTCTGATCAAGGGCAGATTGGCCCTCAGAAGCGCTCAGGCCGAATGAGCGTCCACAGCAGGTAGAGCGCGAGCGCTCCAGCGACGATGCCAGCAATCACGTCTTCCATGGTCAGAGCCCTTCGCATATGACGAGATACGCGATGCAGATGCCCAGCGATGCCAGGATCGCTATGATGAAGATGAAATCGAGCATCGCCGCTCCTTCGTGGTGTGGACCAGATTCGATCCAGTTCGTGAGCGATCACTGTGCCAAAGGAATAGCGGCTGCTGGTCCGTCAGGAATGGCCCGCAGTGGTCCTACGTGTCGGCAAACCGTCCTCATGCCAGCGCACCGCTGCGTCGATCATTGAAAAGTTCAAGAAGACCGATCCCTCGCCTTGAATATTGCAAGGTCCTGTACGATAGGTATCCGTCTTGACATGGGTCATTCCGCCTTCCTGAAGATCTCCTCATAGGCGCTCTTGGGGTCCAGGCAGTCATCCAGGCGACGACGCAGGTCGCGATCATGGAAAATCCGGGCAGCGGTGGCAAGCAGGTGCAAATGCGCCTTCGATTCACCGATCGGTGAAAGTAGGAGGAAGACCCAATGTATGGGCACTGGTGCCTCGAGATCGCTGATGCCTCCATGTGTCAGGCCGAGCGCGACCATGGGCGCCGAGATGCCGGGAATACGGGCGTGCGGCAGGGCAAGTCCCTCATTGAGGAACGTCGATCCCTGCCTTTCCCGGGCATCCAACCGTGCGATGGTCTCCTCGATGGAGATTTGCGGGGCCTTGGCTGCGATGGTGCCGACCAGTTGCTTGAGGGCCTCGTTGCGTGTTATCGGTTCGGTCCAGATGGTGATGAGCGAGGCATCGAGCAGCTGAAGGATCGACGAGGTGACGACAGGGATCTGGGCGATCTTCGCCGGAGGGTGCAGGGGCGCCTGGGTGGGAACCGGCACAGCCACTTCACCGGAGTGGTCCGCAACCCCCTGGACATCGACCACAACCACCGTCGCGCCCGAGGACTCGGAGATCAACTGTTCGGCGACGCTGGTGCGTCCTATCAGGCGCTTCCACCAGGGCAGTGGCCGCGGCTTGCCGATGACGATGTGCCCGACACGGTATTCCTTGGCAAATCGGATGATCGTTTTCGCCACGTCTGCGCCGGTGAAGGTGAAGACCATGGCGCCCAGCTGGTTGGCCAGGGTCAGGGTCTCCGAGAGCAGGCGCTGGGTGGCGGCGTCTATCGTCAGCGGATTTTCAGTCGGCGTCTGCACATAGACCGCATACCAGGTGCGATTCAGGCGACCTGCGAGTCGAGAGGCGAAGCGCAGCAGCCGAGCGCTATTGGGACCGCGGGACGACAGGCATACCATGATCTGGTCGGGTGTGCCGACCTCTTCCTGGGATTTCACCTCGCGGCGACGGAAGTCGATCTGGGCCGCCAGCTCGCGTAGCGTCAGTTCGCGCAATTGCTCGAGATTCGATGCTTTGAAATAGTTCTCCATGGCCGAGGGGATGCGGTCTTTGGGGTAGATCTCCCCCGACTCCAGCCGCTTCTGCAGGTCCTCCGGTGCGAGGTCGACATTGACGACCTGATCGGCCATCGCGAGGACCGCATCGGGGATGCGCTCACGCACGCGGATGCCGATCTGCTTCTCGACCGTATCGTACAGGCTTTCGAGATGCTGGACATTGATCGTGCTGATCACGTGAATGCCGGCGGCCAGCAGTTCATCGACATCCTGATACCGCTTCTCATTACGGCTTCCTGGCACATTGGTGTGCGCCAGTTCATCGACGAGCGCGACCTGGGGCTTGCGCGCAAGCAGGGCATCGAGATCCATTTCATCGACCGCAATGCCATGGTACTGGGAGATGCGACGGGGCACCGCCTCCAATCCCTCGACCAGCTTGGCAGTCCCGGCGCGCCCATGGGTCTCGACCACCCCGATCACGATGTCGATGCCATCGACCTTCAACCGCTGCCCTTCCTGCAGCATGAGCGTGGTCTTACCGACTCCTGGGCCATAGCCGAGGTAGACCTTGAGCCGTCCACGTTGCGCACGTCGGATGAGTGTCAGGAATTGATTGGCCCGATCGTCAGACATGTCCGGAGTGCTCCTGCGAGCAGTGCGCATACCAAAGAATGGTGAACGGGGTATAGGGTGGGGTCAATTGCATGGCATCAGGGTTTCTTATCGGCGGCGCTTGGGATGGTGAAGCAGAAGGTGCTGCCGGGACCTACCTGGTCCTCCAGCCAGATATCGCCTCCATGCGCATGCACGATTTCCTTGGCGATCGCAAGCCCCAGTCCCGCACCGACGTTCGTCTGACCCGGGATGCGGTAGAATCGCTCAAATATCCGCGTGCGCTGATCGGCCGGGATGCCGATGCCCGTATCCTCGACGCTGAATTCCACCACCGCATCGTGGGCCGATGCCAGAATGGTGACTCGACCTCCACTCGGCGTGTATTTCAGGGCATTATCCAGAAGATTGGAGAAGACATGATCGATACGCACGGAGTCGGCCATGACCTCGGGCAGATCACCGGGGAGGTCGATCCCCAAGGCCACGCCCTTGTCGCGGTAAGCAGCGCGGAACGCCTCGACAGCATGATCGACCAGTCGCTGAGGCGCGACACGGGCCAACTCCATCAGCGCGCGGCCGGATTCGATTCGGCTGATATCGAGCAAGCCATTGACGATGGTGTTGAGGCGGTCGCTATCGTCACGCGCAGCCATCGCGAGATCAGCCTGCATGGGCGTCAGGGGCCCAGTGCGCTCATCGAGCAGCAGGTGGGTCGCCATGCGCAATCCGGTGAGAGGCGTCTTCAGTTCATGCGAGACCACTGCCAGGAGATTGCTCTTCATCTCGTCCAGCCGTCTCAATCCCGTGATGTCTGCCAGAACGAGCGTCACCCCCGCAGGCTGGCCGTCGCTATCGACGATGGGCAGCGCATGGGGCAGGAAGAAGCGCTCCTCGTGATCGAATACCTGGATCGCCGTTTCGAACCCCTTGGGATGGAAGGCTTGGCCGGTGGCGAGGACCTGCGCATGGACTTCCAGCAGCCGTGGCTGGTCGACCGACGCGAGGGCGATGCCTGAACGCAGGCGGAAGAGGCGCTGCGCCGTATGATTGGCGAGATCGATGCGCCCGTCCGCGCTGATGATGGCAATGGCATCCGGCAGACTATCGAGGGCCAACTGCGTGGTCCGTTGGGCGCGGATGATCTTCAGGCGATCCGATCTGCGGGTCTCCCGCAGCTTGCCCGCCATGGAGTTGAAGGCCTCGGCCAGCTGACCGATCTCGCCATCGGTCGGAACGGTCACCACCAGATCGAGATTGCCACGTTCGATCTCGCGCGCCGATCCAGTCAAGGTGCGCAGCGGTGCAAGGATGGAGCGCATGAAGACGACGATCAGAGCGATGGCGAGGACGACTCCTGCTGCCAGCAGGGCATACATAGTGCGGGTCGCAGACGTGGCGCTCTGACGGATCTCTCCATCCGCCGAGATGATGCTGTCGAGATTGAGCGTGATCACCCGTTGCGACTCTTCGCGTACCGCCAGGCCGGCCGGGAAGACCTGGTTGCGGTACTGCGTCCGCCATGTGGGATCGCCCAGGGGGATCGCCCGGATCATGGCCAGAACCTTGGTATAGCGCCGCCAGCGGGCATCCAGTTCGGCGACCACCTCGCGCTCACCAGGCACGGTGATGTTGTTCTGCTCGAGCTTCAGATTGCTCTCGAAGTCATCATGCGCACGCACGAACTCGGCGTCGGCATGCGCCGTACCCTGTATGAGGGAGCTCTGCAGCAGATCATCGATCTGATTGATGGCATCCTTCATCGATTGGCCATATACCACGCTCTTGTAATTGTCGTTGAAGACCCGCTCGACAGTATGACTGTAGTGCGTGAGGAGGTAGAGACTCACGGAGCCGACCACCATCAGGAGGGCAAGAAGCCCCCCGAATCCCACCGTGAGTTGCTTTTGCAGTCCTGACATGACGCGTCCCCTCGGATGACCGCTCGTGATGCCATCCTGCGACGATCGGCGGTGGCCCCATGATCGTCACGCCCAGCTCAGGTCAGCTTGTAATATTCAATCGCATCTCGCCATCGGATTGAAATTTGCAAGGTCGGCGCCCAGTGCCAGCGCTGCGCTGGGCATCCCCCCCATCCCATTGGCATGCCTCGAGTGATCAATTACACCCACTGGGCCTCGCCGACCGCGCTAAATGCCATATTTCTTCCGTCGGCGCCACAAAGTCGCATAATCGATGCCAAGGATCTGCGCCGCCTCCTCCAAGGCCGGCACGGCGGCGAGCACCCGGCGGATGTGCTGCTCCTCGATAGCATCGATGGTGACGAGATCTCCGAGTTCCAGCACGGATTTCTTCGCCGAGAAGCCGCTCGGCAGGTGCTCCATGTCGATGCGGTCGCCTCGGCACAGGATGGTCGCACGTTCGATGACATTGCGCAATTCGCGCACGTTGCCGGGCCAGGTGTAGCGCCTCAGGGCCAGCTCCGCCTCGGCGGTGAAGCCAACCACCGACTTCATGCCTTTGAGCATCACCAGGAACCTGGTCGCCAGCGGGAGGATGTCGTCAGTGCGCTGCCGGAGCGGCGGAAGGTCGATCTGGATGACATTGAGGCGATACAGCAGATCCTCACGGAAACGCCCTGCCGCCACCGCTGACTCCAAGTCGATATTGGTTGCGGCCAGGATGCGCACATCCGCCTTGCGCGTGATCGCGTCGCCTACCCGTTCGTAGGCGTGATCCTGCAGGAAGCGCAGCAGCTTGGGCTGCAGGGAGAGCGGCAGGTCCCCGATCTCGTCGAGAAACAGGGTCCCGCCGTCCGAAACGGCGATCCGTCCCGGATTATCACGGACTGCGCCGGTGAAGGCGCCCTTGACATGCCCGAACAGCTCGCTCTCGAGGAGTTCACTGGACAATGACGGGCAGGAGATGACCGCCAGCGCCTTGCCCGCGCGCTTGCTCCAGCTATGGATGGCGCGAGCCAGCACCCCTTTGCCGGTCCCGCTCTCTCCACGGATGAGCACCGACGCCTCGCTGCCCGCCACCTGATGCGCCAGCTCGACGGCGCGCTGCATCGGAGCGCTTGAGCTGGAGAGATCGGATTCGGGATCGCCGCCATCCTGCGCCTCCTGCAGGGTCTGGAGTCGGTGCTCCAAGGCGCGGAAACGCGAGATCTTCTCGGCTGCCGCCACCACCTGAGCCGGCGAGAAGGGCTTGGGGAGGTAATCCGCGGCGCCACGACGCATGGCCTCAACCGCGCTGTCGACGGTGGCATAGGCGGTGATGATGACGATCTTGAGCCAGGGGCTTTCGCTGAGCAGCGGCTGGATGAGATCGAGGCCATTGTCGGCACCCAGACGCAGGTCGATGAATGCCAGGTCGAATGCCCGCCTCGCCGCTTCCCCCAAGGCATCCTGGGCATTGCTGACCGCAGTGACCTGGTGGCCTTCGGCCTCCAGGCACATGGACATCGTCTTGCGGATGGTCTGCTCGTCATCAACGACCAGGATATGCAGGCTCAAACGGGGAAGTGCCGTTGCCGGTGATGATTGGGAATCGCTGCGCACGCACATCTCCCTGAGGCAGTTACCAGAAGCCGATATGACAGGTCACCGGGCGAGAGAAGACCCGCCTTCATGCACACTCGCCGTCAGCATAAGTGCCTGTGAGCGATGACCGGGACCATAGTCGACTGCAACCATCATGCCAATGGCAAGGATGCCTGGTCATCGGTACACCACAGCACCTGCACCAGCTCTGCCCGCTGGAGCACGGTGCCTGGTCATCTGGATGGGCAGAGCGGTGCGCAGCGCCGAAGCCCGAATGCGGTAGCGAGAGATGCTCCCCGGCCGCACCCGGTCCACTTCTTGCCGACGCACTGGGCACCGGCTCTTCGATGCCTACGGTGCCGCTGGCCACGGTGCTCCCGTTGGTCAAACCAGTCCGGTCATATAATAGAGACCGATGACGACGCCAACCCCCGCCGTCTTGACGCAGGTGATGGCGAAGATGTCGCGATACGATTGCCGGTGGGTCAGCCCACATACGGCCAGCAGGGTGATCACCGCACCGTTGTGTGGCAGGGTATCCATGCCGCCACTCGCCATGGCCGCAATGCGGTGGAGCACTTCCGGTGGTATGCCGGCGCTATGGGCTGAGGCGAGGAAGCGGTCGGCGAGCGCCGCGAGGGCGATGCTCATGCCACCAGAAGCCGAGCCGGTGATGCCGGACAGGGTCGAGACGCTGATGGCGACATTCCACAGGGGATCGGCGATTGATTGCAAGGCATCACGAATGGCCAGAAATCCTGGTAGCGAGGCGATGACGGCCCCGAAGCCGAACTCCGAAGCAGTATTCATGGTGGCCAGCAGGGCACCGCCCACGGCAGGCGTGATGTCTGTGGTGAAGCGTGCGAGCACTCTGCCGCGCGCGATGATGATCACGGCGATGATCCCCAAGGTCAAAGCGCCTTCGATGGCCCACAGCGCGGTGACCTGCTGGACATGGATATCGAGTGGTACTGCCATGCCGGGCAGATGCACCTGATGAGCAGTGCCGTAATAGCGGGGTATGGCCATGCTGAGCATTTTGTTGGCTGCCACCACGCATAGTAAGGGAAGCAGCGCCATCAGAGGATTCATGGACGAGGCTGGCACCAGCGCTTCGGGATCGCCGCCATAGCCCTCACCGGCCAGCCTGGCCTGGCGCCGGCGCCATTCCAGATAGATGAGGCCCGATGTGGCTATGAATACCGCTCCGCTGATGCCCAACACCGGAGCGGCCCAGGCGTCGGTCGAGAAGAAGGTCGAGGGAATGATATTCTGGATCTGCGGTGTTCCCGGGAGCGCATCCATGGTGAATGAGAACGCCCCCAGGACGACGGTGCCAGGGATGAGGCGCTTGGGAATGTCCGCTTGCCGGAAGAGCGACGCAGCGAAGGGGTAGACCGAGAAGATGACCACGAACAGCGACACGCCACCATAGGTCAGCACCGCGCAGATTGCCACGATCGACAGCATCGCCCGCTGGGCCCCGACCAGCGCGACCGAGGCAGAAACCAGCGCCTGGGCCGCACCCGAGATATCGATGAGCTTGCCAAACACGGCGCCGAGCAAGAAGACCGGGAAGTAAGACTTTGTGAACGTTGCGAGCTTATCCATGAACAGGCCGGTGTAGACGCCCGGCACCGCGCTCGGATCGGTGACCAGGACCGCGAGCAAGGCGGCCAGCGGTGCCATCAGGATGACGCTATAGCCCCGATAGGCGGCAGTCATCAGCAGCGTCAGGGCTCCCAGGACGATGAGGACGCCGAGCATGGATCAGGCGCTCATGGAGACGGCACAACCCATGCCGCCACCGACGCAGAGCGATGCGAGCGAGCGCCGGCTCCGTCCGCTGGCGGTACAATGGCTGAGGTGGACGAGCAGACGAGCGCCGCTCGCCCCGATCGGGTGGCCGAGTGCGATGGCGCCGCCATCCCTGTTGATGCACTCGGCATCAAGGCCCAGATCGCGGATGCAGGCCAAGGCCTGCGCGGCGAAGGCCTCGTTGATCTCGATATGATCATGACTCTCCGGCGTGATGCCATATCGTCGATGCAGTGCGCGTATGGCATGCACGGGGCCCAACCCCATCGTCTGCGGACTGCAACCGATCGCAGTCCAGGCATTCAGCCTGGCCAGTGCGCGCCAGCCATGGCGCTGGGCGGCATCCGAGGTCGCCAGGATGAGCATCGCGGCCCCGTCATTGATGCCCGAGGCATTGCCCGCCGTGACCGTCCCGGTAGCCGAGAATGCCGGCTTGAGTGTCCCCAGCTTCGCACGCGTGATGCCTGGCCGGGGATGCTCATCTCGTAGACAATCGGACATCGTGACGAGCTGGCTGTCGTAGCGGCCGGCTGCGAGCGCTTCGGCATAGAGCCTATGGCTGCGCTCGGCGAAGGCATCCTGGGCATCCCGATCGATCTCGTACTGGGCGGCAATGCGCTCGGCCGTGATGCCCATGTGTTCTCCGAGAAGCGGATCGACCAAGCCATCGCACAGCAGCGAGTCGGCACGCCCATCGGTGCCGATACGGCGGGCATCAGGTGCGCGCTGGAGCAGGAATGGGGCATTGGACATCGATTCCGTGCCACCGCACAGCACCACCTCTACCGCGCCGGCGCGGAGAGCCTGAGCTGCGAGGATCACCGCCTGCATGCCGGATCCGCACATCTGATTGACCGTGAATGCCGGTATCGCCTCGGGAATCCCGGCACGCAGGCCGATCTGCCGGGCGACATTCATGCCCACACCGGCGCCGAGCACATTGCCGATGATCACGGACTCGATCGCCTCCGGAGGGATGCCTGCAAGCACTGCCTGGGCAGCGAGCACGCCCAGATCGGCTGCCGAGTGCGCCTTCAAAGCACCGAGATGACGGCCCTGCGGAGTGCGGCGTGCGGCGATGACGAGGATCTCGTTCATGGTTCGATCCGGGCGAAGGCGCTTGCCGGCATCTGACGCAGCGCTGGCATGGGGGGAGTGAAGGGCAGAAGATCGAGGACCTGGCGTTTCAGATCGATGCCGGGGGCAATCTCGGCCAGCTCGAGGCCGGTGGTCCCCAGGCGGAAGACGGCCCGTTCGGTGACATAGAGGACCTCCTGCCCACGATCGCGGGCTCTCCGGGCGCTGAAGGAGATCTGATCGACAGCGGAGACGAACTTGCGATGCCGACCCTCTGTCGCGATGACCAGGCCATCCGCACCGCCTGATACAGCCAGGCCGCCCGAAGTGAATGTCGTGCAGAAGACCAGGCTCTTGGCCGACTGCGAGATGTTCACGAAGCCGCCGACTCCTGGAATGCGATCGCCGAAGCTCGATACGTTGACGTTTCCCGCTGCATCGATCTGTGCCGCCCCCAACGCCGCGATATCGAGTCCGCCACCGTCATAGAAGTCGAACTGCGCAGGCTGATCGATGATCGCGTGGGGATACTGCGCCGCGCCAAAGGACAGGCCACCGGCGGGAACTCCGCCGATGACGCCACTTTCGACCGTCAGGGTCAGGCCGGAGAGCAGCCCACGTTCAGCCGCGATGGATGCGATGCCTTCCGGGATGCCGATGCCGATATTCGCGACTACGCCAGGGCGCAGTTCGTCGCACGCCCGCTGGGCGATGATGCGCCGTTCGTCCCACGCCAAGGCCGGGATGACCGGCAGGAAGCCCTCGGGTGCCGCTGAGGAGTACGCTGGGTTATGCGGTTCGCCAAAGGTCATGCTATGTTGCTCGGCTTCGGCGACGATCACACGATCGACGCAGATGCCCGGTACCCGGACGCGATGGGGCGGGGCTGGCCGATCGAGCAGGTGCCTGACCTGGGCCAATACCAGGCCGCCGCTGGTTCGCACCGCCTGGGCGATGGCGAGCACTTCGCCGACCAGGGCCTCATCGTCCATGATCAGGTTGCCTGCCGGATCGGCCGCGGTGGCGCGGATGAGGCCGACATTGATCGGCAGAGCATGGTACCACAGCCATGTCCGTCCTGCGAGCTCGATGCGCTCGACAAGACCGGGCGGCGTGCAGGAATTCAGGCGGCCGCCACCATGGGCGGGATCGACGCAGGTGTCCATTCCGATATGGGTGATGCATCCGGGGCGTTTGGCGGCGATGTCGCGGTAAAGCTGGCAAATCACGCCCTGCGGGAAGTTGTAGGCCTCGATGTGCCCGTCAATCGCGAGGCGACCGAGACGAGGGGCAAGACCCCAGTGGCCGCCGATCACCCGCCGCAGGAGCTTGCGGTGGGCGAGGTGGTTCAGACCACGCAATTCCCCATCGCCCTGCCCTGCAGCATAGATGAGGGTCAATCCCTGAGGACCGTGGCCGCCGAGGAAGCGGCGCTCCAGCGCCGCGCTCAGTGCTTCGGCATGCGCCGCGCCGACGAATCCACCGACTGCGACCGTCGCGCCATCGGGGATCAGCGCTACGGCATCCTCTGCGGTCGCCACCTTGCCTGCGCCCAGTGGCGATGCTGCGTGGGGGGTGATCATGTCGGCAGCCAACCGCCATTCACGTGGATGGTCTGTCCGGTAATGTAATCCGAGAGATCGCTGCACAGGAACAGCACCGCCCGGGCAATATCGCCGCTCTCGCCGAAGCGGCCCAGCGGGATCTGGGTGAGCATGCGTGCACGCTCCTCAGCCGGGACGGTCATGCCCATATCGGTCAGGACCAGTCCTGGTGAGATGGCGTTGGCGGTGATGCGCCGTTTCGCCAGCTCGCGTGCCAGCACCCGCATAAGTCCGATGACTCCGGATTTCGCCGCCGCATAGTTCGCCTGCCCGAAGAAGCCCAGGGCAGCCGAGATCGAAGCGATGGTGATCAGGCGACCACCCTCCTGCATGACCGGTTCGACCGCCTTGCACGCGTTGAAGGTCCCCGTGAGGTTGGTGGAGATGACCTGCTGCCACTCGTCGAAGGTCATCTTCTTGAAGGATCGATCCCTCACGATCCCCGCATTGTTGACCAGGATGTCGATGCGGCCGAAGCGGGCGACCACGGCAGCCACCATCGCCGTCATCGAGGCGGGATCGCGGATGTCGCCGGGCATGGCGGCAGCGCGCTCGCCCAGCTGGTCGACTAGGCGCTGGGCCTTGCCCTGATTGACCCCCTCCTGATCCGGCCAGTAGGTGATGGCCACTGATCCTCCAGCCTGGTACAGCAGGTCCGCGATCGCGGCGCCGAGCCCCTGGCTGGCGCCAGTGACAACCGCAGTACGGCCGCTGAGATCAATCGGTATCATCGACACCCCCACGGAAAGCCGTTTATGATCCTCGATCGTTGTCGACACTGGCGCATAATCGCCATGCTACTCATGGGGGGCATCGATTCACAAGAACCAGAGAGCGCCTGAGCGCAGGGGAACAGCGTATGAAGCACATAACTGTTCTGCCTTGCGCAAGGCAAACTGTTCCTTTCCCGACCACCAGCCGCTCCATGATCCATGGCATGGCCAAGCAGCAGGGCTCGGGATCCCGCTATCGCGAAATCGCCGACAGGCTGGAGCAATCGCTGCGCAGCGGTGCCTACAAACCCGGCCAACGCCTGCCCTCCGTGCGCATACTGTGCCGAAACTGGCAGGCCAGCATCACCACCGTGGTGACTGCCTACCACCTGCTCGAACGCCGTGGACTGGTGGAAACCCGTGCGCAATCAGGTCATTACGCACTGCCCCCCTCCTCTCCTCCCGAACCGGAGATGCCGCCGAATCGTCCTACCCCGACCGATGTCGGACTGGGACAACTGGCACTGCGGGTGATGCAGGGGTCGCTGGACAGCCGCCTTGTGCCGTTCGGCATCGCCATGCCGGACCCGGCGCTGCTGCCGAGCGACGAAATCCATCGTCTCCTTATCAGCATCGGCCGCGAGCATGCCTCCGGCTGCGAACACTATGGGGTTCCTCCTGGGTCGCGCGATTTGCGCATGGCCATTGCCCGCCGGTGCGGCGGCTTCGGGTGCGCCATCGGGCCTGATCAGATCGTCACCACTGCTGGTGGCCTCGAAGCGCTCACCCTGGCACTACGCGCCACCTGCCATGCCGGGCAGACGGTGGCGATCGAATCGCCGATGTATTACGGCCTGCTGCAATCAATCGAAGCACTGGGACTGCGGGTGATCGAGATCCCCTGCCATCCACGCCACGGCCTGTCGGTGGAGGCGCTGCGGGAAGCGCTCGATGAGTACGAGGTCAGTGCCGTCGTCTCGATGTCGGCGGGGAGCAATCCTCTGGGCACCAGGGCGACCGATGAAGCGAAACGCGAACTGGTCGGAGTGCTGAGCGACAAGGGCATCCCCCTGATCGAGGATGATGTGCTCGGCGATCTTGCGCACGATCAGGGTCGCCCGCGCCCGGCGAAGGCCTTCGATCGCGATGGATCCGTCCTCTGGTGCTCATCCATCTCGAAGAGCGCCGCCCCTGGCCTGCGCGTTGGCTGGATCGCCGCCGGACGCTACCAGGCAGCGATCGAACACCTGCAGTTCACCAATGCCGTCGGTCCATCGCCCCTCACCCAGGAGGTGGCTGCGCGATTCCTCACCGGCGGAGGCTACGATCGCTGTCTACGTCGCGCACGCCGTGCCTATGCTGAGCGAACAGCGGCGATGGCCGCCGCGATCCTGCGCACCTTCCCGGCCGGAACGCGGGTCAGCCAGCCAACGGTCGGATTCTGCTTGTGGGTCGAGATGCCGAACGACGTGGATGCTTTGGATCTCTACGCCGCGGCGCTGCGGTCGCATATCGCGATCACTCCGGGACAGCTCTTCTCGGCCAAGCTGCGCTACCGCCATTTCATCCGCCTGAACGCCGCGCAGTGGAGCGCAGCGTCCCAGGGTGCCATCGTCAAGCTCGCCGGATTGGTCGCCGCGCAATGCCGCCGCCAGCACAAGGGCCGGTGCTGAGCTCAACGGGTACCCCCTGGCACGATGCGGGCTTGAGCACTCCAGCTTCCGTGAACAAGTGCCAGGGTGGCTGGACGCAGATGCCGATGGCCCGGGGCTTGGTCGCCTCTCGTACGCGAGCGTGCTTCTCATGGCGCTGTCACGCCGCTGAGAGGATGCTGGGTGACCGCCTTCCATGCCAGTTCCTGAAGCAAGGCGTTCAGGGGCTCGGCATTCGCCCCCAATTCCTTGGGCACGGCCAAGCCAACCGGACTGGTCCGGTAGATGACGGCTTCATGGCAATAGCCCATGAGGATCTGCAAGGGCGGCTTGGGATGGCCGAGCACATCGGTGAAGAGATCCCATTGCTGTTTCAGACCAGGTGCCTGTCCCTTGGCGATCGCCTCGCGCAGTGCGATCACCGCCTGACCGACCGGTACGACGATCACGACCTGCTTGCCCAGCTTGGCATTGATGCTGCGGACCAAGTCGTCCATCTCACGGAAATAGCGCTCATGGATGGAGCGCAGACCATCCCCAGTCGCCGCATTGTGGTCGACCTGCGCCGGTGGGGCGATGCGCTGCGGACCATTGACGTAGTTGCGTGGTTCGTACTGATCGAAGGGCAGCCAGAATTCCATCACCGTCAGACGGAAATTCGGATTGTGGCTGTAGCCCAGCTCGGCGAATTGCTCGATGCCCGGGTCAGGAAGGTAGATCGGGGTGGTCATCAGCACATCGACCGCTCCCGCCTTCAAGGCCGCCTGCACCTCCTTGCCGCCCCAATGCTGGATCACCTGGGAACCGCCCTTGCTCGAGATCCCGACGATGGTGGTCTCGGCAAATCCGGCAGCACGCGCGATTTCAGTCAGGATCGCGGGGAAGCCGAAATGGAAGCTGTGGCCGGTCGAGAAGATGCGTTGACCACGAACTATCGGCCCGGATGCCGGATTGGCAGCTCGTTCGTTGGCAGCAGGCGGTGGGGATGCGGTATCATCCGCTGCGCAGAGCGTGCAGGTCAGGAAGGCGACGAAGCCGCATGCGAGCAAGATAAGCCTGTGACGAATACCCCAAGCGGTGATGATGCCTGTCGTCATGGTTCGGGTTCCTCGGCGGTGATGGGATGTTGGACGTTGCTGCGGATGGCCGTGCCGGGTGGTCGTCACGCTGAAACCGATGGTAGGGACAGGCCGATGTGCGACCAGGCATAGCCGCACTCATGAACAAGGGAACACTTCGGCTGGTGCCGCACTGTTCCGCTCTGTTCCGTACCGAACTGTTGCCGACAGACCAGGGACGCCAGCCGGGAGAATGCCCGCACCTCATCCCGGCACGACTAGCCGGCCCAGGATGACGCAGCGCCCTAGGGATTGATTATTGACCTGATTATAGCCCGCTCAGCGCGCTCTCGCTGGTGGTGGCGAAGTGAGAGGTGGAGGAACAGGCGGACACATCCCCCTGCCCTGATCACCGCTGGCGAACGTCCCGGCAAACGCCAGATCGCATCATTTGGCGCCTACCTGCTTGCCATTGGTCGTGCTGCGAACGGTAAACCAGGTGCGCCAGGCATCGATAGGGGCTTTGCGTGCCGCTGCCGGGGCGAGCGGATCGTAACCCAGTCCATTCTCAGCCGCCGGCTTGATCGGCTCGAAGATGATGCGCCGAATGTCCTCGAGATCGCTATCGAGCAGCGCTACCGTCCCCTCAAAAAGTGCTGGATCGTCAGTATAGGTCCCGAGCATTGGCAGTGCCAATGCTCGGGCCAGACCCGTGGTCGCCGCCTGGCGGTCCTCAGCCGTGCGCTTCTTGTTCATCGCCAGGCGGACCAGGGCCACCTGCGCCGCCTGATCGTGCCAATTGGCATGCATGGCGAGTGCGGCGATGGCGGCGGTGCGAATGCCTGCTTCAGTATCATCGGACAGCTTCGTCAGCACCGCCACGGCATCATCATCATCAAAGCGGCACCGGGCGCTGGCCTCGGCGAGCGCGAGACGGACCGGTGCTTGTTTGGACTTCGCCGCCCGCACGGCAACCTGCCACGCGAGGGGTCCGCCGATGCGGACCAGTTCCGTCCACGTGTCGGCCTGGGCGAAACGGTCACCGGTGCGGTCGGCAGCGACAGCCTTGAGCCAGACGAGGTCATGCTCCGGAGCTGGCACTTCCTTATGGCGCAGGCCATCGACCCAACGTGCCGCGTCATCGCGCAGCGGCTTGATGCCGAAGAAGCTGCCATGGTCGGCACCATGTATTTCGCGATAGACATAGCGGAAACCATGGATGAGCCGATCGCGCAATGCACGCGACTGATCGACCTTCACCGTCGGGTCCGCATCACCGTGGACCACATAGTATTCCAGATCCATGCCAGCCTTGTCCGGCACATCCTGGCTATAGCCGCTGTAGCGCACCACGCCCGCGAAGCGGTCGGCATGGCGGCTGCCGAACCAGCTCGACATGAAACCGCCATTCGAGTGGCCCCAGGTGAAGACTCGACGCTTGTCGATGGGGTAGATGGTCTCGAGCCAATCGATGAACTCCAGCAATGCCGGTTCATCTGCCGACCCCCAACCGTTCCCGAGGGACTTCCCACCGGCGATGACGTATCCATTGACGACGCCGATCTCCGCAAAGCTCTCATGGGCCTGACCGGACATGCCATCCTCATTGCCGCCAAGGCCATGGAAGGCGATGATCAGTCCGAGATGCGGCTTCTCCGGGATGGTCGCAGGCGCATAGATGTGGTATAGATCTATTCAAAAGTTCTGCAACATTTGTTGTTGCATAATTCCAGCCGATGGATATGTTCCGTGTTCATGGATCATAAGATCTATTCGACAATTGATGTCCGTATAAAAGCTGTCAGGGC
>Ga0302319_10004844_pt1 | contig 27424 bp, 32 predicted proteins | sample Bog_T0_2_FD_203319 | JGI IMG/M metagenome (GOLD analysis project Ga0302319, IMG submission 203319) | Peat permafrost microbial communities from Stordalen Mire near Abisko, Sweden - Bog_T0_2 | ecosystem: Environmental > Terrestrial > Soil > Wetlands > Peat | place: Sweden: Abisko, Stordalen Mire... | reverse complement strand
CAGCCAATAGCTCGTTCGACAATGAGCTTCTACAAAGCCAAAGCAACAGCCCGGGAAATGCTCCCGGAATTCTCAAAGTTTGACTGCCTCCCCGGCAGAGCCGGGGGAACTCCCGATTGATTAGGATTGAACACCCAGAGGTCATCCAGGTAGCCAGCCCCATTCCCCCCGAAGAGCCAGAAGTTGCCTGCACCGTCCATCCAGCTTGACGCATAGGCGCGACTTGACGGAACGTCGCCTGCCGCTGGCACCCCAAGTGTGCCGAAGACCGCAGGCACACCCTTGTAAGGATCGGTGGTACTGCTGCCGCCCATCCATGCCCATTCGTTGGTGGTGGTGTCGTATTCCCAAAGGTCATTCAGATAACCAGTGTCGTAGACGCCATCCACCACGGTGTCCGGCCCGTTGCCGACCCCGCCAAATAGCCAAAGGTGGCCGCTCTTGTCCGTCCAGCCTGTTGGTTCGATGCGGGCTCCTGGCGTCCCCGGTGTCGAGTAGACTCCGAATGCGCCAGTTCCAAATGGGCCAGAAGTATCGCTCCCACTCATCCAGGCCCATTCTCCGCTGGATTTGTTGTACTCCCAGAGATCGTTGAGAGGGTTTGAGCCGGTTTGCCCTCCAAAGAGCCAGAAGTTGCCACTCTGATCGATCCAACTGACCCCGTAGGACCGGCATCCGGGCCAGTTCCCCGAGGCTGGCGTTCCCTGCGTTCCATAGTTCCCGGCTGTTCCGCAAACCAGGTTCCCGCCGCCGACATAGGTCCAGAGGGTCGCAGATGGGTCGAACTTCCAAAGGTCGCCCAGATCGCCGTAATCCCCTGATCCGTCGATTCCTTCGCCCCCGAAGAGCCAAAGGAGTCCGCTGCTATCGACCCAAGTAAACGCGTAAGCCCGGCCCCCGGAACAGCACTCGAAGATGTGTATTTCCCGGCGGGACCCGACGAGTTGGGGTCAGGCTGACTTCCACCGATCCATGCCCATTGGTTGGTGGCAGGATTAAACTCCCACAGGTCGTTCTGGAAGCCAATGCCATTTTCGTCGCCCTCACTCCCGCCAAAAAGCCAGAGGTGGCCTTTGTTGTCGGTCCAGGTGGCCGCCCCCAAGCGGCTGCCGGGAATGTTCGCGGCCGCGAACACGCCCAAGGTTCCGTAGACGCCCGGATCATATGGCACCTGGCTTCCGCCCATCCAGGCCCATTGGTTCGGAGCGGTCGTCTGCGCCGCAGCAGAAAGTGAAATGAGGGCGACACCGAGCAGGCACCCCAACAGAGAACCCGGCAACTGACGTTGTTTGTTCATCGAAAGCTCCCCCATTAACTGAGTAGCGCACACGCACAAGCGGCAGGAGAAGCGCAATTCTCACGCCAATTCCGGAACCGACCACCAGTTGCCGGGGAAGATAAGAACAAGCATACATCAACCTTTTCAAGATTCGTTTACCCTGTTTTATACCCCTTTTCGTATCGCCTGGCCGAACAGCCGATGGAGGCGCAATTGAAGGAGTTTCGAGAGCATTGCGTAGACGAACGCGAAACGCCAGCGCCCTGCCTGAGCCGCGAGCAAGTGCGGGCATGGGCGCGGGAGGTTGGGTTTGCAGAAGCCGGCCTGGTCGCCATTCCTCATTTGGAAGAAGATCGGGACGCAATCCGCTTTGAGGAGTGGTTGCGGGCGGGGCGCGCCGGAACCATGCACTATCTGGAGCGGGCCGATGAGGACGGGCGCCTGATGCGTGCGCGCGTCGGAACCGCGTTTCCCTGGGCGCGCTCGGCGATTGTCTGCTTTGCAAATTACGAGAGCGCACAGCCGCATTCCACGGAGCCGGCAGCGGAGGGCGCGGGATGGATTGCGCGTTACGCCTGGAGCGGGCGTGTGGATGCGAACGGAGCACGCCGGCCGAGCGACTATCACAAGGTGCTGCTGAAGCGGATCAAGGCGCTCGAAGCGCGGCTGCGCGGGCAGTTCGGGCAGTTTGAGGCGCGAGGCTACGTGGATACCGGGCCGGTGGTGGAGCGGGCGCTGGCCACCGCGTCCGGCCTCGGCTGGACCGGAAAGAACACCTGCCTGATTCATCCCAGACTGGGGTCGTTTGGCTTTCTGGCGGTCCTGCTCACCTCGCTGGCAGTGGAAGACGAAAAAGCGCCCCCGGCGCCACTTCCGGACCGCTGCGGAAGCTGTCGGCGATGCCTCGATGCCTGCCCTACGCACGCGCTCATCGCGCCTTATCAAATGGATGCGACGCGGTGCATATCGTATCTGACCATTGAGCATCGGGGGCCGATCGAACCTGGGTTGATGGAAGGAATGGGGCGTCATGTTTTTGGCTGCGATATCTGTCAGGACGTTTGCCCCTGGAACCGCAAGCCAGTCCTGAACTTGAGAAACGCAATCGCCGACCCGGAGTTGGATGCGCGGATGGAACTTGTGAATCCGGCGCTGGAGTGGCTTGCTGATTTGGACTTGGCGGCGTTTGAGCTTCAGTTCAACGGCTCACCCGTGCGCCGGGCGGGTTTCCTGGGCCTCAGCAGGAACGTGGCCATTGCCATGGGAAACAGCGGGCAAGGGCGATTTGCGGCCCGGCTCCAACATTGGGCCGAGGCCGCGGATGAGGGTTTGCGCACGGCTGCGCGATGGGCGCTGAAAAGGCTCGACCGCGACGCAAACCGCCCGGACGAGCCGGGCAAGCCAGGCGGGCGCAGAAGCACGGCGCCATAACTCCATGCTACCTGGACGATAGGTGGCGGAAAGATGAGTTATCCAACCCTGGCCACTTCCAAAGCATTCAATCCTTTGGGACCCTGCTGGCACTCAAACTCGACTGACTCACCCTCATTCAATGTCCTGTAACCACTTTCCTGAATGACGGAGAAATGGACGAATACGTCCTCGCCGCTCGATCGTTGAATGAATCCATATCCCTTGGATCCGCTGAACCACTTCACAACGCCTTGTTCCCTCACTGAAGACCTCCCTGCGTGGCCATTGGCGCAACCGTTATTGCCAAAGGCTCCATCGCACTGTGCTTCGCACATGCATTCCTTGACGCGAACAAGCCCAGGGTGCGGGGAACACCTTAGAAATGCCGCGAGCCGCCTCAGCGCACAATCGTGGTGCGCTGCTACCGCTCGATGTCATGCTTACGTTGGAGTTATTGCCCTGACAATCCAAGACATGCAATGCTAACTGCCTTCCAATTTTGAGTCGCGGATTGCCGTGATCCAGTTATGGCAGGATTTGGGTTCGGATGCAAGCGGAAAATGAATAGCCCATGAGCACTTCAATCGAACAAGTGGCGGAAACAAAAATGCTCGAAGAGCGGCAGGAAATGGCCGAGTGACTCAACGCCGCATGAAGTGCCGGGCTTGAGCGATGCAGCAACGCCGATGCAGCGAACAGGCTATCTGCAAGCATTTCCTCGACTTCCGGATTCTGAGGCGCAGGCTGCCTGACAGGACTATCCTTAAAGAAACCAGAGGTCTCCCGATGAAACACGGTTGGGCGCTTTCGCCGCCTATGCGGCGTGCGCGCAAAGCAATCGTGGGAATGCTCTGGCCAAAGCGAAGGAGTAACGCGTGACTCAAGTCTCAGATTCCGGTACAGACGAACCGTCCGTTGAAAAGATACCGGCGGCAGACGCGGTAGTACCGGCTACGAAATCAAAATGGTATCTCTGGCGCAGGGACGGCACGGCGCTGATCGCTTACCTGCTTGACAGCGAGGTGCATACCTTTGCATTCAGCGTGGCGGCCAACGCCATTCTTTCCTTCATTCCGTTTATCGTGCTGCTGTATACGCTGGCGCTGCGGGTCTTCAAATCGCAGGCAATGGTACTGGTTGTGAACGACATGTTGAGGTACTTCCTTCCCTCGGTCACCAAGGAGCCGAATTGGCTGGCGCAGAGGCTGGAATACGTGGCTGACTTGTCTTCCCGGCATGGGGTGCAGGCTTTTTCACTGTTCATGATTCTTGTCGCCTGCACCGGCATCTTCCTCCCGCTCGAAGTGGCGCTGAACCAGGCTTGGGGAGTGACCAAGAGCCGCAATTATCTCTTGAACCAGACTGTGGCGCTGGGCCTTGCGCTGCTCATGGTGGCGCTGGCCATGGGCAGCATTCTGCTCAATGCCGGCGCGCGGGACGTGCTGGCCATTCTGTTCATTCATCACGTAGACAATTTTTTCTTCAACGGCATTAGCTGGCTGTTGCTGGCCGCGTCCACAGGGGCGGCGTCGATCCTGTTCTTCTTTTCCATCTACTGGCTGTTGCCCAACCGCAAAGTTCCGTGGCGTCCGGTATTCCGCACCTCGGTCTACACCGGCGTTATCTGGCTGGTATCCAAGTATCTGTTCATGGCGATTCTTCCTCACCTTGATCTGGCTGCTCTCTATGGTCCGTTCAGTGTGTCGGTGGGCCTGCTGTTCTGGGCTTATGCTTCCGGGCTCATTCTGTTTGCGGGCGCGCAGTTCAGCGTAGCGCGCTGGGGCGATAAGAAGAGTTAGGAAGACTGCGAGTTGCGAGTTACGAGATAGCCGCGGAGCGAAAAGCGCCGCCAATCGCGGAGTCCTTCTCTGCGGCAATATCGGACCCGGTGGACCTGCCAAGATCGAATACGGCAGTTATATCGGACCTTGTCTGTGGTCGGGCGAGATCGCGTTCCACCATACGTCGGAGGTATTCGGCCAAAGACACACCCGCCTCGCTTGCGCGGCGGCGGACACGTTTGTGCACTTCGTTTTCGAGCGTGACCTGAATTCGTACCATCATTGCAACTCCATCGTAATCCAATCTCAGCCCCCGCCAACTCCGATCATTTCTCGACGAAGATGTTCTCGCTCAGAATGACTGATCTGAGTGGAAGTTCAGCGTTGGGATCCTACGGCAGTTTGAAAGCCTTAACCGCGATAGCGTTAGGATTCCGCCCGGTGGGCAGCATGTTAAACAGCGACCGCGAAGCGGTGCGAACCACCGACACATCGCCAGAGTGGCCGTCCACAACAAAAAGCAGGCTCCCCGAACCGGAAAACGCCAGCGCGGACGGGCCGTCGCCCACGCGGATTGAGCCGCCCTGGGCGTCTGGAATTCGCCTGCCGTCTTCGATCGAATAGAGCGTCACATACTGCGAGCGGAAGTTGGCTACGTAGAGCACGAGGTTGTCGCTGGAAACCACTCCGCGAACAGGGCCGTCGCCAATCATATAGGCGCCCAGAACGTCGTCCGTTGTGGTAATCACCTCGGAGATGGAATCGGACAGCGAGTTGGAGACAAAGACCTCTCCGCCGTCCGGCTTCAGGGCGAGTTGCAAGGGCGCGCGGCCCACATCCATGAAGGCCTCCAGGCGGTCGGGCTGGTCCGGGTGGGCCTTGGAGTGGGCAAGGGCGATGGCCATCACCTGGTGGCCGCCGGCGCAGGCTACGAAGGCCTTCGAGGAGTCCGGCAGAATTACGGCGTCGGATGCGCCGGGGCAATCGCCGAAGGTCGCGCGGGTAGTCCGGGCAGCGAGATCGACGATGCTGACACTGTTCTCGCGGCGGTTGGTCACGACCAGGGTTTTGCCGTCCGGTGCGATGCGGGCCGCAACGGGCTCTTCGCCTGCGGCGATCTGGGCAACTTCGCGCCGTGTTTTCAGGTCGATGACAGAGATTGAGTTGGAGCCGGCGTTGGCCACATAAGCCAGCGCTCCGTCGGGGTCGACATCGATGGAAACTGGCTCGCGATGGACAGCAATTGTAGCTGCGACCGTGTTGTTCTCAGCATTGATCACCGAGATCGAGCCCGAGGCCCCTTCCGCTCCGGAGTTCACGACGTACACCTCGTTGCGTGTGGGGCTGATGGTGACGGCGACGGGGTTCTGGCCTACTTGCAGTTCGCGGTCCAGCCGCACATTCACCACGTCGAGGACGGAAACGGTCCCGCTGCCGCCGTTGGTTACGTAGGCAAATTCGCGATAGTTTGCGGGGTACTCCGGGAAGTCGTGCGAACGGCAGGCGCTCAAGCCAAGCGCGAGAACGCAAAGCGCGCAAAGCCGGGCCGGCCCGATCGACTTCAGCAGCATCCCACGCCCCAAGGCCGAGACCAGGCACGCCCGGCATTTGGCTGCAATCATGCGCTCACACCGCGGGTGCTTCAATGTGGATGCCGCGAGCCAGGCTGCGCCCAACCACAGGAGCAATCTGCTCAATCTCGTCCATCATGGTTGCAAACTGAGCCGGATAGATAGACTGCGGACCGTCGGATAGCGCCTTCTCCGGCTGGTGGTGGACTTCAACCAGGACTCCGTCGGCGCCGGTGGCAATGGCCGCCCGGGCCATCGGCAGAACGCTGTCGCGCCGGCCGGTGCCGTGACTCGGGTCCACCAGAATGGGCAGGTGGCTGACCCGCTGCAAAGCCGGAATGATGCTCAGGTCAAGCGTGTTGCGGGTGTGGTCGGCAAAGGTGCGCACGCCGCGCTCGCACAGAATCACCTCGTAGTTGCCCTCGCTCATAATGTACTCTGCAGCCATCAGGAACTCTTCCAGCGTGGCTGAAAGTCCGCGCTTCAGCAGCACAGGCTTGCGCAGCCGCCCGGCGCGCTTCAGCAGCGAAAAGTTCTGCATGTTGCGCGCGCCAATCTGCACAACGTCGGCCCACTCGGCCACCAGTTCCAAAGATTCACTGTCGATGGCTTCCGTAACGATGCGCAGGCCGTATCGCTCGCGAATCTCCGCCATAATGCGCAGCGCCTCAAGCCCCAGCCCTTGAAATGCATAAGGAGAAGTGCGCGGCTTGTAAGCGCCGCCTCGGAAGAACTGCGCGCCTGCCGCCGCCACCTGTTCGGCGATGGCGAAAGCCTGTTCGCGGCTCTCGATGGAGCAGGGGCCTGCCACAATGGCCAGGTTGCGGCCGCCGATGGCAGCGTCCGTGCCCGCGAAGCGGACGATGGTGTCTTCTTCCTTCACGTCGCGGCTGGCCAGCTTGTAAGCCTTCGAAACCCGTATAACCTCGGCCACGCCGGAAAGCGCTTCAATGTTGCCGCGATCCACTTCTCCCTGGTTGCCGGTAATGCCGATGGCGGTGCGCTGCGCGCCGGGAAGTGGGTGGGCACGAAAGCCCAACTGTTCAATATGGTCGCAAACCGCCTGAATTTCCTCAGTCGTCGCCTGCGCCTTCATCACAACTAACATGGCCATCCCTCAAACCATCAGTGTACCGGCTTCAACGGCTAAGGGCAATTGCTTTCAGGCAGCAGGAGTTTTGCGGGGGGGGTGCGTTGCTCGGGCTCAGTCACAGAACAGGAAGTTCCGGGGACGATTCAGGGGAATGCTCGATGCCTGCGAAGCAGGTTCGAGTTGGAAATCCGGATGAGGATCCGGCAGGGCGGAATCGAGAACCCCAAGTCCGGGCCGACGGGCTCTTGGGCGGGGAGATAGCCGAAGCTACTCCTTGGCGGCGGCGCCGGACTTGGCAGCGATGACGGCTGGGGCAACTACCATTCCGATAAAGGCCAGGGCGATCAGAAGATCATGCATTTGGGTTTACTCCTTGTGCGGCTCTATTGAGCCTGTCCACAAATTGATCTTCGGCCTGATTCGAACAAACTTAAATACCACTAACACTCGATTTGCCGACATGCCGGTGCTATGCCCATTCCACCTTAGTGGCACACCGGCAGAACTCCGCGCTGCTTTGGGAGGATGCACTGTTCAAATCCGGGCGAAGTTAATCTACTCAAATATATGAAATAGAACGAGTTAATCGAATCTACCGCAAATTATCGAGGATTGCGCCCAGAGCGGCCTGCGGCGCGCTTCTGTGCCCGCCACTTAAACGCAAGCCAGGTCACATAGCTCAGTTGGATAACCCACGTAACGGCGTAAGCGGCAATTACAAACTGGTGGTCGAGAATAGCTTTTTCATCCATTGCTTTGTCCTCCTCAAGTCGATTCCCTGCTTTGCCGATCATCACCCGATTTCGTTCAGCGCCGCCTGTGCTTCCTCAGCGGCGATTTTCTGTTGCTGGCGCTCCACGCGATATCGCAGGGCAAGAATCAGAATGCCCCACGCGAACCACGCGCCCATGTTCCAAAAGAAAGCCGGCAGCATCGACGGGTCCATCCCCGAGCCTTCCGAGCCGCCAAACACCGGGGCCGGGTGCTGCGTGCGCCACCAGCGGTTCGACATATAGACGATGGGCGAGTCGAGCGCGCCGAAGATGCCGAGGACGGCGGCCAGGGTTTGCACCTGGGGCCCGGCGGCAAAGCGACGCAGCAGCAGGTAGCTGACATAAATCAACCACAGAATCAGGGTGGTGGTGAGCCGCGCGTCCCATGTCCACCAGATACCCCACGCGCGGCGTGCCCAGAGGGGCCCGGTGGTGAGACCAACCGTGCAGAAGACGACGCCTACCTCGGCGCCCGCGAGCGCCCATGCGTCGGCCATTTGCGCCCACTCCGGGTGGCTGCGACGAAAAGACAGGAATCCGATGGAGCCGAGAAAACTGACCGCAAAGAAGGTGAAGGCGGCTGAGAACGATGGAACGTGGTAGTAGAAGATGCGGAAGATTTCGCCCTGAGCGGCATCGAGGGGCGCGCCGTAAATGGCCATGTAAAAGCCCCAGACCATGAGGGCCAGCACGATAGCGACGTAGAGACCGAAGAGCAGTTTCTTCATTGGGAACCTGTGCGACGATTCTAGTTTACGACGGCGGGCGTGGCATGGGCTCCATCGTCGGGTGGAGGGCGGTGCTCCGATTGGGCAATGGGTCGAATTCCGGCTGGCCGAGGTTGCGAAGCAGTTGGGGCGACTGGCGAGCCCGAGTGGATTGCCTTCGGTATGCCGACTTGCCGTTGTAGATCGAATTGGGCGCAACTGCAAGAAACAAAACGACGAGGGGAGATCGTGTATGATCCTGCAAGAATTCCGAGGTGAACATGCGCCATCTTGCACTTTCGCTCTTTGAAAGGGCTGCGTCCCGTTTGCGTTTCGCAGTCTTTACGGCATTGCTTGCTTTCACAACCATTCCGCTTCTGGCGCAGGAGCAGCCGATTCCGGCGGAGCTTGCCTTTCTTAACAAGGTAGGCAAGCCATACCGCATCACCTACGAGCCCTGGACTGAAATGCATATCCCGACTGGAAATTATGGAATGGCCGGTTTTGGCCAAATGGTCCGCGGAAAGCATTGGCAGTTTCCCGTCATCGTCACCGGCGCGATGACAAACGAGGCCGTTTGGGCCATTGTCAAGCCGGCCTTCCTCGCCAACGGCTGGACCGTAGGGCATGAATGGTCCGCGGGAGGACTCCTGATGTTTGTTCACTACCAGAAAGACGGAGTTGAGGCATGGGCCGAGACCGACCCGCTCGGCCCGGAACGCGCCGAGGTGAACATCGTCGAGATTGCGCCGATTCCCTTTACCTTCACCCTGAAGCCACCCGCCGCCACTCCTGAACCTGTCAGTGCTACCGCGGGCGATTTCCCCTGGCTTGGTCCCTTGCCCGGGTGGCAGTTCCGCAGCAGCGTCGCCGATACCGATCCTTTCCGCGTGGCCATCACTGGCGTGACCGAACCCGAACTCGTGGCCCCATCGTCGATCGTCAAAACCTACCGTCAGCCCCCGGATGGCATGTCCAACAGCCTCTTTCACGCCGCCTATCACGATGCCCTCATCAAAGCCGGCTGGGCGATCCTGTATGACCGCCAGGACGTTTCCCTCACCGCGCACTTCACTCAGAACGGCCGTAACCTGTGGGCCACACTGTACAAGAGCGAATTCAACGAGATCCGCGTCGCCGACGCAGGCGCCGTGAACAAAGACATGGGCAGCGACCTCAAGACGAACTGCCACGTTGCAATCTACGGCGTGCTCTTCGACTTCAACAAGTCCACGCTTCAAGCTGCCAGCGATCCGGTGTTGCAGCAGATTCTGGATCTGTTGAAGAAGAATCCCACGCAGAAGATCGAGGTCCAGGGACACACGGATAACGTGGGCGGCGATGCCTACAATCAAACGCTCTCTGAAGCGCGCGCCAAGGCGATCGTCACCTGGCTCACACAGCATGGGATAGCCGCCGACCGGCTTACAGCCAAAGGACTTGGCAAGACCAGGCCGATTGCGGATAACGCAACCGACGTGGGCAGAGCGAAGAATCGCCGCGTCGAAATTGCCGACCCGAATTGTGCGGCACATGCGAAGTAGGCTTCAAACAAGCGGCCCCGCAAAGATCCGAAGGGCACGAACTGTCTATTCCGCCTGGAAGACTACGTCGAAGAGCAGCAGGCTTACCGTGGTGAAGATGATGTCGTAGCCGGCCAGCAGCTTGATCCACAGAGTGGGGTCGCTGTCGCCCGTGAGGATGGACGACGTGGCGCGGACCATGGCCAGCAGAGCCGGAATGAAGATGGGAAACAGGATGAGCGAAAGCAGCAGCTCGCGGTTGCGCGTGCGTATGGAAAGCGCCGCGAAGAAGATTCCGTTGCCCACCAGCGCCCAGGTGCCTAGCGGGAGGACTACGGCCAACAGCCATGCCTGACCTTCTATGTGCAGGTTGTACATGATCAGGAAAATGGGCGCCAGAATCACCTGAACGATGGAGACAAAGAGAAAGTTGGCGATCACCTTGGCCAGGAAAAGCTCCGCGCCGGGTGCGGGGGCCATGCGCTGGGCGTCGATGACCTGGTGGCGGATTTCGCGCGCCCAGGCCTGGTTGAGCGCGCTTACCGAAGCGAACATGGTGGCCACCGAAAGAACGCCACCGGCGATTTCGCGGGAGAAGTCCCCATGCGGGTCAAAGGCTATGGAAAACAGCACCACCACCAGCAGCGAGAAGAAAAGCATGGAGACAAGCGCGTCGAGGGAGCGGAGCTCGATGCGGAGATCTTTGACGAGATGGGTCCAGAGGGCGCGGGTCATTTCTTGGGTCCCTCCGAGTTGGTGGTCGATCCATCCCCGGTCCCCAAGTGCGAGGGATCTCCACCCCCCGGACGAGGACCTGTCCGCGGGGACCCCGGACCGGGGGCACCCACTTCTTTCGTAATATCGGCTAGCTGGACTTCGACTTCGAGCGCCTGTGCGGCGCGCAGGTAGTCATTGGGACTGAGTATGAGCTGGACGCCGCGTGCGCCGGCCGAGACGCTGATCTGGTCAAAGAGGATGGCGGTTTCGTCGATGTAGACAGGGTAGGGTTTGCGCGCGCCGAACAGGGTGACGCCGCCGCGAATGTATCCGGTGAGCGGCTGCACGTCTTTGAGCGGCGCCATCTCAGCTTTGCGCAGGCCGGCGGCGCGGGCCAGCTTTTTGAAGTCGAGCTCGGCGTCGCCGGGAATGACGGCAAATCGATAGACATTGGGGCCGCCTGTCACGAGCAGAGTCTTGAATACCTGCTCCGGCGGCATGGCGATCTTTTTCGCCACCGTGATAGCGCTGAGGTCATCGGGATCGACTTCGTATTCGCGAAGTTCGAAAGGAATGCCGAGGGATTCGAGGAAGCGGGCGCCGTTGGTCTTCATAGCGTGGGGCTCCCGGGCTCGAACGATGCTACGCGGCCGGCCTTCAATTGAAGCACCCAGTCGGCGATGGGGGCGGCGTGCTCGCGCTGGTGTGTGGTGATGACGATGGTGCGGTTGCCCTGACGGAAGCCGGCGAGCAGCGCGACCATCTGGCTTACGGATTCGACATCCATGTTGGAGAAGGGCTCGTCGAGCAGTAGCAATTCCGGCACCGGCAGCAGCACGCGGGCAAGCGAGGTGCGCTGGCGCATCCCCTGCGAGTATTGGCCGAGGGTGCGGGTAAGCTCGGGGTCGAGACCGACCTGGCGCAGCGCTTCCGCCGGGGCAAGCGAGGCGCGGCCGGGGTAGAGGGTGGAGAAGTAGCGAAGGTTCTCCTGGGCGGTCAGCTCGTCGTAAAGCATGGGCGCATGGGACATGTAGCCGATGCGCGCGCGGGCCTCATGCGGTTCGATACCGCCGGGTTCCAGATTCTCGAAAACCTTGACGGCGCCGAAGCTGGGGCGGAGCAAACCGGCGAGGATACGCAGGAGCGTAGATTTGCCCGCGCCGTTTTCGCCGATGAGGACGTAGCAGCGACCGGGCTCAAGATCGACCGTGACCTGGCGCAGCGCGGCAAAGGAGCCGAAGAGCTTGGAGACGCCGTTGAGGCGGGCAGAGAAGTGCGTCTCGACTGCGGCGGCAGAGGCGCTCATTGTTACGAGGCCGGGTTGGCGGGCTGAGCTGAGCTGGACGCCGCGGATTTGGCAGGCGCGGCAGCGGCACCGGGCTTGCCGGCGGGTTGATTGGGGCCGACGGGAGCATATTTGCTGGCGCACTTGGCCTGGAGGACGGAGGCGTGGAAGACGCCGTCGCGCCCGTACGAGCCTTCGGCCAGGGCCTGGGAATCGTCCTTGAAAGTGTCCGGCGGCGGCTCGGAGCCCTTGTAAACGACCTTGAGGAGACGGCCCGAGGGGGCTTTGGGGGAGTGGCTTTCAAACTCGTTCATCACGAAGTCGACGTGGGGGCCGTTGTGCTCAATGGAACCGGGGACGACGAAGCCCTCAACACGAAGCTGGCTGTGATAGGCCTTGTCGCCCATGCCGCCAAGCTCGGCGATGGTGACGAAGTACCTTTTGTCGGCGTCGTAGCCGGAGAAGGCAAGCCAGACGATGGTGCCGACGACTACGGCAACCGCAATTCCGATCCGCAAAGTGTTCCCAGGAATCTTCATACTCACGCTCTAACGATACGAGTGTAATGGGTTGGGGTCAACTAACGGGCGATTGAGGTGTGATTTAAGTCACACTTCACCGTCATGCCACCAGCCTTGGCGGAGGGTTCGATGGATCGAACCTTTGTTCGGCAATGCGCAAGTCATACAGGTTTTGCAGGTTGAGCCAGAAGTTTGGGCCGGTACCGAAGAAACGGGCCAGGCGCAGGGCCGTGTCCGCGGTAATGGAGCGCTGGCCGTTCAAAAGGGCCGTGATGCGATTGGCTGGGACGCCAAGCTTCCGCGCAAACTCGGATGCGCTTATACCCAGTTCCTTCAGTTCCTCGGCCAAGTGTTCTCCGGGATGGATGGCGATTAGCGGCATGGGAATTCTCCTAGTGATAATCGACGATCTCGATGTTTGACGGACCTGGGTCCTGGGACGGCCGTTACGCGTTACATCAAGCGTAATGGGAGCGGTGCCGCCAAACAAGCCCAAAAAGCGGGGGCTTGGGCTCCCTCATTCCCGGCTGGTTTAGGGGTGGGCCACGCGGCATTCCTTTAGAACAGATCAACGACGGGTGGAAACGTCAGCAATAGGCTCAAGCCGAGCAGCGCGAAGGCAACAGCGTTGATGCGTCCCGCGGCGACCGTCCTGTTCCGCCAGCGCCACTCCAAGATTCCCCAGGCGAGAAGCCAGGCAACGATGGCAGTCGTGGTTACGCCGGAGAGCGCCCCAGTTGGTTTATAGAAAACGAGGATGTTCCTGACGGCTACCGACTTGTCGCCGGCGCAGGCCAGCACCGCCAGAACGAAAGAGCCGATACCAGCCGCAAGAATCGCGGCCAAGCCGGAGCCGTTTGTCAAGGCCTGCGAGTTGGGCGCGGCAGAGCGGTTCGACTGATTCACTTTTCGTCTCCATGGCTCAGTTGAATCGTGTGTCCGCCCTGGACCGGAGCGTACTTGTTAATCATGGCGCCGCAGAAACCCGCGATTCCCGCGCAGACAAACGAAACCGCGGCGAAGCAGAGCACAGCGGCGCGGAGTTGCCGATGGTTCTTAAGATCGCGGCCGTACCTGATCAAGACGAACGCAACCATCGTGATCGAAATAGGAGCGAACCAGGCCACATGCTCCTTCCACTCCATCCCAAGGGAATGCCACCCGATGGTCGTTGGGCCGGCCATTAGCAGGCGTTGCGGAAACATCGCGAGGTCTGCCGTCCCCGGCGGGGGCGCAGCGCGATACCACGGATAGATCACATAGGCTCCAGTCAGCACGGCGGCCCATGCGAGGACAACCATCGAAAGGAGGTAAATCTTGAGGAAGCGTTCATGACCGGGGGTGGATTCGAGCGAATGCGACGAGGTTGTGAAGCGATACAGTTCCACCAGCGCACCGGAACAAGCCAGGAGATAGAGCGCACCGAACCCCATGCCGTGTACAAAGGTCCAAAGAGCGCGTGCTGTAATTTCCATCTGCTTTATCCCTCGCTTTGGGCGGCCTGAACGCTCGTCGCGTTCCGCAGGTCATTCAAATCCGTTGGTACGCATTGGCCCTTGCATCCACTCGTTTCCAGAAGCGTCTTTCTGGCCATTTCCTTTGTCGTCTTTCCCCCAGGTCCAATACATGCCTGCGTAGGCGTAGTTCTCAGTCTGGCCGGCGACCGAGTGGCCATAGCAGAACAGAAATTGCTCCCCTTCGCGATGCTTGAAATGGTAGTAACCGCCAACGTCGATCATCGCCGAGCGCTGGGTTTGGGCCGCTGCAAAACCCTCGCGCCCATGGGCAAAGACTTCCGCCCCCAGCTCGAGCCTTTCGTTCAGCTCTCGTTTAATCAACCAACCGGTGTAGGGAAAATCGCGATAGTTGATTTGCGGTACCACCTGATAGCCGCCACCCCCATCGAAGAGCCACTTGCCGGAGTTCTTTTGAAACCAGACTGGAAGTTTGTACCAGACTTTTCCGACGCCAAGCCCCTTGTCATAGTTTCCCGTCGGCATTTCGAACATGGTGAAGGTGCCGATTTGCGGAATGTGTTTGGTTTCTTTGATGATGGCGAGTTTCATGCCCAATTCCATGTCATTGAGACCGAATGCGCTCGGACCAGTTCCACCGGGCAGGTAAACAGGATTGTTCGACGGGAAGACGCCTCCCCAGGGCAGGATGGCGTGTAGTTGCACCCTGGGTATTGCGCCCCAGTTGAACTCGAAAGCCGGCCCGGTCGAGTCGATCTCCGCCGGGGTGCCGTCAACTCCGCTGAAAATATAGAACTCGTAGTGATGCAGGTCAACCGGCACCGGATCGTCGGTTTGATACGGAGGGCCCTGCGCCCACAGTTTTGACGCGGCGAGCAAGAGGAGGAGAACGAGTGCCAGTCCTGAAGGTTTGCTATTCATCCTTCGCGCCCCTCCGAGCACTTCCACAACAATCGCGAAGCCCCTGCTCAAGCAAGCGTTCATTTCGAACAGCATATATCGAAAGTCGATAGCAGGCAATGGGAGCCTGTGCTGGAAGCGGTATATTCATCTTGTGTTGAAACAACAGCGGGAACTTTTTTCCGGACTCATAAGGATTCACGTGCTTATGCACGCTTCACTCGAGCCAATCTTTGGACTGGCCATGATGGAGGAGCTGGCGCATCACGGATACCGCATTGGACCCGGAACTCTCTACCCGCTTCTGCATGGTTTGGAGCGCAGCGGCCTGCTGAAGTCGGCGCTCAAAACAGTTCGAGGGCGCAAGCGGCGAGTTTACAAGATCACCTCAGTTGGCAAGAGGGCCTTGGAAAAGGCGAGAGTGAAGGTTGACGAGTTGCACCACGAACTTCATGAAGAACACCCGCGAAAGATCTCGCCTCTGAGCGACGACTCTGCGGCGAATTGAATTCCAAACTGCGAAAACATGAAACAGCTTCTGAATCTTGCTTAGACAGACATGCGATTGCTGTGGGTGGGTCACGCTTCAATTTGCGGAAGCCAGCGTTTGCGCGGCGCGGTTCAGGGCTTGCGTTAGTACGACCAATTGCTGGGCGGCGCGGGGTTGGTCTTTGGCGTCTATGGCTTCGTTGACGCCGGGGATTACTACGGCGGCGTAGCCGGTGAACTCGCCGGGGGCGTAGATGGTGTGGCGATACCAGGGGCGATTGGGCAAGCCGGCTTCCGAGATGAGCGCGGTTTCGGTTTGGCGCAGGGCTTGATTGAGTTTGGCCAGGTCGCCGGATGGGGCGATTTGAATTGCATGCGCTTTTTGGGCCGCTGCGGCTAGGCGGGATGCGGCGGCTTCGGCGGGGGCGAAATCGAGCGAGCCAAGGTGTGCGTCGGCGGCTCTGTGCTTGGCCGCATCAATGTAGGCGGCGATCTCGCGGGCGTAGGTCACATAGTCGTAGGGGAGGACGTCGGTGTCGGCCATGCGCAGAGCTTCAAGACCGAAGACGCGGGCCATTTGCTGGAGATAGACGAAGTGAGGATCGGCGTTCTGGATGAACCAGGCGAAGTCGTCGAAAGTTGAGTGATAGACACCGTAGGGACCGGTGGAGCCGATGTCGGTGGAAGGCACGCCGACGTGCTGGAGGAACGGCGTGAAGTCGGAACCGGAGCCGAGGTCGCCGACGTGAACCTCGCCGGAGGGGTCGGGTGGGGCGTTGGAGGCGCGATGCTCGTTGCCCTCGGAACGGGCGGCCTTCCACTGGTCGTAAACCGTTGCGCCGAGCGGGCTGGGAACGGAATGGGTGAGCTCGCGAATGAACTGCTTGAGAGAGGGAACGGCGGCAGCGGAGAAATCGGGGCCTGAGACAGCAACGTCGGTATTGAAGTAGGCGACTGCGCGCTCGAGAGTTTGGGCGTGCTGTTCCACCCACTCGGTTGAACCGATGAGGCCTTCTTCCTCGGCGTCCCAACTGCAAAACACAATGGTGCGGCGGGGACGCCAGCCCTGCTTGAGCAGCACGCCGATGCCGTGAACGGATTCGAGCATGGCGGCGGTGCCGCTGTTGGGGTCGGCCGCGCCGTAGACCCAGGCGTCGCGATGGTTGCCGGCAACGACCCAGTCGTCGGGGAAGTCCGCGCCTTTGATTTTTCCGATGACGTCCCAGATGATGCGGCGCTGATAGTCCTGCTGGGAGACGAGGTGGACTTTCACGCTTCCCTGTCCTGCGGCCTGCGGCCCAACCGCGCCCAGGTGATAGCGGAAGGGCAGCGCACCTTGCCAGCCTTGCGGCACTCCGGGGCCATTGAGCGCCTGAAGGATGGGCTCGGCATCGTGATAGCTGATGGGGATAGAGACGATGTGGGGCTGATTGCCTTCCGGCGAAACGCGGGCGGAGTCGGGCAGATCGAGCGTGGAAGCCACGCCGGGTGTTTCAGGATCGCCTGGATACTTGACAAGATACTGTACGGAGCCGCGCTGGACGCCGGTTTCAGGACGCCACGGACCGAGGGGGTAGGCATCGCCTTTGTAGTAGCCGTCGTCTTGCGGGTCGGAGTAGATGAGCACGCCGGCGGCGCCGCGCTGCTCGGCGAGATAGACCTTGACGCCGCGAAAGTTAGAGCCGTAGCGGCAGATTACGATTTTGCCGTGCAAGTCGATGTGCCGGGCGGCAAGCTGGTCGAAGTCTTCAAGGCGGCCATAGTTGGCGTAAACCACTTCGCCGGTGACGTCGCCGGAACCGGATGAGCCATTGAAGGGCATAACGACGCGGGGATCGTCCTGATAGGGGTCGCCGTCAACGTGTTCGCGGGTGGGGCCGGACATGAGCAGTTTTCCGGCGGCATCGAAGGCTTCGACGCGGACGACTTTGGGCTGGTTCATCAGTACGCGATAGGGAACGATTTCGGTATCGAGTCCGGCGGCGCGGAATTTTTGTGCGACATATTCGGCGGTCTTGCGGTCTTCGGGCGTGGAGGCAAGATGCGGCTCGGCGGTGAGGATCTTGAGGTGCTGGCCGGCCAGCCTGGCGTCGGGGACGGCGAGGAACTTGTCCTCGATTTTGGCCTGAGCGGCGAAGTCGGTGTAGCCGAAGACGGTGGGCGCGGCGGGTTGAGCCGGGGACTGGGCGGTGAGCGAGTTGGGAATGAGCGCCAGGGCAATCAGAATGGAAAGTGGCTTGCGAATGGTCATGAGTGGAACCCTTCGGAGAGAGATGGAATCGAGCAAAATTGGTGCGGGAATCGGCGGAAAGCAACTGAGCGCAACAATAAAGTCACAGCTTACACTAAGGCGCAGGGGAGCAATGCTCTGAGCGCCGCAAGTCTCTGGAGTACACAGCGATTCTGGGTTAGCGAAAAGGAATTCGGCTAACAAGTTGTCCCGGGCGAGACAGCCGATTCTACGCGACCGGCTGAGCGCAATGGGCGCAGCGCTTTGCGGCCAGAGGGATGTCGCTGAGGCATTCTGGGCAGGTTTTTACCGTGGATGGAGCGTCGGGAGCAGGCTTCTTAAGCTTCGCCAGCATGTGGTTCAGCGGCAAGACCACGCCAAAATAAACCACGCTGGCTATGATGAGGAAGTGGACGACAGCGGTGAAGAATTTGCCTACCCCGATCGGGTTGCCGTGAACGTTCAGCACAACGTTGTTGAAATTCGGCTGCCCCAAAAGCGCTCCGATGAGTGGGGTGATCACGTCGCCAACCAGTGAGGCTACGATGGCGTTGAAGGCCGCGCCGATGACAACAGCGACGGCCAAATCCACAACGTTTCCACGCAGAATAAAGTCTCGAAAGCCCTTGAACATATCTTCCTCCGGTGTGTTGCCTGGTGAGATTGTTTCGACCACGATCGCGGAGTATGCGATGGTTCGAATTGCCTCATGGTACACGGCGGCGTGGGGCCGACGAAAGCCGGAAAAGGAGTTGGGCTGCGGGCTTCTATTCCATTCGAAGTGAGCAGTCTGGATTTCGGGCGCTTCAGGGATAGAGGCAGAGGAACATGACCAGGGCGAGGATCATCAGCTCCGAGTAGAGCAGGATGAGGACGCCGGCATGGTAGAGGCTCCATTTGCGGCGAAGGCAGCGGGCAGTGTCGAGCATTCCCCAGCAGGCGACGGGCAAAACAAGCATCTGCCAGCGCGAGCCGTGTAGCGCGTGAATGTCGGGAAAGCCGGCAAGGCGCAGCGTGGTTACGAACGCGCCAAGCGAGAGTGCGACGCCGCGGACGAGCGAGCGGCGGCGCAGGCTAAAAATGTTGGAGCGGGGAAACGCCACGCTTACAACTGTAGATGGTTAAGCGACCGCGGGTGTTTGGCTAAGTTGTCACCGGCTCCATTGCCTGCAGTGATTCGGTGTATGGAGCGCGCAGAACGCCTCGTTCGGTGACGATGGCGGTTACATATTTTGCCGGAGTTACATCGAAGGCGGGGTTGCAGATGAGGACGCCATTGGGAGTGAGCTGTTTTCCGCCGTGGTGAGTAACTTCTGTGGGGCTGCGCTCTTCGATGGGGATGGATTCGCCGGTGGGAGTGGCGAGATCGATGGTGGACCAGGGGGCGGCAACATAAAACGGAATGCCGTGTTCTTTGGCGAGGATGGCTACGTTGTAGGTGCCGATTTTGTTGGCCACATCGCCGTTGGCGGCGATGCGGTCCGCACCGACTACTACGGCTTGTATGCGGCCTGCACGCATGACGCTAGCGGCCATGTTATCGCAGATTACGGTGGTGGGGATGCCGTCGGCCATCAGTTCCCAGGCGGTGAGACGCGCGCCTTGCAGGAAGGGGCGGGTTTCGTCGGCGTAGACATGAATGCGCTTGCCCTGCTCGACGGCGGAGCGGATGACGCCGAGCGCTGTGCCATAGCCGCAGGTGGCCAGAGCGCCGGCGTTGCAGTGGGTGAGGACGCCGCCCTCGTCCGGCAGCAGCGCCGCGCCGAATGCGCCCATGGTTTTGCAGGCTGCGATGTCTTCGTGATACATGGCGTGGGCTTCGGCGAGAATCTTCTGCTGGATTTGGGCGAGTGTGTCGCCCTGGTCGAGCAGTCTGGCGAAGAGGCGCTTCATGCGGTCGATGGCCCAGAAGAGATTGACGGCGGTGGGACGGGTTGCGGCGAGACGGGCGCAGATGTGGTCGAACTCGGGGGCGAATAACTGCGGCGTGACGGCGGTGGTGTGGATTGCGCCGAGGGCGATGCCATAAGCCGCCGAGACGCCGATGGCCGGCGCGCCGCGGACCACCATGGTGACAATGATGTCAGCCACCTGTTCATAGGTTGTGGCGAGCACATAGCTCTCCTCAAGGGGGAGCTTGGTCTGATCGATAAAACGGACGCCTTCGGGGGTCCAGGCTAGGGTTAGTATCATGCTCTTCCAGTGTAAATGCAGGGATTGGGGAACAGGGAACAGGGAATAGGGTGAATGGCGGGCCTTGGCTTATTCGCTGGGATGGCTCGCACGTGGAACGAATACGCCGCAATCGATTGTCTTGACTGTGCCCAGCTCGGCCTCGTCCAGGGCGGCGGAGATTTTGTGGATGTGCGGCCTGACCACAGGCCAGTTGACTGCTGACATAATCAACACGGCAAAGGGACGTCCCTCAAGCCGTTGTTGTTTGTCCATGTTTTTGTCGCCGGTCAGAAAGACTTCAAAGCGTTCCCGCTCGATCAGCGTCAGCAACTCGCCGTTCTTGACACCGCCCCAGTGCATGCTGACCACGGTATGAATCTCATGCAGCGGCAGGAATCGTGCCAGTTTGGCCGGCACATCCTCATCGAACAGGACTTTCAAAGCTGTGCCTGAAGTTGATGCTCGTCGCGATAGTTGAGTATGGCTTTGATCGCGTCGAGGCCTGCTTCGGGGTAGCAGTCCAGCGTTTCGGCAACGGCCGCATCCGGCGATAATCCCTCATCGCGGAAAGCGTCATAATTTCCGGTGATGGCCTCGATTGGCAGGCGGGTGTTCTTGAGCAGCGGCACACCGCTGACCTTGCCGGGGACGATTTCAACCAATGGGCAATCGGACCAATCGAGTGTCGCCATATTTCCACCCTGCTTTCATCATAGCCTTTGACTGCGGTTTGAAAATAAGTGCCAGGCAGAAAACTTCTCCAGGTTCAAAGTTACGTTCAGGCCGGGGGTGGGGAATGCGAGTTCCGTTCGTGGATCACGCTCGCTTTTGCCAGTGCGCCGGATCGCGGCTACCGTGGAAGAAGGCGATGACGGTCAGCGTTCCGTCAGCCTCAATGACGAACATCAGTGCATTGGGAAAGCGGCGGCGCAAGGTAGGGCAGCTTACTCGAACGGAATATCGACCTATGTATAACTGCCGGGTGTGGCTGCGTTCACCACGGCGGCGATACGTTCAAGGTGCAGTCTGACACGCGCCCATTTCGTGGTGCCGGTCAAAACAACAAGGGCGATTTTTCGTCCGGCAAGGTTCTGCTGGTAGCGAATTCCTCAGTCGGTCGTGATCAACAGATCGACTGCCGCTTCCTCAGCGGCATTCAGCAACGCGCCGTTGTTGAGCCTGTCCCAACCCCGGGATTGGGCCGTGAAGATCACGTGGCTGGGAAGAGCGCGGGTGAGGCCCTTTGGCGCTCCGTGGTCAAAGAGAATGAGCATCGACCGGTACGGGGGATTGCTCAGGCGCTGAGGCGTTCAGGCTCCGGGCTACAAAATCCAGTACCGCCGCGATCTGCTCTCGCGTCACGTCGAATTGCTCCATCACTTCCTCGACGCTTAAATCCTGAAGGTTCTCGATGACGGTCGCAACGGGCAAGCGGGTATCCCGAAACAGCCATGCGCCGCTGACCTTGCCGGGTATGCTCTCGACAGCGGGGCATTGTGACCAATCCAGAGTTGCCATGATCCGTGCTCCCTCTTTCAGAATACCCCTAACACTCTGGGCGTGGATCGCCTTATTAGGCGAAACGGGCAGGGATGGATTACTCGAACGGAATTTCTACCTCTGTATAGCTTCCCGGAGTGGCTGCGTTCACGGCGGCCCCAACTCTTTCGACGTAGCGGCGCAAGATGGGCCATTGCGCGTTGCCGAGAACGATGATTGAGATTTTCCTGCCCGTCAAGTTTTGCTGGTAATGCATATTTTTGTCGGCGGTAATCATCACTTCGAAGCCTGCCGCCTCTGTTGCATCGAGCAATGCGCCGTTCGCAAGCCGGTCCCATCCGCGTTCAATGGCTTCAACAACGACGTGGCCCTTGAGAGCATAGCGCAGGGGAGCCGGGGTGCTGTGGTCAAACAGTATGAGCATGGACGGCTTAAACGAACTGCTGCGCAGGTGGGGGCGCGTCAAGGCTCCGCGCCGCGAATTCAATCACGGAAACGATCTGTTCACGCGACAAGTGGAACCACTCCATAATCTCGCTAATCGAGGCTCCGGCTTCAAGATTCTCAAAGACAATGGAAACCGGCATTCGGGTGTCCTTGAACACCCATGCGCCGCTGACCTTGCCGGGGATGCTTTCGACGGCGGGACATTGTGACCAATCCAGAATTGCCATGATCCGCGCTCCTTCTTTCGTCCAAGAGGGCTTCGGGGTGAAAATCGTATCCGGTCATGAACCGGACGGGGAACACCGAGCCGTGGCGCTCCTTTCGCGAAAGTAGGCTTCCACCTCTTCGCCGGGAACGGGCTTGATCCTTCCGCTTTTCAGATCGTCATAGCGGCTGCCGAGCATTTCCCGCGTCTGCTGAAGTTCATCGAAGTATCCCTCTACGACATCCTGTATAAGCTCGTCGGCGGTTCCGCGTCCGCTTTGTTCGGCGAGGTCCTTGAGCTTCTTTTCGGTTTCGGGAGCGAAGTGTACTTCCATGAGGTTCAGAGTACGGGAAAACTCAGTGCGTGGCAAGGCTGCCGACATTTCTGAAAACCTTTTCAGTTTTTGCTGGACTTGACTCGGCCCTACTGCTTAGAGTGGTTTGGTTGCTTCTCCGCGCATTGTAAGATTGCTTGTAACCCAAGGAGCCGGCCGTGTTGAACCTGACTTCAGTCGATTGGCTGATCATGCTGCTGTACTTCGTGTTTGTGCTGGGCATTGGATTTGCCCTGAAGCGCTACATGAAGACCAGCAAGGACTTTTTCCAAGCCGGCCGTGCCCTGCCCGCCTGGATTTGCGGCCTAGCGTTTATCTCGGCCAATCTGGGCGCGCAAGAGGTGATTGGGATGGGCGCCTCGGGGGCCAAGTATGGCCTGGAGACGGCACATTTCTATGGGATCGGCGCGATACCGGCGATGATTTTTGTGGGCATCTTCATGATGCCGTTCTACTACGGGTCGAAGGCGCGAAGCGTGCCGGAGTTTTTGCGCATGCGGTTCGACGAGAAGACGCGCGCGCTGAACGCTTGCTCTTTTGCGGTGATGACGGTGTTCAGCTCGGGCATCTCGATGTATGCGATGGCGCGGCTGATTCAGGCGCTGCATGTGTTCGACGGGCTGTTTCGTGTGCTGGGCTGGCCGCAGGAGGGGATATTCACCTTCTCGATATGCCTCTCGGCGCTGATTGTGCTTTTGTATATTTTTCTAGGCGGGCTGACCAGCGCCATTTACAACGAGGTGCTGCAGTTCTTCCTGATCATTGCGGGTTTTTTGCCGCTGGTGCTGCTGGGACTGCGCAACATTGGCGGGTGGAGCGGGCTGAAGGCGTCGCTTCCTGTGCAGTACATGCACGAGTGGAAGGGTGTGGCGCACGCCAGCACCAACCCGATGGGCATTGAGATAATCGGGCTGGGGATGGGCCTGGGATTTGTGCTGGGTTCGGGCTACTGGTGTACGGATTTCCTGGTGATCCAGACGGCGATGGCATCGAAGAACATGGAGTCGGCGCGCAAGGTGCCGCTGATTGCGGCTGTGCCGAAGATGGTGTTTCCGTTCCTGGTGATTTTGCCGGGGCTGCTGGCTATCGGGCTGCCGACGCCGCACACCAGAACGGTGGTGACCACGGTGAACGGCGCAATCATTCACGAGACCACGGTGGAACGGCCGGAAGTGGAAGCGGGCAGGGGACTGGTTCCGGCGAAGATTAATCCGGTAACCGGAAAGGCTATGCTCGACACCAATGGGAATGCATTGCTGGACTACGATATGGCGACGCCGAATATGCTGCTGCACTTTTTCCCGACAGGGATTCTGGGGTTGGGGTTGACGGCGCTGCTGGCCAGCTTTATGAGCGGCATGGCCGGCAATGTTACAGCATTCAATACTGTATTTACGTACGACTTATACCAGAGTTACATTCACAAAAACGGCAGCGACCGGCATTACATGGCAGTGGGTCGATGGGCTACGGTGGGGGGCATTCTGCTTTCGATTGCGACAGCGTATGCGGCCATCAACTTCAACAACATTATGGACACATTGCAACTGGTGTTCAGCTTTGTGAATGCGCCGCTGTTTGCAACGTTCCTGCTGGGGATGTTTTGGAAGCGCGCCACTGGGCACGCGGCGTTTACAGGGTTGATTGTGGGCACGGCGACGGCGATGCTGCATCACGGGCTTACGCTGCCGCTGCTGGCGCGGCCCGGCATACACGGAGGGTGGATTGCGGTGCTGCACCACTATCCGAGCGACATGGCAATGAATTTCTGGACGGCGATCTTCGCGTTCAGTGCCAACTTCATTGTGACGGTGGTGGTGAGTTACTGCACCAAGGCCCGGCCGGAGTCGGAGTTAGTGGGGCTGGTGCACTCGCTGACGCCGAAGCCGAAGCGTCCAGCGAATGAGGCCTGGTGGGCGCGGCCCGAGACGCTGGCATTGGCCGTGCTGCTTGGCGCGGTCGCGTTGAACATTTTCTTTTACTGAGCACCTGCGGTGCGGCAGACGCTCGCGGGAGGCTCGCACTGGCTTGGTTCACTTAAGGGGAGAGAGCGATGAGTCTCGATTTGCGCATTCCGATGGGACTGATGTTCACGCTGCTGGGCGTGATCCTCACTGCGTTTGGGCTGGCCACGAAGAATCGGCCGGGTTTCTATCTTCAGAGCCTGGGAATCGATGTGAACCTGTGGTGGGGGCTGGTGCTGCTGGTGTTTGGGCTGACGATGTACCTGCTGGGCCGGAGAGAGCAAAAGCGGTTGGCGAAGCTGCCGCCGGAGGCGCATGAAAATGGGGATGCGCGGCGGGGACACTGAAAAAAGCAAGTTGTCAGTTGTCAGTGCTCAGTGGTCAGCACCGAAAGCTGTCCGCCGTAAGGCTTAATTCCACCGCATCCATCAAATCCAGGTTGGTAAGTCCGAGGTGAGCATTTCAGACTTACGCAATTGAAACTCCTGGAATCTATTTCGCTTCTGTCGGGCGAGTTCATCCGCCAGCACTTGGCAATGTGAGACACCCTTAACAGCTCGCCCGTTACACTTATAGATAGAGATGAAACGCAAGACGATTGAACATTACGAGATTATTCGCCGGCTGGGCGCTGGCGGCAGTGGAGTGGTGTATCTGGCCACCGACACGCGACTGCAGCGCCCGGTGGTGTTGAAGATTCTGCGCACCGGTTTGCTTTCAGCCGAGCAACTGCGCACGACAGTGCTGCGCGAGGCTCGGCTTGCTTCGGCCATCGAGCATCCGAATGTGTGCGCCATCTACGAGGTTGGCGAAAGCGGCGACGAGGGCTACATAGTAATGCAATACGTGCCCGGCGAGAATCTCGACACGCTGATTGCGCGCGGCCCGGCCAGTTTGCAACTGGTTTTATCAGTGGGAATTCAGATTGCCGACGGATTGCAGGCCGCGCATACGCTGGGTATTTTTCACCGCGACCTGAAGCCGATGAACGTGATGCTCACCGACGGTGGATTGGTGAAGATACTGGACTTTGGCCTGGCGCGGCGGCTGCGCCCTGAGGACGCCAGTTTCGATCCGTCGAAACCGGGATTGGCCAAGGATGCATCGATGGCGGCCACTTACACGGCCCGCGGCGGGACCATCCGTTACATGGCTCCGGAGCAGTTTGTTACCGGCCAATCGAGCGTGCAGTCGGACGTGTGGGCCCTGGGCGTGATTCTTTACCAACTGGCCAGCGGGAGGCATCCGTTTTGCCGCGCCGAGACCGAGGACTACCAGGCCATCCATGCGATTCAGTTTGCCAATCCGGAGGATTTGAGCGTTATCGTTCCAGGAATATCGGTGGAGTTGAAGAGTGTGATCGCCACATGTCTGGAGAAGATTCCTGGGTCGCGTTACGCCTCGGCCGCGGAGGTACGCGAGGCGCTGAAGACGATTATGAAGGCGCTGCAGATTGAGACCGGGATTATCCCCGGCGATGCAGCCGCCAACCTGCCCACAACGGGCGCCGAGGCGCAAAAGCGCAACACCGGATTTCTATCCATGCTGGCGGAACGGTTTCGCGAATCGGCTGTGGACCGCGCGCCGCAGAATTCGCTGGTGGTTCTTCCATTTACGAATCTGGGGGCGACCGAGGTTGCGCCGCTGTATGGATTTGCATTGGCAGATGCGATTGCCGCGCGGCTGGCAAGGATTCCCGCGCTGGTGGTGAGGCCGTCGAGTACGCTGATGCCGCTGCCGATCACGCAGATGGATCCTCTTTCCGTTGGACAGAAGCTGCTGGTTTCGTATGTGCTGGCGGGGAATTTTCTGCGATCGGAGGAAGGATTCGACCTGAACTGGCAATTGCTGGATGTGGCGTCGCAGAGTGTGCGATCGGGCGGAGCGATTCGCGTGGCTTCGCTGGATTTGATTGCGGTGCAGACCGAGATATCGAACGAAGTGTTTGCGGCGCTGCACGGGCTGAGCGCCGCGGACAGAATCGAGGCCGGCAAAGTGGATGCGCCGCGGACAGTGCCAAGGGATGCGGCAACCGGATCGCTGCCTGGGCCAGTGAGCGAAGACTATTTGCAAGGGCGCGCGCTGCTGAGTTCGTTCATGGTGCGCACGGGGTCGCGCGGCGATCTTGACCGCGCGCATTTGCTGCTGACCGGCGTCACCAGCAAGGATCCGGAGTTTGCCGCGGGCTGGTGCGGGCTGGGCATTGCGGAGCTGCAATATGTGCGGCACGGATTCGGCGGGCAGATTCACGTGATGCACGCGCGCCGCGATTTCGACGAGGCACTGAAGCTTGACCCGGCGTCGACCGAGGCTAATCTCTATCGCATTTACATGCTGCTGTCGCGCGGCGAAAAAGAGTCGGCGAGGCACGGCGTTGCCAACCTGCTTGCTGGCGCCGCGAACGACTGGAACGTGCACATGGTGGCGGGCATGGCGCTGAGGGGCGACGGCATGTATGAAGAGGCGCTGCACCAGTTCAGCCGGGCGCTGAAGCTGAATCCAGCGAGCGCGCCGATTCTCTACAATCATCGCGCGCGTGTGTATCACTACGAGAATCAGATTGAGTTGGCCGGCGACGAGTTGGAGAAGGGGCTGGCGCTGGAGCCGCGTCATCCATTGTTGAGGACTTCGGCTGGATATCAGCAGATGAGAATGGGGAACCTGAACGCGGCAATTGAGATTCTTGAGGACGTGATTCGCGACGACGGTTCGCTGCGCATTGCGGTGCCTACGCTGGCGCTGTGCTATGTGCAGGCGGGCGAGCGGGAGCGGGCGGCTGCGCTGCTGAAAGACGACACCATGGCAGCGGCCGAGGCCGACAGCGAGATGGCTTACCGGCTGGCGAGTTATTTTGCTGTCGAAGGCGACTCGAGCGAGGCCTTGCACTGGCTGCGGCGGGCTATCTATTTAGGAAATGAAAATTATCCGTGGTTCCAGAAGAATCCGGCATGGAATAATCTGCGGACGAATGCGGATTTCGAGCGGATTCTGGAGGATTTGAAGCGGGGATTCCGCAAGAACCAGAAGACGTGGAAGCGGCTG
>Ga0302319_10004842_pt1 | contig 27436 bp, 30 predicted proteins | sample Bog_T0_2_FD_203319 | JGI IMG/M metagenome (GOLD analysis project Ga0302319, IMG submission 203319) | Peat permafrost microbial communities from Stordalen Mire near Abisko, Sweden - Bog_T0_2 | ecosystem: Environmental > Terrestrial > Soil > Wetlands > Peat | place: Sweden: Abisko, Stordalen Mire... | reverse complement strand
CTGCCGGCGCTTGCCGCGCTGGCGGTCGCGGCGACACTTCTGCAGGCCGGCGTGATGGCGCTGGGACAGGTCCTGGGGTTGCTTTGCGCCGCCGCGGTGCATGAGGGCGCCGGATCGCGGCGGCTCGACCGGCTGGGCCGTCTGATCCAGCCGATGCCGATCACGTCGTTGTGCCTGATGGCCGGCTGTCTGGCCTTCGTCGCCTTGCCGCCCGGTCCCGGCTTTGCCGCGTTCTGGCTGGTGGCGCAGTCGGTGCTGGCGGCGGCCCGGCTCGGCGGTCCCACGGTCCAGGGGCTGCTCGTTCTGGTGGTGGCGCTGCTGGGCCTGTCCGCCGGGCTGGCCGCCACGGCCGCGGTACGGCTGATCGGCGTCGCGTGTCTCGGCCGGCCGCGGACTCCGCGCGCGGCGGCGGCCCTGGAGGCTCGGCCGCCCGCACGCTGGGCGATGGGCGGACTGGCGGTCGTGCTTGCGCTGATGGGGCTTCTCCCCGGCGTGGTGCTTCGCCTGGCCGACCCGGCGCTGCGGGCATTGACCGGATCGGGGATGGCATCTCGCGCCGACGCGCTCGCAGTCACGGCGAGCACCGCCATGCCCGGCTATGCGGCGCTGCCGCTCGCCGCTGCGCTGGCGCTCGGCGGCGGTGCGGCGTTCCGGCTGCTGCGCAGGCTTGCTCCGGCGGGGCGGCGGGACGCCCCCGGCTGGACGGGCGGCTTCGCGGCGCCGCCTCCCTGGCTGCCGTTCGGCGACCCGGTGACCCAGGCTGGGCCGGCCGGCTTTGCCCATGCACTGGTGGGCAGCGTGGCCTCACTGGCCCGGGCCGATGCGTGGCGAATTGCGGCGATCACCCGCCTGCGTCGATTTGTGGGCCACCCCGGCTTGGCGGTGCACGCGGGCGACCCGCGCCGCGCGGTGCTGCTGTTGCTGGTCGTTATCGGGGTGGTTTTGGTGGCGCTGGCCGCGGGTGTTGCGCCGTGACCCTGCTGCTCGCCGTGGCGGCGCAAGCGCTGCACATCGCGTTGATGCTGGCCGCGGCGCCAACGCTGGCCGGCGCGCTCGCCTGGTCCCAGGCGCGGCTGCAGGGCAGGGCAGGGCCGCCGCTGCTCGCGCCCTGGCACCGGCTCGCACGCCTGATCCGGAAACAGCCGATTCGGCCGGAGACTGCCACCGCGCTGTCGGCGGTGGCGCCTCTGGTGGCCTTCGCGTCGGTCGTGACGGTAGCGGCGTTGGTGCCGTCGTTCACGCTTGGCATGGCGTTCGCGCCGCTGGCCGACCTGCTGGTGATCGGCGGGCTGCTGGCGCTGGCCCGAGTCGTGCTCGCCCTGGCGGGGTTCGATTCGGGCGCCGCGATCGGCGGCCTTGGCGCCGGGCGAGCCATGGCAATCGCGGGCCTGGCGCAGCCGGCGCTGCTGCTGGTGGTGCTGGGATTCGCGCTGCTCGCCGGCGGCACCAACCTCGACGCGGTGGCGGCCGCGCAGCTTGATGGCGCGCCGGGCGCGGCCGCTTCCTGGGGCCTGGGATTTGCCGGGCTGGTGCTGGTTGTCCTGGCCGACACCGCCGAGCCCTCGGCCGGGGACACAGAGCGTGCGGAATTCGGCATGCTGCCTGAAGCACTGACGCTGGCGTTCAGTGGTCGCGACCTCGCCCTGTTCGAGGCCGCCGCCGCCCTGCGGCGTCTGGTTTGGCTCTGCCTGATCGCCGCGCTGTTCCTGCCGTTCGGCCTCGCCCCGCCGGAGGCGCCGCCGCTCGCCTGGCTGATCGGGTTGGTCTGCTGGGCGGCGAAGCTGGTGTTTCTCGGTCTGGGACTCGCTTTGGCCGAGGCGCTGGGCGGCCCGGCTCGGCTGGCGCGGCTGCCCGGGCTGGTCGGTGTGGCGGCGCTGCTTGGCGCGCTGGCGGTGGCCGTGCTGCTTGCCAGCCTGACGCCGGCATGAACGGGGCGCTGCCTCTGGCCGGCGGCGTTCTGCTGGCGCTTGCGCTCGGGATGCTCGCGGCCAGGCGTACGGCAACACAGGCGCAGGCCGCCACGCTGCAGTCGCTGGTTCTGGCAGGTGCGGCGCTTGGCCAGGGCTGGATTGGCGGCCAACCCGTGATGCTGCTGGTCGCCCTGGCGGCGCTGGCGGGTGCCGCAATCCCCTGGGCGATTCCCTGGCCGGCGCCGTTGTCGGTAACTTTGGCCGCTGCCGTCGGCCGCCGAGAACGCCACGGTATGCTGCTGGTTGGCGCAACGCTCGCGTGCCTGGCCATCGCCGTGACGCTGTCCTCCGGAGGGCACGACGGGATAGGCGTCGGGCTGGCGACAGTGCTGGTCGGCATGGTGGCGGCTGCTCGGCGAGGCGCGGTGGTGCAGGCGCTTGGCCTGCTGACGATGCAGAACGGGATGGCTCTGGTCGCGCTTGGAACGGAGCGGCCATGGCTTGCCGTCGCCGCCGCAACGCCGCTGCTGCCCGCGCTTGTCCTGCTGCGGCGTGTGGCGCCGCGATGATCGCGGTGCTGGTTGTCCTGCTGCCGTTCCTGACGGCGGTCGCGCTGGCGGGTGTGGCACGATGGCGGATCGGGGCTTGGGTCAACGCTTGCGCGAGCACAACGGTCTTTCTGCTCGCCAGCCTGCTCGCCGCGCAGCGCGAGGTCGCTGTTCCCTTCCTGCGCGTGGATGCCCTGGCCGTTCATCTGGTTCTGCTAACCGGACTGGTGGGGACGGCCGCCGGATGGTTCCGGCTCGCGCAGGCGCCGGGGGCGCTGGGCGCCGGCAGGCTGGACCGGCGCCGGCTGCGCTGGGGGCACGCGCTGGCCCAGGTCCAGCTCGGCTGCACGATGCTCGCGCTGCTGGCGGACGCGACGTTCCTGGTCTGGCTCGGGCTGTTGGCGGCCAGCCTTGCCGCGGTCGCCGCCACCGGATTGGTGCAAGGCCGCGCGGCAATGCTGGCGGCGCGGCGGGCGCTGGTGCTGGGCGGGATCAGCCTGCAACTGGCGCTTTTCGGCATGGTGCTGGGCTCCGACGTGGTGTCGGGTCGAGTGGCACGGATGATCCTTGAGCTCGGCTATGTCGGGCTGGCCGGATTGGCGCCGCTGTTCGTCTGGACGCAGGCCGCCGCGAAGGCCCCGATCCTGGCAGCCGCTCAGCTTGGGCCGCTGGCGGCGGCGAGCCTGGCTGTGCTGCTGCGCCAGCGCCTAGGGTCGGCTGAAACGGACTGGCTGTTGGTGTTGCTGGGGCTCGCCACACCGCTGCTGGCCGCGCTCGGCCCGCGACCGCCCGACCGGCGGGGCGCCGTGGCGCTGGCCGGCGCCGCGCAGTGCGGCGTCGCGGCCGTTGCGTTCGGCGTTGGCGGCACCGCCGCGGTAACCGCCGGGCTGCTGCATCTGACGCTGTTGGTACTCACGCTGGCGGCGGCGCGGCTGGCCGAAGACGTGTCTGGACGCCCGGCCGCGCTGACCCGGGCGGCTTCGCTCGCGGCACTGGCCGCCTTGCCGCCGTTTGGCCTGTTCGGCAGCGCGTATCTGGTCGCGGCTGCCGTGATCGGCCGCATGCCCTGGCTCGCGCTGCCGCTGGGGGTCGGCCTGCTGCTGAACACGCGCCTGATGCTGGCCCACATCGCCGCACCCGGGCCCGCAGCCACCACCCGATCGCCGATCGCGCCGCTGCTGCCCGCCTGGGTCCTGCTCGCGCTGGTGCTAGGCCTCGGCCTGTTTCCGGCGCCGATCTTGCCCTGGTTCGCCGCGATGGCGGTCGCACGATGACCGCCATCGGGATCATCCGCGCCAGCCCGACGGCGGCCTGCCAGCCATGGTCGCGTCACGTTCTGCATCCCGCCTCCTGGGCGCAGATGGCCGCCGCCCTGGCCACCGCGCCGGCGCTGTCGCTGCGAGCGCTGTGGGCCGACGCGACGCATGTGCACGCCCTGCTGCTCGACAAAACCAGCACGCTGCTGCCGATCTCCACCCCGGTCGACGGCGGCGGCTATCCGGCGCTGTCACCCGCTCGTCCGGCGGCGGCCTGGTATGAGCGCATGGTGCAAGACCTGTGGGGGCACGTCGCTGTCGGTGGCCGCGATCTGCGTCCGTGGCTCGATCACGGCCGCTGGCCGCAGGCCCGGCCGCTCGCCGCGCGTCCGGGCCCCAGTCCCGGCCGACCGGAGCCGCCCGAGTTCCTGCCGCCGGCGGACGAGCGGTTTACCCAGGCTGCCCTCGGTCCGATCCACGGCGGAATCGAGCCGCCGGCGCATCTCCGCGTCACGCTGGCCGGCGAGCGCGTCCGCCGGCTGGAGGGCCGGCTTGGCTATGCCCACAAGGGCACGCTGGCGCTGATGCGCGGCAAGTCGCCGCGGACGGCGGCGCGCTTCGCCGCCCGGCTCGCAGCCGAGGCGACGGTGGCGCATTCGATCGCCTTCGCCCGCGCCGCCGAGGCCGCCTCGGAGATCGCGGTCCCGCCACGCGCTACGGCGCTGCGGGCGGTGATGGCGGAGCTGGAGCGCATCGCGGTCCAGCTCGGCGCCGTCGGTGCGGTCGGGGAGGCGGCAGGCGCCGGCTGGTTTGGCGCGCGTTGCGGGTTGCACGCGGAATCGGCGCGGCGGGCAGCGGCGCAAGCCTTCGGCCATCGGCTGATGATGGACTGCGTGGTGCCCGGCGGCGTTGCGGCCGACATCGCCCCCGGCGGTTCGGAAACGATCGTTCGGGCGTTGGACCCGCTGGACGAATTTTCCCCATCGCGGCTCGACCTGCGGCTCGCCGATCGCCTGGCTTGTGTCGGAACAATCACGTTGGAACAGGCACAGGCCTTCGCGGCGGGCGGGCCGCTGGGGCGCGCGGCCGGGCAGGGGTTCGACGCGCGCCGGTTCGGCGGCATGGCGCCGTACGACGCCTTCGCCCTGGCAGTGCCCGTGCTGGCGGGCGGCGACGCATTGGCCTGCCTGCGGGTCCGGCTGGCCGAGATCGCCGAGAGCGTCCGGCTGCTGCGGGCATTGCTCGCGGCGCTGCCGGAGGGTGCGGTGTCGGTGCCGCTGCCGATGGCCAGTGGCGAGGGGATCGGCTGGGCGGAGGCCCCCGGCGGCGACGTCTGGCACTGGCTGCGCCTGGATCACGGCCAGATCGCCACCGCGTTCCTGCGCGATCCCGGCTGGGCGCATTGGCCGTTGCTGGAAGCGGCTGCCGCCGGCGCGGACGCTGAGGACCTGCCGCTGATCCAACGCTCCTTCGCGCTCGGCAGTTCGGGGGTTGATCTGTGATGGCAACGCCGCGTCAGAACGATAGCCAAGCGCTGCAATGGCGAGCAGCCCGCGATGGAGGCTCGCCGCAATGACGTTCGGACCGTCGCAGTGGCGTCGGGCGCTGCACACCCTGCGGGCTCCGGCGGCCGAACCGTTGCCGCGGTCGGATGCGGAGACACTGGCAGCGCTCGCCGCGCGGCTGGACGCGACGGCGCGGACGCGGCTCGGGCGCAGTCTCGCGCTGCGCCACGTCGATACCGGCAGCTGCGGCGGCTGCGAACTGGAACTGCGTGCACTGGCCAGCGTGGTCTACGACCTGCAGCGATACGGACTGTCGTTTGTCACCAGTCCGCTGCACGCCGACGTGCTGGTGGTCACCGGTCCGCTGACGCGGAGCCTGGCTGAGGCGCTGGAGCAGGCGTGGCGTGCGACGCCCGATCCAAAATGGGTGGTGGCGGTGGGAGACTGTGCCGTGGACGGCGGCGTCTTCAAAGGCAGCTACGCCGTGGTGGGCGGGGTCGGCGGTCTGGTCCCGGTGGATCTCGTGATAGCCGGCTGCCCGCCGCGTCCCGCCGATCTGCTGGCAGGGCTGCGCGCGCTGCTGGAAGCAAACGCGCGCGCCTGACTTGGCCGGCCAACCAGCGAATGCTTTGGCCGGACGACCGTTACCAGAGCGCTTTCAGGCTGACCGTAAACGGTCAGCGCGCTCCAGCTTTTTGTTTTGACGAGCAACTTTGTCGGCGGGCTTTCGCCGGTCAGGCCGACGTTGCTCTAGGAGGCGGTCGAAGGTGTCTTCTTGCTGTGCGACTTGTGGCTGCTGCTGTGGTGGCTTTTGTGGTGGCTGGTGGACGCCAGCACGGGCGCCGCCGAGAACGAGACGGCCAGGGCGATGGCGAGGACAACAATCAAGGACTTGCGCGGGGTCACGGGGCGCTCCGAATTTCAGTGCGTTACGAGGAAAAGCTTAGGATTTGATCGAATAGCGTTTGCTAATCGATTATGGTCATTTTGCCTTGCGGTCCGGCGCCCTGCAAGCGCTTTTTCGTCGATGGCGTTACATCAAAGCCACGGTGTGGCAAAATGGAAACAGTGCTGCCGCGCAGGCTACAGCAGGCAGAGAGCGCGCAACTCCTGCCGCATCGCCGGCGGCAGAGTGGCCTCCCCATGCGCCGCATACCCGGCGGCGAGGTCAGGGGGTGCATCCTCCGGCACAAGGTAGCGCCAGCCCTGGAACGGCCGCGTCGGACGCCCGGACAGCGGCACCAGCGCCTGGTCCAGGACCAGCCCGCAGCAGGCGGTGCCGTCCTCCCAACGGTCCTCGACGATGTCGAGAATTCTCTGGCGCGCAAGCATCGAGCCGGCGATCACCCAATAGAGCGAGCCGCCGTCGAGCACCTCGGTCCGCCGCCGCGGACTGTTGCGCGTGCGATGCCGCAGCGCCGGGTCGGTCGCGACGCGCGCTGCTTGCAGGTCGCGCAGGTGGTCGAGGTCGCGCACGCCGACGGCGAGCTTGGTCAGGTGGAGCATGGGGTTCCTCGACTCGACTGGCATGAGCCGGGCGGATCATGCCAGCGTATGCGGGGCCGCGTCATGTCGGGGCCGGGCGTTGCGTCAGGTATGTCCAGCCTTTGGCGGAGGCGGCCGCACATCCCCCGCCTGCGCCAAACTACCGCCAGCCATTGTCGATCGCGTGCTGTTCCTCTGCGGGCGACAGCGGCTGCCCGAGTTGGCGACCCTCGGACGGCAGCGCCGGTGCGTCGGGAGAGGCGGGCGCACGGGCGGCCGAGCCGTCGTCGACGGTCAACCCGTGGTCGGCCCGGCTGTCGTCCGACCGCGCAGGCGCATCGCGCCCGCGGGGATCGGCGGGTTGATCACCGCTTGCGGTTGGCGGCAGCGACAGCAGGGTCAGCGCCGCCAGAACGCCCAACAGGCACCCGAGCGGACGTCCCACGGCGGGCTGCTCAGCGGCTCCGGCATCCACGCGTCTCGCTCCGCTGCACCCGGCCCCCGGTTGGGACCCGGATGACAACGGCTGACGGGGCGCCGCTATTCCGACGCCCGCCGCGGCCTCGCCATGATGGCGGAAACGTGTAGGCACGATCGCCCCCAAACGGATCAGGATACCATCATCGTCTCATTATAGATGCGTTGGAGCCCTGGCGATGGATCTGCGCACGCGCGATGAACTGCTCGCCGTCCTGCCTCGCCTGCGGCGCTTTACGCGCGGGCTGGTCGGCAATCAGCACGAGGCGGACGACCTGGTGCAAACGGCGTGCGAACGCGCGATCCGGCACTTCGACGGATGGGAGCCCGGTTCCCGGCTGGACTCCTGGATGTTTCGCATTTTGCAGACCGCCTGGATCGACCGTCGCCGCGCGCAGCAGGTGCGCAACGACTACGCCGAGACGGTCACGGCGGTCGCCGACCCGGCGGGTGGCGGCGAGGCCCAGGCGCTGGCGTCCCTAACCCTTGGCATGGTCGACGACGCGATGCAGTTGCTGCCCGAGGGCCAGCGGGCGGTCCTGCTGCTGGTCTGCGTCGAGCAGCTTTCCTACGCCGAGGCGGCCGAGGTGCTGGGCGTGCCGGTGGGAACCGTCATGAGCCGCCTGGCGCGCGGGCGGCTGGCGCTTCGCCGGCTGATCGACGGCGTCGAGCCGAACGAAGGCATCGAGGTCCTGCGGCCGCTAGAGGCCAGGGGCTAGGCCTTTGGACGATCGCATGCTGGTCGCCTTCGTCGACGGCGAACTGGACGCCGAGGAGAGCCTCGCGATCCACCTCGCGCTGCGCCACGATGCGGCCCTGCGCGAGCGCGTCCGCGTGATGCGCGAAAGCACCGCGCTGCTGCGTGCCGCCTTCGGCGATGTCGCGCACCAGCCGGTGCCTCCGGGCCTGACCGGCATGGTCGTCCAGCGTCGGCAGACGCATGGCCGGTGGTTCCCGGCGGCCGTGGCGGCGGCCGTTGCGCTGGCCGTCGGCCTGTCCGCCGGTTTGTCGCCCCCCTGGTCGATACCAGCCAGACTCGGGTTGGCATCCCCAGGGTCAACGTCCCCAGGGTCAACGCCCGCTGGGTCAACGGCTCCCGTGGACGACCCGCTGGCCTTGCTCACCCCAGGCGGCACGCCGCAAGCGGTGCTGCACCGGACGCTTGAGCGGCAAAGAAGCGGCACCGCCATCGCGTGGACCGATCCGGAGACGCGAAGCGAGGTGACGGTCGAGCCGCTGCACACATTCCGGGCCCCCGATCGCACGTTCTGCCGGGAATATCGCGAGACGGTGGCGACTCCGCGCGCATCCATCCAAACCGCTTACGGACTGGCTTGCCGGACCGCCGAGGGCAGTTGGACGATCCAATACGTGCTGCTGCCCGGCGTCCAGCAGACGCCGTTCGGTCCCTAGTCCGCGGGTTCTCGGCCTGCTGGCGCTGGCCGCGTAAACGGTCCCGCCGGAGCTACGCGCGGGGCCGGCGCAGACCGCGTTCCACGGAACGGTACAGTTGACGGAGCTTTCCGCCGATGGCCGCCGCGAGTTGACGGTTGCCCTCTGGAAGGAGGGACATCAGTTCGCTGTAATCATCCCAGGCGCTGCGATTCCGCATCGGGGCGGTCCTTTCAAAAATCACGCAAGTAAGGACGGTTTCCAGTTATTGTGCACTGCAACATAAGCTCATCCACCGGGGTTGCAAGGCCACTGCCGCAGCCCAGCCGTTCCTCCCTCGCAGCCGCAAGGACCGCCTGATGCACGTCGATCTCATTCTGGTCCTTCTGCTGCTTGCGGCCGCGGTCGCGATGTTCATTGCCAACAAGCCCCGGATGGACGCCGTTGCGCTGATCATGATCGTCCTGCTGCCGTTCACCGGCGTCATCACGATGGGCGAGGCGCTGGCCGGCTTCAGCGACCCGAATGTCGTCCTGATCGCCGCCATGTTCGTCATCGGCGAGGGCCTGGAGCGCACCGGCGTGGCGCGGCGGCTGGGCGACTGGCTCGCGGCGAAGGCCGGCAGCAGCGAGACCAGGCTGCTGGTGCTGCTAATGCTCGCGGTGGGCGGCCTTGGCGCGCTGATGAGCTCGACCGCCATCGTCGCCATCTTCATCCCGATCGTCCTGCGCATCTCGCAGAACGCCAACACCGCGCCGGGCCGCCTGATGATGCCGCTGAGCTTCGCCGCGCTGATCAGCGGCATGATCACGCTGGTCGCCACGCCGCCCAACCTTGTCGTCAATGCGGAACTGGTCCGGGAGGGTTCGCAGGGATTCGGTTTCTTCAGCTTCACGCCGTTCGGCGTGCCGCTGCTGATCCTGGGGATTGTCTACATGCTGTTTGCGCGGCGATGGCTGGCCGCCCGGACGGACGCGTCGGCGGCGACAGATCGCCGTCCCGGCCTGCGCGACTGGGTGCGCCAATATCAGCTCGCGGGCCGCGAGCATCGGGTGCTCGTGCCTGCAGCCTCGCCCCTGGTCGGCACGCGCCTTGCGGACCTGGCGTTCCGCGCCGCCGGCGTGAACCTGCTCGCGATCGAGCGCCGCCGCGGTTTTGGCACCGACATGATCAGGCCTTCGCCGCGGACGGAGCTGGCGGCCGGCGACGTCCTGCTCATCGACGTATTGGCGCCGGACGACGGCGAGGTCGAGACATTGGGGCGCCAATTCCAGGTCGAGGCGCTGCCGCTCGGCGATGGCGTCTACTTCAGCGACCGGTCGCAGGAGATCGGCATGGTGGAAGTTGTCCTGCCGGCGGAATCGACCCTGGTGGGGCAGACCGTGCTGCAAGCCAGGGTCCGCGCGGCCTACGGACTGACGGTGATCGGCCTGCGGCGTGGCCGGTCGGTGCACGGAAAGGACCTGCTCAGCGAAAAGCTCAAGAGCGGGGACACGCTGCTGCTGGTCGGCTTCTGGACGGATATCAAGCGCCTGCAAAGCGACCCGGCGGACTTCCTGGTGCTCCGGGTGCCCGCCGAGCTGGATGACGTCCTTCCGGTGGCCAACAAGGCCCCCCAGGCGCTAGGCGCCCTGGCCGTTGCCGTCGGGCTGATGGTCAGCGGGGTCGTTCCGAACGTGCAGGCCGCGCTGATCGGCTGCCTGCTGATGGGGTTGTTTGGCTGCGTGGACCTGCACAGCGCGTATCGCGCGGTCAGTTGGAAGACCCTTGTCCTGATCGTCGGCATGCTGCCGTTCTCGATCGCGCTGCAACGCACCGGTGGTGTGGGCCTCGCGGCTGACGCGGTGATCGGGCTGGTCGGCGGGGCGATGCCGCAGCTGGTATTGGGAACATTGTTCGTGGCGACTTCGCTGCTGGGCCTGTTCATCTCGAACACGGCGACCGCGGTGCTGATGGCGCCGGTTGCGCTCGCGCTTGCCCGCGACTTGGGCGCGTCGCCCTATCCGTTCGCGATGACCGTCGCATTGGCGGCCTCGACCGCCTTCATCACGCCGATCGCCTCGCCGGTGAACACCCTCGTGGTTGGGCCGGGCGACTATTCGTTCATGGATTTTGTCCGCGTCGGCGTGCCGTTCACGCTGGTTGCCCTGGTCGTGACGGTGCTTCTGGTGCCATTGTTATTGCCGTTGCACTGATAACTATCTGCCCATGGGGCCGACCGGTCCGGGCGCAGGGCGGAAAGCCCCAGCCCGTGCCCCCGCCAATTCAAGCAACGGCTGCAGCGCCCGTGCCATGGCCACCGCCATCACCGGATCGTCCAGCCGGGACGCGGCGGCGATTCGGTCCGCTCCGTCGCGCTTCACCGCCGGCACCGCCTCCGCCAGAGCCGCGAGCAGCGCCGGCGTCAGGCGGTCGAGCCGCGGCCGGATCGTGGCCTGCAAATCGGCGGCCGCGCCGAACGGTCCCGCCCGCGCCGCCGCCCAACGCGCGATCAGTGCGCTTTCCACGCACTTCGCCGCCTCGATCTGCGCCCGAAAGAACGCCGCCGCCTGCCCGGGATCGAGCTCGTACGTTGGCGCAAGCGCTACCACCCCGGCAACCAGGCCGACCTCGCGCGCCTGGTCCTCGACCGATGCCCCGCTGTTCCACTTGCTCTCCGCGACCGCGCGCATCAGCGCCAGCCGCTCCCCGACCAGCCCGATCAGCACCCCAAGCGGATCGTCGGCCGCCACGCCGCGCGGCAGGGCGGACGCGGCAAGCGCCCCCAGCAGCGCGCGGCGAGACGCGCGAAGGCCTGTGCCCGGCATCGTCAATCGCCTCCTGCAACACGACGCCATGAGGCGGCAAAACCCCGCCGGCAGCAATTCCCCGTGCCCGCGCCCCGGCGGACCTTGAGTCGCACCCAGGACCCTTGTTCAATCCTTGGCGAACCATTTCCACGGACGGTGCCATGAGCGACATTCTTTGGCAGCCCTCGGCAGAGCGGGCCGCCGCGACGCAGATCGTCCAATTTGCCCGAACCTGCGGCTTCGACGGGCCGCACGCGGTCGAACGCCTGTGGCAGTGGTCGGTCGATCGCCCGGCCGATTTCTGGGAAGCGGTGTGGGAGGCCTGCAACGTCGCATCCGAACACGCCGCCACCGTCGTGCTGGAAAACCCCGAGGCGATGCCCGGCGCACGGTGGTTCGTCGATGCGAAGCTGAATTACGCCGAGAACCTGCTGCGCCGATCCGACGATGCCCCCGCGATCATCTTCCGCGGCGAGGACGGCAGCCGGCGCCAACTGTCCTGGGCCGCGCTGCAATCCGACGTGGCCCGGCTCGCCGGCGCGTTCCGCGACGCCGGGGTGGGCACAGGCGATCGGGTCGCCGGCTACATGCCGAACATTCCGGAGGCGATCATCGCCATGCTGGCCGCCAGCCGGCTGGGGGCCGTGTGGTCGTCGTGTTCGCCGGATTTTGGTGTGTCCGGCGTGCTCGACCGCTTCGGCCAGATCGAACCGAAGGTGCTGGTGACGACCGACGGCTATCGCTACGCCGGCAAGGCGCTCGACATCCGCGACAAGGTGCGGCTGATCCGGGCCGGGCTGCACTCGCTGGCGGCCGTGGTGGTCGTGCCGTTCCTGGACCCGAGCTGCGACGCGGGCTTCGTCCCGGGTGGCATTCGCTGGGACCACGCTGGGGCAGGCGCGACCGGCGAGCCCCCCGGCTTTGCCCAGCTTCCGTTCGATCATCCGCTGTTCGTCATGTATTCGTCGGGCACCACCGGCAAGCCGAAGGCCATCGTGCATGGCCAGGGCGGCACGCTGCTGCAACTGCTCAAGGAACACCGGCTGCATTGCGACATCCGGCCCGGCGAGCGGGTGTTCTACTTCACCACCTGCGGCTGGATGATGTGGAACTGGCTGGCCACCGCGCTGGCGTCCGAGGCTACGCTGGTCCTGTTCGACGGCAACCCGTTCCATCCCAGCCCCGAGGTGCTGTGGCGCGTAGCGGATGAGGAACGCGTGGCGGTGTTCGGCACCAGCGCCAAATTCCTCGATGCGATCGGCAAGTCCGGGCTGAAGCCGCGGGACAGCTTCGAACTGGCGTCGCTGCGCGCGATCCTGTCCACCGGCTCGCCGCTGCTGCCGGAGAGCTTCGATTTCGTCTATGCGTCGATCAAGCAGGACCTGCAGCTCAGCTCGATCTCGGGCGGCACCGACATTATTTCCTGCTTCGTGCTCGGCAATCCGGCGGGGGCGGTGCGGCGGGGCGAAATCCAGATGCGCGGCCTTGGCCAATCGGTCGAGGTCTGGGACAGCGACGGCCACCCGGTCCAGGGCGAGAAGGGTGAGCTGGTCTGCACCAGGCCATTCCCGTCGATGCCGATCGGTTTCTGGAACGACTCCGACGGCAGCCGGTATCACGCCGCCTATTTCGTTCGTTTCCCCGGCGTATGGGCGCATGGCGATTTCGCCGAACTGACCCCGACGGGCGGCATCATCATCTATGGGCGGTCGGATGCCGTGCTGAACCCCGGCGGGGTACGGATCGGTACCGCCGAGATCTACCGCCAGGTGGAGCAGATCGATGACGTGATGGAGGCGCTGTGCGTCGGCCAGGACTGGCAGGGCGATGTCCGTGTGGTGCTGTTCGTTCGGTTGCGCGACGGCGTGACGCTCGACGACGCGCTGCGCGATCGCATCAAGCGGCGCATCCGTGACAACGCCTCGCCGCGGCACGTGCCGGCGAAGATCGTCCAGGTGCCCGACCTGCCGCGGACGCTGAACGGCAAGCTCACCGAGCTTGCGGTGCGCGACGTCATTCACGGCCGGCCGGTGAAGAACACCGAAGCGTTGCAGAACGCACACGCACTGGAGGCGTTCCGCGAGCTGGCGGACCTGCGGACCTGACCCGACCGGCCGGCGATACGCCCGGCCGGGCGCTACCGGCAATAGGGCCAGATGGGCTGCATCCAGGTCCCGCACAGCCCATACCCGTTGGTCCAGGAGACCAGGATCGTGATGAGCAGCACAATCGAGATGATCAGGACCGGGATTGCCATCGTAAACAAGATTCGCATACAGGCTCCGTGCGGCGATCGTGGTTGCGGTTCTGGGGCGGAACCTACGCCGTTGGCGGCCAAATGCCATTCCGTTCGGCCTTGAGCGGCGACATCGGCGAGCCGGTGCCCTGGTTCGGCGGAACTCGGTAGGATGGACAAGCGCTTGCGCCGTCCACCGCATGCGGTGCGGCGAGCGGAAATGGCGGATTGGCGTTCGCCATGGCGGCGTTATGAGTGCCGGGTCAGTGCCGCCAGCAGCTCCAGCAGGATCAGGACAACGATGGTGAATTCCATCAGCTCCGCCCGCCCGCCCGACGACTCCTCGTACAGCGCCGTGTAGGTGTCTCGGATGATCGCCAGCTTGCGTTCCACCGCCGCGGTCACCGGCTTCACGCGGAACAGCTCCAGCGCCGCCGCGTAGATGCGCGCCAGGTAGACGTCCTCGGTGACCTGCAGCGCGTTGTCCACCCGTTCGGTCAGCTCCGTCACTTCCGCCACCAGCGTGTAGAACCGCCGGGCCAGGTTGGCGGTGCGCCGTGCCGCCAGCAGCGGGCGCAGCCGGCGAGCGCCCTCCACCAGGTCGTACATGCGCGGCAGCTCGGCATCCAGCAGCTCGTCGTAGTACCGCATCTCCAGCAACTGCGCGTTCGCCACTTCCAGCACTTCGAGCACGTCGGTCTCGCCGCGCGGCTCGCAGACGAAGGCGCGGTCCCAGGTCACCACCGTCAGGTCGTCGGTGTAATAGGAGAAGCGCTGCCGCAGCAGCTCGGTGCGCGACGTTTCCGACAGCGGCCGCTGTTCGCCCGACAGCAGTGTTACGAGGTCGGCGCGGGCCAGCAACTCGGTTGCGCTCAGCGGGGCATCGAAGGCGAATACCACCGCGGCCAGGAAATCCTCCTCGACGGCTTGCGAGGTCGGGCGGATCAGCGCCTCGGCCAGTGTGGCACGCACGCCGGCCAGGAGCCGGCGCCAGACCGGCGAGGCCGCCTCCGTTCCCACCACGGCGTCGATCTCGTTGGTCAGGCGGGCGAAGTCGGACCAGCCCATGCCGCGCACGGGGACGCGCAGCGCCAGGGTCACGGCGCCAAAATCGTACAGCCGCACCGTGACCGACGCCTCGACGAGACCACCGGGCAGCAGGATATCCACCGACTCCAGCGCCAGCTCCACCGGCGGCACGCCGAACGCGACCGCCTTTGGCGGCGTGGCGGTCAGCCGCGCCCGGCTGCTCGCCTTCGCCTGGCGCGCCCATACTTCTTCGACTTTCGGCAGGTCGATCGCGTAGGCGATGTCGAACAGCCGGTAGGCGATCACCGCCCCCGACTCGATCCGTACTTCGTTCGAGCCGTCCATGACGCGCATAATGGCACGGCTTCGGAGCACATCGCATGGCCGGCCCGCCAACCTTTGCCACCCCGCCGGGTTTTTTCGGGCTGACCCGCCACGATCCCGGGGCAGGGATCGTGATTGCGGGCATCCCGCTGGACATTGGCACCACCAACCGGGGGGGCGCCCGCGATGGTCCCGCCGCCATCCGTCGCGCCAGCCGCATGCTGACCGATGGCGCGCATCCGCATCATTGGGTCGATCCCGCCGCGCTTGACCTGGCCGACATCGGAGACTTCGCGATTGCGCTGGGCTACATCGAGGGGAGCCTGGAACTGATCGAGCGGCAGGCGACGCCGCTTGCCCACCTGGTGGCCCTGGGCGGCGACCACGGCGTCACCCTGGCGCTGTTGCGGGCCCTCCGCCGCCGTGTTGGCGCCCCGCTGGCGCTGGTGCATTTTGACGCGCACGTTGACACTTGGCCGGACAATTTCGGCCAGCGCTACGCGCACGGGTCGGTGTTCTTCCACGCGATCGAGGAGGGACTGGTTGATCCGGCCCACATGGTGCAACTCGGCATCCGCTCCCCGGTGCAGCGCGAGGTGTGGGACTGGACGGTGGGGCAGGGGGTGACGATCCTCACCGCCCAGCAGATCCATGAGACCGGCCCGGAGGCGATCGCCGCCGAGATCCGCCGGGTGATCGGCGCCGCGCCGGCCTATCTCAGCTTCGATATCGACGCGCTGGACCCGGCATTCGCGCCTGGCACCGGCACGCCGGAGATCGGCGGATTGGCGACCTGGCAGGCGCAGGCGATCCTGCGCCGCCTCGGCGGGCCGGGACGGGGTATCGGGGATGGCGCGATCGACTTCCGCGGCATGGACCTGGTCGAAGTGGCGCCCGCCTATGACACGGCGGAGATCACGGCGCTCGCCGGCGCCACGCTGGTCTGGGAGTATCTTGCGCTGATCGGCGCAAGCTGAGCGCCGCTTGCCGGCGAGCGGCGGCCCCAAAGCGTGCCCCCTTGGAACCCGTTGGATCATAGGGTCTAGTTGGCCGCTTCATGGGCGGAGCGGCACCGATGGACGACGGGATTCTGGTGGGGTGGGCCGATGGGCCGCAGACGCTGCGGCTCGACCGCGCCAACCGGCACGGGTTGGTCGCCGGCGCCACCGGAACCGGCAAGACCGTCACGCTGCAAGTCCTCGCGCAGGGGTTCGCCGACGCCGGCGTCCCGGTGTTCGCCGCCGACGTGAAAGGCGACCTGTCCGGCATCGCCATGCCGGGCGCGCCGAACGAGACATTCCTCGAACGCGCCAGGCTGATGCACCTGGAGCTGAAGCCGGCCGCGCCGCCGGTCATGTTCTGGGACCTGTTCGGGGCATCCGGTCACCCCATCCGCGCCACTGCCTCGGAAATGGGACCGCTGCTGCTTGCCCGGATACTGGGTCTTAACGACATCCAGCAAGGCGTGCTCAATATCGTCTTCCACGTCGCCGACCAGGAAGGGCTGCTGCTGCTCGACCTGAAGGATCTGCAGGCGATCGTCCGTTACGTCACGGAAAACGCCGCGACGATCGGCAAGGAGTATGGCAACGTCGCCCCCGCCACGCTCGGCGCCATCCAGCGCGCGCTGCTGACGCTGCAAACACAGGGTGCGGAGCAGTTTTTCGGCGAGCCGGCGCTGAAACTGGCCGACCTGACGCGATGCGACGCCGCCGGCCGCGGCTATGTCAGCGTGCTCGCCGCCGACCGTCTCATCCAAAGCCCGGCGCTGTACGCCACCTTCCTGCTATGGTTGCTGTCGGAACTATTCGAGCAACTGCCGGAAGTCGGCGATACCGCCAAGCCGAAGCTGGTGTTCTTCTTCGATGAAGCGCACCTGCTGTTTCGCGACGCCCCCAAGCCGCTGCTGGCCAAGATCGAGCAGGTCGTGCGCCTGATTCGCTCCAAGGGCGTGGGCATCTACTTCGTGACGCAGAACCCGGCCGACATCCCCGAGGCGGTGCTCGCCCAGCTCGGCAACCGGGTGCAGCACGCCCTGCGCGCGTATACGCCGGCCGAGCAGAAGGGGTTGAAGGCGGCGGCGTCGTCGTTCCGCGCCAACCCCGCGTTCGACACGGCACAGGCGATCCAGGCGCTCGGCGTGGGTGAGGCGCTGGTCTCGGTGCTGGACGCCAAGGGTGTGCCGACCGTGGTGCAGAAGACGACGATCCGTCCGCCCGCCTCGCGGCTGGGCCCGATCACGCCGCAGGAACGCACGGTGGTGGTGGCGTTGAGCCCGCTGAGCGGCGTCTACGACCAGGCGGTTGACCGGGAGTCCGCGTTCGAGCTGCTGCGCGATCGGGCGTCCCAGGGGCAGCAGGCCGCCTCCGATCGCGCCACCCCCGCCACGCTGCCGTCGGACGAGGGCAGCTACGATTACGCGCCCGTCCCCCGGCGCTCGATGCCGCGCGCCTCGAACCGCCAGTCGGTGACGGAGACGTTCGCCAAGCAACTGATGCGGACGGTCGCTGGACAGGTGGGGCGGGAGATTATGCGGGGGGTGCTCGGGAGTACGAGGCGGCGGTGAAGGTCTGGGGGCCAACCTATAGAGGCAACGCTGTGTCCGTCCGGGAAGGCTCGCTATTCGATCGGCATTCTACGTAAAGCCTAGAGGCTCACCGCCATTTGATTGTTGTTACCAACTCGGTTTAGTGCCGGATAGGAGAGTTCTTACTTGGCGCCATCTAGTAAGCATTTTTTATCATCTACCGATAAGGAACTATAGTATGGCATCATATCGGATATGTGATCAATTTTTGCAATCACGCTTGGTGCACCACATATTCTTCTGATAAAATCAATTTTGTATTTATTACCTTCGGTAAAGACTTTTTCGTATAATTCTGGATTAAAATGAAAATTGAAAGCGTTATCACCTTTGAGCCAGCCAAAACTTATCCATGTGTCTTTTCGGTTCGGCCCGGCATTTCGGGTTATATCAACATTCGGCGTTGGACAAAATTTATCATTATCAAACGTTTCGCGGCCCAAGAGCTGGATCACATCTTTATCATAATCGTTTTCGTCTTCCACGAGACGAGATGTATTGAAAACAACATTCCAGTCGTTTACAGGATATTTCATCCCGCCCCGAATGAATAGACCCACAGCAAGGGCATCTTTTCTAAAAACCGCTTGCCTGAAAGATTCTACATCCCAACTAATGCCCATCGCGGCAAGTTCTTTTCTTGGGTTATCACTCTTTATTTCGACCTGGCCGGTGGTGTTATTAATTAAGGTGTTGTGATTGCCAATGATACCGTGGTTAGACAGGCCGGTGTTCCCAGAGATGTTCGTCGATGAAGTAGGGGTGCCGCCCCCGACTAGAGCCAGTACGGCAGTAACAGCAGCAACTATAGTCGCGACAGCAGTCGCCGTTCCTAAGACGGATTTCATCTCGGAAACTTCTCGAACCATTCCGAGATCAAGATTTATGCCAATGGGTTTCGGGTGTCAAGTATCGATTTTGTCCCGGAGCGCCTTGAAAGAATGGGTTAACGGCGCTGCCGGCTCTCGGCCGATCCTGGCGGTTGGACTACAGGATGCATACACCTCGTTGGTCGGCCGAATCGTCGGCATCCGATCGATCGGGGCAAAGTCTTCGGATAGCCTCGGGCTCGCCGGGACGCAGCTACCACACCCATCGTCCTCCAGTGGAAGCCAAGGAGTGATCAACCGGGCCGCTTCTTGCGTTGGCGTCGGCGCTCAGCCGCGAAACCATATTCTGCTACCGGATGAGCGCGACCAGCCATTCACTGGCGATCCCCGCTCTCCTCGGCGAGAATTGTGTCATACGGCCGTTGTGTATTTGCTCAGCCCAGGGTTAGCGCGGACAGCCCGACAGGCTATGTTCGCAGCGCGAAGGATGGGCGGAGCGGACGAGGAAAGGCTCGCACGTCATCTTCAAGAAGGACGGCCGCCGCGTTGTCGTCTCAAACCACTCGGGCGACATCCCGACAGGCACGCTACTCGCGATCTGCGACCAAGCCGGTTGGGCGTTCCCGCCACGGCGCTAGGCAGGAGGATGGGCATGGCGACCAAGCATTACCTGGCTGTCGCGGACCGGCTCCCCGATGAGGCCAACTGGTCCATCACCTTCCCGGACTTCCCCGGCGTCACGTCGGTCGCGGAACGATTTGCCCACGTGATGCGGCAGGCGAAGGATGCGCTCGCAACCGCCATCGAGGACATGGAGAAGGACGGCGATGCCTTGCCGCCCTCGATCGAGCAGGACGCTGTCCCCGACTACGACCGCAGCGTTTACCACGATCCCCGCACCCTGCTGGTGCCGGTCGGTCTTGGCTCCGCTCGCCACCTCACGGAACACCTGGCGCCGCGCGCCAGCGGCGCGTAGCGCCCTCACCTGGGCGTCAACGCTCTGGCCGTCCGTCGAGACGCGGCGTAGCCGTAGATCATAGGCCAAGTTCGCCGTGAGAGCCGATGCGCACCAGCCGCAAAGTTGTGGCATCCGGTTTTTCATAGATCAGGACTAGATCTGGCTTGCTGTGACAATCCCGAAACCCCGCCCAATCGCCCGACAACGAATGATCGCGGTAGCGTTCCGCAAGCGGCTCGTCGATCACGAGGGATGGAGGACGGCAAGAAAGTTTGCTTCAAGCGTTGCCCCGTGCCTGCCTCTGAGTTCCCGCTTGTAGTCACGCCTGAAGCGGGCGGTTCGTTCAATCTCCCGCATTCAAATCCTTCAGCAGGTCAGCCGGTGTCTTGAAACGGGGCAAGCCGCCTGCGCGGGCTTCCCGCATGGCCTTGATGGTTTCGGGATTCGGCACCAGCGGTTCAAAGGGAAGCGCCTTCTCCGCCGCCACGCGCTTCAGCAAAAGCCGGAAAGCGTCGGACAGGGAAAGCCCCATGGTGGCCAGCACGGCGGCGGCCTCGCTCTTGGTCGCCTCGTCGATTCGGGCGCGGACAACAGAATTCTCGGGCATGGCCTCAATCTCCTTGAGCTACATCGTAGCTCATTTGCTGCCGCTTGTCAAATCTCATGAAAGGCTGGTCGGGGCGATTATCAGGTTCCCCTGACGGTCGCCGCTCTTTTCCGTGCGGCTCTTGCGCCAGATGGCCGTTGTGTATATTTACACAACCGAGAGGTAACGCGTGACAGCCCGCGAGGCTATGAACCGACTGCGGCGCGAAGGATGGGCGGAGCGGCCGGGCAACGGCTCGCACGTCATCTTCAAGAGGGACGGCCGCCGCGTTGTCGTCTCAAACCACTCAGGCGACATCCCAACCGGCACGCTGCGCGCGATCTGCGACCAAGCCGGTTGGGCGTTCCCGCCAAAGCGCTGAGCAGGAGATTGGGCATGGCGACCAAGCATTATCTGGCTGTCGCGGACCGGCTTCCCGATGAGGCCAACTGGTCCATCACCTTCCCGGACTTCCCAGGCGTCACGTCGGTCGCAGAACGATTTGCCGACGTGATGCGGCAGGCGAAGGATGCGCTCGCAACCGCCATCGAGGACATGGAGAAGGACGGCGATCCCCTGCCGCCCTCGATCGAGCAGGACGCTGTCCCCGACTATGACCGCAGCGCCTACCACGATCCCCGCACATTGCTGGTGCCGGTCGAGACGGCGGGCCGGGCGCTGCGGGTCAACATCAGTCTGGACGAAGGCTTGCTTGCCCGCATCGACGACGTCTCGAAGCGGACCGGCCTCAGCCGATCGTCGCTGCTGGCGAAAGGCGCCCGCATGGTGATCGCGACCGAGACCGGTTCCTGAACCGCACCCCGGCCGCTCAGTCCGCCGGTCCCGCGAGTCGCCGCGGCGAATAACGCCCCGCGCCGCCAGCCCAACCAACCCGTGCCCACCATCCGCCCGTCGTTGACACCGGCTGCCGCGCGGACATCTCTGCGGGACCCCGCCCGGCGGCGCGGGCACGAAGCGCCCACGGAGAGCCCACGGAGACCCACGCATGCCCTTGCTCCTCATCGCCTTCATCGCGGTCGCGACCGCCTGGACCGGACTCTCCTTGGTCCTGTCCTACCGCCAGGTCGCCTACGTCCGCCGCCACCGCGACGCCGTGCCGCCCGACTTCGCCGCCGGCGTCACCCTCGAGGAGCATCGCACCGCCGCCGACTATACCGTCGCCAACGAGCGCCTGGCGCGGGTCAACGCTGTGCTCAGCCTGGCCATCACGCTGGCCTGGGTGCTGGGCGGGATCGACCTGCTCTACGGCGCGCTGGCCGCGGTCATCCCGCCATCGCTCGGGCTCGGCGTCGCCTTCCTGGTGGCGATGTTCGCCGTCAGCGCCATCATAAGGCTGCCGCTGGACGTCTACGACACCTTCGTCCTGGAGCAACGCTTCGGCTTCAACCGCACCACCCCCGCAACCTTCATCACCGACCGCCTCAAGAGCTGGGCGATCGCGCTCGCCATCGCGGTGCCGCTGCTGTTCGCCTGCCTCTGGGCCATGCGCTCGTTCGCCGGGCTGTGGTGGCTGTGGACCTGGTTCGGCATCGTGGCGATCATGGTGGCCGCGCCGACCGTCTACGTCCGGCTGATCGCGCCCCGCTTCAACCGCTTCACCCCGCTGGAAGACGGCGCGCTCCGCTCCCGCATCGAGCGGCTGCTGGCCACGTGCGGCTTCCGGTCGTCCGGCCTGTTCAGCATGGACGCGTCACGGCGCTCGGCGCGCGGCAATGCGTTCTTCATCGGGTTCGGCAAAACCAAGCGGATCGTGCTGTTCGACACGCTGCTGGACCGCAGCACCCCCGAGGAAATCGAGGCGGTCGTCGCCCACGAGCTGGGCCACTTCCGCCACGGCCACGTGCTGTTCGGCATGCTGCGGGGCGCGTTGGTCATGCTCGCCGGACTGGCCGCGTTCGGCTGGCTGTGCAAGCAGGATTGGCTATTGCCGTCGTTCGGCATCGTCCACCGCGGCGACGCCCTCGGGCTGGTCGTCTGCGTGCTGCTGTATGAGATGGTCGGACCGCTGTTCGGACCGGTGGGCAACTGGATCTCACGCCGCAACGAGTTCCAGGCCGACGACTATGCCCGCCGCCACACGGGCGCCGCACCGATGATCAGCGCGCTGCTGAAGCTGGCGCGTGACAACGCGGCGACACTGACGCCGGACCCGGTTTATGCGCTGGTGCACTACTCGCACCCGCCGGTGCCGATCCGCATCCGGCACCTGCGCGAGGCCGGCGCCGCGCAGGTCCCCCGACTGTCGGAGACGGTCGTCGCCTGAAGTCGTGCGGGTCGGGTCGTTCGCCCCGACAGGGCAAAGCCCTACCAGAACGCCGTGCCCGGTTCGCCCTTGAAGGGTCCGACCAGATCGTCGGTGATCCAGCCGCCATAGAAACCGCCGGGCTGCGGGCGGACGCGTTCCGCGCCCACGAAGCAAGCGTCCATCAAGCCTGCGTACACGGCAATGTGATCACGCAGCGCGGCATAGGCGGGGGAGGGGTCTGGGTATCCCCAGGCCGCCTTGTAGGCGACCCGCCCATCCGCGGCGATGGACCAATACCGCGAATGTCCCTTCCATTCACAGAAGCTGGTACCTGCCACCGGTTGTAGAACGCCGGGAAGGAATGCAGCCAGCGGTAGATAGTACGTGGGCGGATGGAAGGTTTCCAGCACCCTCAGCGCCGCCCCAGTCTCCGCAACCGTCTGTTCTGCAAAGACAATACGGACCGGCCGCAGCACTGTTTCGATGCGCGGCGGCCGGGGATAGTCACGCACGCGCTCGCGGGTGGGACCACATTCCGGCATAAAATGTACATGGTTGGCCCGCGCGGATTGACCACCCCTCTCTGAAACCTGGATCGCGGTTGCAGGATTGGGTCGTCCTTTGTCTCCCAGTGCAACCCGGCCGTTGCCGCTACGCGCATGGAGGCGCTATGCTCCTATCCGCCGGTTGAACAAAACGGCAGGTGTTTGTTGGGATTCTGCCTCAAACCGGATCGTATCTGGTCGCGTCTTTTGTTATGGATAGGAACCGGATGCATATTCAAAAAATAAGACCAGCCTCGCCTACGGGATATTCTTTTCGTATTTCGGAACTGGTCATGCTTCGCATCTGGGCCGAGAATCACGGTTTCATGATGGCGGTCGAACTGGACTACTGCGTCGACGGCGAAGACTACGAAGAGGTGGTGACGTTCCACTCGCTCGCCAACCACGCGAGGATGCTCATCCTGTGGAGGGCGCCCGGTCAGATTGTCGTGCAACCTCTGATCGGACGCCCTCGCCGTTTTGTGTCCGTATCGGACGCGGTGGAAAGCCTGGCGAAAAAGTCGCGCAGAAAACGCTTCCCGGTGTCGAGGCTGACCGCGCGCGGCACCAAACCGGCCGATCTAGCCGATCCGCTGTCCGGATTGGCGGCCTGATTTTTTACGGTCTAGCCGGTACCTGTTATTCCTCCGTTGCGTCCCGGGCCGCGTCCTTGATCCCGCCCGCGGCGTTCTGGATCTTGCCTGCGGCTTTGTCGGCCTTGCCTTCGGCCTCCAGCTTGGCATCGCCCAGCACCTTGCCGGCCGCTTCCTTCAGTGAGCCCTTGATCTCCTTGGCGGAGCCGGCAATCCGGTCTTTGTCCATCGTGAACTCCCCATGATGTGTGCAGCGGATCGGAACTGGCCACGCAAGCGGGGATGTTCAATGGGGCGGCGCCGCGTCACGCCCCGAAACGCCGTGCGCTCACGCAATCTGGAACAACGCTGAAGGCTCCCTACCTCCACACCAGCGTCATGGCGCAACGGCGGGGCATCAGGAGTGTCACATATGAAACTGTTCGGTTCGACCCATACCGAGCCCGAAGTCGTGTATCCGTACACGCTCAGCGACGAAGCGTGGCGGGCGAAGCTGTCCCCCGAACAATACGCCGTGATGCGCCAGCACGGCACCGAGCGCCCCGGCACCTGCGCGCTGAACCACGAGAAGCGCGCCGGGGCGTTCGTCTGCGCCGGCTGTGGCCAGCCACTGTTCGTCTCGGACGCCAAGTTCGAGAGCGGCACAGGCTGGCCGAGTTTCACCACGCCGGTGGAGGGCGCGGTGGCAACGACGGAAGACCGCAGCCTGTTCATGGCGCGGACCGAGGTGCATTGCAGCAACTGCGGCAGCCATTTGGGCCATGTGTTCCCGGATGGACCGCCACCCACCGGGCAACGCTATTGCATCAACGGCGTGGCGATGGACTTCAAGCCGGCAACATAATTGGACGCGGACAACGGAACGGTCAGCCTGCGGCTGTGAGTTCCCGCGCCGAAAGCCGGTCGAGCGACTGAAGCCGCCCGAATAGCGTCTCTGCCGCGATATCCGACGCACCCGCTTCCAGGCAGTCCGCGAATTTGTCCCAAAGCTGGGCGTCGGACAGCGGGCGGGTCGCATGGCCGGCGGCGCGGCTGACCTTTTCACCTTTCAGAACTTCGCCGGAGACCAGTTCAACGCGTGCCTGATCGAACGGCGCGGCGCCGGGCAGGGCAGGGTCGTGCGCTCCGGTGACGACGGTCGCCACGCGCTCCATCAGCGCCTGCACGTCCGGCCGCCGCACGAAGGCGTCGGTCAGTTGGGGCAGGCCGACGTGGCCGGCGATGAGTGCGCTGGCCATCGCGAACTCGATGCTGAACCTGGCGGCGTCCGCGGTTTCGGGACGGTGGTTGCGCAACACCGTCGCGTAATAATCGCTGATGTGCACGGTAATCGCCTTCACCGCCTCCGGCTGGACCGCATGGCTGGCCACCACGCCCAGCACCGAATCGATCGCCCGGTGTGCGCAGTCGCACACCGGGTAGCGGCGGATGCTCAGCCCGTGCTGGACGATCGCCCAATCGTGCCCGAGCCGCGCCTCGCTGTCCGGATCAGGATCGGTGGACGGCAGGACCGCGGTCAACCACCCGCTCGGATGGTCCAGCGTGTCGCTGCGCGCGGTAAACCCGGCGGCGGCGAGCCGTGCCGCGAGAACCCCGGCATGCGCCGCGCGTCCGGCCAGGAACGGCTTGGTCATGGCGCCGAATTGCGCCGGCAGCCCGGCGCTTTGCGAGGCCCCCAGCGCGATCGCCTCCGCCGCGCGCGCGGCGTCCAGCCGGTGCAGCGAGGCGCACGCCGCGGCGGCGCCGATCGCGCCGAAGCTGGCGGTCGGGTGCCAGCCCTGCAGGTGGCGCTGCCCGGTGTCGCGGCGGTGCAGTTCCGCCCAGGTTTCGTAGCCGGCACCATAGGCGGTGATCATGGCGGCGCCGGACGCATCGAGCGCCTCGGCTTCCGCCAGGATGGCGGCCACGAGCACGCAACTGGGATGGCTGCCCAGGGCGACGTCGTCGTAGTCCAGCGCGTGGGCCGCTGTGCCGTTGAGCCAGGCCGCCTCCAGCGCCGGGCTGCGCGCGCGGCTGAAATACAGCGATGACGGGCCGTCCGCTGGTTGCAGCACCTCCTGCACCATGCGCACGCACGCCTCGTTGCGGCCGGCAATCATGGTGCCAATGGCATCGATGAAGCCCGCGCGCGCGGTGGCCGCCGCCTGGTCCGGCAGCCGGTCGCGCGACAGCTCGGCGACGAACCGGCCGAGCACCCTGGTAAAGCCCATGGGCGCGTTTCCTATTCTTCCTCGCCGATCGGATTGCGCAGGATGCCGATGCCGGAGATTTCGACCTCCACCGTGTCGCCAGGCTTCATCCACAACGGCGGCGTGCGGTAGGCGCCGACGCCACCGGTCGTGCCGGTGGCGATCACGTCCCCCGGTTCCAGCCGGGTGAAGGTCGAGCAGTAGGCGATCAGCGAGGGGATGTCGAAACACAGATCGTCCGCACTGGCGCGCTGCATTTCCTCGCCGTTGAGGCGGGTCAGCAGCGTGGTGCTGCGGATCTCGCCCATCTCGTCGGGCGTGACGATCCAGGGGCCGAACGCGCCGGACCGGGGGAAATTCTTGCCGGGGGTGAATTGCGAGGAGTGCCGCTGCCACTCGCGGATCGAGCCGTCATTGTAGCAGGCATAGCCGGCGATGACCTGCGGCACCTCCTGGCGGGTGACGTGCCGGCAGCTTCGGCCGATGACCACTGCCAGTTCGCCCTCGAAGTCGAAGGTCTCCGAGGCTTTCGGCCGGATCATCGGCTGGCCGTGGCCGACCTGGGCGCTGGCGAACCGGGTGAAGATGATTGGCTTCGCCGGCGGCTCGCGGCCGCCTTCCCGAATGTGGGTGACGTAGTTCAGGCCGACGCACAGGATCTTGTCGGGGTCGGGGATCGGCGGGAGGAAGGTGATGTCCTCCAGGCGGAAGTCCGGTGCCCGCTGGGCTTCTTCCCGCAGCGAGGCGGTGGCCCAGAGCGCATGGCGCAGCGATGGCGCGTAGGCGCCCATGTCGACGACGCCGTCGTCCTTGGCGATGCCCCAGCTTGCGGTGCCGTCCGGGCGACGGAAGCTCAGTAGCTTCATGGCGCGGTCCTTCCTTTGCGCGGGTACCGATACGGCGGGGCTGGCGGGGCGGCAAGGCGGTGGTTTTTCAGGCCGACGAGCCGCTGCATAATGTTGTCATGCGCTGCTTCATCGATGACGCCGATGCGGCGTAGGTCTTCGGCCGTCTCCTGCAGCGCGTCCGCCAGCCTGCCTGAATGTGTTTGCTTCTTCGTCCGATGGGTTCCTGTGAAGTCCGCGCGTCAGGCCTCGATCGGCACCCACTCGTCGCCGAGCTTCCGATACCGACGCTTCACCGCCGCCCAGGCAATTCGGTGGGGGATCGCTTCATCACCAGCATGGTGTTCCCAGGCGCTGTTGAATGCCGCGCGGTAGATGTCCTGGGCATGGGGCGGCAAGTGGTTGCGCACCGACGGCGGCAGGTCTTCGTTGCTGGCGTAGGGCATGGGGGGCGACTTTAGCGCGCTATGACCGATCGTTCACGAGGAACTCCCATGCCTTCCGGCAGGCCTCGACAATCGCCTCGTAGCTGTCCCAGACCAGGGCACAGAGCTTGTTGGCGCGGAGATATTCCCAAACGTTCTCCATCGGGTTCAGCTCCGGCGCATAGAAAGGCAGCGGCAGCAACGTGATGTTGTCTGGCACCTTCAGCTTCTTGCCGGCCTGATGCCAGCCAGCACCGTCACAGATCAACAAACAATGGGCCTCGGGGTTGACCTGACGCCCACCTCCTTGAGGTGCTCGCTCATCCCCTCAGCATTGGCTGCGGGCATGATGATGCCGGCGCCAACGCCGCGGGCGGGACAAATCGCGCCGAAGACGTAAGCGGAATCATGGCGATTGTCTCGCACCATGGCGGGAGAAGAGCCAACCGGCGCCCAGACATAAGCGTGCGTGCCCTTTTGGCCCACGCGGGCTTCATCTTGAAACCATATTTCGATCGGCTTGCCAGCGGCCGTGGTGCTGGCCAGCAGGGCATTCTTCACCAGGCTGGCAAAGTTTTTTTAAATGTCTCCTGCGCTTCAGCATCCTTCTTCGGGTGGCACGGTCTCGGTTGCAACCTCAGCTTGCTTGGGAACCCCCCGA
>Ga0302319_10004841_pt1 | contig 27436 bp, 17 predicted proteins | sample Bog_T0_2_FD_203319 | JGI IMG/M metagenome (GOLD analysis project Ga0302319, IMG submission 203319) | Peat permafrost microbial communities from Stordalen Mire near Abisko, Sweden - Bog_T0_2 | ecosystem: Environmental > Terrestrial > Soil > Wetlands > Peat | place: Sweden: Abisko, Stordalen Mire... | reverse complement strand
ACACTGAAAACTCACCACAAAACCCCTGAAATATCACTTTTTACACTTTGAAACCGCACCCCACAACTACCCAACGCATCGCCGCCAACCCATGGGTGGTAGGGCGCGTCACTCCGTGCGCGCCGCTGTTGACATCCAAGTCGGCAAGCCATCCCAATTGCCACTTTCCCAATGCTTTCCTGAACACTTGATCACTGAACACTGAAAACTCCCCACAAAACCCCCGAAATATCACTTTTATCACTTTAAAACCTTCATGCAAGCGCCACAAAACACTCGATGCTTCCAACCAGCATCCAGCATCCGGTTTCGAGCCTTTCGTGGCCGATAATCAGTAACCATGGTTTCGCCGAACCCGTCTCCTCCAGAATAATCCCGAATTTGCGATGAACCTACCCCGCCTCGCTCGCTGCCTGTTGTTGCCCGCGCTTCTGATCTTACTGCGGTACCCCTTGTGGGCGGAAGAAACCATTGCTGCCGCCCGGATTCAGCAGATTGCCGCCTGGCTTCCGGCGCAGCCCGCCGGCTTCGCCTGGCCGATCAGCAATCGTCCCGCCTGGCAGAAACTCGCAGCCGATCCCGCGTTCGCCCACGCCATCACCACCGCCAACCGGTTGCTGGCCAAACCGCTGGCCGAAGTGCCTGACCGCCTGTTTCTCGAATATTCCCAAAACGGCAACCGCACGCATTGGCAGGAGGCGGAATTTGAACGGCGCGGACGCATTGACCGGCTGGTGCTGGCGGAGGCCTTCGAAAATAAGGGACGTTTTCTGCCCGCCATCGAAGCCACCATCGCCACCCTCGGCGCGGAAAAGACCTGGGTTTATCCCGCCCATGACGGCGCGCTGGCCAATTTCCAGGGGCGCGAAATCATCCCCGACCTGGGGGCCACCGGCCTGGCCGCCGAACTGGCCGAGGCGGATTTTGTGCTGGGCGACCAACTGGCTCCGGCCACCCGGCGCTTGATCCGCGAGCAGGTCCGCCGCCGCGTGCTTGATCCCTTCCGCGCCATGATCGAAGGCCGGCAGAAAGAGGCCTTTTGGATTCGCGCGCGGATGAACTGGAACGCCGTTTGCGTGGGCAACTCCGTGTTCGCGGCGTTGACACTGCTGGATTCGCGCGAGGAACGGGCGTTTTATGCCGCCGCCGGCGAGCACTGCATCCGCAACTTCCTGGCGGGTTTTACGCCGGACGGTTATTGCGCGGAAGGTGTGGGTTATTGGAATTACGGCTTTGGTCATTTCATTTTATTGACGGAAACGTTGCGGCAGGCCACGGGCGGAAAAATCGACCTCCTCAACGATGACCGGGCGGTGGCGGCCGCGCTCTTCTGCCGGCGCAGCGAAATACTCCCCGGTATTTTTCCCTCGATTTCCGATTGTCCGCCGGGGTCCAAGCCCAGCCCGGCACTGGTGGCCTACGTGGGCCGCCGGCTGGGGTTGCCCGCGGCCGGCAAACTCACGGGTGAAAGCGGGCTGGCGCTGGGCCTCCTGCTGGCCAGTCTGCCGCCGGACGTGCCGGTCGCACGGCCTTTGGACCGCGCGAGTGATGATCCGCTGCGCAGCTTTTTTCCCGGGGGCGGCGTGCTGATCGCGCGCAATCCGCCGGCGGTGGCACCGGCTTTTGCCGTGGCGCTCAAGGGCGGCAACAATGATGAACCCCACAACCACAACGACGTTGGCAGCTTCAGCGTGGTGCTCGGGCGGGAAATGGTGATTTGCGATCCGGGCGGCGAAGTTTATACCCGGCGCACGTTCAGCCCGCACCGTTACGACAGCAAGGTCCTCAATTCCTATGGCCACGCGGTGCCGGTGGTGGCGGGGCAATTGCAGCAGACCGGAGCGGCCGCGCGCGGCGTCATCCTCGAAACCAATTCCACCGATGCGGCGGATGTGTTCAAGCTCGACCTCCGGTCCGCCTACGCCGTGCCGTCGTTGCAGCAACTGGAGCGCACGTTCACCTTTCGCCGGGGTGCCCATCCGGCGCTGGAGGTGCGCGACGCGGTGAAATTTTCCACGCCCGGTTCCTTTGAAACCGCGCTGATCTCCTGGGGCAAAGTGGAGTCGGCCGGCCCCAACGCCCTGAACCTCACGGATGGAGCAAGCCAGTTGCGCGTGACGATTGATACGCAAGGCCAGCCGTTCAAGTGGTCGTCGGAGCTGATTGACGAAGATGTGGAAGCCAAACGCAAGCCCTGCCATATCGGCATTGTTTTGGACCGAAAGATTGCCCAAGGGGTTATTACCTTGCGGATTGAGCCGGTGCCAAGTAAATGACTACGATGTGTTTTCAAAATGGGTGGAACGGGCGACCCGCCCGTCCCGGTGGGCGACCCGCCAACCGGAATGGCAGGGCGCTCCGTATATCTCAAACACCAGTTGCCAGCGAGATGCGTCTCCCCGTTCCGTCCGGCGAGTCGCCGGACGGAACAGGCCAGTGGCCTGTGCCACCCGTTTTGAACCCGAACTCCGAAGCGGGCAATGAAATCGAAAAGCCCTGCCGCGAGCCCGGCGCGGTAGGGCGCGTCACTCCGTGTACGCCGCGCCTGCAACCAGCGGGCGCAAAACTTCCCCGGCGTCGCCCTCCCGACCCGCTGCCGGTTAAAACTTTTCTCAAGTTTCCCGTCCCAACTTCGGAGTTCGGGTTGAAACCACGCCCTGCAGGCTCCGTCGCTGCGGGAATCCTCGGCATTCTCATCGTCATCCTCACCCCGGGCATAACGCACGCGGATACCCCGGTTCCGTCCCTGCCACCGGCCGCCATCTCCAAGCCGCTGCAACATCGCTTTGCCTGCGCCGATTATACCCAGGGCAGGGTTTTCGTGGTGGCCGCCAATGGCGCGGTGGAATGGGAATATGCCGCGCCGCATTGCAACGATCTCACCGCCCTGCCCAATGGCAACCTGCTCTTTAACACCGGCCATGGCGTCAAGGAGGTCACGCCCGACAAGAACGTGGTGTTCGACTATGAATCCACCAGCGAGATTTATGCCTGCCAGCGGCTGCCCAACGACAACACCTTCGTCGGCGAATGCAACTCCGGGCGGCTGCTCGAAATTTCCCCATCCGGAGCCATCGTGAAGGAAGTCCGCCTGCTGCCGACCGACGTGGATGGCGGCTCCGCCTACATGCGCAACGCCCGGGAGTTGCCCGACGGCCATTTCCTTGTGGCGCACTATGGCGCGGATGTCGTCCGCGAATATGATGCCGAAGGCAAACTGCTGACGGAAATCCCGGCACCGGGCGGACCGCATAGCGTCCAGCGCCTGCCCAACGGCCACACCTTGATTTCCTGTGGCGATCATCCGGGGGGGCCGCGATTTTTTGAAGCCGATGCCGCCGGCCAGACCGTCTGGGAATTGCAGGCCGGCGATCTGCCCGGCATCCGCCTCCAGTTCCTCGCGGGCTTCCAGCGCCTGCCCAACGGCGACACCGTGCTGGCCAACTGGCTGGGCCACGGTCATTCCGGATCGGCCCCGCAACTCATCGAAATCACCCCCGATAAACAGGTGGTGTGGACCTACACCGGCCACCAAACCATGAAGACCATTTCCAGCTTTCAACTGCTGGAGGACGCCCCGCCGCCGGTGGATCCGCTGGTGCCCAAGGTGCGCAACGCCGCGCTGACCATGCAGCGGGCGTCGTGGGAACAGGGCATTCTGGCCCAGGCGTTTTTGGAGGAAGGCGAAACGGCCCTGCTGGTGCAAATCGCCCGGACCTCGCTGATTCACAAATCGAAAACCGGCGTGGCCGCGGCGATGGGCGGCGCGCCGGTGGATCCGCTCATGGCGGGCGAGGCCATCTGGCGGGCGGCGCAGCTCACCGGTGATCCGGCGCTGCAAAAGGCGGCCGCAGCCGCCCTTGATTTCGCGCTGAAAACCGCTCCCCGCGCCGACGATGGCACGGTTTATCACACCGGCAAAACCATTTGGTCGGATAGTTTCAACACCACGCCGCCGCTGCTCGCCTGTGCCGGGGAGTATGAGGAGGCCATCTGCCAGATTGAGGGGCACTACCGGCGGTTGTGGAATCCCCGCGCAAAATTAATGGCCCATATTTGGGATGAGCAAAAGGGGGGATTTCAAGATGGCAAATTCTGGGGCGGCGGGCAGGGCTGGGCGGCGGTTGGACTGACACGGGTCATCCGCGCGCTGCCGGAGAGCCGCCCGGCCGATCGCGCTAAGCTCGCGGGGGATTTGAAGGAATTGCTGGATGGCTGCCTGGCCTACCAGCATGCCAGCGGGTTGTTTAATGACATCGTGGACGATCCGAACACGTTTGAGGAGACGAATCTGGCGCAAATGCTGGCCTTCTCCATCTACGAAAGCGTGCGGGGCGGCTGGCTGCCACCGGAATATCTGCCCGCCGCCGACCGCATGCGCGCGGCGGCGCGGGCCAAAGTGGACCCCGATGGCCTGGTGCAGGGCGTCTGCGGCGCGCCCGACTTCAAAGCCCCCGGCATTTCCGCCGAGGGCCAGGCTTTTTTCCTGCTGATGGAAGCCGCCGCCGGCAAATTGCACCGGGCGAATTAACCGGCATTAACCACGAATGAACACGCATGAACACGAATGGCCTTGCGCTGGCAAACCCGGTAACTCCCCCGTGACGTTGTCGCCGCGTACAAAACCACGCTGGAATGTGGGGCAGACCTCCGGTCTGCCGGTGCTGGCTTGCTCTGCAAGCCAGTTGAAGTCTCCAGGGAGACGGAGCCTCCCTGGACCGGCAGACCGGAGGTCTGCCCCACATTCCAGCGGCCCGGTTATGAACGATTTCCGCCGCCGTCTGGCCGGTGATGGCCCAGTGGAGCTTGTTCTGCACGGTCTGGAAAAACTCCATGCTCTCCGGTTGCGTGGGGTCGTAATCAATGCTGGTGTTTTCAGGGTTTCTGTCGTTCCTGTCACCTGTTCAGACGAATCCAGTCGCCGCGATGCAGGTTCCCATTCCCGCGCTTAAAACTGTTTCAGAAAGCGGACGTCGTTCTCATAAAACAGGCGGATGTCATTGATGCCATAGCGCAGCATGGCGATGCGTTCGATGCCAAAGCCAAACGCCCAACCCGTCCAGACGGCGGGATCGTAGCCGACGGTTGCAAACACCTGCGGATGCACCATGCCGCAGCCGGCAATTTCCAGCCAGTCCTTGCCCATCTTCTTGACGAGCGCGTTGGTGAAATCGATTTCGTAGCTGGGCTCGGTGTAGCTGAAATAATGCGGCCGGAAGCGGATTTTCACATCGCTGCCCATCAGTTCGCGGAAGACAAATTCCACGGTGCCCTTGAGATCGCCCACCGTGACATGTTTGTCCACATAAAGGCCTTCGATCTGGTGGAAGGTAGGGTTGTGCGTGGCGTCGGCATTATCGCGCCGGTACACGCGGCCGGGCACGATGATGCGGATCGGCGGCGGCTGTTTTTCCATGACGCGGATTTGCACGGAGGAGGTGTGGGTGCGCAACAGCAGGGCGCGGTTGGCCGCGTGGCCGCCCTGGCCGGGGCTGGCCGGCAGGTAAAACGTGTCCTGGCTGTCGCGGGCCGGATGATCGGCGGGGGTGTTGAGCGCGTCAAAGCAATGATACTCGTCCTCGATTTCTGGTCCGTCGGCGACGGCAAAGCCGATTTTGCGGAACGCGCGCACGATGTCGTCGGTGACCTGGGTGAGCGGATGCAGCTTGCCCAGAGCGCGGCGGCGGCCGGGCAGGGTGAAATCGGTGGGGGTTGACGGCAGGGCCGCCTTGAGTTCCAGTTCCTCGCGACGGGCCAGCAGCGCGGCTTCCAGCGCCACCTTGGCGGCGTTGATGAGTTTGCCGGCGGCGGGTTTCTCCTCCTTGGAAAGCGTGCCGAGTTGTTTCATCAGGGCGGTGAACCGGCCATTGGGGCCGGTCCAGGCTCCCTTGGTTTGTTCCAAGGCGGCGAGGTCCGGCGCGGCGTTGAGTTCGGCCAGGGCGGTTTGCTTGAGCGGTTCAATGTCGTCGAGAAAAGCCATAGTACAGGCCCACAAGTTAGGTCATTGCCGCCGGAATGAACAGGGAAAAGCGAACGGCGGCGAATCCAGGAATGAGCTCAGTTGGCCGGTTTAGGCGGCGATTTGCGGTGGTAGATGAGGAAAACTTCGTCCCCGGTCAGATCGCGCCTGCCCGGCAGCCAGCGGATGGCATCAACCTGGGCGCTGACATCCATCATCAGCACCGGCTCATAAAATTCCGCCAGCCGGGTGGAGTCGATCAGCAAGTTGCCGGAGACTTCAACCGGGCGCAACACCATCCAGTCGGGTTTCAGTTCCAGAAAAGCCTGGTTTTGGTTTTCCCGGCCGAGGCGGCGGCGGACCGCCACCATTTCCTTGGAACTGAGGCCGGGATAATCGTACATCTTCAAGCCGGAGAAATAACCTATATAGCCCAACGGTTCGAGCATTACCGTGTCGCGAGGCGAGGCGGCATGGTCGTGCAACCACAGGCCGATGCGGTGGCGGCCACCATCTTCAATCAACCGCTGCTGCACGCGCGCCAGGCGGCCAACGCAACAGGTGAGGCCGGTTTCAACCGCGAGAAAAACCAGCGCCACGCCGAGCAGCACCGCGCGGGCATGCCGCAGCCAGCCACGATCCGCGTGCCATTGCGGCAGGTGCCCGGCCACGCCCAGCAATTCATCAAACCATAAACCCAATACGAGGTAACCCAAAAGCGCCACGCCTGGCAGATACCAGGGGAAATAATGCCGCACGATGTCCGTCAAAAAGTAATGGCAGAGATAGAAGGCAAGCGAAAGCATGCGCGTGGCGGGGCGGATCAGCGGGCACAGCCAGGCCAGCGCCGCCGCCCAGGCGGCCAGCGCACAGACGGCGACGACCGGGTAATGCCAGGTGGCCAACGAGGCATACGACGGCAGGAAGGTCCACCAAATGCTGGCGGCTGGATCCAGCAGGTGCTCGAACGGAAACGTAACCAAGCCGGCCGCCACCTCGGCCAGGTTTAGCGGAGCCTGGTTGGTGCCCTTGGCCACGATCGTGTGCGGCACGGGCGACCCGTAATACCACCAGGCCCAGAGGAACCATGGCAAATACAGCACCGCGCAAATCAATCCGGCACGCAGCAGTTTCCCCAGCCACGGCTTGGGCGCGGCCGCTGCCGGTTCGCGCCGAAGAAATAGCAGGGCTCCCAGGCTTAGGGCCGCGATATAGATGCAACCATCTGGTCGCGTCCACATGAGTCCCGCCCAGCCCAAGCCGAGCCGGAGGTGCTGCCTGGGGCCGGCAATAAACACCCCATGCAGCGACCAGGCCAGGAAAAACAACAGCAGGCCCGTTTCCATGCCGTTGGTCGAGAAATCCAGCGTCTTGGCGTCCAGCGCGATCAGCGCCAGGGTCAGCCCGATGCTCCACGGGCGCAAGGCCAGGCTGTTCAGGATGGCATACACCAGCACCATTCCGCCGGCGAGGGCGGTGAGGCTGACGAGGCGGAAGAGCCACAAGACCAAGTCTTCCGGGCCGTTGCCCGTCAACCAGCTCAACCCCGCCGGCAGCAGCACTCCCAGCGGCGAAGTGAAGGAATGCACCCGCTCCCCGGGGGTGAATACCAAGCCATGACCAGTCGCCAGGTTGCGGCTGGCGCGGAACGTGATCCAATAATCCTCCCACGCATGCTGGGTGTAGGCCACAAACAGGAAGCCGAGCAGGAATACGGCGAGGAAAATCCTGGTCTCGGTCGTGAACCGGGCTCGTGTCATCGCCTAATCATGTTGTCCGGTCTGAATGTTGTCAACTCTTGCCACGTCCGCCACCCCCCGCGGTGGTCAGCACGAAAACTGATTCAATTCGTTATTACTACCAGTTCTACTTGCGTTAGGTTTGATTAGCTGTTACCGTTGGTCCTCGGATTTGAACTGCTAGGATTAATGCTTAATTCCCGGATGGTTTCTACCGATAAATGATAACCGATGACCGATTTGAATCGTTTTGCCCCAGCCACCTGAAATCGAATGAAGAACAAAAAATATTTATCTGCCGGCCGGCAGTTGGCCGGCGCAGCACTGACCGGATTCTCCCTGCAGGCGGCCGCCGATACCGCCTTGCCGGCCCCGGCCGCCCCCGGCTCGTTCCAGAAACCCGCCTGGCTGACGGACCTTTCCCTCAGTGCCCGCGAGACTTATGACGACAACGTCCTGCTGGTGTCCGGGGAGGGTCCCATGAAGATCCAGTCTTCCCTGGTCACCATGACGGCCGGCAAGGCCGGTTTTAATTTTGCCCCGCTGCTGGGCGGGGATTCCCGGTTTCAGACTTTGAGTTTCGTCTATGCCCCGGAAGCAGACTTTTATCACAATGCCCCGGATGAATCTTATGATGCGCATCGCGTCAACGACCTGATCAAGGGCCAGACCGGTGCTTTCTCCTACAGCCTGGACAACGCGTTCAGCTATGTGGATGGCAGCGAAACCGCCCCCACTTATGCCGGGTTGGACAAGTATCGGAGCGGTTTTGCCTCGGTCGTGCCCAAGGAGCGGCGCAAACAAATCCAGGAACGGACCAAGGCGGTCTTGCAATACGACCTGGGCGCCTGCTTTGTGCGGCCCACGGCTTCCCTGCTGTATTACGACATGATGACGATCCTCAGCCCGGCGGCGGGTTATCAAAATTATCCCTCCCGGGCCGACGTTAATGGCGGCGTGGACTTTGGCTATCGCCTGGAGCAGGATCTCGCGGTCACGTTGGGGTATCGTTACGGGCACCAATATCAGCAGCAGTTGGCGTATAACATTGATGCCACCCGGCTGGCTTCGGGCAGCGATTACCAGCGGGTGCTGCTCGGCCTGGAGGGCAAACCCTGGCATTGGTTGACGCTGGCGGCGCTGGCGGGACCGGATTTTCGCAATTATGACAGCACCGCCGCGGTGGCCGATAAGAACGAGGTGACTTATTATGCGGAGGCCAGCGCCACGGCGGAGCTCACGGACAAGGACTCGCTCTCCGGCAAATACAAGCAGTGGCGCTTCGTGGCCTACACCGGCCGGCTGCCTTATTTTGACAGCAACTATGAACTGGCCTGGCACCACCAGCTGACCCGCCAACTGGCCTTCGACCTGACCGGCCGCATTGCGGCCTATGATTTCACCTGCGCGAGCGACCCGGTCAAAGGCAGCAATCTGCGGAATGACTACTTGTATTCCATCGCCCCAGGATTGACTTATGCCGTCACGTCCAACCTCAGTGTCACCGCCAGCGGTTCCATTGATTTCGCGCGCAATGCCCAGGATAATCTGAGCCCGGCGACCGGCGGTGCCAGCCAGCGCGAATTTGATCATAACCTGGCTTCCGTGGGGGCCACTTACAAATTCTAACCCAAAACAATTCTATTTTACCTTGACTTTGTGGTCGTTTGCTGACGAAATATGAAAATGAGTATATCCAATCTTACTCCGGTACAACTAAGACGCGCAGCCTCGATTGTTGAAAGAATCGAAAAGCTGCAAACCAAACTGAATAACATCTACGGCGGCAAATCCGAGGCGGCGGCGATTGAAACCGCCGACCAGCCGGTTCGGAAGCGCCGGAAGATGAGCGCGGCCGGACGCGCCCGGATTCGTGAGGCGCAAAAGGCGCGTTGGGCGAAGGTTCACGCCGCCAAGGGCAAGTAATCCGTTTCCCACCCTTACAGGCCACTCTGCGCGAGTGGCCTGTTTTTTTGGCGGCGGGTCACGCCGCCAGCCTGGCCGTGATTTCGCGGATCACGGCGGCCCCATCCGGATACTCCCCCGTGGCTTCCCGGCGTAACAGAAAACGATGCGCCAGCACCGGCTCGGCCACAGCCCGCACGTGGTCCACCGTCACTTCCTCCTGCCCTTGAATGGCCGCGAGCGCCTGGGCGGCCCGGAAGAGGCCCAGCGACCCGCGGGGACTGGCCCCCAGCCGCAGCGCCGCGTGTTCCCGCGTGGCCCGGGTCAGGGTCACCAGGTGGCCGCACACGTCTGGGCTCACGCGCAATTCCCGCACTCCGCGCTGGCATTTGACAATCTCGTCCGCCGTCGTCACCGCCATGAGGGATTCGATGGGGTGCTGCCGCTGGCCGCGCTGGCACATTTCCATTTCCTGCGCCGCGTCGGGATAACCCAGGCTCAAGCGGAACAGAAACCGGTCCATCTGCGCCTCCGGCAGCCGGAACGTGCCTTCCTGCTCAATGGGATTTTGCGTGGCCATGACCATGAAGGGCTTCTCCAGCCGGTACGACACCCGGTCCATCGTCACCATGCCTTCGCCCATCGCCTCCAGCAACGCCGACTGGGTGCGCGGACTGGCGCGGTTGATTTCATCCACCAGCACCATTTGTGAAAACAGCGGTCCGAACCGGAAATCTTTCCGGCCGGTGGTCGGATCCAAAATGAAATCGCCCACCACATGTTCCGGTTGCAGGTCCGGGGTGCATTGGATGCGCTTGAACGTGCAGCCCAGACTCTGGGCGACCGCGCGCGAGAGCATGGTCTTGGCCACCCCCGGCACGTCCTCAAACAAAATGTGCCCTTCCGCGAACAGCGCCGCCACCGCGAGCTTCACTTGCGCGGACTTGCCCACGATCACCCGTTCCACATTGTCGATGATTTGCCGGGCCACCGCCGCCAACTGGGCGGCCGAAAGGTTTTCCACCGGCGGCGGCGTGACCGTGAGCTTGATTTTTTCGACCGGCAACCGGCTTTTGCGGGGCATCAAAATATCCTGTTGGCAGGCCGGGCAGGGGCAGTGTTCGCCCACCATGGCGTCGGGAATCTCAAAGGGGTGACCGCAGTGCGGACAGATGCGCTTGGGCATGCGGAATCCTGTTCGTTACCCGGCGGCTTTGTCCAGCACAATCCCGCTGGTCGGCAGGTGCGGCAGGTGCGGCAGGTGCGGGGCTGCACTACGACTAAACCCGACCGCCGAAGTGGCCCGGGGAGCACACGCCTGCCAGGGTGGTACGGGCCACTGGCCCGTCCTGCCGGGCTACCAGCCCGGCTGAGCGGAGAGGGGCGCACTGTGAGAAACGGTCTCCGCTTGCCAAAAAAGCGCCTCACCCGGATATTTCATAGTGAAACCGGCAAAACCATGGCAAACCCTTGTAGCGCAGGCTTCCCAGCCTGCCGTATCGCAGGTTTCCAAACCTGCGTGCCGCGTCTTTTCAACCAAGCATTCGAACGTGTTTGCGCCCCTCTTTTCATAGGTTTTCGCGACTCTTTCCAAAATGGCTATGCAATATCCGCGCTAACCCGTTCCGTCCGGCGGGTCGCCGGACGGTACTGGCCAGTGGCCCGTGCCACCCTGTTCAGGTGGCAGTGGCAGCCGGGCCGTCCGCCGCCAGGCACGCTTTCAGCTCCAGATCAATGCCCAGGATATGATCGGCAATCCAGCGGGAGCAGGTGGTGTGCAGATCCTTCAGGATTTCCGGCCGGCAGCCTTCACTGGTAAATCGCTGTTTGAAGGTCTGAAAGAACTGCAAAAAATGGGCGTGCGCCGCCTGGTTCCTGCCACAGGCGGCGCACCGATGGCGCAGCATGCAGTTTTCCTCATATTTGAAATGCGCCACGGTATAGTCCTCCACGAAGGCAACCAGATTGAGGATGAACTCCACGTCTTGCCGCGTGGGATTGGTCGTGTGGGAAAGGCCTTCCAGTTCGTTGATGTAACCGATCAACGTTTTGTGCTGATCGTCCACCAACGCATCCCCCGTTTCAAATTTTCCGGTCCACTGCAACATTGCATCTCCAACGGCTTGATTTTGTCTTGCAATCCCCGCTGAACTTAAGCGCAAAGCCGGCGCCTGTCCAGCCAGTTGACCCGGAAACCCGGAAAGCAGCGGAATTCCGCGCCCGTCCGGCGACAAAAAACGGCAGGATTTTGGCAAGAAGATGTCCCAATTCGTCATTGACCATGAGTTTTTCCACGCTAAAATCACTCATCGGTTTAAGGAATTTGATTCCACAACAAAACATTATAAACAAACTATGGCAGTCAAAGTAGCTATCAACGGATTCGGCCGTATCGGCCGGATGGTCTTTCAGGCGCTGTGCGACCAAGGTCTGCTCGGCAAATCAATTGATGTCGTCGCCGTCGTGGACGTGTCCACCGACGCCGATTACTTCGCCTACCAGATTAAATATGATTCCGTCCAGGGCAAGTTCAAGCACCCGGTGAGCACGGAAAAGAGCAACCCCGCGCTCGAAGAAGCCGACACCCTCATCGTCAGCGGCCATAAGATCAAGTGCGTCATGGCCGTCAAGGACCTCGCCACGTTGCCGTGGAAAGCCCTCGGCGTGGATGTCGTGATCGAATCCACCGGACTCTTCACCGACAGCGAAAAGGCCAAGGCCCACATCGCTGCGGGGGCCAGGAAAGTCATCATTTCCGCCCCCGGCAAAGGCGATGTCAAGACCATCGTCATTGGCGTCAACGAGCACGAATATGATGCGGCCAAGCACCACATCGTCTCCAATGCCTCCTGCACCACCAACTGCCTCGCGCCCCTCGTGCATGTGCTGTTGAAGGAGGGTTTCGGCATCGAAACCGGCCTGATGACCACCATTCATGCCTATACCGCCACCCAGAAGACGGTGGACGGTCCGTCCAAAAAGGATTGGCGCGGCGGTCGCGCGGCGGCCATCAACACCATTCCCAGCTCCACCGGTGCCGCCAAGGCAGTCGGCGAAGTGCTGCCGGCCACCAAGGGCAAGCTCACCGGCATGGCCTTCCGCGTGGCCACCCCCGACGTCTCCGTCGTGGACCTCACCTTCCGCACCGTCAAGGACACGAGCATCGAAGAGATTGATGCCGCGCTGAAAAATGCCTCCAAGACCTATCTCAAGAACATCCTCGGCTTCACCGACGAGGAACTCGTTTCCACCGACTTCATCCACGATGATCGCAGCTCCATCTATGACAGCCTCGCCACCCTCCAGAACAATCTGAAGGGTGAAAAACGCTTCTTCAAGATCGTGAGCTGGTACGACAACGAATGGGGTTACAGCAACCGCGTGGTTGACCTCGTGAAGTACATCACCGCCAAGGGAATTTAATTCCCGGCGGCCACTTCAACGGCGGCTTCGACTGGAGCCGCCGTTTTTTCTTTCCGTCATGGCGATTGCTTGGCGTCTATGAAAAATGGGTTTATTTTGTGGAGCTGCATCCTTGGTGCCGCCATGGGTGGTTATTGGGCCGGACGCCAGCACGTCTTTTCAGCGCCGGTGGCCCGGACGGTGACGGTTGCCGCCGGCGTTAACCAGCTTCCGCCCCCGCTGTTGCCCGTCTTGCCAACGGTCTCCACGAATGCGGCCACCAACCTGCTGTCGGAAAAAATGTCGCTGGCGGACGTCATGGCCCGGATGCTGGTGCTAAAGGCCGATGGGGATGATGGCCTCAACAATGACCCCGACCAGAAATGGAGCAAGCTGCTTGCGTCGGTCAACCTGGGCGACATCCCACAGGTGCTGGCGTTTGCGGACCAGAACCTGACCGCGAACCTGCGCGCATCGGTTCGCAACGATCTGCTGAGCCGGTGGGCCGATGCCGATCCGTCCGGGGCTCTGGCTTACGCTGGTAACATATCCGACAAGTCAGAGCGGCACGCCGCCACTGGCATGGTGGTTCAAGCGTGGGCCGGGGCGGACGCGACCGCGGCGGCGGCCTGGGTGCAACGGCAGCCAGACGGACCGTTTCGCAATCAATTGCTGAACGAGGTGTTGACCGCCATGTCCCGGAAGGATCCGGCCGCCGCTTGCGGAATTTATCTTGGCCTGGATTCGGCCAGTCGCCGCAAGGGAATCTTGACCTTCGCCGCCGAACAGATTTTTCAGGCGTGGGCGGCCAAAGATCCCGCCACGGCCATTGCCCAAGCTGCGGGCATCCCCACCCAACAACGCGGGGAGGTTTACGATGCCATCGTTCGCGTCTGGGCGGGCACCGATCCGCAAGCCGCCCTGAAATGGGCTGACGCCTTCACGAATGCCAATGCAGGTGAAAAAAACTCCCTTCTTGGCAGCATCCTATCCATCTGGGCTGGCAACGACTTCAGCGGGGCGCTCGCCCACGTGAAGGCCCTGCCCGATGGTGCCGCCAAAAGCCAGGCGCTGAGCAGCGTCATCCAGCAATGGGGCCAGCAGGATCCCCAGGCCGCCTTGGATTATATTGCCACCCTGCCCTCCAGCCGGTTTGACGCTGGCTTGCTCAACCCGGTCATTAGTGCGTGGCTGGAGGACGATCCGGATGCGGCGGGGAAGTATGTCCAAGCCCTGCCCGCAGGTTCCCAACGGAATATCCTGGCGCAAAACATCGTCAGCCGGCTGGCTAACCAGGACCCGCAGGCCGCCATCCAAATGCTGGGCTTGCTGCCGGCCTCCTCGCTGTCCTCGGCCACCCACGATATCGCCCAAACGCTGGCGGACAAATATCCCCAGGCGGCGAAGAATTGGGCCCTGTCATTTGCCGAAGGGGCCGCGCGCCAGAATGCCATTGAAGGCGTGATGGAAACCCTGGCACAAAACGATCCGGCTGGCGCGGCGCAATGGGCCGGATCGCTTCCGTCAGGTTCCACCCGCAACCATGCCATTGACGATCTGAGCAGCCAATGGGCCCAATCAGATCCCGCCGCCACGCTGAACTGGATCCAAACCCTGCCAGATGGCCCGGCCAAGCTGGAGGCCACGGAAAATGCCATGCGGCAGTATGCCAATCAGGCCCCCCAAGCGGCCTTCCAATTCGTTCAAGCCATGCCGCCCGGCGACCAGCAGAATCAATTCTTCCAATCCGTGGCTGGCGCGTGGGCGCAAGCGGACCCCGTCGCGGCCCAGGCGACCATCGCAAACCTGCCGGCCGGAGACGGCAAATCCTTTTTTCTCAAGGGGGTGGTGGAGGTTATCGCTCAGAACGACCCTGAATCCGCTGCGGACTACGTCGCGAAGCTGCCGGCGGGCGATGTCCAATCCGAGGCCGCCGTCTCGGTGTTGGCGCATTGGGCCGGTTCCGATCCCGTTGCCGCCGCGCAATGGGCCGTCAGTTTTACCGGCGATTCCCGCACCCAAGCCTTGCAGACCGTGGTCGAAAATTGGGCGAACGACGATCCCGTGGGAGCGGCCGCCTGGTTGAACACCCTCCCCAGTGACCCCGCCAGGGAAAGTGCCCTGAACGCCTATGTCAGCCAAGTCCAGGGAGAATATCCGGCCATCGCGGCACCGTTTGCCCTGGCGCTTACCGATGCCGATCAGCGCACCGAGGCCATCAAAAATGTGGCCCAATCCTGGCTCCGGCTTGATCCGGCCGCCGCGACCCAATGGCTTAAAACCTCGCTCCCGCAGGAACAGATCCAGGAGATACTCGACCATTCCCAAGACCCCGGGAATACTCCACCTGCGCCCACGCCTGCGCCCACAGCGCCCACCTGGTGACGGGTCAAATTTTTCACCTGAAATCCAAAATGGAATGGGATGGCACGGGCGACCACCCGGCGAAACGGCCACCAGTACCGCCGCGAAAGGGATATCCGATTTGATGCATGGGGGGTGTGAGACAAAGTTCTGAAAGACCCGAAAAAGCCCACCAAACGAGGCATGCGTAGCTACGATTGCATCTATTCGCTGGGGTTGAACTTTTTTGCATAAAAAAACACCTTGGACAGCCTATGTCCAAGGTCCCCTGATATGCTAAAGCCAAAAAGATCAATTCATGAGCGCCCACAACGCCAAAAGGTCACGCCGTGGACCGCCGCCGCATTCGGGGACGGCTCGTCGCCCGGGGTTTCATTTAAATTCGGGGAGTGCCCCATCGCCAGATCGCTGCCTGAATCAAGGTAAATCAAGCCTAATCAAGGTAAATCAAGGTGAATCAAGGTGGAAAAAATGGGCAGGACCCGGTTTCCGTGGCGGCTCAAAGTCTGCGTTCCGAACCATGAACCTAACCGCTCCCTTTCATGTATCCACAATGCCAAAATGGCCCGCCTGCCCCGGAACCTGCAGCGGGAGTCCGAGTCAGTCCGAGTAGGTCAGACCTTTGAAATCAAAAACCACCCATCGCCTGCATCAAGCCCGGAGGGCGAAAGAAAATAGCCCAGCGATTCATCGCTGGGTTTGCGCCCCTCAGTGTCCGAGTCCCGTCAGGGACGAAAGAGTCAGCGCGAACTGGATCACCATTCGTTTGCCCATCCAGGCCCCAGACCCCATCACCACAATCCAGCGCCAAAGTCAGACCAGGTCCGAGTAGGTCAGACCTTTGAAATCAAAAAACCACCAATCCACCAATCCACCATCCCGCGCCAAGCCGGGCCTTTTCCGGGCGGCGGAAGAGTTTTGGCGTACGCCCTCGCCAAAAATCTTCCGCGCTGTTTTATTGCCCTTGTTTTCAACCCTGTTTAAGCTGTGTTCAATTTTTGGAAAGCAATCAATTGTAATGAAATTCATATTTGTCACTGGTGGTGTGGTCAGTTCGCTGGGCAAAGGCCTGACGGCGGCGGCGCTGGGCACTTTGCTCGAGAACCGCGGCCTGAAGGTCGCGCTGCAAAAATTCGACCCGTACCTGAACGTCGATCCCGGCACGATGTCGCCGTATCAGCACGGCGAGGTTTATGTGCTGGATGACGGCGCCGAGACGGACCTGGACCTGGGGCATTATGAGCGGTTCACGAACGTCAAGCTGTCGCGGCTCAACAATCTCACCAGCGGCCAGGTGTACCAAACCGTGCTCAACAACGAGCGCGAGGGCAAATATCTGGGCAAGACGGTGCAGGTGATCCCGCATGTCACCGATGAGATCAAGCACCGCATTCATGTGCTGGCGGAAAAATCCAAGGCCGATGTCGTCATCACTGAAATCGGCGGCACGACCGGCGATATTGAAGGGCTGCCCTTTTTGGAGGCGATCCGCGAATTCGCGCTGGAAGTGGGGTACAACAACGCGATTTTCATGCACGTGACGTACGTGCCCTTCATCCGGGCGGCCGGCGAATTGAAAACCAAGCCCACGCAGCAATCGGTGGCCAAGCTGCGCGAAATCGGGATCACGCCGCATGTGCTGGTCTGCCGCTGTGAACGGCCGCTGGACAAGGATTTGCGCCACAAGATTTCCATGTTTTGCAACGTGCCGGACGAGGCGGTGATCGAGGAAAAAGACGTGGATCATTCCATTTACGAAGTGCCGCTGATGCTCCAGCGCGAGCGGTTGGACGACCTGGTCTGCCGGTTGCTGCATCTCACCACGCCGGCGCCGAACATGACGCACTGGCAGGAGATCATCCGCAAGCTGATCGCCCCGCAACATCGCGTGCGGGTGGGGGTGGTGGGCAAATACATTGAGCTGCAGGATGCGTACAAGTCGGTTTATGAGGCGATCATCCACGGCGGCGTGGCGAACGATTGCGGCGTGGAGATTGTGCAGGTGGATTCGGAGGACATTGAAAAGGAGGGGGCGGCCAAGAAGTTGAAGGGGCTCGGCGGCATCCTGGTGCCGGGCGGTTTTGGCGCCCGGGGCATTGAAGGCAAGATCGCGGCGGCGCAGTATGCCCGGGAGCATAAGATCCCCTATCTGGGCCTGTGCCTGGGCATGCAGATCGCGACCATTGAGTTTGGGCGGAACGTCTTGAAACTGCCCAAGGCGCACTCCACGGAATTCGATCCCGGCACGCCCAATCCGGTCATCGCGATGCTGGATGACCAGAAGCGCGTCACCAAGAAGGGCGGCACCATGCGGTTGGGCGCGCAGCCCTGCCAGTTGACCATGGGGTCCAAGGCGGGCCATCTGTATGGCTCGTTTGTGATCAATGAGCGCCACCGGCACCGCTATGAATTCAACAACGCCTACCGGGAACGCTACGAAAAGGCGGGCTTCGTGTTCAGCGGGCTTTCGCCGGACGGCAAGCTGGTGGAGGTGATCGAATTGCACGATCATCCGTTTTTCATTGCCAGCCAGTTCCATCCCGAGTTTTTGAGCAAGCCCCACCAGCCGCATCCGCTCTTCAAAGGCTTCATCGCGGCCGCGCATGAGCAGACCCATCGCAAGCCGCTGCCCGCCGCGAACGCTTGAACCACCTGCCATGACCTCCCCCGCACCCGATCCGGCGGCCGCGCCGCTGAAATTGTTTTCCGTGGTCATGCCGGCCCGCGACGAAGAGGAATCTCTGCCGGCCACGCTGGAACATTTGTACCTGGAATTTTCGCTGAACCAGGTGCCGCATGAAATCGTGGTGGTGGACGATGGCAGCAAGGACCAAACCTGGCCGGTGCTGCAAAAACTGCAGGCGAAAATCCCCACCCTGCGGCCGGTGCAGAACCCCGGGGCCCATGGTTTTGGCCGGGCCATCACGTTCGGCCTGCGCCATTGCACGGGGGATGCGGTGGTGATCATGATGGCGGACGAATCCGACGATGCCCGCGAGGCCGTCCGCTACTGGAAGCTCTTAAACGAGGGGTGGGATTGCGTGTTTGGCAGCCGGTTCATCAAGGGCGGGGGCACGATTGATTATCCGCGGATGAAGCTGTTCGTCAACCGGCTGGCCAATTTTTTCATCCGCGCCATTTTCGCCATTCCCTTGAACGACACCACCAATGCCTTCAAGGCCTACCGGCGCAAGGTGATTCTAGGCTGTGAACCGTTGATTGCGCCCCATTTCAACCTGACGGTGGAGATTCCCCTGAAAGCCATCGTGCGCGGGTATTCCTGGACCGTCATGCCGATCACCTGGCGCAACCGCCGGTTTGGCGAGGCGAAGCTCAAGATCAAGGAAATGGGCAGCCGCTACTTTTTCATTTGCGCCTATGTCTGGCTGGAAAAGTATTTCAGCCGGGGTGATTACCATCAGAAATGAATCCGGCGTTGAAGGAATCCCACATTCCGGTGCTGGACGGGGTTCGGGGCCTGGCCATCCTCATGGTGCTGCTGTTTCATTTCTGGCAGGGGGTGCTGGGCTATTTTTACCCGCCGGTTTTTCCGGGGATTTTCGCGCTCTGGGGACATTACGAGAGCATTGGCCAGAAAGGGGTGGATTTGTTTTTCGTGCTCTCCGGTTTTTTGATCACCGGCATTTTGTTGCGCACCAAGGGTTCGGCGCACTATTTCAAGAATTTTTATATCCGCCGTTCACTGCGGATTTTTCCCTTGTACTTCGTGGTGGTGCTGGTGTGTCTGGCCGCCGGCACCGCTTTTTCCCTGCCGCCCTATCAATGGTCCCAAATCTGGTCCTATGTGGTTTATCTGCAAAACGTGGTGCTGGCCTTCTGGCCCGCGTCCATTGGCGGCCCGCAGCATTTCTGGTCGCTGGCGGTGGAGGAGCAGTTTTATTTGTTCTGGCCGCTGGCGGTTTTTTGGTTGAGCCGGCGGCAGTTGTTGTGGCTGGCCATGTTTCTGGTGCTGGCGGCGTGGGGGGCGCGGGCGGCGTGTTTGCAGGTGAGCTGGGATTGTGCCTTCTTTTTCACATTTTGCCGGGTGGACACGCTGGCCGTGGGGGCGTTGCTGGCGATTTTCTTTTCGGAGCCGGCCCGGTGGCAGCCAATCGCGGTCTGGACCCGGCGGTTGGCGGTTCCCATCGTGCTGGTCGTGGCGGCCACTTACGTGGGGGTCGCCGGGAACCCTGGGCGGTTTTTCGCGGACACCCGGTCCACGGTTTACGCGATGTTCTTTGGGGCGGTGTTGGTTTGGTCGTTGTCGCCCGGAGCCTTTAACCCGCTGCCGGGGGTGTTTCGAGGTTCGTGGCTGCGGGGACTGGGGCGGATCAGCTATGGAATGTACGTGTTCCATCCCTTCATCTTCCACAAGATCATGGGACGGTTTTATGCCGCCACCTGGAGTCCGGTGCGGGGACACTTGTGGGCCTCGTTGACGGTGGAATGGTTTGTCTGCCTCGGCGGAACCATCCTGGTGGCGTGGACGAGTTGGGTGTTCTTTGAGCATCCCTTCATCCGCTTGAAGCACCGGTTTGAATATGAAACCGGTGTGCCAGCCAGCCTTTCCAAAGTGGGTGCAACCGAGCCCGGCAAGCCGTAAGCGGGCGGACCAGCATCCAGCATCCAGCATCCAGCATCGTTTTTATACCTCGCGCCGTCCGTTTTTTCCTTGCCAAGCCGGGGGGCGGTTGGGCATTTTCTGACATGGCAGCGACGCGCAATTCCAATCTCGACGACACATTCTATCAGGCGGCCGAAGCTTTCTTTGCCGCCAATCACAAAGTGGGCCTGACGTATGACGACATCACGCTGGCCACCTTGTATTCGGAAATCCTCCCGCGCAACACGCAGTTGGACACCAGCCTCGCCGATCACCTGCATTTGCATATCCCGGTGATTTCCTCCGACATGGACACCGTCACGGAGTCGCGCATGGCCATTGCCATGGCGTTGAACGGCGGCCTGGGACTCATCCATTACAACATGTCCGAGCGGGACCAGCTTTCGCAGGTGAGCCGGGTGAAGTATCACGTTCAAGGCATGATCCAGGAGCCCATCAAGGTGGGTCCCGAGCAGCTCATTGGCGATGTGCTGGCCCTGATTGAGGAAAAGCGTTTTGGGTTCAGCACCTTCCCCGTCGTGGACGCACAAGGCAAGCTGTTGGGCCTGTTGTCCGGCCATGTGGTGAAGCCGCGCTATGCCACCAAGAAAGTCATTGAGGCGCTAACCCCGCGCGAGCAGGTTCACACCATCAAAAAGAAGGAGCTGGGCAAGGATCCCATCGCCCGCGCCGACAAATTTTTCACCGAGCATCTCGGCATCCACAAGCTGCTGGTGGTGGATGAGGATGACCATTTGCACGGGCTCATCACCATGAGCGACGTGGAGCGCATCACCCAGGAGCGCAAGGCGCAGTTCAAGCCGGCGCGGGATGCGCAATTCCGGCTGGTCTGCGGCGCGGCCGTGAGCGCCACGCGCAACGCGTTTGGCGAACTGGACCGCGAGCGCATTCTCACCCATGTGGGCGCGCTGGTCGAGCGCGGCGCGGATGTGGTGGCGGTCTCGACCGCGCACGGCCACAGCAAGGGCGTGGGCGACACCGTGAAAGTGTTGCGCGAGGCCTTTCCCAGGCTGCCCATCATCGCCGGCAACGTGACCAGCGCCGCCGGCGTGGAGTACCTCGCCGATTGCGGGGCCAACGCGATCAAAGTGGGGCAGGGTCCGGGCTCCATTTGCACCACGCGCATCGTCGCGGGCGTGGGCATTCCGCAGATGACCGCGCTGTACATCTGCGCCCAGGCGGCCGCCAAAAAGAAGGTTTCCATTCTGGCCGACGGCGGCATCACCAAATCCGGCGACATCGTGAAGGCGTTGACGCTGGCGCAGGCGGTGATTTGCGGCGGCATGTTTGCCGGCTGCACCGAGGCCCCCGGCGAAGTCATGGAAATTGGCGGCAAACTCTACAAACAATATCGCGGCATGGGCAGTCTCGCCGCCATGAAGGCCGGGAGCGCCGCCCGGTACGGCCACGAAAAGGCCGACACCACGCGCAAGCTGGCGGCCGAAGGCATTGAGGCGCTCAAGGAATCCGTGGGCAGCGTGGACCGGGTGCTGGCGCAGCTGATTGGCGGCATCCAGAGCGGCATGGGCTATCTGGGCGCGGCGAATCTGGAACAGCTGCGGCAGAAGGCGCGCTACATCCGCGTGAGCCCCGCCGGCCAGCGCGAAGCGGCCCCGCATGATGTGGTGGAGCTCAAGACGGGGAATTAATGCGTGGCCGCCGGCCTTTATGGCAATTGCCAGGCGCGGTAAAACCGCTGGGTATCCGGGCCGATCACATTTGAAATGCTCAAGGTGGAACCCGCGGCGGTCATGTTATTGCTCCAGACGCTCCAATTGCCTGCCGCCAGGTCCGTGCAGTATTCCACCAGGTAGGTCTTTCCGGGAATGGCAGCCAGCGTCAACGTCACCTGGCCGTTGCCACCCGGGTTGACCGCATTCAAGGTGGTTCCGCTGGCAGCGGCGGTGAAAAGGGACAACACCTGGCTGTCCGTTAACGTGTTCGTGAAGATCGCCACGGCATCAATTTTCCCACTGAAATACTGCAGCGCACCCGGATCGGGATCGCCGCCAATCCAAAAGTCGTTGCCATTTTCCGCCGGGACCGAGGTTGCATTCTGGGATTGGGCCGCGAGCTGGCCATCCACGTAGAGATATTCCGCGGTGAGGCCATCGTACATGCCAATGAGTTGGTGCCACTGGTCATCATTCACCGGATTAGGGCCGACCAAATCGCCGAACGGTTGGGTGCCGTCCGCAAAATGCGGGTAGCCGGAACCATCCAAGGACAACCCGTATAATAGCGCCCCCAGGCTGGCCACCGATTGTCCCTGGCCGGAAAGCGGGGTTTTTATCCAGGCGGTCAGCGTGATGGGGCCGGTGAATCCCAGCCAGGTCCCGGGAACATCAATATAGGAATCGGCCGAAAATGCACACGCCAGGTTGGCAATGCCAAAGCTGGCGTTGGTGATTCCGGGAACCCCGGGAACGGATCCCGGCTGGTAGGTGCCATTGCATAAATAGGACAAGCTGCCCAGATTGAATGCGGGCGGGAGCGTACTCACGGGGGGCGCGGTATTGGTGGGTTCATCGAAATGCCAATATCCCACCGGGTGGCTGGCGAGGATTTGATTGCCATAGCCGGCGTTGTTGGTGGTCGCCGCGTGGTAATGGGCGGACACGGTATTGCTGCTCAAGGCATTGGTATAAAACGCCAATTCGTCCAGGGAGCCGTCAAAAGTATAGGTTCCCAGGCTGGTCGCGCCAAGGCAGAGCGGCACGGCTTCATTGGTATTGGGACGGTAGCCGCTGGCCGCAGTGGGTCCGACGGCGTTCGTGCCATTCAGATACAGCGTGACATTGGTCCCGTCATAAACCCCGGCGACATGCTGCCAGACATTACTTTGAACCGAGCCCCCGTGTAGTTCCGCCACGTAACCTCCCGCATTGCCAACGCGAAACAACCATTGGTTGGTATCGCCCTCATAAAGAATCCAGCCAAAACGACTCTCGGCTCCATTTTGCGTCTCATCAATTGACGAGACCGCACAGGCAAAGTTGGTGACGTATTGTCTGGGCTTGGCCCAAAATTCCACGGAAAACGGTCCCGCCGGGTTGAAGGCGGCGTTGTGATTGACCACCACCCGCGAACCCAGGTAATGGTCGATCAACCCCGGATTGCTGAACGTATAGCAACCTTTCACGATTCCGGTGGCTCCCTGCACGACGGCGTCCAACGGAAATCCGTTGCCGGGAAATCCCAGCGAACCGACATTGGACACCACGTTCGCCGCCGGCGGCAGGTTGGTTTCGTTCAACTGCCAGTAGGCGACCGGATTGAGCGCCAACAGCGCCGTGGCGTAGGTTCCCAGACCCGCCCGGGGGCTGGCCAGCAATGTGTTTTGACGGTTCTGTACGGTATGGGCACTGGCATTGGTAAACAGGGTGTTGGCGGTGTAATTCCCGGCGGGGAGATTGCTGGCCGCTGTTTTCAAGCTGAAAACGACGGCTTTGCTACCGCCGGCCGCCAGCGTGCCGTTGGTGGGGGTCGCGTTGAGCCAGAGTGAGGTATTCACGCAGGCCCAATTCAGGTTGGAACTGCTCGTATTGGTGAGCCAGAAGGTAACCGAGGAATTGGTGAAAGGGCCGCCCACAGGACCAAAGCTGAGCCATCCGGTCGTGGGGGTTATGCCCAGGGCATCCACGGGCGCGAGCGCGTTGATCAAAGCCTGCCCGGCGGGAGTGCCCCACCCGGTGCAAAGGTCATAGCCCTTTTCCGCATAATATTTATTCGGACTGGCGGCATTGGTGTTATTCCCGGTGGTGATGTCGTGAAAACAATTCGCGTAGTTTTTACCTTCGCCAATGGTGTATATGGCTGGATTGAGGAAACCGACGGATGGATTGCCATTTGCCGCCGCCTGTTGATTGACCAGCGCAATAAACCCCGCCCACAACGGAGCCGCCGCACTGGTGCCCCCGGAACTGAACGAATCGCCATTGTTATAAATAACCCAAACCCCCTCTGCCGTGAGGGCGACATCCGGGATGTTGCGCGCCGTGGTTGATCCGTTGTTTATGGCCATGCTGACATTCTGTTGCCAGGTCGGAATGGAATACACGGTGCTGGTGCCGCCGCCACTGCCCCAATATCCATTGCCGTTTGCAAACCATGCGGGCCAGCCAGCATTTGCACTTTGGTTTCCCTGATTCCAAACCGTTTCGGAAGCGTAACTTTGGCCGGAGTTGTTCATGGTCAGAGTGGTGCCACCAACACTGGTCACATACGGGCTCGCCGAGGGCACCGTGATGGGATTAACCCAAGCGTCGCCATCGCCCGAAGCTTGCAAGAAGGATTGGCCTTGCGCCGCCATCTTCTGAAAGACCGCATCCATGATGGCATTGGGGTTGGCACCATCCTGGTATCCCCAAGACGAGCTGAATTGTTTGATTTGGGTTTGCGAGGACATGATATCCAGCATATCCAGCCAGTCGGATACACTGTCCGGCCCTTCAAACACCACTACCGAAGCCAGGCCCGGGGCCATGGAAATGGCTGTCTCGATGTCCAGCGCCACCTCGTTGTTGTTCGTGCCAGGAATGCCGCTGAAGGAATCAATGAGGATATTTTGCACCGGGACATTGGGCAATCCGGCCTGGTTCTCATAAGCCAGAATATCACTCAGGTAGTAGCCGTCCGCTTCAAACAAACCCACGATTTGCCCGGTGCCATCCAGGGAAACTCCCGGCGCATAAGCGTTGCGAAAGTCTGATCCCATATAATTACCGCTGGGACCCGAACCGGTCGCGGACGGACCAGCCGTCGTTCCCGATGCATGGAGCGACGCCGGCCGCAACACCGCATAATCGCTCAGCCCGGCGAGGTCCTGGATGGGCAAACTGGCATCCACTGATGGGGCCACATCGGGCGCGTAAAATGTTCGGGCTTCGGTGGGATGCTGATACGTCTGGAGTTTGACATGAAAGGCCCTTTCAACATCCGAAACCGCCCCCCGCAAATCCAGCACGAGGCGGCTGTCGTGGGTGGCGGCCACCGTCAATCCGTTGGATTTGGCAAACTCTATGACCGTTTGATAATCCGCCAGGGTTGGCCCGAATTTCTCAGTAAACTGGCTCGCCGTCAGATAATGGTGGTAATTTGTGCTATTCGAATCGTATAACCCTTGCAGGAAATTGGACAATGATCCGGGATTTCGCAAAGGCAGCCCGACGGCCAGGTGTAAACTTTGCGTGGCGGGCAATCGTCCGGCGGGCGTCAGTCCGTGGACCACTGCTGGCATATGACTGGTTAGGAATTTTTGACTGACGGATTGCGTCCAGCCCGAAACCGCTGGCCAGACCAAAAAAGCCGCCAACACACACCACCTCCGCCAAAAGGGAGGCAACCGCAAAGAAGGGTTCGATTCTTTCATCTCCAAGGTTCATATTTATGCGGCAAATCCCGGGCTTTGGCAATTCTTTCGCACGCCGTCAGCGAAGCCCGAAGCCGAAGCCGGGCGGAATGGACCTTGCTCCCCCAAACGAGGGATTGTGGAATTTGTCGCTTCGTCTAACATGGAAATTCAATCCCATGTTCGGTTCCGATGCAACTTTTGCCTTTCGCCGTTGTTGCATCGGTTGACGGTGATTGCTGTGCCGAAATAACCATGAAGCATATCCAGAAAATAATGGCGGGCCTGCTGGCAGGTTTGGGGCTGGGGCTGACGTCCCAGGGCCATTCCGATGCCGGGGTGGCAACGAACAACCCGTATGAACAAATTGCCTCGCGCAACATCTTCGGGCTGACCGCCCCGACCGAGCCCGCCTCACCGCCGGCAACGGCGGATAATCTTCCCCGCATCACCATCAATGGCATGATGTCCATTTTCGGACGGTATCAAGTTCTCTTCAAAGCGAGTGCGGCAGGCCAGGGTGTCTCCGCGCGGGATCACTGTTATGTGCTCAGCGAACAGCAGTCCGAGGATGAGATCCAGGTCGTCCACATCAATGCGGATACCGGGGTGGTGACCTTTGACAATCATGGGACGATTCAAGAGATCGTTCTGGCCGGATGGGCCGTCACCAATTCACTGCCGAAGGCCGCCGTCGAAAAGGTGCCGCCGCGGGTCGAGGCCAATCTGCCCGCGGTTTATCCCGCCTCCTTCATCCGGGCGCGCACCCCGGATTATCTGGGCGGCGGGGCCAGCGCGGGGTTGACCGGCGACCAACTGCCGCCGGCTTCGACGCCGGAAGAACGCATGCTTTTGATTGAAGCGCAGCGGGCGTACCTGAAAGCCCACAATGATCCCGCCGCCGATTTATTGCCCCCCACCGCCTTGACCCCTTCCGACACGCCATGATGAAAACCCATTGGATTGCCCTGCCGGCCCTCGTTTTGCTGCTGGGCCGGTCCGCCGCGCAGGCGACCCCCGAGTTGACCAATTCCACCCAGAAGATTAGTTATGCCCTGGGCATGGAGGTGGTCCGGGCGCTGCAGGCGGATGACTTTGACATCAATCTGCCGGCCATCACCGCCGGGGTTGCGGACATGCAGGCCGGCAAACCCGCCTTGACGCCGGCGGAAAGAAGCGCCGTGATGCGGCAAATGAAGGAGGCCATTCTGGCCAGGGCCGTGGCCAAGAAGGAGGCCGAAGGCGCGAAGCATCGCCAGGCAGGGGAGGCGTTTCTGGCCAGCAACGCCACCAGGGAAGGCGTGCAGACCAAGACCCTCACCGCTCCGGATGGCACCACCGCCCAACTGCAATACAAGGTGCTCAAATCCGGTCCGCCCGGGGCCTCGCCCCAGACCAACGATGCGGTGGCGCTGCACTTTACCGGCCACTTGCTGGATGGCACGGTGTTTGACAGCTCGGCGCAGCGCGGCGGCAAGGCGGTGTTCCTCATGAACGATGTGATCCCGGGCATGGCCGCCGCCCTGCAAATGATGAAGCCCGGCGACCAATGGCAATTGTTTGTGCCGCCCAGCCTGGCCTACGCCGACTATGGGCCGCCCCCGATTGGCGTCAATTCCACGCTCATTTATGAGTTGGAATTGGTCAGTTTTTCCGCCGCCAACACCGTCACGCCCGACTCTCCCGCCATCAAGTAATTTTATGCGCTTACCTGGTATCACGTTTCCGTTCCTGCTCGTCATGGCATGGGGAATTGCCACCACGGGGTTGGCCGCCCAGCCGGATCTCACGGACCCCAACCAAAAAATCAACTACGCCCTGGGCCTCGACATGGTTTCAACTTTTCAGAAACAGGAGTTCGACCTGGACATGTCATCGTTCCTCGCCGGCATGGCGGACAGCCTGGCGGGCAAACCGGCGCTGACACCCGATCAAAAGGCTGCGGCCCTCAAGGAAATGCAGGCGTACGTCCAGGCCAAGTCCATGGTCCGGCTCAAGGAACTGGCGGCCACCAATCTCCAGGCGGGCACCGCATTTCTGGCCGCCAATGCCCAGAAAGAGGGGGTGCAGGTGAAAACCGTGACCGCCCCGGA
>Ga0302319_10004839_pt1 | contig 27448 bp, 20 predicted proteins | sample Bog_T0_2_FD_203319 | JGI IMG/M metagenome (GOLD analysis project Ga0302319, IMG submission 203319) | Peat permafrost microbial communities from Stordalen Mire near Abisko, Sweden - Bog_T0_2 | ecosystem: Environmental > Terrestrial > Soil > Wetlands > Peat | place: Sweden: Abisko, Stordalen Mire... | reverse complement strand
CCTTTTTCACTGACGCGAACCGCTGACTTTTTCGATCTGCCCTCCAGTATCGGTCGCTCTCCAGCGCGAAAAAATCAACAAAATCCAGATCGGTCAACCCAAGGCGCTTTGTTCAGCGGTTCCTTAAGCAAGAGAGGGCTTGCGCTTAGTAACGCACGGCGTTACTATTTCTCGTGATCCAGAGTTTCCGGTGTGACGAAACGAGGAAAGTTTTTGAGGGTATCCGGCCCCGGCGTCTCCCCGGCAATTTACTGGCAGTCATGCAAAGGAAACTGAAGATGTTGGATGCTGCGATGAAATTGGAAGAATTGCGGGTGCCCCCCGGCAACCGCCTTGAAGCATTGAAGGGAGGCCGCAAGGGACAGCACAGCATCCGGGTCAACGATCAGTGGCGGGTCTGCTTTCGCTGGGAAGCGGAAGGCCCGCAGGACGTAGAGATTGTCGATTACCATTAAGAAAAGATCAGCCATGAAAAAAAATCTGCTTCCACTAACCACTCCCGGTGAAGTCTTGAACGAGGAATTTTTAATTCCCATGGGAATTTCGCAATATCGGCTGGCCAAGGACATCGGCATTTCGTCCCGACGCATTAATGAGATCGTCCATGGAAAGCGTGCCGTAACCCCAGACACAGCTTTGCGCTTGGGCAAATATTTCAGCGTCTCCGCCCAGTTTTGGCTCAATCTGCAAGCGCGGTATGACTTGCAGACCGCAGAAAGGAAATCTGATTTTCTTTCACGCATTCACCCCTGCCCGGCGTTACTGGCCGCCTAGATCGGCAACGATTCTCACATTCATGCAAATTCCCAAGCACACTTTTGGCGTCGGCGACCGCTTTGGCCATCAGGGATGCGCTCAACTGAAAGCTTTTTGGCGGCGCGCGAGCAAGGCATCGACGTTTATCCGGTTTGGAACAAATCGAACCGCGAACACAGCCTGATTGGAAGTGATCCCAGAGATGTCCGGGCCGAAGCCCGGGACGCGACCGAAAGCCTCGGCTGGAAGGGGCCTTACTTCGTGGATGCCGATCACATCAACCTAAAGACGGTTGACCGCTTTATCGAAGCCAGCGATTTTTACACCATCGACGTGGCCGATGATGTCGGAAAGCCATCCCCTCCCCAGATCACCGAGCAGTTTCTTACCGGCGTTCAGCCTTACCTGGGTTCGCTCTCGATGCCGGGAATTTCAGTTCCGTTTGCCATCACAAATGAACTCGCGAAAGCGGTCGCCGATAAATTTCTTTTCGCCATTTGCAGCGCGGCCTATCTGGTCGCTTTTGCACTCAATTATATCTTTGCCCCGAATTTTGCGTTTATCGGAGACCAGAATCAGTTAGGGTCAAGACAATGAACCGTCCCTTTATTCACGACGATTTCCTGCTGAGCACCGAACCGGCCCGTGAGCTTTATCATCGATTCGCCGCGTCCCAGCCCATCATCGATTTTCACAATCACCTCTCTCCGGCTCAAATCGCCGACAACCACGAGTTCACCGACCTCGCGGACCTCTGGCTGTCGGGAGACCATTATAAATGGCGGGCCATGCGGGCCAATGGTGTGGCGGAGCGTTTCATCACCGGCGATGCCTCTCCCGAGGAAAAATTCTCAGCATGGGCGGAGACCGTTCCCTACACCCTGCGCAACCCGCTCTATCACTGGACTCATCTCGAATTGGCGCGCGAGTTCGGCATCACCGAATTGCTGAATGCCGGCACGGCCTCGAAAATCTGGCGCAAGGCGAATGCCCAACTTCCCAGCCTTCGCGTGCACGATTTGTTGAAGCGCCATCACGTCCAGGTTCTCTGCACCACGGACGATCCCGCCGACTCGCTTGACGATCATCATGCCATCCGCAAAAGCGGCCTGGCGACTCGCGTTTACCCCACGTTTCGTCCCGATAAGGCGCTGCAAATCCAGCAACCCACCGCCTTCAACGCCTGGGTGGATCGCCTCGAACAAGCGGCGGGAATGACCATTAAAAACTTCGACGACCTGCTTCTCGCCCTCAAAAAGCGTCACGAAGATTTTCATGCCGCGGGTTGCCGGCTCTCAGATCACGGCTTGGAAGCGTGCTACGCATCACCCTGCGACCACACCGAAGCGAGCCGCGTCTTCCGCGTGGCCCGCTCTGGACACGATTGCTCGGCTGAGGAACAGGCCGCCTATGCCTCATTCCTGATGCTTGAATTTGGCCGTTGGGACGCCGCCAAGGGCTGGACCAAGCAGCTTCATCTCGGCGCGTTGCGTAACAACAACAGCCGGTTGCTCGCCGCCCTGGGGCCGGACACAGGATTTGATTCGATCTGCGACCTGCCCCAGGCGCGCGCCCTCTCGGCTTATCTGAACGCACTCGACAGCACCGGCGAACTGCCCCGCATCATTCTCTATAATTTGAATCCCTCGAATAATTATCTCTTCGCGGCGATGACAGGCAATTTCCAGGACGGCTCCATCGCGGGAAAAATTCAATTCGGCAGCGGCTGGTGGTTCCTCGATCAAAAGGAAGCGATGGAATGGCAGTTGAACGCCCTCTCCAACCTCGGCCTCCTCCGGCGTTTCGTCGGGATGGTCACTGATTCGCGCAGCTTTCTCTCATTCCCGCGGCACGAATATTTTCGCCGAGTGCTTTGCAATCTGCTCGGGCAAAGCGTTGTTCAAGGCGATGTGCCCGAAGATCTCCCGCTCCTTGGCGACCTCGTGCGGGAAATCTGCTTTGGCAACGCGCGCGATTATTTTGGATTCGAGATAGCTCCGGAAAAAGCCGTTTAAGACGAACTCTTATTCGCTTTCCCAAGGCTCCAGACAAAGAGCACATGTTGACGGCAAATGTCATCGGACAAATCTTCGACCAGTTCCGAGACGGGGCGAATGCAAAACGCCCCGGAGTACGAGCGGCGGCATCCCCGACTCTATTAAGCGAAAAGTTTGCCGCCAAAAAATCCTTTCGGCGTGACCCGCGCCAACTTTCCCGACAGCCTCGTTCGCATGCAGCAGATCCTTGAAACCCTCGCGCCTCTGGTGCTGCTCATCGCCCTTGGCTCCGCGCTGGCCCACATCCGATTTCTCGGCGCGGGATTTATTTCGGACCTCAACAAGCTCGCGTTCTGGATCGCCCTTCCCGCGTTGATTTTCACAACCGCCCAAAATGAATCCGATTTCGGCCCCCAAATGTGGCGCCTTTTCGGGGTCATGGTCGGCGCGACGATCCTGATTTCCTTTGTCGCGTGGTGCGTGAGCTACGCCATGCGCATGCCGGGAAATGCGCGCGGAACGCTGATGCAATCGGCCTATCGAGGCAACCTCGCCTACATCGGCATTCCCGTCATGGTCAACAGCCTTGGCGCGTTGCCGCCCGCGAGCGGCAAGAAAGCCATGACAACGGCCATCATCGTCATGGTGCTGACGATGGCATTTTACAACATCCTGGCGGTGGTCATTCTTCAGACGTATCAGGAGTCCTCGCAGCGGGTGAATTGGCGTCAGACCGCCCGCTCCATCGCGACCAACCCGCTCTTGTTGTCAGGGATCCTCGGATTGATCGTACCGTTGTTGCGCATTCACCTTCCCTCATTTGTCGACCAAGCCCTGCAGTCGCTTGGCGCGGCGGCGATTCCCATTGCGCTGCTCTGCATCGGCGGCTCGCTCGTCATCGTTCCCCTCAAGGGAAAGCTCTCATGGATTGTCGTCGCCGCAGCGCTGAAAACGGCGGTGCTTCCGATGCTCGTCTTTGCGCTCGGACACCTTGTCGGACTCAATCCGCTCGAACTCCACATTGCCCTGATTCTTGCCGCCTGCCCGACGGCGGCCGCGGCGTTCGTGATGGTGCGGCAGATGGGCGGCGACGACGCGCTTGCCTCCGGCTCCATCGCCCTGAGCCTGTTTCTTTCCGCCTTTTCGCTGACCTTCGTCCTCTGGCTGGGAAGTTAATGAGTAGGCTTCACAACCCCGCCACGCGCTTCGGTTCCTCCGGCGGAGTCAGCTTCTCGCCCTGATAATGATGACCGCGCGGATGCCGCGCCGCAACGGGCAGCTTGTGGCCGGGGAACCAGAAGGCCCAGCGTCCCATCAAGGTCATGATGCCGGGCACGAGAAGAAGACGAATCACGGTGGCATCCAGCAACACGGCAAACGAGAGACCCACGCCGAGCTGCTCGATCTCCACCACATCGCCGAAGGCGAAGGAGAGGAACACCGCGATCATGATGAACGCGGCGGACGTGATGATGCCCGCCACGCGGAGGAGGCCCTCCTGCACGGCGAGGCTCATGTTGTGATTATCGAGCCAGCTTTCGCGCACGGCGCTCAGGATGAAGACTTCGTAGTCCATCGAGAGGCCGAAAAGAGCGCAGAAGCAGATGACCAGCACCACAGTGTTCAATCCATCGGTGGGAAAAAGATGGAACAGCCGCGCGCCCCATCCGTCCTGGAAGCAAATCACTTGAAAGCCGTACGCCGCAATGACGCAAAAAAGATTCAGAACGATGGCCTTCAGCGCAATCAGGAGTGAACGCATGAAAAGGGTCAGCAAAATGAAGGTGCTGACCAGAGTGGCGAGAATCACCTTCCACAAATTGCCCTCCCACCACTTATGCTGTCTGCCAACGATCACGCGGTCGGCGGTGAGTGTGACGGAAGGCAGCCCGCCTAGCGAGTAATGGGGGCCGTTCGGCGCAGCGGCTTCAGTTGTGTTCAGAAGCGCGGTGATCTGGTCAAGCCATTCCCGGGCCACCGGGGATTGCGGATCGGTGCGGCTCAGCATCAGGATCACATTTTGCGACGGGTCGTTGTAACTCGTCAGCAATCCCATCCGCATCTGCTGCGCGCGCCGGGTCCCGGTGTTATCCGTCACGGTCATGACCTTTTCGGTATTGGGAAGTTGGGCGAGTTGGTCGACGAGGGCTTTTTCTTGGGTCACGCCGTCGCCGTTCAACCAATCCTTCGTGGGATGTTGCACGAGGATGATGGCAGGCATCATCCAGCCTGCTCCGAGATTTTGGGACAGGCTTTCATAACCGAGGCGCGACTCCGATTTCGAAGGGATGTTTTTCGCCTCCACCGAGGAGATGTTCAGGCGTGAATACGGGATCGCCAGGAGGGTCAGGATAATCAACCCGACTACCACGCAACCCCACGCACGGCACACCACGAACCGCCCCCAATGGTCGAAAAAGGGCGTCCGGAGTTTTAGCCGATTCAGCGGGCTGAGCAGCGCGCTACCCCATTCCAACCCCGACCCGACAAGAAAAATCATCGCGGGCAGAAGCGTCAGCGTGGCCAAGGCCACGAGAGCGACCACCAGCACGCCGCCGAGCGCAATCGAGTTGAAAAAATCGAGCGGAATAAAAAGCAGGGTGAGGAACCCGCTCATGACCAGCACGGCGGAGACCAGCACCGTCTTGCCCGCAGTCCGCCGAGTCATGGCCAAGGCTTCCTGGGTCGTAAGATGGGTCGCCCGCTCGCGCCGATAGCGGGCCAGATAGATCAAGCAGTAATCAATGCCCACGCCCAGACCAATCATCGTCACCAGGTTCGGCACGAAAAAAGTCATCCCCATGACCGGGAGGAAAGGCAGATTGGGATGGGGACTGGCGAGCAAACAGAGAATGCCCAGCGTGCAGACGACACCGAGAGTCGCCACCATGACCGGCAGGAAAGCCGCGACAAGCGAACGAAAAACCACGAGCAAAATGATAAAGGCGACCGGCAGCGCGATCAGCTCGCCCGTGCGCAGCGACTCGGTGGAAGCCTCATTCAAGTCCAGAAAGAGCGCCGGACCGCCGGTGACCCATGGCCGGCTGGAGCCGGGAAATGAAAGCCTGACCATGTCGGCGCGCAGGTTGCGCACCATGTCCTCCGCTCCGCCGTAAGTGCTTGCTTTGACAGCCACGAAGGCGGCATGCCAATCGCTCCTCGGCCAGTTCTCGATCAGGACGTTGCCGTCGGTCACGCCGCTCGCGTCGGTCACGGTCGAATCAGCGCGGACCGTATCGAGCACATTTTTCCAGGCAGCATCGGCATCGGCGGCCGGAATACCTTTGGCATCCCAGACAATCGCGGTGGGGAAAGCCATCGCCGTGGAAAAATTCTTCACGATATTGATGCGAACATTTTCCGACGGCGTCCCCTTCATCCCATTGAGCGTGCTCTGGATATGGTTGGCAAAGTGATAGGCCGGGATCGCGAAAATGGCGGCCATTCCTACCCAGAAGAGCAGGCTGAGCACGGCGTACCGGCGTAAATAGAGCCGTTTGACAGGCAGACCGTACCCATGCCGCCCCGGCAAAGGGGCGGAAATATCCACGGAAGGCAGGCGCGACATGCGCTGCGTTTCCCTGGTTGGGTGTTTTGATCTTACTTCCGAGTCCAAGTTCCGTTTTCCTTCTGCACCCATTCTCCCGGTAAGGCGCGGTCGCTCCACATCTTAGCATACTCGCTTTCGACAATTTCCAATGGCTCATTCTGGGCTTGGGCCTTGGCAAGGTAAAGAAAGGAGCGATCCGCATTTTCGTCCTTTATTAATTTTTGGGCATCGGCCAGGGCCTTGGGGTCTGTCGGCTGCGTTTTCATCTCAAGGTAGCCATCGCGGTTCTCGCCAATCACGCCGGCGGTTTTTAATTTTTGGATGTCGGGCGCGCGCAACCGCCGGTTGGCGGCGACCTCCAGGGTCGATTGCTCCTCCTTCGCCTTTGTCGGGGCCGTCTTTTGGTAAACATCCAGCCGCACGCCCACATCCACCTTCACCGGCTCCGGCGTGGCCAGATTGATGGTGGGGGAACAGCCGCCCAGACAGCATGCGCCGAATAGGATTCCGGCCATGGATCGCGCACCGGCGCGAGAATGAAAATGAGTCAGAGAAAAATTCACAGTTAAGCCCCGACCAGCGCCTAGGCGAAAATCGAAATAGTTTCAGTTATTCTACTGATGTCCGTGCCGTTGGCAATCTTGGATCGCTCTTTTGAGACATTCCATTGTCGAGGCTGTCCGAAACATCCCACGCCTATTTTCCGGACAGCCTCTGGACACACCCCGGGCCAGGGGCTAGCTTGAGTCCGTGCCCGAGTTCAAGGAGGAGACACATGCCGCTCGTTGGTAGTTTAACCGAGTTCCCCCTGCCGGAAGTGTTGCTCCTGCTCGGATGCAGGACCGGGCGTTTGCGGATTTATGACGTGCCCGAGTTTTTCCCCGTCGAAATGGACTTATCCGAAGGCCATGCCCATGGTCTTCACATCGGAGACATCTTCGTCACCGAACCCACCCAAATCATCTCCGAACTCAGCTTCATGGTCGAATCGGGCGACGGCATGTTTGAATTCTCCGCGCAACCGGTTGCTTCCGTGCAGCGCGACGAACCGCTCCCCCTCAACGAGCTCGTCATGTCGCTCGTCCTTCACGTCGACGAAAAACTGGCCCGACGGCAGGCCCTCCTCGCCCCGCAACTTTTTTACATCCTCGAAACACCGCCGCCAAAAACCCTGATCGATCCCGACTTGAATCAGTTCTACCAGCAAAGCCGCCAACTCCTGGCCGAAGGCATCCGCTCCGAGGACCTCGCCGAATACCTGGGCATGGAAGCGGAGATCGTCGGGCAGAACCTCGACAATTTAAAGCAACTCGGCTTCGTCAAGCTGCTCGAGACCTCCGATGTCGAAACGCTCCGAGAAACGCAGATCAAGCAAAATGTCTCCCAGAAGCGCCACCAGTACCAGCTTGCCGTCGAAGCGGCCGATCTCATCCGCCGCTCGGGCAAGCTCTTCAACCTTCCCCAGCGGAATCAATAGCCCGAGCAAGTAGCGGCTCTTTACTGCGGATAGGAATGATTCCGTAGGAATCACCGGGCTACTTTCGGTTGTCCCTCTGGGACAGACTCTCGTTAGTGTTAACAGGCCCTAGCGGGCTATTTTTGAGCCGTTTTCCCGATCAACCCCAATCGGCGGGGAGCAAATACCCGAAGTGGGCCTTGGCTAACAGGATGTCTTCCTCATCGAGGCGGGAGGCGTGCGCGACGAGCCATTTTTTTGCTTTGGCGCGGGCATCGTTTCGGGCGTAGCCGGCAGCGTTTTCGACCTCGCTAATGAGGGCCTTTAGAACGCTGGAGGGCGTCTCGGCGTCATCGTCAAAAAAGGAGGAGGAATCATATACCAAGTAATGAAAGTGATCGATTCCGACCTGCCTCCATAAAATCGAAAGGTAAACTCCCAAAACGCCCACGGTTGTCATAGCCAGCGAAAAATGGATGGGATGTGCGCTGGAGGCCATGAGAAGGAAGAGGGCGAGGAGGATGCCTTCGATGCCAAGTCCGGCGAGAGCGATGGAGAAGATCGTAAATACAATCCACAACAGGAACGAGAGACATTCCAAATACGTCAGAAGCGCTTTCAACCGCATACAAATCGCTCTTTCTCAAGCTAGCGCAGGCACGGCAATAAGCAAGTGGGGCACTCTAAAAGGGATGTTGCGGGTTCTCGAACAATGAATCACCAATCGGTTGGGGGAAAAGGTCCAATGGGAGGATAGGATTTCATCGGCCCTTCCCATGCTTTGATGTTTTGGCTGAAGCTCTGGCGCCTGCAGAATATTTTTCTGACAAACATGGGGCGCTGACTTTCGATTGCAAATTTTTCCGCAGCGTCGGCGTGATTATTCGTGGTGAAGTTCCCTGCCTGTCTGAAATCTTTTTGGATCGCGTTCATGTCCGGAAGTAAAACCGGAAAAGCACTTGGCGGCCATGGGGTGTTTACCCCATTGGCCGTCGCACCGATGAGGACTACGGTAATGATTATGAATCTACTCGTTGTTTTAATTGTATTGATGCTCCTGTTCGGCGGCGGCGGTTTTTACCTGGGCGGCCCCATGGTGGGTGGAGGTGGGTTTGGGCTTATTTTACTTATCCTCCTGGTTCTGTTTTTTACCGGCGGCTTAAGCAGGAGATAATTCGGAATAAAAACGAAGAATAAAAGAATTGCTATGAACAAACTTGAAATCAAGGGCGACTGGAACATCACTAAAGGTAAACTGAAACAGAAATGGGCCAAGCTCACGGATGACGATCTCCAGTACACCAAGGGCAAGAGTGACGAATTAGTCGGTCGAATTCAGAAACGCACTGGCGAAACCAGTGAAGCAGTGCAAAAGGCAATCAATGAAGCGTTTTCCTCCTGAAATGGACGGACTGCGGATTCCAGCATGAGCAAGCACCATCATCACCCCGATGAAGGGCATGGCGACGGCAACTCACCCCCGTCGCTGCGAAATCATCTACATCACAACTGGTTTTTTTATGTCTCGGGGATTTTCATTCTGGTTGCCCTGCTTGGCTTTATATTATCCGGTAACTTGTCGTGGCAATTCAGCGCTCTGCCTCCCCCGCAAACGCCGTTGATCAACGGCACAAAATAGAACTGAATTGCCGTCGCCCCCGCCCAATTCAATAAAGAACGGGCAGCAACTCGATAGAAGTCACTGCCCGTTCAGGGGAGGAATGAATGATACTTACAAGAGGATAGACCCCGACCTGACCCGGATGTTCAACTTGAAGCGATTACAGTTGGGTAACGATGTGGCGCACCCTGCCCGGCGTCACGGAACTATTGATCACAGCAATATTCGTGAGGAATTGTCCGCCTGCTCAATTTTTCCTGATGGGGTGTACACCCCATAGCGTTCATCTGCCTATTGCGGTTTAGTTCATGATATGAAAACCGCCCAGAAGAACTTCCTCACTCTATACTTCATTATCGCGGCCCTTGTTTTAGGATTGTCGCCTGCATATTCCCAGGTGTCTTTATCCATTAGCATCGCGCCGCCGCCGCTTCAGGTTTACGAACAACCGGCATGTCCAATGGATGGTTACATATGGACTCCGGGATATTGGGCATATGGCGATAATGCCTATTACTGGGTGCCAGGGCAGTGGGTGCAACCTCCTGAAGTGGGGATGTTTTGGACTCCTCCTTATTGGGGAGAGGACGGAAATGCTTTTGTGTTTTACCCAGGTTACTGGGGACCGACCGTTGGTTATTATGGCGGGATCAATTATGGGTATGGTTATGGGGGCAATGGCTACGGCGGCGGTCGCTGGCAGGGGGGACAGTTCTCGTATAATACGGCTGTGAACAATGTCGGATCGAACCACTTTCGTTCCACCTACGCGGACAGGTCAGCGATTCACAACAGTGCTGGCCATGTAAGCTATAACGGCGGCAAGGGAGGGGTGCAGGCTCAGCCCACGGCCGAACAGCGGCAGGCGCGGCAGACGCATGCAGCTTCGGGGCAGCAACCAGCAGCGGCCGTTCATTCACAGGCTCCGGTCCAACAACAAGCTGAACCCCGGGAGGCACAGCCTCAGGTGCAGCAACAACAGGCCCAGCCCCAGGAACGTCAGCAAGTGCAGCCTCAGGCGCAGCAACAACAGGTCCAGCCCCAGGAACGTCAGCAAGTGCAGCCTCAGGTGCAGCAACAACAGGTCCAGCCCCAGGAACGTCAGCAAGTGCAGCCTCAGGCACAGCAACCGGAGCATCAGCAACAAGCTCCCGCCCAACAACAGCAACGCCAGCAGGTGCAACCTCAGGCGCAGAAACAACAGGCCCAGCCGAAACAAGAATCCCGTCCGGCAGAACAAGCCCCGCAACAAACCCAGGGCCAAGGGTCCGCTGCACAGCCGGATAAGGGATCCGGCAATAGTCAGAATGGCGGCCAAAATCGATAAGGCCTGAGGAAAAGGGGCAAGGGAAAGACAGGCATTTTGAATCCTTCATTATGCGTGGCCTTTTTTTCATCCTGAAAGGATGAAAATCACTCAGCCCAGAGTTGCGAGGTACGAGCTAACTCAAGCCATTGAACCCGCCTTGTCCCTGAGCGCTACGCTCAAAAACTGGATCGCCATTATCCGGGGCTTGGCCGAATCTCCCCGCCAACGCAAATCTCAAGAAGAAGGCTTCAAAACAAGTTGGCGCTTATGGGGCAACGCCGGAGGTTACGGACTCAGAGTATGAGGGGGCAGTAAGCTTTGCGAGGGCAACGAGACGCCGTTTTTTCATTTTGAGCTTTTGCGCCTATTTCTCCGTGATCGTCCAGCTTACGTTGCGGACTAGGGTATCGCCTGCGACTTCGACCTTTTGGCTCTTGCGGTCGACTTGCAGCCGAACAACTTGATCGGCTCCCGGCATGAATAAATCGCCCTCCACCGTTTGTTCGTTGCTGGCGAAAATTTGCAATTCGATTTTATTCCATTGCATCCGATCTGTGCTCTGCGCGACGGCCAATCGGGGAATAATTGCACCGCAACGAGCCAGAATGATGATCGGAAGTTCGCCTGTCGCGATCACATGCTGCTGTCCCCCGGCGTAGGATCGTCCCGTCTGATAGTCTTTCCACTCTCCCGGCGGAAGATAGACCTGTCGATCCGTTATTTCTTCCATGAGCGGCGCGACAAGCAGGTCGCGGCCAAGGAAGTATTGATCGTCGACGAGCCAGGATGCGGGATCTTCCGGAAATTCAAAAAACAAGGGCCGCAGCATGGGCCAGCCATGGTCACTGCTCAATTTTGCCTGGGTATAGATATAGGGCATCAGACGGTACTTGAGTTCCACGGCACGCCGGAAGGCGGCGGTGAAATCTTTGCCGTAGGCCCACGGTTCCTTCGGCGGTAAACCATGGCACCGGCTGTGGCTGGTGAGCATTCCGAACGGGAGCCAGCGACGGTAGAGGGCTTCCGGGCTTTCCTTGACGAAACCGCCGATGTCATGACTCCAGAAAGAAAAACCACACAGGCCGAATGAGAGGCCGCCACGCAGGCTTGAGGCCATGGCACCGTCCGTGTTTTCGGCGTCGCCGCCCCAGTGGAGCGGATAACGCTGGCTGCCCGCCCATGCGCTGCGCGCCCAGATAATGTTCTCTCCTGTGACCTGGCGGGTCACGTCGGCGACGGCCTGGTTGTAGCGCAGCGGATAAAGATTATGTTCATACCATCCCGTGCGGCCTGATGCGTAGCTCCCATCCAGTGGACCGGACTCGCCGAAGTCCACCTTGATCGCCCCCACGCCCATCTTGAGCAAACGCGCCAGCAAGCCCTGATACCAGCGCACCGCCTCGATATTGGAGAAGTCCAAAATGGCATCCTCCGTGGCGGAATGACCTTTGGCATCACGCACGACATAGCCCTTGTCAACGGCCTCGCGGTAAAGGGGATTCTTTGGCGTAAAATAAGGGAGTTGCCAGAGGCTGATGCGAAACCCCTGGGCGCGCAGCTCCGCGATCATTTTGGCGGGATCGTCGAAGCGGCTCTTGGAAAATTGATAGTCGCACTGCCAGTCAGTCTCGAACCAGCCGGTGTCGAGATGGATGACATCGCACGGTATTTTGTGTTCGCGCAGCAGGCCGGCGACCTCGCGTGTTTCCGCTTCGCTCTTGTAAGTGATGCGGCTCATCCAGAGGCCAAAGGACCAAAGCGGCGGCAGCGGGCTTCGACCGGTCAAGGCCGTGTATTCGGAGAGAATCTCCTTGGGCGACCCCAAAAACAGGAAGATATCGAGCTCATCATCGCCAACATGGAGGGTGGCGGTTGAGTCGTAGGATTTCCCGAGATCAAAGGTCATCGGCGCGCTGGAATGGACGAAGATGCCATAGCCACGATTGCTGAGGAAAAAAGGAATGGGCTTATACATGGCCGGGGTCTGCACTCCATGCGCATCGCACGTCCAGAGCACGACCTTCTGTCCGCGCTTGTCCAGCCGCGTGAACGATTCTCCACACCCAAAAAGCTTCTCGCCCGGCGCCAGGCTGAAGCTGGCGGCAAACTGACGCCCGACATCCCGCGCCCGGCGGATGAATGAAAACGGTGCGCTCATCGAGTTTAACAAACATTTGCTATCGTCCATCTGCCGCGTATCCGTCAGCAAACGACCGGTCGCATCGCGGAACTCCAGCCGCCACGGCTTCTCGATCAATGTCAGGGAACCATGCGGCCCCTGCCAGACGACCCGCCCCGCCTGTTGCCGGACTTGCCAGGCATCACTGCTCGCGGGTGCGCTGGCCAACATCACCGAGGGAGCGTCCGCTGCGGCATCAGCGTGCGCGTGCAGCCGGATGCGCAACGTGCGTGGTGTAACAAAAGTTATCTCGAATGGCAGCACGGGATCCTGTTGGTACTCAGGCGGAAACTCCCATGATGGCGTCTCCGCGATCGGTATAACGATCTGATCGAAGGCCATGCGTGTCTTACGGCTAAACCGCTTCCAGCGAAGTGTTCCCTTGCCACTGACCGGATCGAAAACGGTCAATTCGGTCGCCACAAAAATGTGGTTCTCCAACCGGGCGTATTCTTCACTGACATCCACCGCCTGGTTCAGCACTCTAGCCGTCGACTCGTTCATGGTATATTTCCCTTCCTTTAGAAAATCAAAAATCAGGGATTTCGGCGCCCGATACCACCGTCAGCCAGCCACTTCAACTTTAGTCTGATTTTTTAAGCAAGATTTTCATTGGAACATTTTAGCATTCCAACGCAAGTCTTTTTTGGGTAATGCCGGATTTGGATTAGAATGATTGGATTTTAATAGGGAATTACCGTTGTACACGAAGTTTTCCACCTTATGATCTCGATAGACACCGACCGTGATGACATTACATTCATTTCGAGGCTCCCGAGTTTGGCGGAGCTTCCTTTCTCTGTCCTTGGTTCCGCTCTTTGCCTTTATCTTCGCTGAAACTACCAAGGGGGACGTGAAGCTCTCCGGGATCTTCGGCGATCACATGATTATGCAAGAGGGAGCAAAGCTCCCCGTCTGGGGATGGGCGGATCCGAACGAGAAAGTGACGGTGACGTTGGGAAAGGCCAGCGCCTCGACCATTGCCGGGGCTGACGGGACGTGGCGGGTCGATCTCCCTTCCGTGCCGCAGGGAGGGGAGCCCCAGGTTATGACAGTCGAGGGGAAGAACACGGTGACGTTTCAGGATGTCCTGGTTGGCGATGTCTGGGTTGCTTCGGGCCAGTCGAACATGCAATTCGGCATCCATAACGACGGTCGGGGAGACGCAGCCGTTGCCCAGGCGGACGATCCCCATATCCGCCTATTCATGGTGCCGACGGCAACCTCGCTGGAACCGAAGAGTAGTTTCGGCACCGTTTCCCCCGACCGTCTTGAGGCGAAGTGGCAGGTCTGCTCTCCAGCAATATTAGACGGTAAATGGGGGTGGGGCGGCTTTTCGGCAGCGGCCTACTATTTCGGACGGGAAATCCATCGTGTTACAGGCCGTCCGATCTGTCTTATCGACACTTCTGTCGGCGGGACTCCGGCGCAGGCGTGGACAAGCCTCTCCGGTCTCCAAAAGGAGCCGATCCTGGCCCATTACGTGGCGGATCGCCAGAAGATCGTCGACAATTACGAACAGGCGAACGCGGCCTACCCAAAGCTTAAAGCCGATTTCGACGCCGCCACCCAGCAGTGGACTCAGGAGGTTGGCACGCCTTTTTATCAGGCGCTCGAACAGTGGAAGATCGCTGCCGGCAAGTCCTCCGCAACTGGTCAGCCCATTCCTCCTCAGCCCAAACCTTCCCGGTCCAAGCCGACTGCCCCAACTCCGCCCGACGGCGGCTCGCACTTGCCCGCTACTCTCTTTAACGGAATGGTGTCGCCGTTGATTCCCTACGCAATCAAGGGGGTGATCTGGTACCAAGGCGAGCAGAACTCCGGCAACGCAAAGGAATACGCCACGCTTTTCCCCCGAGTGATCACCGACTGGCGTGAGAAGTGGAACCAGGGGGACTTCCCGTTCCTTTATGTCCAGCTCGCCAGTTGGGGGACACCTCAAAAGACGCCCTCCGAGGGAGGGGGATGGGTGCTGCTGCGCGAGGCTCAGCTTAAGACGCTGGCGGTGCCAAACACCGGGATGGCGACTGCGATCGACATTGGGAACCCCTTCGACCTCCATCCCAAAGACAAGCTTGATGTCGGGCTGCGGCTGGCGTTGGCGGCGCGGCGTATCGCCTATGGGGAAAATGTGGTGGCCTCCGGACCGATTTATAACGCGATGACCGTTGATGGGGGAACTATCCGGCTCACCTTCAAGGAAATCGGGAGCGGACTGACGATGGGCGTGCCGCCGTGGACGCCGACCGGAACGCCAACCTCGCCGCCCTCCGAGCTGAAAGGCTTTGCCATCGCCGGGGAAGACCGGAAATGGGTCTGGGCGAAAGCGGAGATCAAGGGAAATGAGGTCGTTGTCTCCGCAGAAGCCGTGGCGAGTCCGACTGCCGTCCGCTACGATTGGGCGCCATGTCCCGCTGGCAACTTGTACAATCAGGAAGGCCTGCCTGCTTCACCGTTTCGCACCGACGATTGGGATGACGCGCCCCCCTCTCAACCAAAGTTGCCGATCCCAACCTCGCCGGTACAACCCTAGAATCACATCAACTATGTTCACCAAACTAGAGCGTGTGTGAGAAATGGGAGATTGCTTCCTGCGCATTCGCAGGGCCACGGACGAGGCGGATTTTTGAGTGAAATTTCGTCGGTGATCCCGATATTCATGCCGGTTTTATGCTAGAATGACCGGTTTTAGATGTGGAGTTTTCGTTGCAATCAAGATTGGCGCACTCTACAATTACAAGAGTAGAGCCTACGGAAACCGGAGGCCGTTGGGCGGTTTTAGCTTATAGAATGCCTAAAATGGGTGCTCGTCGAATTTCGTGTTCTGCGTTCTCTTCCTTTAGGCGCTTCAAGAAACCGATACCAAACTTCGAAGACCCATGAAAAAAATCCCGCAGCGCGCTCGTCAGCGTGGCTTTGCCCTCATACTCGTTCTCATCGTCGTCTCGTTTGCCGCGCTCATTGCGGTCATGTTTCTTCTCAGCGCACGGCAGGAACACTCCGGCACCAGCGCCTACGCCCAGGGCAGCGCCATCCGGGAGCTTGCATCGCAGGCCGTGAATATCACCATAGGCCAGATCAACGCCGCCACCCACGAGGGAACGATGACTACGCCGGTCTCATGGGCCTCCCAGCCGGGGATGATCCGCACTTATAACACCCAAGGCGGATTGTCGAATGCCTACAAGCTTTACTCTTGGAACAACATGATCGAAGCGGGGCAGAACTTTAACCCCGGTAGCGCATCGGAATTGCCCAACGCCAATTGGTCCTCGGAACCCGCGCAATACACCGACATCAACCAACCGGTAAATCAAATCTATCCGATCCTTGATCCGAGCGTTCTCGATACAGCCGCGACCAGTTCCAGTTTCTCCGGCGTGTCCAATCCCGATGGCATCCAGTGGGACTTTCCCGGGGAAGCGGGCCTCATTACTAAGCAGCCCGGCTATTATCCAAGCACCACCAACATCGCCCCCATGCCGGTTCAATGGCTCTACATCCTGCAGGATGGCACCTGGTCAAGCCCGACAAATGCGAGTGGCAACACCGTCACTGTTGCCAACGCGAGCGCGACCAATCCAATCGTTGGGCGTATCGCTTTCTGGACCGACGACGAAACCTCCAAGGTCAACGTCAATACGGCCAGCGAGGGCTCTTATTGGGACACGCCCAAGGCTGGCACCGCGGATGAAATGCAGTTTGCGGGCAACCCCCCCTTGCAGGAAGAATTTCAGCGACTCTCCGGCCATCCCGCCACCACATCTCTCAGCGCGGTCTTTCCTGAAATTCTCGGGGGAACCTCGGGCTTTAGCCGGTGGACGGGCACCGGCAGCGTTAACAGCTCTTATGTTTCGGCTTTACAGGCCATCTTCGGTTATGGCGCGGCGGGCAGTTCAACCAGCCATGGCCTTAATCCGCGCCTATCGTGGGGCCTAAGCCTGACGAGCGCCGGTTCGCAGGGCGGCACCTTCCCAATCAATTCTTATCTCGCAAATTATGCGCCACAAGTTACCACCTATTTCCCCGGTGGCTACGCCGCGCCAAGCACCTACGCTCCAACGCCCAACACAGATCGCCTTTATGCCACAGCCGACGACGCCTTCTTTCAGCCGAGCGGCGCCGCCCGCGCCGGCAATGCGGCCTTCGCGAACTATAGCATCACTGCCCAGAAGGTTTCGCAGCGCCTCTTTTTCCTCACCGCCGACAGCAAGGCCCCGGAAACGACCCTGTATGAAACACCCCGGGTCAGCATGTGGCCGATCACGTGGCCCTGGCCGACGGCCTCATACTATAACAAGAATAGCCCGGTGATTCGGACAGTGCCTCCCGTGCCGACGGCAATGACGCCCAGCCCGACCCTTTTGAGTTCAAACCCCTGCATGGCGTATCAGGAACAATTGCTCGCTTTCTGCAGCACACTTAATGCGACCAGTTCGACCCCCAGCAGTATCTACCCCTATTACTTTCAGCGACAGGACCCCGACAGCCCCACGTCCGATTGGTTGAACATCACGCGCAATCAAAACCTGGTGAATTATCTGACCAATGAATTGAGTGACCAAAAGGCGTCTGCCGCTTATCCCAGCGCTCCCGGCATCGGGGCCAGCCTCGGGGCGAAATGGGATGCCGACAAATCGGGCACAACCGACTGGATCGTGCTCAATTGTTTCGATTATATCCGGTCGATGATCAACCAATACACGCTGACGCCAAACACGGCTCCGACCACAGCGAGGAAACTGCTGCTCTACGCCTTCACCGCTGTGAACTACGGTTCATCGTACGGGGAAGCAAACTCCTTTACCTCCGCTCCGATGAACGTATCGCTCAATGGCAATAACTACACGACCGAGGGAACCTATCCGGCTCTGCGGGAGGCCGCCTTGGTCTTTTATGCAACGCAGCGCAACACTCCGAAGTTTGTCACTCCAGGTACTTCGGCCCCAGGGTCTCACCTTTTGAAGGATGTCGTTAGTCCCGCTAACTGGACCAATCTCATCTCGTGGAACGGCGCGTCAGGCAACAGTCAAACCACGCAAATGCGGATGGTCATGCTCCTGAATTTTTCCCAAATGAACCCCGGAATAGCAGGCAACACCACAGCGTCGAACGGTTCGCTGTTTGGAGTCTATCAGCCCGTCTTTTGGGTCAAGGTTTCAGGTTCCAGTCCGTTTCAGGTTAACGGGAGCGGCATCAATTTTCCGCTCAGCGGCGGCAATGTCGTTCAGATTAATCCGGTCGGAACCAATCCAATCGCCACCTCGCCAGCCTATGCCTCCTCCCTTTTCGAGAGCAGCAATGGCGCGGCGCCGGCGGTGGCAAAGATGTTCAGTGATGGTTCTTCCAGCGGCTCCCCTACGGTCTGGTCGTTGATTAGCGACCCCATTGCCCTTTCTGGCGGCCCAACCTCCTTCACGTTTAACGGATCCAAAATCCAGGTTAGCATCTATTCCATCGATCCTTCCGGCGATATCACCAAGGACCCGACAGGGAACTCCAATTGCCTGGTCTCAACTCAGACACTCGATTTCTCCGCTTTCAATTCAAGGAACACCTTCAATTTGGGAGCCGGAGTGTTCCCCACCCCGATCGCCCCTTACTGGAACGTCAGGCAGGCGCCAATGGAGGTTCTCACGCCACCTGCAACCATATCCACCCCAGTGACAACAACTCAGGAGGCTACCCCTCCGGCTACCACGGTTGTAACCGGCGGCGTGCTCATGCCCTATTTTAAGAATACCACCCCCGGCAACTGGCAGGCGGAGATTGTTCCGATAATTGGAGAATTAGGCACCACCTTGGCTACGCCTGCGGCGCAATGGGGAACCACGCGCACGGGAGGTTCGACAAGCCTGGATCCGAGCGATCCAAGTAATCTATATAGCAAGAATTCAGAGCCTCTCATGTACGCCTATCAATGCGTAAACGCCTCGGCCTTGCAACTCACCCTCCCCTTGACGCCGACAATCGCTACCTATTCCTCTACTGTATTTGATCATCGCGTGGCGGAGTTGCCACTTTCTAAATCAACGGCCAATGGGATTGTCGCGGCCAATATCGACAATCCATCCTACACAGGATTAACAATAACAGGAACGGGACAGCTTCTATTTTCCGGCACGCAACAGTACTCGGGTTTGGAGGGATATCAGCTCATTACACCCTATGACACGGTGGTCAGCCTTGTTGCCGATCCAACCGCCGCAGGAGGCAAGACGGCCGGTGATCCCCGGCTTGTGGGGCGCGGTATTTCCGGAGGAAGCGTAACATTTTCCCCGATCGATCAAGTCCTTGGCCCTGGCTCCGCCTTAAACCTCCAGCCGGTTAATCCGATTACCACGATAACGGGAGTTTTCAACGCGGCTAGTGGTTTATCAACGTATCAGGCGCAATATCACGAGATGGGAACGGCCGGCGCATACCCCCAGATCACGGGAATCAAGCCCCCCTGGTACTTTGGGGCGACTGGGACGACCCAAATGGCCATCCGTGGAGGCAGTACGAATTCCAACGGCTTGTTGCTGGATAAAGACGATTTGACCGCTGGCCTTGGCATCGACTCGAACGCACAGGTTGCGATTAATCCCAACTGGGACTGGACCCGGTTACCCGGAAACTTTGCCGATGGCGGCTTCCTTCTCCGGCCCGACCAGGAATACCAAAGCCTCGTCCCTCGGAGTTCCGGCAGTCCTCTCACATTCTTCGTCCCTTACTTTAGTGAGGCCGGGCTGGTGAATACGTACGCCGCCACCACGAGCAATACCTCCGCCGACTCCTTTTCTCCCAACCGGGAGGTGCCGTCACCGGTGATTTTTGGCACGCTGCCCGATTCGATGACGACGGGCTGGCAAACGCTCAATTTTTGCCCCAACCCCGCCATTACCATGAACTCGAGCGCGCCTCACCCCGGCATGGGCACGGCAAATTCGCCCAGTGCCTCAGGTGCCGCCTACTCGTCCGCCCCGGACCATCTCCTCCTCGATCTTTTCTGGATGCCGGTGGCGGAGCCTTATCCGATCAGCGAAGAGTTTTCCACCGCGGGGAAGATCAATCTCAATTACGCGATGATGCCCTTCCCCTACATCCAGCGCAAAACCGCCCTCGACGCGCTGCTGAAATCAGTCTGGATAACCGCCATGCCTTCTCCTGCCGCCTCAGCGAACGCGGTGTATTTTCCCTCCTACGCCAAGAGCTACGGCCTGCTCCATCAAAACTCTCATGCGTCCGGCATGGATCTGACGCATACGCGTTATCCGATCAATGTGAATGCCACCCTGATGGCCTTTGATTACAAGTTCCAGCAGGGCGATATCTTCCGGGTGGCTTCCCAGGTTTGCGACATGTTCCTTTATCCCAATGATCCCAAGACTCCCAACACCTTATGGGCGGGAGATACCAATACGAAGGGAATTAGCGCCGCCGATACGCCACCCTCCACCAGCAATATTGCCGCGTGGTGGGCTGCGAATTCATTTACTGCCGACAACGAGCGGGAAGCCCCCTACAGCGCCATCTATTCGCGCGTAACGACTAAATCGAATACCTATACGGTTCACTGGAGAGTGCAGACCCTGCATAAAACACCGGGCGTTGCCACCACATGGACCGAAGGAACTGATAAAGTCACCTCCGAACTGAGGGGTTCGACCCTCATTGAGCGGCACATCGACCCAAATGCCACCCTGCCCGATTACGCCACTGGAACCCCTGGGAAAGCTGGAGAACCCGTGCAGCCCCTGAGTTACTACTACAAGTGGGGCGTCGATTCGGAAACCTACTTCCAGCCCTCACCTTAATTTCCGCCGTTGCCCATGTCTTTTTGCCATCCTCGCTGCGGGAAAGTCTCCCGCTTTCCACGCGGTTTTTCCCTGGTCGAATTGCTCGTGGTCATGGTCATCATCGCTCTCCTGGCCGCTGTCGCCATGCCTGCGCTCCAGGGAATGCTTGGCAGCAGCAACCTCAGCGGCAGCGCCAACAACGTGGTTGCACAACTTGATCTGGCCCGGCAGAACGCCAGTACCCGCAATCTTTCCGTTGACGTGCGCATTTACCAGGATCCATCGAAACCCAAGGATAACAACGGGAATTATCCTTACCGCATTATCACACTCGTCATACCAGCCTCGGCCAGCGGCGTGGGCAGCGACGAGTTTCTCACCCAGCCGCTGTTTTTGGCGGGCGACGCCATCATCGACTCGAGCACGACGTATTCCAGCGTGCTCAACACCAGTCTCGGCGCAACGGGATTCCAGCCCGTCGGCGCAACGGAACTTTCAACGGCGCCCAATGCGGTTAGAGGCTTGCCCTATGTCAAATTTACCTATCTCCCCAACGGCACGATCCACCTCGATTCGAGTCAACAGTGGTGCCTGACCCTGCTCAATCAGAACAAGGCCTGGGGCACTCCTAATACTAACGGACCGGCGGCCTATTTCGTTACCGTCGTCCTCGATGTGCAGACCAGTCGCGCGCGGGTTTATCAGCCTTAGAATTGAAACCATAAAATCCATCGGCTTCCGCCACCTTGGCGGTCAGCTTCACCTTGCGCGCACCCAGCGATACCGACTTCGGGAAACTTCCAGGGCGCGACACTCTTGCATTGCTCACGATCTCTCCAATACACATGAAAAACACCCCTTCTGATTGTCCCCCGCCAGTTATCAACATCGAAAATATTCTATTTAAGCTGGAAGGTGATCTGGGAGCCTTTCGCGCCGATTTGGCCTGCGAGGAAATCGAGCCTCGTCTCCATCTTATTCATGTTAAACTTATTTCGGAAACCCCAGCCACTCCCGCGCCTCTCAAACTCACCTGGCGTTATCCCATTGTCGACATTCAGGCCATGTGGAATTCGGGATGCGACAGCAAGCGCTGGCTAAGCCGACCATGGGAAATCACCGTTCAATCTCAGGTAACTAAAGATGCTCCCGTTGTGAGTCTCTATAATCTGGCTGGGGACAATCGCCTTACCTTTGCGTGCTCGGATGTGCTCAACCACATTGAATCCACAGCGGCTATCGACGAGTCCACCTCAACTTTTTCCTGCCACCTGCATTTTTTTGCGCACCCGACAGCGCCTCTCTGCCAATACCGGGCGACTCTGCGTCTTGATCGGCGCGCCCGGCCCTACCACCAAAGCCTCCGTGACGTTGAGGCCTGGTGGACCTCTCAGCCAAATATTACTCCCTCATTCGTTCCTGATGTTGCCCGACTGCCCATGTATTCGACCTGGTACAGCTTCCACAAGGAACTGACCGACACGGAGGTGGAAAAGCAATGTCGACTGGCAAAGGAATTGGGCTGCGATGCGGTCATCATTGATGATGGTTGGCAGACTGAGGATAATAATGATGGATATGCCTACTGTGGTGATTGGGAAGTCTGCCAAAAAAAATTCCCGGATATGGCTGCTCACATTGCCCGATTGCATCAGATGGGGATGAAAAGCCTTCTTTGGTTCTCCGTTCCATTTATTGGATTCAAAAGCCGAGCTTATTCCCAATTTAAGGGCAAGTACCTCTACGAGATAGAAAGCCTCAATGCTTTTAACATGAGTGCCGCTGTTTTGGACCCCCGTTATCCCGAGGTAAGAGAATACCTCATCAACCTTTACGAGAAGGCGATTCGCCAATGGGATCTTGACGGCCTCAAGCTAGACTTTGTTGACCAATTCACCCCGACAGAAGCGAATTACAAGGACGATGCAACGGGACGGGATATTGACTCGGTGCCCTTGGCGGTTGATCGCCTCCTGCGCGACACCATGGCACGGCTTTCTCGCATTAAGCCCAATATCCTCATTGAATTCCGACAGCCTTACATCGGCCCGCTCATGCGTAATTACGGCAACCTCTTCCGTGCAGGTGATTGTCCGAATGACGCCATTTGCAACCGCGTCCGCACCATTGACGTGCGCCTGCTCGCCGGTTCCACCGCCACTCATTCCGACATGCTCATGTGGTCGCCGGATGAGCCGGTCGAAAGTGCGGTACTCCAGTTTCTCAACATTCTTTTCTCCGTTCCTCAAATCTCGGTCAAACTCGAGCAAATTCCCGAAAGTCATCAACGCATGCTTCGTTTCTGGATCGGCTTTTGGAGAGAGCACCGGGACGTTCTCCTAGACGGAGCGCTCGAGCCGTCCTATCCCGAACTGCAATACCCCTTCGTCGTGGCCAGGAAGGAGCACAAATGGGTGGGAGCCTTCTACGCCGACATCGTTGCGCCTCGCTCGGGTAAACTTCCGACCGAGGTTTACTTGATCAACGCCACTCATCAACCGCGTGTTATTCTAGACATCGATGCCGACTCCGGGATGTACCACATAGAGGAGCGAAACGTTTTGGGTGAAATCATCGGCAAACGCATCCAAACACTCTCCGTCGGCATACACGCTTTGAAGGTTGTGCCGTCCGGACTGCTCCATCTCATGCGAGCTTAGGCATTTCTTTTTTTTGTGAACCCAATCGTTTCGTAACCGTGTAATACTCGTTTTTCCCCTCGTTCCCAAACTCCTCCATTTGGGAACGGTGCTGCGCACGGCAGTATTGTCAGCGCAATTCCATTGCCGATCCCGTAGCCGCGCTCGTAAGAGCGTGGCTACACAGCGCGAAATGAAATTTCACGGGGAGCGAGAAGCTGTGTGCGCGATATTTTGATTTGCTCCAAAGGTCCGCTTCACGTCGTACTGCCTCGCTGATGTCACCTGCGGTGGTGGTCAGGGTCGTCGGCGCGCCGTTGAAGATGTCCTGGCTCATGGCGTATTTGAGTTGTGGCTGCGTACCAATCGCGCAGGTTATCGTCGCAAAACCCCGCGTGAGCCGCTTGTCTGATCGTGAACTTGCGAGGGATCATCAGCGCAAACGCCATCTTTGCTGCTTTTGAGAGTGGGCAAGAAATTTTATTCCTGCGATGAATTTCTGGGAACGGCGATTTCTTGTGTAGGAAGATTTATAATTAGGGCTACTATTGCGTCGTTCCCGTTAAGGAGCCGTCCGTTATACCGCCAACCCGGTCTTCAGAGGTGGAAAGGCCGTAATAACATAAATTCGCCACGTCTACTGAACGGGTACTTTCTATTACTTTCCGTTGCGCTTCAATTGCTATTTTATATTATACAGGAGTAATACGGTATGAGTTCAATCACCATGACCACAATTTACTTTCAGATTTTGGCCTTTGTCTCGCGGCCTGCCTTCACCATCTCGTGGATTGGCGCGGGTTCGGGCTTCTGGAGCAGCATGGCTCGGGACACTGGGTCAAACTCGAGTTCCGCGATCAGCCCCAATTTCAGCACTGTCAGTCACCTCAAGTAACATCACAAATATAAATAATAAACGGTTTATTTATAACAATGTAAGCACAATACGAACATAGGCAATCTAACCTTACAAGACGCATATGCACATTAAAATCTCATTCAATCGTTTCTTCTCGATTCCCTCCGTTTTTGCAGTTGCGAGGATTGGCAGATCTTTCGTCGCCACCGTTTCCTTGGCGCTGCTCTTCAGTGGTGCCACGCAAGCGGGTACTACTGACAATTGGGGTGGAGGCGCCGGCACTTGGGCCACAGGCACTTGGTCGACGGGAGTGCCGACAAGTTCCAGTGACGCCACTTTCAATGCGCCTGGTGTAAATACCTCTCTGAATACTATCCTTTTGGACTCGGGCACGACAGACACGGTGGACGGACTGGTCTTCAATGACACCACTGGAACCACTCTTACAGGCACAAGCACCAGCAACCTGTCGATTGGTGGCGATGGGATTCTCGTTAACTCCGGCTCAGGGACGGTAGCTATTTCCAACCTCGCGGGCAGCACCGTTACCGTGAACGGCAGTCAAAACTGGACGAACAGTTCGACGAGCACTCTCACGGTTGGCCCTCTCACGATTAGCTCGGGGAGCACAACGATCACCCTTAACGGCACTGGCGCGGTAACCCTCTCCCAGGCGGCGACCTCCATTGCCAGCGGCGCAACCGTGCAGATTAATTCCGGCGACACCCTGAATATTGGCAATGCTACGGCTTTGGGATCGGGTGTAACCAACCTTGTCGATAACGGTACGATTAGTATCACCTCTGGCACCCAAAACTTTCTTTCGCTGAGCGGCAGCGGGACATTCGCGACGGCCACTCACGCACTGACCATCTCGAATACTGCTGCTGATATCTTCAGTGGGACTATCACTGGCACCACCGGTCTCCTCACCGTAAACGGATCGAGCACGTTGACCCTCTCTGGTGCGAGCACCTTTCAGCAAGGCACGACCTTGACCGCTGGCACGCTGGTGGCGGGGGCAAGCACGACGGTGACTAGCAACGTTCTCACAAATGGACCTTTTGGCACTGGAACGCTGACTCTCAGCGGCGGAACTTTTGAGGACAACGGAACGGCCATCACACTGGCCAATTCGCTAACCCTTAACGGTACCATCACTTTTGGTAGCACCAGCAGCGGCAGCCTCACCTTTGACGGCACGACGTTAACGACTCCGGCGAAAGCAATCCTTAACGCTAACTCGACCTTGACGGTCAACAACACCACAACGATCAATAATGTGTTGACGGGGTCAGGTAAAACTCTGACGCTAGCCGGTACTGGCACGCTGGTTCTCAACGGCGCAAATTACTTCACTGGCACGGGCACTACCAGCGGCAATTCTATCACGATTAACGGTGGTACGTTAAGCATCAATAGCATTGCAAATGGTGCCGTCTATCCGACCCTCACTACCACGGCCGGAAGCGCCACCGTCACGGTTAGCACCACCACCGGACTTGTTGTCGGCCAGACCATCGTCAGCGCAGACATTCCTGCCGGCACCACCATAGCCGCTATTGTTACCACTGGAACCAATGGAACAATTACGCTTTCCTCGGGAACGGGCGTTACGGCTGGGACTGCCGTTGCTTCCGCTATAGGCACGGCCAATAGTCTCGGTCTTTCGACCAACTGGCAAGGCAATCTCGTGCTTAACGGCGGTACGTTGTTGTACACCGGCCCAACCGCATCGACGGATCGCGCTTCTACGTTGGGTACTAGCGGTGGTGCTATCAATGCCTCCGGCACCGGGCCGCTCACAATCAGCGGTAATGTGACGGCATCCGGCACCTCTGGAACCCAAACCCTTACGCTTACTGGTACGAATACGGGGACCTTGAGTGGGGTGATCGCGAACGGCACGAGCACCAACCTCACGGCCCTGACCAAAGCCGGAACCGGCACATGGGTGCTCGCCGGTGCCAACTCCTTCAAGGGTGGCACAAACATCAATGGCGGCGTACTCAATCTCGATTATGCCCAAGGCGCAACTGTCGGTCCGCTGGGCGGCGGCGCTGGCGGCTTTCCTGCAGGTGCGGTCAGTTTCGGTGGCGGCACGCTGCAATACTCGAGCCTCAACGCAACCGATTACTCCAGTGTTTTCAGCACGGCCGCAAATCAGGCCTACAGTATTGATACCAATGGAAGGTCCGTCACCTTCGCTACCGGACTGAGTAGTTCAGGGGGCACGCTTACTAAGCTCGGCACGGGTACCTTGACGCTTTCCGCCGCGAACAGCTACACCGGCGCGACGAGCGTCGAGGCGGGTACTCTCGTGGTGAACGGCAGCTCTCCCGCCGCAACCGGTTTGACAACAGTCGGCGGATTCGCCAGCGCGGGCAGCACCTCGGTTCTGAGCGGCACGGGCACCATCGGCGGCGCGGTGACTACGTCTTCTGCCAACACTAATGTCGGCCATATCGCTCCCGGCGTGAATACCTCCGGGAACTTCGGCGTCGCGGGCCATCTGACGATCACCGGCGCATTGACTCTCGGTTCCGGAACCGCTCTCGACATCGACTTGTCGGCGAGCGCCACTTCGGGCAACGATCAGATCGTGATGAGCAGCGGGTTGCTGACGATTGGGGGATCGATAACCGTCAATATCAACGCCTTGGGCACGCTGGCGCTTGGTACGACCTCGAGCAACGACTATGTGCTCATCAACGGGGCCGGGTCCAACAGTGGTTTGACCGCAGGGAACTTCACTCTTGGCAATACGCTCACGGGAGCAAACGCAAGCGACACGACGCACTTCTATGTTTCGGGCAACAACCTGGAAGTCTACTTCACGAATAGCAGCGTTGCTGCCCAGACCCTCACTAATTCGCTGCCGACGATTAACATCATTAAAAACGCGTCAACGAGTGCTGGCGCTATTACCGCCACGCTCGGCAATGTCTCTGGCGCAGCCCCGTTGACTGTAAATCTGAGCAGCACCGGAACCGCAGGTACCGTTACCGTGAGCAGCCCCACGAATAGCTCAACCGTTGCGGCTGGCACCACGACGGGCGTCACCGGGACCTTCACCGCCGGCAATACGGTTGGCCTCGGCCAGACTTGGCAAATTACGAACACGGATCTTTCCGAGTCGCCCACCACCGTCAGCACCGGCGGCACGGTCAATGTCTACAACAACGCGACGGGTACGCTGGCGCTGACGACTCCGACGACGGTCAAGGCGATCCATGGCGCGACGATCAACTCGAACCTGACGTTTACCAATAGCGGTGCAAATAACGACAACCTGACGGGC
>Ga0302319_10004835_pt1 | contig 27469 bp, 19 predicted proteins | sample Bog_T0_2_FD_203319 | JGI IMG/M metagenome (GOLD analysis project Ga0302319, IMG submission 203319) | Peat permafrost microbial communities from Stordalen Mire near Abisko, Sweden - Bog_T0_2 | ecosystem: Environmental > Terrestrial > Soil > Wetlands > Peat | place: Sweden: Abisko, Stordalen Mire... | reverse complement strand
ACAGGCTGGAAGATTCAGCGGATCACAACCCATCCGGGTGAAGTCCTGCGAGAGGATTACTTGAAACCGATGAAGATGAGCGCCAATGCGCTGGCGATACGGCTGCGCATCTCAGCCCCGCGGCTTCACGCCATCTTGCATGAAGAGAGAGCCGTAACACCGGACACAGCGATGCGGCTGGCCCGCTGCTTCGGCACGTCCGCGCAGTTCTGGCTCAATTTGCAGCAATCGCATGATCTGACCAAGGCACAGCAGCTCTCGGCGAAGAGGATTGAGCGCGAGGTGGAGCCGCTGTCTTTGACGCCCGCAGCCTGAGCGGCGGACGGGCTGAGGGGAGTATCCTGTCCGTGCTGGACACGGAGGATTTGAGATGCGACTGAGATGGATGGCAGTGTGTGGCGTGGCGGCGGTCGTCGCCGCAGGTGTGGGCTCGGCAGCGGCGCAGGGGCCCAAGGAGATCAAGGTAGCGATCTCCGACGCCAAGGGCGCGGATGTGGGCTCGGCGACCTTCAAGACGGTGAAGAGCGGCGTGCAGGTGAAGATCGCGCTGAAGGGCCTGCCGGCTGGGCCACACGGCGTGCATATCCACCAGAAGCCGCTGTGCGAGGGGCCGGCCTTTACGACGGCGGGCGGCCACTTCAACCCCGACGGTAAGAAACACGGCTATCAGAACCCAATGGGCCACCACAACGGCGATATGCCTGACAATGTGAACGTGGGCGCCGACGGCAAGGGCAGCGCGACGTTTGTGCTGACTTCGATCTCGCTGGACCCGGCGGCGGCGAACTCGTTGTTGGCGAACGGCGGGACCTCGATTGTGGTGCATGAGAAGGCCGACGACGAGATGACCGACCCCAGCGGGGCCTCCGGGGCGCGGATTGCGTGTGGAGTGATCAAGGGGCAGTAAACAGTGAACAGCGGTCGGCTGTTCGCTGTTCACTGTTCCCTGATCGCTGCCTTTGTGGGAACTCCGGGCGTCCAATGCGCGTATGGAACAACATGGCGACGGCGGCGATTTCGGCGATGTTTCCGGGCAGACCGGAGTCCGGAGCAAGATGGAGCCCGAAGGCAGGGGCAGCCGTCTGCCGCAAGGTCGCGGTGCAGCCGTCGACGCAGGAGGTCCGGCACGTGACGCGGAGGTCGCCTGAAGAGCCTGTGCGGTTGCCAACACCGCAGCAAGGGCGGCCAACGGCAGCGCCGAACCAAGCGCCTGCGGCCCCAAACCAAACGATGAGCCAGGCGACGACCCAATCCGCCGCCGAACGCGCTGCCTCCCTCGCCGAGCAGAAGGCGCTGGCGGAGCTCGCCTCGCGCTGCCTGGCGGGCGATGCAGCCGCCTGGGAGCAGCTGGCGCGGTCGCAGCAGCGCCGGGTCTATGGCATCTGCTACCGGTTTACGGGATCGCAGAGCGACGCCGAGGACATGACCCAGGAGGCGTTCCTGAAGATGTACCGCAACCTGGCCAGCTTTGACCCGGCCAAGGGCGGGTTTACTACCTGGTTAACTACGCTCACGCGCAACCTGCTGGTGGACAACTACCGGCGGTCGCGGATGGAGCGGGCCAGCGACTCGCTGGACGAGACCTACGCGGGCGAGGAAGACGGCCCGACCAAGGCTGACAGGCTCGCCGACGATCGTCCCAGCCAGGAGCACCATGTGGCCGGGCTGGAGCTGCGGGCGCAGATCCAGGCAGCGCTGAAGCAGGTCTCCCCGGAGCTGCGCGAAGCGGTGATCCTGCGCGACCTGGAGGACATGGACTACAAAGAGATCGCCGAGGTGTTAGGCGTTCCGCAGGGCACCGTGAAGAGCCGGATCAGCCGCGGGCGCAGTGAACTCGCAAGACTTTTGAAACGTATAGAAGGGCAGGTGATGTAAGTGGCGGACAAGATCCAATTCGAAGATCAGGACAGCCGGAAGCCGGCGGCCTGCGCGGTGTGCGAGGCGATGCTGCCCGACGCCGTGGACGGAGCGCTGAGCGCGGCCGAGCAACAGGCGTTTGACCGCCACGTTGCCACCTGCGTGGAGTGCTCCGCCGAGCTGGCGGCCGCGAAGCGCGGCGCCGCCTGGCTGGCCATGCTGAAGGGAAACGCGCCTGAGCCTCCGCCGGCGCTGCTGGAGAGGATTCTGGCCGGGACGACTGGCACAAGCCCGCTCCTGCGCGATGAAATTGCGCATGAATGGGGCACCCAGGTCGTCGCGGCTCCTTCGCGTGGCGGATGGGGAGCGCGGCTGGCTGCTGCCCGCATCAAGCTGGCCGAGGTCTTTTCGGTTGACCGGGCATCGGCGATCTTTCAGCCACGGCTGGCGATGACGGCGGCGATGGCGTTCTTCTCCATCGCGCTGACGCTGAACCTGCTCGGCGTGCGGCTGAGCGATGTACGCGCGGCGAACTTCACGCCCAGCGCGCTGCGTCGCACCGTTGCTGATACCGGGGCTTCCGTATCGCGGACATTTCAGAACAATCCCATGGTGTACCGGGTGGAGTCGCGCGTGAGCGAGCTGCGCAGCGACGATGCACCTCAAGGACCGTCGCGTTAAGCGGGCCCCAGGAAGGAAGTTGAAGCAATGAGCGACGAGATCAACAACGAGAGCTGGAGCGCAAGCGGAACCGGCGAGACTGCGGGCGGTGCGGCGCAGGCTCCGCCGGCGACGGTGGGTTACTGCCAGGACTGTGGCAAGCCGCTGACCGACGAAACGGTTCGCGGTGTAGGGAATAGCCTGTTCTGCGAGCCCTGCCTGACCACGCGTGTCGGAAGCCAGACGACAAGCTATGGTAGTGCACCTGTACCAGGCGAGCCGCGCCCCGCGCTGGCGGCGCTGCTGGGTTTTATCCCCGGCGTGGGCGCGATGTACAACGGCCAGTACGCCAAGGGGATCGTGCACTTTGTGGTCTTTGTGATCCTGGTCTCGCTAGCCAATGACGTGAACAACATCTTTGGACTGTTTGTGATGGGCTGGATCTTCTATATGGCCTTTGAGGCCTACCATACAGCGTCCGCACGGCGCGACGGTATGCCGCTGCCCAATCCGTTTGGGCTGAACGATATCGGCGAACGCATGGGATTCGGCAGGACGTGGGGCCCGGTTGCCAATGGAAACACGGCGCGGCCTCCGGTGACGCCGCCAGCGTCGGCGCCGCCGGCGGGCTACGCTCCCGTCGGGCGAGGAAGCGGTTGGGTGGGCTATGTTCCGCCGACGGCCTTTGCGGGCGCGCCGCCGGTGCCGCCGGTCGATCCCTCCGCCGCTGCGGCCGCGCAGCAGGCGCCGGCCTGGGGACATGCTCCTTACGCGCAGACCTACACGGGCGGCACACCGCCCGCGACTCCGAGCTATGTGACAGTTCCTCCTGTAGCGCCGATTCCTCCACTGCCGCCCACGCGCCGTCTGCCGGTGGGAGCGTTCTGGCTGATCGGGCTGGGGCTGCTGATCCTGCTGACCAACCTGCTGCCCGACTGGCACGTGGGAGAGCATTGGTGGCCGCCTATCCTGTTTGCCGGACTTTCGGTCTGGCTGTTCACGCGCAGGCTGGGAGCGGGTGTTCCGGTGGTCGGCATTCTGCGCTGGCCCGTCATCCTGATGGCGCTGGCGGTGATGTTCGCCCTGCATGCAGCCGACTTCCATGTGACCTTTGGGCTGACGTTTGCGGTGCTGCTGATTGTGATTGGCGGGCTGCTGCTGATAGAGCGCGCCGCCGCCGAGGCTCCGATCTATGCTCCGCCTGTCAGCGTGGTCCCGCCGGTCAGCGAAGAAGAGGCCGAGCGCGCCCGCGCTGCATGGGCTGCCGGGAGCACTGAGGCTGCCCAGGCAGAGCGTCCCGTAGCGACCGAGTGGGACCCGGCGAAGGACTCGCAGAAGGAAGGACAATAGTATGAGCGCCTATCCTCCGCCGCCTCCTTCTACGCCTCCTCCACCGCCGGGCGGGCAGTATCCCCCGCCCTACGATGCCTATGCAATGCGCGCTCAGGCGCGGGCAGTGCGTGTCCAGGAGCGGGCCCAGCGCCAGGCCGCCAAGGCCCAGCGCCGCGCCGCCACAGCCCAGGCGAGATACCAGCGCCGCAGCCTGCGCCGCCGCTCCGTGGTAGGGCCGCTGCTGATCCTCACGCTAGGCATAATGTTTTTGCTGGCGCAGGTAGGTCGCATCTCCTGGTCGTGGTCGCTGGACTGGTTCGGCCGCTGGTGGCCGGCGGTGCTGGTGGTGGCCGGACTGATCCTGCTACTCGAGTGGGCGCTGGATCAGCGCCGCGAGACCCTCGGTTCACGCTCGCTGGGTGGCGGTGTGGTCTTCCTTCTGGTGCTGCTGGTGCTGGCCGGTCTTTCGAGCCGCGCGATAGAAAGCGGGACAGACTGGAAGAACCACGCTTTTGGACCTGGCTTCCTGGGTTGGGACCAGATGTTCGGCGAGCAGCACGACGCCTATGACGATGTGACCTCGGCGATTGCCACGGGCAGTGCCTTGACCATTCGCGACCCGCACGGCGATGTGACCGTCACCGGATCGAGCAGCGACGGTCAGGTGCATGTCAACGTCCACAAGCACGCCTACGCGTGGAAGGACAGCGACGTCCAAAACATGGAGGGCGCGTTGCAGCCGACCTTCTCCAACGAAGGCAAGGACCTGGTGCTGACCGTGGCCACGGTGCGCGGTGGAGAGGCGGACCTGACCATCACGGTTCCGGCAGCAACTGCGATCACCGTAAACGACGACCACGGCGACGTGAACGTGAGCCAGCTCCATGCCGCGCTGACCCTCTCCGCCAACCGCGGCGACGTGGACATCAACGGCGTCACCGGCGATGTGCAGGCCAGCGTGAATGATGACAATGCCACGCTGACACTGCAGAACATCACTGGCGCTGTGTCCATCGAAGGGCACAGCGGCGATATCGAGATCTCCGACGTGACCGGCGCGGTGCATCTACAGGGTGAGTTCTTCGGCGATACTCATCTGGAACACGTAGGCGGGCAGGTGCGCTTTGAAACCAACCGCACTTTGTTTACGGCGGGGCGGCTGGACGATGAGTTTTCCGTGGAGAAGGACAGCCTGGACGCCGATGAGCTGCTGGGGCCCGTGGTGCTGAAGACCTCCGACAAGAACATCACGCTGGACCGCGTGCAGGGCGACGTGGACGTCACGGACAGCAACGGCAGCGTCGCGGTGACCCATGCGCCGCCGCTGGGAGTGGTGGAGATCCAGAACCGCCACGGCTCCGTGGATGTGGGGCTGCCCGGCAGCGCCGGCTTTGTGCTGAATGCACAGACCCGCAATGGCGATATGGAGAACGACTTTGGGCTTTCGACACAGGACCAGAACGAGAACCACTCGCTGCGCGGTACGGTCGCTGGCGGCGGGCCGACCGTGACGATTGAAACCTCTGACGGGGATGTGACGGTGCGGAAGAGTTCGGTGGCGCCGTTGCCACCGGTGCCACCGGCGGTCCCCTCCGCGCCCGCAGCTCCAAGATTTACCGCCGCGCCGCCGAGGGCGCCGAAGGGGCCGCACACGCCCACTGCGCCACCGGCTCCGCCGGCAGTACCTGCCACGACGAACTTCTGAATTGCAGACATAGAAAAGCCCACCGCGAGGTGGGCTCTTCGTGAATTATGCCGGCGATCACCTAATCTCCCACACACTTACGCGTGCAGTACCATCGGCCCAACGAGGCTTAACTTCCGTGTTCGGGATGGGAACGGGTGGGACCCTCGTAGTAAACTCACCGGCAAATTGTCAAACGTGCGCCGCAGCGCGATCGTTCACAACTGAATAGATTGAGCAGACTATATACCTAATTTCTTGCGTATTAGTTATATTTCTATAACTACAAAGCTTGTGTTGAAAGTCTCTAGAGCGATGTGGACTACACATTGCGCAGAGTAAATTCTATGGACAAGCCGAACGGGCGATTAGTACTGGTAAGCTACACGCATTACTGCGCTTCAACCTCCAGCCTATCAACCAGGTGGTCTTCCTGGGCCCTTCATTTCCCTTACGGGTTGGGAGATCTCATCTTAGAGCGTGCTTCCCGCTTATATGCATTCAGCGGTTATCACAACCGAACTTCGCTACCCAGCCGTGCCATTGGCATGACAACTGGAACACAAGAGGTTCGTCCATCCCGGTCCTCTCGTACTAAGGACAGCCCTCTTCAAATCTCCTACGCCCACAGCAGATAGAGACCGAACTGTCTCGCGACGTTCTGAACCCAGCTCACGTACCACTTTAATCGGCGAACAGCCGAACCCTTGGAACCTTCTACAGCTCCAGGATGTGATGAGCCGACATCGAGGTGCCAAACCATTGCGTCGATATGAACTCTTGGCAATGATCAGCCTGTTATCCCCGGCGTACCTTTTATCCGTTGAGCGATGGCCATTCCATACAGAACCACCGGATCACTAAGGCCTGCTTTCGCATCTGCTCGACTTGTAGGTCTTGCAGTTAACCACACTTATGCCTTTGCACTCGACGGTCGATTTCCAAACGACCTGAGTGTAGCTTCGCGCGCCTCCGTTACAATTTAGGAGGCGACCGCCCCAGTCAAACTACCCGTCTTACTATGTCCCTCTTCCCGATCAGGGGAGCAGGTTAGAATCACAACACTCGCAGGGTGGTATCTCACCGTTGGCTCCACCAAACCCAAGAGTCTGGTATCTAAGCCTCCCACCTATCCTGCGCAGCAAGTGCCGTAACTCATAGTAAAAGTATAGTAAAGGTGCACGGGGTCTTTTCGTCTAGCTGCGGGTAACCGGCATCTTCACCGGTACTACAAGTTCGCCGAGCAACTCGTTAAGACAGTCGAACGATCGTTACTCCATTCGTGCAGGTCGGAACTTACCCGACAAGGAATTTCGCTACCTTAGGACCGTTATAGTTACGGCCGCCGTTCACCGGGGCTTCAATTCAAAGCTTCGCCTTGCGGCTAACCTCTCCTTTTAACCTTCCGGCACCGGGCAGGAGTCAGCCCCTATACGTCGTTTTTGACTTTGCAGAGACCTGTGTTTTTGTTAAACAGTCGCCGTTCGCGTTTCACTGCGGCCCCCCTAGGCTTGCACCCAGGGGGCGACCCTTCTCCCGAAGTTACGGGTCTAATTTGCCGAGTTCCTTAACAAGCTTTCACTCGAGCGCCTTTGGATATTCTCCTCGTCTACCTGTGTCGGTTTGTGGTACGGTTCCCAATCTCTCTCCTTAGAGGTTTTTCTTGGCACCATGAAATCAGCAGCTTTCGGGCATACGCCTTACTGTTTTACGCCTCACTGTTAAGTCTCTCCGGATTTGCCTGGAGAAACCAGCTTACGCGTATCAAACCCCATAGCCATATGAGGTCCTGCTTATCCTTATGCGTCACCCCATCGTCAAACGAGGTATTGGGAGGTCCGGAATATTAACCGGATGTCCATCGCTTACGCCTTTCGGCCTCAGCTTAGGGACCGCCTAACCCTGAGCGGATTAACCTTCCTCAGGAAACCTTAGACTTTCGGCGTGAAGGGTTCTCACCTTCATTATCGCTACTTATGCCGGCAGGGTCTCTTCTCTAATGTCCACGTATCTTCACAGTTACGCTTCATTCACGAGAGAATGCTCTCCTACCACGCACACTAATGTGTGCATCCGCTGCTTCGGTATATAGTTTTAGCCCCGTTGTATTGTCGGCACCGGACCGCTTGACCAGTGAGCTATTACGCTTTCTTTAAAGGATGGCTGCTTCTAAGCCAACCTCCTGGCTGTCTGAGCGTTCCGACTTCCTTTCCCACTTAACTATAATTTTGGGACCTTAGCAGGCGGTCTGGACTGTTTTCCTCTCGACTGTGAAGCTTAGCCCCCACAGTCTGACTGCCGGGCTGGTTGTAATCGGCATTCGAAGTTTGGTTGGATTCAGTAAGCCGGAAAGCCCCCTAGTCCATCCATGTCTCTACCACCGATCCAAATCACCCGACGCTAGCCCTAAAGCTATTTCGGAGAGAACGAGCTATCACGGAATTTGATTAGCCTTTCACCCCTACCCTCAGCTCATCCGAGCTTTTTTCAACAAACACCGGTTCGGTCCTCCATTGGGTGTTACCCCAACTTCAACCTGGCCAAGGGTAGATCATCCCGCTTCGCGTCTATTCCTGCCAACTGAACGCCCTATTCAGACTCGCTTTCGCTGCGGCTCGCTCACGCTTAACCTTGCTGACAAGAATAACTAGCCGGCTCATTATGCAATAGGCACGCGGTCAGACATTCCTCTTGCGAGGCATAGTCCTCCCACTGCTTGTAGGCACACGGTTTCAGGTACTATTTCACTCCCCTCTCGGGGTTCTTTTCGCCTTTCCCTCACGGTACTGGTTCACTATCGGTCAGAAACGAGTATTTAGCCTTACGGGATGGTCCCCGTGGATTCAAGCAGGGTTTCTCGTGCCCCGCCTTACTCAGGTACCTGCTTCGAGTCTGGATCAATTTCGTCTACGCGCCTGTCACGCTGTATCGGGTGGTTTTCCATCCACTTTGACTATCGACCAGATTGGTAACTCTACTGTTGCAGGCCCTACAACCCCCGAACCACCGAAATGGTACGGGTTTGGGCTCATCCGAGTTCGCTCGCCACTACTATCGGAATCGAGGTTTCTTTCTTCTCCTGGAGGTACTGAGATGGTTCACTTCCCTCCGTTCGCTTGCTCCCGCCTATGTATTCAGCGGGGCATACATACGGTTTGCGTATGTGGGTTTCCCCATTCGGAAATCTCCGGATCAACGCCTGTGTGCGGCTCCCCGAAGCTTATCGCAGCTTGCCACGTCCTTCATCGCCTGTTTCTGCCAAGGCATCCACCGTGCGCCCTTAGTAGCTTGACCATAGAATTTACTCGCACGCATCAGGAACGTACCCTGACCGCAGGAGCAACCTACGTTGTTTAGTCCGCCTTCTGGTACTTGTCCTCACTGGATTAGGGTGAGGGGTACCTAGAATATTCTAAAGACACTCAACACTGTAATCAGCTTGATCCGTAGAAACTACCTACGAAGTCAAAGCTGCTCAGCCTTGTAGTTATATTTACCCAATCTATTCAGTTGTCAAATATCGTCTGCAGCAACTCGTGGTTGCCACTACAAGCCACTGGGGCTCGCCTGCGAACATGCGCAAGGTTCAGGATCCGCCGCCAAGGCGGATGCTGAACCTCGAGCAGGTTAGCGTCGAAGTTCCGAAGTTCCTTAGAGAGATGGTGGAGCTGAACGGGATCGAACCGTTGACCCCCTGCTTGCAAAGCAGGTGCTCTCCCAACTGAGCTACAGCCCCATTGCGATTGAGTATAACAATCGCGGAGAAGTGGTGGGCCTGGGTAGATTCGAACTACCGACCTCACCCTTATCAGGGGTGCGCTCTAACCAACTGAGCTACAGGCCCAAAAGGGCAGCCTAATTAGCTCCTGGCGGCTAGCTCGAAAGCTAGAAGCCAGCGGCTGCTGGTTCTCTCAAAGGTTTTCGAGGACACAGTTGAACGTGCGATCCGGCTACGCCGGGTCTGACCATCGGTGTTGATTTGAAGAAGAAAAGAAGGTTGAGTTCAGATTCCCCAGTCGAGCGCTTCGTCGACCAAGATCGACTTAGTTTTCTCAGGGGTTGTCTGGCCCATCGCACCCTCAGTCGCAGACGATGTCTACTTCTGCTCGCAATCGCGAGGCGGGATAGATTGCCAGAGCGTTCTCTTTTAGAAAGGAGGTGATCCAGCCGCAGGTTCTCCTACGGCTACCTTGTTACGACTTCACCCCAATCATGAATTACACCTTGGGCGGCTGCTTCCTTGCGGTTAGCGCACCGACTTCTAGTGCAACCCACTTTCGTGATGTGACGGGCGGTGTGTACAAGGCCCGGGAACGTATTCACCGTGGCATGCTGATCCACGATTACTAGCGATTCCAGCTTCATGGAGTCGAGTTGCAGACTCCAATCCGAACTGAGGCCGGCTTTTTCCGATTAGCTCACCCTCGCGGGGTTGCAGCGGTTTGTACCGGCCATTGTAGCACGTGTGTAGCCCTGGACATAAAGGCCATGAGGACTTGACGTCATCCCCACCTTCCTCCCCGTTATCCGAGGCGGTTTCGTCAGAGTGCTCAACTAAATGGTAGCAACTGAAGATAAGGGTTGCGCTCGTTGCGGGACTTAACCCAACATCTCACGACACGAGCTGACGACAGCCATGCAGCACCTATATTACGGCCCATTGCTGGGAAGGGATATTTCTACCCCGGTCCATAACATTTCGAGCCCAGGTAAGGTTCTTCGCGTTGCGTCGAATTAAACCACATGCTCCACCGCTTGTGCGGGCCCCCGTCAATTCCTTTGAGTTTCAGCCTTGCGACCGTACTCCCCAGGCGGACTGCTTAACGCGTTAGCTACGGCACGGCGGGATTGGGTACCCGTCACACCAAGCAGTCATCGTTTAGGGCTAGGACTACCAGGGTATCTAATCCTGTTTGCTCCCCTAGCTTTCGTGCATCAGCGTCAGTTATGGTCCAGTGAGCCGCTTTCGCCACAGGTGTTCCTTCCGATATCTACGCATTTCACCGCTACACCGGAAATTCCACTCACCTCTCCCATACTCAAGCCCGGCAGTTTCCCTTGCAGTCTATGAGTTGAGCCCATAGATTTCACAAAAGACTTACCAAACCGCCTACGCACCCTTTACGCCCAATAATTCCGAACAACGCTTGCCCCCCTCGTATTACCGCGGCTGCTGGCACGAAGTTAGCCGGGGCTTCTTCTTCCGGTACCGTCATTATCGTCCCGATCGAAAGGAGTTTACGTACCGAAGTACTTCATCCTCCACGCGGCGTTGCTGCGTCAGGGTTTCCCCCATTGCGCAAAATTCCCCACTGCTGCCTCCCGTAGGAGTCTGGACCGTGTTTCAGTTCCAGTGTGTCCGTGCGCCCTCTCAGGCCGGATACAGATCATCGTCTTGGTGGGCCATTACCCCGCCAACTAACTAATCTGCCGCGAACTCCTCTTCAAGCGCATTGCTGCTTTGACCCGTAGGTATTATGCGGTATTAGCCAGGATTTCTCCCAGTTATTCCCCACTCGAAGGTAGATGATTCACGTGTTACTCACCCGTGCGCCACTGTACTCAGGACCGAAGTCCCTTTCTCGTGCGACTTGCATGTGTTAGGCACGCCGCCAGCGTTGATTCTGAGCCAGGATCAAACTCTCGTTTAATCTTGGTTTGCATGCTCTTGTAGGACAGGGGTCCCAAGAGTCATGCGCCTCCGCCCGCTCGAAAAAGCAGCGGAGGTTTAATGCAGTGAGATTGACTCAACCAAACTTCATGTCATCTCACGACTGGCACGTTCAACTATGTTGTCAAAGATCCTGACTGCACACGCCTAGGCGGGCAGTTTTGGATCAAGGACCAACACTGGGCAAAGCCACAGGTTTGTGTCCTCGAACTTGGTAGCGCTGTTGGTACTGTTTGGGAGTGTCCGGGGTGGCCCTCTTTCGAGGAACTTGGTTCATCGGCCTCGCAGCAGTGTTTTGCGCGAACTTTCTGAGACTACAGAAGTCCTGACCGCAAGTCAACCAAAACAGCGCAAAATGTCAAAAAACAACGGGACGACCCAGAAATCGAGTCGCGGGGTACTAAACCCCTGATTCGCGCAAGGAGCCATAGGCCCAGGGCGCTTTTGTTGCAGTGGCTTGGGTTTGGGGCGGTTGGCTCCGATTCGTACGGGAGACCCTGAAACCGCGGTCAAACACTTGGACTGCGCTCCGGCTTGCCATCAGCACCCACTCGAATCTTCCCGAAGGGCTCCGGCGCGAAGCTTGTACAACTTCAACTCTCTTAGAGTACCGCAAAGCGGGCTGCGATGCAAATTCTTGCCGTCATGTCCTCGCCGCGGTCCCCTGCAACCCTCTGACCCTAACAAAGCCCCGTTCCAGCCGCAACCGGCGGAGCCTGTGGAGACGCGTGGAGAAGTGGAAAACGACACTCCGAGCCCCGCATTTGCCACATCTTACCTGGGATTCTCTGGAAGCCTCCGTCACGGATGTGTCCGGATCAGATACCAGCCGTCTCCAGCAAGATAATGCCTCTCGTCGACTACCTGCCACTTCCCCGAAGCGATCTTCTGCAGAATCATCTCGTCGAGATGCCGCTGTGGCATGGGGTGTCCTCCGCCAAACACAACCTCGTGGATGCGGATGACCTCCATCTGTCGCTGGTAGAGAATCCACTGCGGCGGGTCGGTGTCTAGCTGCCCCATCAAGCGTCTGATCGTTTCGGGCTGAGTTGTATCGAACCACGTCTGCACGTATCCCTTCCATGGAGGCACCGCGCAGAAGTAGTTCGGATAGGAATACGGCAGCGTCAGCAACTCCGGCCGATCGTTGCCCTGCCGGATCTCTGCGCAGATGGGCTCCACGAAGTTCAGCAGATCCCGGTCCATATACATGGGGCCGTAAACCTGATGGTGATACCACTGGCGGCTTTGGAACATCGGCGGCATATTCCCGCCCCATGTGTATGGAGTTCGGATCTTGTGTGCCAGGCCAGTCACTCCCAGCAGCAACGCAAGCGCGACGCAGGTGGGATTCGCCCACCTTGCCTGAGCGCCGAAGGGCTGCCACACGGGCACAAGTAAAAGCAAAAGGGCAAGCGTCTGGTAGCTATTGGAGCTGCCATTCACCTGCGAAGTCGCGAAGGACATCAACTGTCCGACCAGCACAAGGATCAGGACCGCCCGCGCATCCCACGGGGGCTCTCCATGGCCCAGCCTGGATCGGGTGTACCGGAAAGCCACCACAACGCTCAACACATAGACCAGCAACTGGACGATGGTGGACAAGAGATCGATCAGCTCGCCGTTCAGGAAGGCTCCTCGCGATGCTCGCGAAAGCAATCCCAAACTGACGCCGGCAAATAGAAGCTCAACCGCCACTACATATCTGTCGCCCTTGTTCCCATACCTCTGTGCGGCAAAGCCCACAGCGGCCAGGACTGCCATCCAGAGGACCACCGTCCTCCGGCCCTGCAGCAGCCTCGACAGGTTGTCCTTCACCGCCGCAATGGGGCCATGCAGAACGGTGGACGTTCCACCCTTGGCGCTGGCTGCATGCAGAATTGCATTCAAAAGGTAGTCGCGAAAGGAATCGCCGGTGAGTCTCACGATAAGCAGCGCGGCCAGCGCGGCCGCCACAACGAAGAGGCCGGCCATCATCGCCTTTCGCCGTCGTGCGACGAACGGCGCGCAGACGAAGACCATAGCCAGCAAGGCTCCGCCATCGTTCAGGCGGTTGGTGAAGGCCAGGCCGCTCAACACTCCCAGCGCCGCGACCAGACCCATCTGTCTCTGATCTTGGTCCTCTCTGGCCAGCAGCAGAAGCAGCCACAGGGAGTAGACCACCAGGATGTCGTTGACGACGTGGAAATCATCGAAACGATAAAGGAAGGAGTAGCTGGTGAGGACGAACGACGCGAAGAGGATGATCGCCTTCTGCCAGTCGGGCCACCGCGACTCGCGCAGCACCAGCAGCAGCCCCCCGCACAACGTCAGCACATGAAGCACCGCCAGCATCTCGTACGGAATGCACCTCTGTCCCACCAGCTGCATCCACGCGCTGGTCTCCAGCACGAAGAGCGGCTGCTGCGGGAAGTTCAGGTCCGCATACAGTCGCACTCCCTGGTGAATGAGCTTCGCGTACCAGAACCATGACCCATCGCCTTCCAACTCCACATTCATGATGAGAGCTATGCCATAGCAGACGCAGAGCAACGCGGCGACGGTTTGACAAGGCGCGCCTCTGAGGGTGGAGACCACTCGCTGGATAGGTTTGCTGTGCAGCATCAGTCTGCGGTCTCCTTGGCGATCATGGATGGCTGAATCAGCAAGCGCGCTCTCTGTTGCCTGTATGTCGCGAACGGATCGTCCATCGCTCTTTAAGGTTCAGGAAAGGAGTCTCATAGAAACGGAAGCTAAGCCATGCCAGTAGCACCGTGACGAGCAGAGCGAATGTCACTACCTGCAATTCAAGATTTGCGTAGATCGCGCGGACAATCACTCCGTCTCGCGGGAGAACTCGAATAGCGATGTGATACAAAACGTGACCATACGTCACGTGCAGGATGTCATGGAAGACATATGCGCCATAGCTAATGCGCCCCATCCAGCGCAACGGGTAAAGGCCCAACGTGCGAAACAGAACTGTGCCGGGCTGGATAGCGACCAACATGACAAGACCCGTCAGGGCCGAAATGGCTGTAAAGCCCCAGGTGGGCATCGTTTGGGGATATGGATAAGGGACGGCGGCGAAATGACGCACCGGTGTCACGCAGAACCAAATCGTCACGATGGCGAAGGCGATGGGTGCAGCGACACGCGACCAGCGAAGCATCCCCCTGGCCATCGGACCGCGCAATAACAGCGCGATCAGGCCGCCCATCAGCAAATCATCCACCCGGAACAGGGTGAGGTGAGACAGGACACCCTGTTCGAGCATCCACCTGGGCAATAAATTCGAGCCAAGGATGCGCGCAAACAGGCACAGTGGAACTGATGCGGCGCATATCCAGACCAGCATGCGCCGGTCGCGCACCCAGAAGACCACCCACGGCCAAAATAGATAAAACTGCTCCTCCACACAGAGCGACCAGAAGTGTCCCAGGTTCAGCGGAGAATAGAAGGCCACGTGATTCGCTGTGAGTTTGAAGTCGGCCAGATGTTGGGATGCGCTGCCCTCAACATACGGGTGAAGATACGCGGGAAAGTTGCCCACGAACCCAGGCCAGACCAGCCATTGCCAAGACAATTGCCAGTGCGCCAACGGGTAGAGCAGCAGCAGGGCTACGAGCACACCGTAGTACAGCGGAAATATCCTCAGTGCTCGACGAAGATAGAAATTGCGTACGCGATGCCGATCGTGGCGCGTGTCAAAGAGGATGCCGGTGATGAGGAATCCGGAGATGACGAAGAAGATGTTGACACCTGCCCAGCCCCAGGGCATCGCCACATAGTGCCAGAAGAAGACCATCAGGAACGCCACCGCGCGCAGTCCGTCCAGCGCCGGGTAGAAGGCCCGGTTCTCCGGCTCCGTGATCTCGGTGTTGCCGGTGACGGGCAGGCTGTTCGGCAAACGAGGAACCCCCGATGGACGAAATCAGTCTACGTCAGGAGCGTCGGACATGAACTACGGCTTGCTAATCACGCCCAGATCGACCATGCCATTCACAAAGTACTGCACGGCCAGCGCGACCAGCAGCAGGCCCATGATGCGGACCAGGATGCGGATGCCGGTTTCTCCCAGCACACTGGCCACGCGGCTGGCGCTGCCCAGCACCAGGAAACAGATGAGCGCCGTCACGGCGATGGCGCCGAAGATAGCCGCCATCTGCCAGTAGCCCTCCGACTGGTGCGCCTGGCCGACCAGCACCATCACCGAGGTAATCGCGCCGGGGCCGGCGAGCATCGGAATGCCCATGGGCACGATGCCGGCGTCGTCCTTGGTAGAGGCTGCTTCGGTCTCGGGGTGGGTCTCCTGCGTGGCGGAGCGCTTGGCCTGCAGCATCTCCAGGCCAATGAGCAGCAGGATGATGCCTCCGGCGATCTCAAAGGCCGGCAGCGTGATGCCGAAGAGCCGGAAGATATACGTCCCGGCGATGGCGAACAACGAGAGGATGACAAACGCCGTCAGCGAGGCCTTGCGGGCGGTGCGGACACGCTTGGCGTCGTCCTGGCCCTGGGTGACGGCGAGGAAGGTGGGCAGAGCGGCGAAGGGGTCGACGAGAAAGAAGATGGAGCTGAGTGCTAACAGCGAAAATCTGACGTAGGCCGAGCCCCCGAGATGGGTAATCGAGGCTGGGAGTGGAGCAAACATATACCTGTTGGATTCCTCTACTGACTGCTTCGATTCTTTCACGCCCCGCGCAGGTTGCACTTACAATGAAGTTGCAGCTCGAAACGGCACAAACCCCCCTTCTTTCCCGGAATCATGGGGAGCGCCGTCCCAAGGAGTTTCCCCCATGCCGATTGAAACAACCCAAAACATCTGGCACAACGGCGACCTGATCCCGTGGGAGAAGGCCAATATCCATGTGATGAGCCACGTGATCCACTACGGCTCGTCTGTCTTTGAGGGCATCCGCTGTTACAAGCAGCCGGAGGGAGCAGGCGTCTTCCGCCTGACCGAGCACATGCAGCGCCTGCTGGACTCCGCCAAGATCTACCGCATGGACCTGGGCTTCTCGCTGGAGCAGTTGAAGGCCGGAGTGGTGGACTTAATCGAGGCCAACGGTGTGACGCCCTGCTACATACGGCCCATCGCCTTTCGGGGCTACGGCGAGATCGGAGTGAACCCGGCCGGCTGCCCGATGGAGGTCTACATCGCCAACTTCCCGTGGGGCAAGTACGTGCCCGGCAACGACGGCGCCGACGTCTGCGTGTCGAGCTGGAACCGGCTCGCACCCAACACCATGCCTTCGCTCGCCAAAGCGGGCGCGAACTACATGAACTCACAGCTCATCCGCATGGAGGCCGGCATCAACGGCTACCAGGAGGGCATAGCGCTGGACACGAACGGCTACCTCTCTGAGGGTTCCGGCGAGAACCTCTTCCTGGTCCGCGGCGGCACCATCTACACCACACCGCTGGCGAACTCCGTGCTGAACGGCATCACGCGCGACTCAGTCCTCACGCTCGCCCGGCAAATGGGCATTCCGATTGTGGAGCAGGCGCTGCCGCGCGAGATGCTCTACATCTGCGATGAGGCCTTCTTCACCGGCACCGCCGTTGAGGTGACGCACCTGCGCTCCGTAGACCGCATTCTCATCGGCGACGGCACCATCGGACCCATCACTAAAGCGCTGCACAAGGCCTTCTTCGACATCGTGAACGGACTGGCTCCCGACCGCTACAACTGGCTGACGCCGGTGAAGGTGCGCGAGGCCGTCGCTGTATAGTTCAACCTGCACCAGGATTCGTAACAGGATTGAGGATCGTACCTGATGAAATTGAAGTTTTCGGTTGCAGCCATTGTTATGGCTCTAACGACCGTCGCCGCCCACGCCCAGGTTGGACTGTACTTCAACCCCATCGTCAGCCGAGTCAGCATCAGCACGCCGGACACGGGGCCGTTCGCGTTTCTCGGCCAGAACACTACGTCGCGGATCTTCGGCGGCGTGATGCTGGGCGGCTACTACGAGTTCAGCCACCAGCCGAAGTTTGACGTCGGCGTGGACCTGCGCGACGAGATCGAGCACAGCAACAATGCCTCGCTGAACAGCTTCCTCATCGGCCTGCGGGTCTCGACCAAGCCGATGGTCTTTCAACTGAAGCCCTACGTGGAGATCGTCGGCGGCGAGGGCCGCAGCGAGTCGCCACTGAGCCCGGTGCATGTCACCAAGGCGGAGTACGGCGGCTTCCTCGGGCTCGACAAGAGGCTGAATCGCCACGTGGACTGGCGCATCGTTGAGCTTGGCTACAGCTCGGTGACTACCATCAGCAGTGCCATTTACAACGGCCCCACGCCCATCCCAGCCGCCAAGATGATCAACGCCAGCACGGGCTTCGTCTTTCGCTTTCCGTAGTGCCAGATGATAGACCCCGCCTTGCTGTGTTCGCGGGGTTCCACTAAGCTTGCCGTCATGACCCCAAAGAACCTCGGCCCGTTGGCAGCGGCGGCCCTTTGCCTGCTGCTTCCCTTCTCCCTCTGCGCCCAGTCCATGTCGATGCCCGGGATGGGCGATGCCCAGACCAGCTCCGCGCCTGTGGCCACGGCGCCCATGTCCGTGGAGAAGCTGGGCGACGTGAACTTCGCGGTCTCCTGCAAGCCCAGCACGCAGGCGCAGTTCAACCGCGGCATCGCGCTGCTGCATTCGTTTGGCTACACCCAGGCCGAGCGGCAGTTCAAGAGCATCGTCGCCGCGGACCCTACCTGCGCAATGGCGCACTGGGGAGTGGCGATGAGCCAGTATCACGAGATCTGGGGCCATCCAGAGGAGAGCGCGCTGGAGGTGGGCGTGGCCCAGATGCAGCAGGCCAGCGCCCTGGCCGTGAATCCCAAGCTGAAGATCACGGGGCGCGAGATCTCCTACATCTCCGCGTTGAGCGACTTCTTCTCGCGCGCGCCGGTGACCTACCAGACCGGCGCGGATGCCTATGTGGCGGGGATGGCCAGCCTGCACGCGGACTATCCCGAGGACGTGGATGGCGCGGCGTTCTATGCGCTCGCGCTGCTGGCCGACGTAGCCCCGGACGATACCTCGCTGACGAAAGAACGAAAAGCTCTTGGCGTGCTGCTGCCGCTGTTCGCGAAGTACCCCGACCATCCGGGGCTGGCGCATTACATCATCCACACCTGCGACACGCCCGCGCTGGCGCAGCAGGGGCTCACGGCGGCGAAGGTCTATGCGAAGATTGCGCCGTCGTCGCCGCACGCGCTGCATATGCCGAGCCACATCTTCGCGCGGCTGGGGATGTGGCAGGACGATATCGACTCCAACCTCGCTTCCGTGAGGGCGAGCGAGGACGACGAGCGGCAGCATGAGCCCGGCGTGGCCCACCAGATGCACGCCGACGAGTTCCTGATCTATGCCTACCTGCAGACCGGGCAGGATGAGAAGGCAAAGTCGCTGGTCTACAGCCTGCCCAGCACCGGCAAGCACATTGATTCGCTGCCGGGCGCCGACGATATGAAGGGCATGTCGCCGATGTTCGTGAATGAGCTGACGGCGATCTACCTGATGGAGACGCATGACTGGGCCGCGATCAAGGCGCTACAGCCGATGGCGGGAAGCGATCCGATGGACACCTGGTACATCTGGTGGGCGGAGGGTGTCGCCGCAGGACATCTGCACGATGCAGCGCTCGCAGCGAGTGCGCTGGCGAGATTTGACGACGTGTTGGCGCTGATGAAGACGTCCGGGCAAGGATACCGGCTGAACGACATGCAGGTGTATCGCAATGAGATCGCCGGATGGAACGCGTACACCGCGGGCGACACCGACGGAGCCGTGACCGCGCTGCGCGCCGCCGCCGACCAGCAGGACAAGCTTGGCCAGGCCGAAGTCGATCTGCCCGCGCGGGAGATGCTCGGCGATCTGCTGATGCTGCTGAAGAGGCCCGCAGACGCGCTGGCGGAGTACAAGACCGCGCTGAAGCTGAGCCCCAATCGCCTGAATGGATTGCTGAGCGCGGGCGAGGCCGCCGAAGCTGCGGGCAAGCCAGATCAGGCGAAGGCCTTCTACGCACAGGCCGCCACGAGTACCAACAATGGCAGGGACACCACTCGCACCGATGTGGCGCATGCGGTGCAGATGGCGAAGCTGTAGAGATTAGGTTCCGGTCTCGCCGTCGGTGACGGGACGTGGCGTGGGCGCGATCTTGTCCCAGCCGGGCAGGGCCTCCGAGCCGATGATCAGGCGCACACCATCGCGCCGGCACAGATAGGTGTATGCCCACTGGCTGAAGACTGAGAGCCGGTTGCGGAAGCTGATAAGAAAGAAGATGTGTACGACGAGCCACGTGGCCCAGGCCTTGAAGCCGCTCCAGTGCGCGTGGAAGGGCCAGGCGATGCGCGCGATCGCTGCCTTGCGGCCGATGGTCGCCATGTCGCCCTTGTCGAAGTAGCGGAAGGGCTTCATGCGGGCGGCCTTGTCGGAGTCGGCGATGAGCAGGCCGATGCGGCGCGCGGCGTAGTCGCCCATCTGCATGGCGGGCTGCGCGACGCCGGGGACCTGGTGTCCGTCCTGCTCAAAGTGCGCGAGGTCGCCGCAGACGAAGACCTCGGGCAGGTTTTTTGGATTCAGGTATTGGTTGACGAGCACGCCGCCCTTCTTGTCGAGCTCCACGCCGGGCGTTTGGGCGAGCATCTTTCCCAGCGGCGAGGCCTGTACGCCGGCGGCCCACAAGGTGCAGACGCTCTCAATGCGCTCCTGGCCGCCGACCATCACGTAGCCGGGCTGGATGTCCGTGACGTGGGCGTTGGTGCGGACGCGCACGCCCAGCGCGTTGAGCTGATCGACGGCCTTCTGCTGCAGGTCCGGTGGATACATGGCGAGGATATTCGGCGAGCCTTCAAGGATGAGCACCTCGGCGGTCTTGGTGTCGATGTGGCGGAAGTCGCGGGTCATGTAGAGGCGTGAGATGTCCGAGATGGCGCCGGCGAGCTCCACCCCGGTGGGACCGCCACCGACAATGACGAACTGCAATGGCGGGTGCGAGCCGGTCTCCAGCTTCTGGCGCTCGGCGAGCTCGAAGGCCAGCAGCACGCGGCGGCGGATCTCCGTGGCGTCCTCGAGCGTCTTGAGTCCCGGAGCGAGCGCGGCCCACTCATCGTGGCCGAAGTAGCTGTGCGTGGAGCCCGTGGCGAGGATGAGGTAGTCATAGAGCATCTCGGCGCCGCTCTTGAGGCAGATCCGGCGCAGGACGGTGTCGATATGCAGCACCTCGTCCATCATCACCTCTGTATTGGTGGCGTTGCGCAGGATGCTGCGAATGGGCTGGGCGATGTCTCCCGGCGACAGGACGGCCAGCGCCACCTGGTAGAGCAGCGGCTGGAAGGTGTGGTGGTTGGTGCGGTCGATGACCGTGACGTCAATGGGCAGCTTCGCCAGCCGCTGCGCCGCCATGATGCCTGCAAGCCCGGCGCCGATGATAATCACGCGAGGACGCGGACGGTTGGGGTTAAGGCGTTCGGGGACAGGTTGCGTTGCTTCGGAAGTTGTTGCAGCCATGGAAAAAATCTCCGTCCAAACAGGTTCTCACAGGTAGGATGCGGGGCGTGCGAGGGTCGACTCATGCGGCGGTGTGGTCTGCTGCTATCGTTCGATAAACGCCGCTCGGAATCGCTGAGTGAGGGTGTAGCATCCTTACAAACATGACAGCTCCAGCGAACACGACAGCAACTCTCGGCAGCACCCGGCAGCTCGGCAACTCCGACCTCCAACTCACGTCGATCGGCTTTGGTGCATGGGCCATCGGCGGCGGCGACTGGCAGTACGCGTGGGGGCCGCAGGACGATAACGACTCCGTCAGCGCCATCCATCGCGCACTGGACGCCGGCGTGAACTGGATTGACACCGCGGCGGTCTACGGCCTGGGGCACTCGGAGGAGGTCGTGGGCAGGGCGCTGAAGTCCGCGAGCGTAAAACCGTACGTCTTCACCAAGAGCTCGATGACCTGGGGACCGGACCGCAAGATCGTGCAGACGATGAAGAAGATTCGCCAGGAGTGCGAGGCCAGCCTGCAACGCTTGGGCGTGGAGGCGATCGACCTGTACCAGGTTCACTGGCCGGTGCCGGACGAGGAGTTGGAAGAGGGCTGGGCGTCCATGGCCGATCTGCAGCGCGAGGGCAAGGTGCGCTGGATCGGGGCTTCGAACTTCAGCGTGGCGCAGATGGAGCGCGCACAGAAGATCGCGCCCATCACGTCGCTGCAGCCGCCGTACTCGATGATCAACCGCAGCATCGAGGCGGAGATTCTGCCCTTCTGCGCGAAGCACGGCATCGGCGTGATCAACTACGCGCCGATGCACTCCGGAATGTTGACCGGATCCATGAGCAAGGAGCGCGTCGCGCAGATGCCGCAGGATGACTTCCGCCGCAACGCGAAACAGTTCCAGGAGCCGCTGCTGACGCGCAACCTCGAACTCGCGGAGCTCTTGAAGACCATCGGCAAACGCCATGGGGTGATCGCCGGTGTGGTGGCCATCGCGTGGACGCTGCACAATCCGGCTGTCACGGCAGCAATCGTCGGCGGACGCAGCGCCAAGCAGGTGGAGGGTGTGTTGCCCGCGGCGACCTTCCGGCTGAGCGAGGCGGAGTTCGCGGAGATCGGCAAGTTCCTGACCGAGCGGCCGTAAGACCTGAGGGCGAGACAGTGCGGGGCCCTGCGTTTTCGATACGCGGAAAATGAATTCCAGCCTCCTGGCAATGCGTTGGCCGGCAGGCGCATCCCAATGCTTATGGCGAGCCCATATGACGCGATTATCATCGGCACGGGCGCAGGCGGAGGGACGCTTGCGCTGCAACTGGCGCGTGCCGGAAAGAACATCCTTGTGCTGGAGCGCGGCGGGTTTATGCCGCAGGAAAAGCTGAACTGGTCGACCTCCGCGGTGTTCCTGCAGAACCGTTACCACACGCAGGAGACATGGCAGGACAAGGATGGCAAGCCGCTGCATCCGCAGCAATCCTACTTCGTGGGTGGGCAGACCAAGGTATATGGCGCGGCGATGTTCCGGATGCGCTCCGAGGATTTCGGCGAGATTCAGCACCAGGGAGGACTCTCGCCGGCGTGGCCCATCTCGTATGCGGAGATGGAGCCGTTCTACACGCAGGCCGAAGAACTCTTCGACGTGCACGGCGATCTGGGCAGCGCCCCGCCCGTTCCCGGTGGCTTCGGCTCGTCGTTCGACCCGACTGAGCCCTTCCACTCCCGGCCTTATCCCTATCCAGCGTTCACCAACGAGCCGCACATGCAGACCGTGGAGGATGCGGTGCGCAAGCTGGGCATCCACACCTTCCCCATACCGCTGGGCCTGAAGCTCAACGAGAGCGACCCCGCGGCAAGCCGGTGCGTGCGCTGCGATACCTGCGACGGCTATCCCTGCCTGGTGCATGCCAAGTCCGATGCGGACATCAACTGCATCCGCCAGATGATGGCGCTGCCGAACGTCACGCTGATGACCCACTCCCGCGTGCTGCGTCTGCTCACCAACGCGAGCGGAACCGAGGTGACCGAGGTAGAGGTGTTCCACGCTGATTCAAGCAAGACGGCCCGCTATGCGGGAGGCTTGTTCGCCGTGTGCGCGGGAGCGATCAACTCGGCGGTGATCCTGCTGCAATCGGCCAACGACAAGCACCCGCGCGGGCTGGCGAACAACTCTTCAGACCAGGTGGGCCGGAACTTTATGTACCACCAGGCGGACGCGATGCTGGCCATCAGCGATTCACTGAACCAGGACAGCTACACCAAGACGTGGGGGACCAACGACTTCTACCTGCGCGATCCCGACCCGGCCTATCCTTACCCGCTGGGGCAGGTACAGCCCGTGGGATCGTTCCATCACGCCATGATGAAGTCCGATGCGCCGCCACTCACGCCGGGGTTTGTGCTGGAGACGATGAAGCACCGCGCGACGCCGTGGTGGCTGATGACCGAAGACCTGCCCGACCCGGACAACCGCGTGACCGTGGAGAATGCCACCCCGAGCGAACTGCCGCCCTCGGAGATCTCGCTGCAGCCCGGGCCGGCCGGGCCGCACGGCGCTACCGATACAGGCATCAGCAACCGCAGCGCGCCGGTTGCCATTGCGCCCCAGGGCCGGATCCGGCTCGCCTATACCGAGAACAACGTGAAGAGTTTCCGGCGCCTGCAGGAGCGCTGGATCGCCACGTTGAAACAGGCGGGCCACGCGATGACGCATGTGCCGCTGCACGCCTACTTCAAGAAGCACATACCACTGGAGGGTGTCGCCCACCAGAACGGCACATGCCGCATGGGCCATGATCCGGCGATCAGCGTGCTGGACCCGCAGTGCAAAGCACACGATCTGGCCAACCTGTATGTGGTGGACGCAGCCTGCTTTCCTTCCGCATCTGCGGTGAACCCATCGCTGACGATCATTGCGAATGCGCTGCGGGTCTCAGCGCATCTGCTCGCTGGCCCCATGAAGTAGGTGCGCCCGGCGACGATTCTCTGAGCTAGAGCGTGAGGATCCGTGGGCCGTCTTTGGTGATGGCCACAGTGTGCTCAAAGTGCGCGCTGACGCTGCCGTCCACCGTGATGGCGGTCCATCCGTCTTCGAGCACGCGCACCTCCGCCTTGCCGAGGTTGATCATCGGCTCAATCGCGAGCACCATGCCGGCGCGCAGGCGCGGGCCTTTGCCTGGGTTTCCGAAGTTCGGTATCTGCGGGTCCTCGTGCATGGACTTACCGATGCCGTGACCGACGAACTCACGCACCACGCCGTAGCCCTCGGCCTCGGTCATGGTCTGCACGGCGTTCGAAATGTCAAAGAGACGTCCGCCTTCGACGGCCTTGTCGATGGCCGCGTAGAGCGAAGCCTCGGTCACGCGCAGCAGCTTCGCAACGTTGGGCGCGACGTTGCCCACCGCGTGCGTGACCGCGCAGTCCGAGTAGTAGCCGTCGACGACCACGCCGCAGTCCACCGAGACCACATCGCCCTCGCGCAACACGCGCTTCGAGTTGGGAATACCGTGGATGACCTCGTTATTGATGGATGTACAGAGGATTGCAGGGTAGTCGTGATAGCCCTTGAAGGCCGACTTGACGCCGAGTTCGTTGACGACCGCGACGGCTGCATTCTCAAGATCCATCGTGGTCGCACCGGGACGCACCGCGGCCTTCACTGCATCATGCACCTTGCGCAGCGCGATGCCGGAGGTACGCATCTTCTCAATCTCGGCGGCGGATTTTATCTGGATAGCCATGGAAGTGCAGCCAACAGCGAACGGGTAACAGCGAACAGGCTACGCTGCCGGCTGGTTTCGGAGCTTCAGCAGCGCGGCACGAATCGATTGGAGAATCACATCGACGGCCTGGTCGCCGTTGACCTCGGCGAAGCGGTTGCCGTGGGAGCGGTAGTACTCGATCACCGGAGCGGTCTGCTGGTCAAAGGTCTTCATCCGTTCGCGGAAGACCTCTTCGGTATCATCGGCGCGGTGGGTGAGCGCGACGCCATCGCGGTCGCAGACTCCCGCAGTCTTCGGCGGCTCAGAATAGATGTTATAGATGGTGCCGCAAACCGGGCAGATGAGGCGTCCCGTGATGCGCTCCAGCAACTTGCGCTCCGGCACCGCGATGCTGATGGCGACCACGGGAAGAGCGGAACCGGTGAGGTGGCCGTCCAGCCACTCGGCCTGATTGAGTGTGCGTGGGAAGCCGTCCAGAATATAGCCGCGCGCGGTATCGGGCTCGGTGAGCCGAGTCGCAACGAGCTGATTGACTAGCTGATCGGGAACCAGGAGTCCCTGCTCCATCAGGCTCCTGGCCTGAGAGCCCTCGGGCGTGTTGGCCTTCACGGGGTCATTCTTGATCGCCCGCAGGATATCGCCGGTGGAGATCTGCGGAATGCCGAACTCGTCCATCAGCAGCTTGGCCTGCGTCCCCTTGCCGGCGCCGGGCGCGCCCAGCAGCAGCACCGGCCCGGGGAGAAAGTCGCTCGTGTTGGCGGGAGGATTGGGCATAGGAACAGGGATAAGGGACTAGGGATAAGGGGCCAGGATGAGCGATTCTACTTTATCCCTCATCCCTTGTCCCTTATCCCTGCATACATCTACCAGCTTCTGCGGCCGCGAATACGGCCGGACTTGGGCGAGAAGCCGTCGTAGTGACGCATGATGAGCTGCGCCTCTACCTGCTGCACGGTGTCCATCGCCACGCCCACAACGATCAGCAGCGACGTGCCGCCGAAGTAGAAGTTGAGGCCCAGACCATTGGTCACGAAGGTGGGCAGGCTGTCAAAGAAACGGCCGACCAGCCAGAGGTGGTTGAAGTGAATGCCGCCGATGAGAAACATCGGGATGATGGAGATCAGCACCAGGTAGATGGCTCCGACCAGCGTGATGCGCGTGAGCACATCGTTGATGAAGTCCGAGGTGCGCTTGCCGGGGCGGATACCGGGAATGAAGCTGCCGTACTTACGCATGTTGTCTGCGATGTCGTCCGGACGGAAGATGATGGAGATGTAGAAGTAAGCGAAGAAGACGATCGCCACAACATAGAGCAACACGTACCAGGGCTCGGCCGGCGCCAGCGCGCGGAAGATCGGGCCGAGGTAGGCATTGTCGCGCAGCGGGCCGCCGAAGACGCTGATGTTCTGCAGCAGCATCGGCGCGGAGAGGATGGACGACGCGAAGATGACCGGCATCACGCCGCCGGAGTTGACCTTGAGCGGAAGGAAGCTACTGGAGGCCTGGCTCATGCGGCGGCCCACCATGCGCTTGGCGGACTGGATAGGGATGCGGCGCTCGGAGCGCTCCACAAACACGATGAAGGCGACCACCGCGATCATCATCACCAGCAGCGCCACAATCGCGATCGGGGTAAAGCCGCCCCAGGCGCTCGTCTGGGCCTTCTGGTAGAGGTCCTGGATTCCGCGCGGAATCCCGACCACGATTCCGGTAAAGATCAGCAGCGACATACCGTTGCCGATGCCGCGCTCGGTAATCTGCTCGCCCAGCCACATGATGAAGGCCGTTCCGCAGGTGAGCGTAATCACGCACAGCGGAAGGAACGCGCCCTTGCTGAGTGTGACCATCGATTCGCCCGTCTGCGTGTTCGTCAGGGTGAGGCCGATGAAGAAGCTCTGCACGATGGCCAGCAGCACCGTGACGTAACGCGTCCACTGCGTAATCTTGCGGCGGCCGAGCTCGCCTTCCTTCTGCAGCTTGGCCAGTGGCTCATAGATGACGGTGAGCAACTGGAAGATGATGGACGCGGTGATGTAGGGCATGATGCCCAGCGCGAAGATGGTGAGCTTGCGCAGGTTGCCGCCGTTGAACAGGTCGAGCAGGCCGAGCGCTCCGCCGGCGTTCTGATTGAAGAACTGCGCCAGCTTGGCGGCGTCAATGCCGGGCGTGGGAATGTGCGCGCCCAGGCGGTAGACCGCCAGCAGCGCCAGCGTGAAGCCGATGCGGTTGCGCAGGTCCTTGATCTTAAAGATGTTGGCGAATTTCTCGAGCATCGTGGAAAGCCTTCGATTCTGCGGGTGGCACCAAACAGTTTACGCGAAAGGAGAAAGCACTACGCGGCGGGGGCGGGCTCTGGCGCGCCAATGACGATGGCCTTGCCACCGGCATCTTCGATGGCCTTCTGCGCGGCCTTGGAGAACTTGTGCGCGTGGACCGTAACGGCCTTCTTGATCTCGCCGTTGGCCAACACCTTCACCAGCCCGTTGCGCTTCTTCAGGATGCCATGCTCCGTGAGCTTGTCCAGCGTGAGCTCCTTCTCGCCGAGCTCGGCAATGGTGTCGAGGCCGAGGACGGCGTACTCCACGCGGAAGATGTTGGTGAAGCCGCGCTTGGGCAGGCGGCGGTGCAGCGGCATCTGGCCGCCCTCAAAGCCGCGCATCAGGCTGCTGCCCGAACGCGAGCCCTGACCCTTGTGGCCGCGGGTGGACGTCTTGCCCATACCCGAGCCCATACCGCGACCGACGCGCTTCTTGTTTTCGTTCGCCTTCTTGGGCGCCTTCAGATTGCTGAGATTCAGTGCCATTTGTTTCCTCGCTCACGCCGGCATGGTGGCCGACTCGCATTTAATTTGTTAGTCGACGATACGGACGAGATGGGGAATCTTCTTCACCATGCCGCGGATCGACGGGGAGTCTTCGCGCTCGACGATCTGGTTGAGCCGCGTGAAGCCCAGGCCCTTGACCACGAGCTTGTGCTTGACCGGCGTGCAGATCTTGGAGCGGAAGTACTGAAGCTTGATCATCTGGGTCTTGGTCTTCTTTTCGGCTGCCATTGTTCTTCTCCGAGTCCATCTGGCGAACA